>Ga0207695_10011680_pt1 | contig 10614 bp, 9 predicted proteins | sample KBSC54metaG_FD_184354 | JGI IMG/M metagenome (GOLD analysis project Ga0207695, IMG submission 184354) | Corn rhizosphere microbial communities from Kellogg Biological Station, Michigan, USA - KBS C5-4 metaG (SPAdes) (version 2) | ecosystem: Host-associated > Plants > Roots > Rhizosphere > Soil... | reverse complement strand
CTTCTTCGCCTGGATCGCCGTGATCGCCGCCGTCAACGTCGTCTTCCCGTGGTCCACGTGCCCAATCGTCCCCACGTTCACATGCGGCTTCGTCCGCTCAAACTTTGCCTTGGCCATGGCTGCGTTCTCTGCTCGTCGTTGGTGTTCGCCTAACGGTAAACTCGTCCATCTCCTGCATCGGGACAGCTCGGGCTGTCCACTGCTCTCGGTCGGTGATCAAGCTCGCGATCGGGATTGAACCGATGACCTCACCCTTACCAAGGGTGTGCTCTACCAACTGAGCTACGCGAGCGGTGTTCGCTCCGGCGCGATTCGTTGCTCCTGCTGACGGCGTGCCCCGTACATCGCCCTCCACGCAACCACCCAGGAGCGGGAGACGGGGCTCGAACCCGCGACATCAAGCTTGGAAGGCTTGCGCTCTACCAGCTGAGCTACTCCCGCACTACCCGACTCATCTTGCCTAACGACCGAAGACGCGAGCGGCGAACCGTATCCCATCCCCGGCACTGCCTCGAGAGCGACCAACTGCATCACCCAGTGGTGGGGGAAGGATTCGAACCTTCGTAGGCGTTAAGCCGGCAGATTTACAGTCTGCTCCCGTTGGCCGCTTGGGTACCCCACCGTGCCCGCTCGCAGCCGCATGGACCGATGTCGCAATCATCTCACGACGCGCTGACGCTCCAGAGCTGACGGCGAGAATCGAACTCGCAACCGCCTGATTACAAATCAGGTGCTCTGCCAATTGAGCTACGTCAGCACACGGCCTTTTTGCGCGAGACATGTAGCATACTCACCGCTCGAAAAGCAGTCAAGCGCGAGGGGTGAGCTATCTCTCGTTACCGCACCCTCTTCCACTTGGTGCCGAGCGGTGTGTCTTCGATGGCGATGCCACGCGCTTCGATCTCCCGGCGGATACTGTCGGCGGTGTTGAAATCTCGCCGTGCGCGCGCCTGTTCTCGCGCGGAAATCTTGGATGCGACCCAGCCTTCGAGGTCCGGATCTACGGACGGCGCATCCGGAACGATGTCGAGGACGCCGTTGACCATCGCGAACGCGGACCGGGCCCTGTCGAGCGCCGTCTTGTCGTTCCCATGTGCCTGGTCGAGCTCGCTGTTCGCTCGGCGAATGAAGTCGAAGAGTGCGGCGAGGGCCTGTGGCGCGTTGAGGTCGTCGAAGAGTGCCGCTTTGGCGTCGCGTTCGAGCGTGTCCGCTGCTTCGGCGAGGCCGGGCGTACCCGACGTGGCCGCCGAGAGGCGGCCGGCGAATTCGCCGACCCTGCGGACTGCGCGCTGGGACGCCTCGAGGGCTTCTTCGGTGAGGTTGAGCTGCTGCCGATAGCGCACCGAGAACACGAAGTGACGGAGTGCCGCGGCGCCGACGCCGGCGTCTCGTAAATCGGCGACGCTCATGACGTTTCCGACGCGCTTGGCCATTTTCTCGCCGTCGGTGAGCAAGAATTCGCCATGGCACCAGAACCGGCTGAAGGTGACGCCGGTCGCGCCTTCGGACTGGGCGATTTCATCTTCGTGGTGCGGAAAGATGAGGTCGACGCCGCCGCCATGGATGTCGAGCGTGTCGCCCAAGTATTTCCTGGCCATGGCCGAGCACTCGAGGTGCCAACCAGGGCGACCGCGACCCCATGGGGAGTCCCATGCGGCTTGGGTTCGCTCGTCTTCGGGTTTGGCGGCTTTCCAGAGCGCGAAGTCGCGAACGTCTTCTTTGTTATAGTCGTCGGCGATGACTCGAGCGCCTGGGCGAATGGTGCGGGTGTCGAGTCGCGACAGACGGCCGTAACTCGGGAATCGTGCGATGGCGAAGTAGACCGAGCGATCATCCGCCTGATAGGCAAGTCCTTTTTCGACGAGCTGCTGCACGAGGGCGATCATTTCACCGATGTGCTCGGTTGCCTTGGGGTACATCTCTGCGGGCTCGATGCGGAGAAATTCGCGGTCGTGCTGAAAGATGTCGGTGACGGGTTCTGTGACTTCCGAGATCGTTTTCCCCGACGAGTCGGCGCGGGCGATGATCTTGTCGTCGACATCAGTGATGTTCATGACTTGGTAGACCTGCCAGCCTGCGAGGCGCAGCGTGCGGCGCAGAAGGTCTTCGAACAAAAACGTACGAAAATTGCCGAGGTGGGCTGGGTTGTAGACGGTGGGACCGCAGGTATACATGCGGACGGTACGACCGTCTTGCGGCGCGAAGGGTTCCGCGCTGCGGGACATAGTATTGTAGAGACGGAAGTCGGGCATGCTCTCGAGTTGCAAGAGACCGGCGGGGCGTCGAGCGGGCAAGCTAGGCGGCGCGGGGAAGTCGGTCAACGGAACGCGGCTTTGTAAGGCGGCCAACGGGCTGCCGTACAACATTCTCCACGCATCATGCAGGGGCGTGACCAGAGGGCCGGATGTCGCGAGCGTTCGTGAATGAGGATGCCGCTGGCGGAGGTCCACGCAGGCGCTTCGACTTGCCGCCGAGGGGTGACGCATCGTTCGCGGCGGCCGCGGCGGACGTGCTGTTGCGGGCATCGCTGGATGGTGAGACAGCGAGCGCGGAAGAGGCGACCGGCTATTACTGGGGCGCCGACGCGCTGCGCGACGAGGTGGAGCGGATTCTGGCCCATGCGCGCGCCGAAGGTGATGATGCCCTCGCTCGCGCCGCCGAGCGATATCTGCGCTGAGGTCGGTCGCGGGGAGTGGCATCACAGTTGCCCTTCCCGCGCGTTCGGCTCCGCGACGCGCGCGGGGCTGCGCGTGCTCCGGTGCGGCTCGGGCCCCGATGTGCGGAGTGTCCCTTCGCGAAGCGTCATGATCCGGCCGGCCAGCGGCTCGAGGCCGTCGGCCTCGCGCTCTGCCAGCACGATGCTCATCCCGCGACTCGCCAGTTCGCCTAACAAGATGCGAGCGCCGCTGGACAAGTCGGCGAGCACGCTATCGAGCAGGAGCACCGGCGTCGCGGCGGCGAGAGCGCGAGCGAGGTGTTGGCTGGGGGAGAGGCGCGAGTTGCTCCACGAGACGGGACCGATGTAGGACGCCAGGCGTCCGGTCTGCGATCCGCACACGCTGATGGTGCCGGCATCGGGTCGCAGGAGGCCAGCCAGACACAAGAGCAGTGTGGTTTTGCCGCTGCCGACGGCGCCGCAGAGGCCCACGATTTCTCCGGCGCGGACGCTCATCTCGATGCCGGTCAGCACGGCAACGCGGGCCTGGCACCCTTGGACGCCGGCGAGAAACGATTTGTGGAGTCCGCGGATGACCAACGCAAACTCGTACCGGGACGGTGCTGACGGTTGAATGCGAGACATCGGCCACCTGTGTATGCGACCACATGGGGCAGAGGCGCCGCCGGGCGCCGCCGCGAGAGTCAGGCGACAATCTCGCGGTGTGTTGGGGAGGAACCGTTAGCGAATTGCCGCGGCGCGTGGCGAAACATTGCGCGCGCGCTGCGCATGAAATGCGTCGATCGCCTGGATGATGGGCTCGCTGTCGAAGCGAACCGGGTCGGTGGCGGGCAAGCCGGTCTCATCGCGGGCGCGTGCGATCGCATCGCGGGCCGCTTGCTCCGACAGGTCGTACGTATTCAGGCAGACGGCGATGACCGGCGCGTGTCGCAACGCTCTGGTCATGGTATCGTGGATTGCGATGACGTCGCGAAGCGGCGGGATCTTGACCCACGGGTTATTGGTGATCGTGGTGCGAGATGGCTGCGTGCAGAGCACGAGCGCGTGGGGCAGCGATCCGTGCAACAGGCCTAACGTGACGCCGGAGTACCCCGGGTGGATGAGCGATCCCTGGCCTTCCACCAGCACGATCTCGGCGCCTTCGGCCGCCTCCACGACGAGCCGTTCGGCGGCGCCGGCGATGAAGTCGGCGATGACGGCGTCGACGGCGATGCCCCATCCTTCGATGAGGATGCCGGTTTGGCCGGTGCCGGCGAAGCGCACGGCGCGTCCGCGTTGGGCGAGCCCGTCGCGCAGCTGCAAGGCAGCGGTCATTTTGCCGATATTGCAGTCGGAGCCCACGGTGAGGATGACCGTGGCGTCGACATCGCGCACCCGTCCGCCGGCGACGGGCAGGTCGTCCGGTGGCAGGCGGAGGTCGTGCAGCGTCACGCCGCGCGCGGCGGCGCGGGCGGCGAATTCCTCGTCGTGGCTCAGGAACGTGTGCAGTCCGCTCCACACGTCGAGACCGGCGTCGATGGCGCCGAGGATGGTGGCGCGCCAATCGTTAGGCAAGCGGCCGCCTTGCGGGGCGACGCCGATGAGGAGGGCGGTCGGCGAGCGCGCGAGTCCGTCGGCGAGGGCGCCCACCACGGGAATGCTGCCGCCGAAGCCGAGCACGTCCTGGACGGTCTTGCCGGCGAAGCGCGAATCCAGCACGGCGGCGACGCGGTCCGGGGTGTAGCGGATGCAGGAGTTGGCGGTCTTGGACGAGAGGGGGCCGAACTGGCCCTCGACGAGGATCAGGAAGCGAAGATCGGACGGCATCGGTGTAAGTTAGGCGACGCGCTTGGCCGCCGTCGATTCGGCGCGGGCGAGCACGTCGGGAGGGTTCGCGGGGATGACGACGTCGGTTTCGGGCGCGGGCGCTTTGACGATGAAGGCGCGATCGCGCACCAGCCGCCGGAATCCGTGGCCCTCGTAAATCCGGTTCATGAGCACCCGGCGTACGATGACGTCCACCAGCACCAGCGTGGGCACGGCCACGAGCAGCCCGACGGGTCCCAGCAGCTTCCCCATGATGAGCACGCTCAGGATGGTGAGCACCGGGGGGAGATTCACCTGGCGCTGCATGATGAGCGGGGAAACGAGATTGCCCTCGATGAGGTGGATGAACACGCCTAACCCAATGACGGCGAGCGCCCGGCCCGGCCCGCCGGAGGCGCCGAGGACGAACAGCGCCGGCAGGAGCGTCGAGGTGAGGGTGCCGAAGAACGGCACGATGGCCGCCACGCCGGCGAAGAGCCCGAACGTGAGCCAGTAAGGGACGCCTAACGCCCACAGGCCGATGGTCGTCAGGACGCCGAGGAGCGTCATCGAGGCCAGCTGCCCGACGATCCAGGAGCGCAGCGTGCGCGACAGGTCCGCCAGCACGTTGCGCACGAGATCGCGGTGCAGCGGCGGGAAGAGCGCGATGAGGTACTCGCGGTACAGCCCCGGGTGCAGCGTGAGGTACACGCCCATGATCGCGACGGACACGATCTCGATCGTGAAGCCTAACGCACCGAAGAGTTTGGGCAGCACGTCGGTGAAGTAGCGCGACGTCTGGTCGTACACGGCGAGCAGCACGCGGTGCTGGCCGGGATTCCACAACGAGCGGAGCGCCGGATTGCGCGCCAGCGCCTGATCGATCGCGCTGTCCCAGCGCAGAATCGTGTCCGGCAGGACCTTGACCAGCGCTTGCGTCTGCTCGACGATCGGCGGCACGAGCAGCCACAGGAAGCCGACGAACACGGCCAGCGAACCGACGATGCCTAACGCTACGGCGGCGCGGCGCGGCCATCCGAAGCGGCGCTGGATGCCATCGGCCACCGCGCCGAGGTACAGCGACAGGAGGACGGCGATGAAGAGCAGGAGGAACAGCTCGGCCGTCGAGTAGAGCAGCAAGAGCGCGAGCAGCGTGATGACGGTGCCCGCGAGAATGGGGGCAAAACGGAATCGCGACGACCCGCTCGCCCCCACTGCACTCGTACCGCCGGTACCGCCGCCAGCCGATGCCGCGCTCACGCCGGTTTCTTGCCCTCCCCGGGTGCGCCGCTGTGATCGTCTTCGATTTCCGCGTGCACCGTTTCTTCGGCCGGCCGATTGTTGCCGCCGGTGCCGAGCTGCCTGTTCTGCGCCGGCGCGCCCTGCGGCAGCATGCCCATCTTTTGCTTGAGCGCGAGGAGTTGCGCGTCGGCGTTGTTGGTCACCGCGCCCTTCTCGAGCACCTTGAAGTCTTTCGTTAGGCGGTCGCCGCTGAACTCTTCATCGATCTCGGCGTTGGCCAGCATGCGGCGCTCGTTGTCTTCGATTTTTGCTTCCATCCGCTCGAACGCCTCGAACGCAGACTTCTCCGACATCGACGACATCGTCTGCTGGATCTGTTTCTGCGCCTCGGCCCGCTTCTGCCGCGCGATGAGCAGGTTCTTCTTGCGCTTGGCCTCTTCGATTTTGTCGTTGAGATCACGGAGCGAATTCTTGAGCTTCTCCGTCTCCGCTTGATGCGCCTGCCAGGTCGCCTCCAACTGCTGCGCGTGCGACGAGTGCTCGTTCTGGCGCAGCAGCGCCTGCTTGGCGAGATCGTCTCGGCCTTCCTGCACGGCGAGCATGGCGCGCCGCTCCCACTCCTGCCCTTCCTTATATTCGCTGTCGACCTGATCGCGCAAACGGCGCTCGTCGGCGATCGCCGCCGCCACTTGCTGCTTGGCCTTGGCGAGCTGCGAACGCATGTCGATCAAAATCTGATTCAACATCTTCTCGGGGTTTTCCGCCGAGGAGATGAGATCGTTGATGTTGGATTTGATCAGCGATGAAAGACGGTCGAAAAGACCCATGGTTCACCGATCCTCTCGGTACGGCGCGAGCTCGCGCAGGTGGGACGCCAGCGCAAGCGTCATGGATTCGTATGCCGCGAGAAATTCCTCGTAATCCAGGTGCGACAACTCCATTGCTTCGGTGAGCACGACTGCATCGCCTTCGATGCCGTACGAGCCGTGCACCAACTCGCTGGCGTTGAGCTCGAGCAGGCGGCGCGACAGCGTTGCGCCCGCGTGCGCGTTCTTCGGCAGGTCCATCACTTTCATGCGAAGCAAGAGCACCGGTGGGGAGTAGTGGACCACCACATCGGCGTCGAGCTCGCCGCCGGGACGCACGATCCACATGCCCGGATGAATCTCCGCGTGGGTCGCACCATCTATTCCTAGGCGGTCGAGGAAGTCTTCGATCTCTTCTTTGGTGACCATGGGCCGTTGACTCGGGGTCGTGGGACGGAGTCTGGCAGCGCGAGCACCGTGCACCGTGATGCCTGTTCGCAACGCGGACATGGGCTCCGTCTCTTCCACCGTACGCAGACCGCGCGAACGGCGTTTCACACGAAGTCCATCCCCTAGGCGGGAAGATACTTGCATCGCCGACCCGCCAACAGACGCCGATCAGTGGGTCGAGCGGCGAATCTGTACGAGACGCTCGCGGGCGAGTCGGCGGCCGGTAGGCGTCGCGGCGAGCCCGCCGCCCGCGGTCTCGCGGTAACGCACGTCCATCGCGCGTCCGATCTCGCCCATGGTGTCGATGACTTCATCGACGGGAATCGCGAACGTGATGCCGGCCAGCGCCATCTCGATGCCGGCGAGCGCGATGGCGGATCCCGTCGCATTCCGAAAAACGCAGGGGAGCTCGACGAGTCCGCCCAACGGATCGCACACCAAGCCGAGCATGCCTTGCAGGGTGAGCGCGACACCGTGTCCGACCTGGACAGGGGTGCCGCCGAGCAGTTCGACGCCCGACCCGGCGGCCATCGCGGCGGCCGCTCCGGTTTCGGCCTGGCATCCGCCTTCCGCCCCGGAAAGCGACGCGCGCTCAGCGATGACGGCGCCGATGAGGCCAGCGGTGGCGAGCGCGTTCACGACGCGCGCGTCGTCGAGTCCACGCGCATCGGCGAGGCCCGTGAGCACCGCAGGGAGGACGCCCGCACCCCCTGCGGTGGGCGCGGCGACGATGACGCCCATGGCTGCATTCACTTCCTGCACGGCCAGCGCGCGTGCCAGTATCTCATGGAAGGCCGTGTTGGCCAGCGGCCCGTCGCGGCTCGTGCGCAACTTTGCGGCGTCGCCGCCGACGAGCCCGGAGGCGGAGTGCAGATCGCCTTCCAGACCACGCGACACGGCGCCGCGCATGACGCGGAGCGCGCGCTCGAGGGCGGCGAGAATGTCGGCGCGATCCCGTCCCTGATCTTTCGCCTCGGCCTCGAGCGCGACGTCGGCGAGCGACATGCGGCGCGATCCGGCGGCGTGGATTGCATCGGCGAGCGACCGGAACATTGGGTTAGGCTCCGACCTTCTCCAGCGCGCGCACCCAGCGCACCCACTCGAGTGCGCCGATGCGGCTCGTCGCATCGGCGCTCGGCGCGTCGTCGAGCTCGATGACCATGAACGCGTCGCCGCCGCGCTCCTTTCGCGTCACGCGCATGGTCGCGAGGTTGATGCGCTCCTCGGCCAGGACGCCGGCGATGCGCGCCACGGATCCCGGGCGGTCTTCGGCGACGAGCACGAGTGTGGGCAGGCTGCCGGCGATGTCGACGGGGAAGCCGTCGACCTCGGTGAGGCGGATGCGGCCGGCGCCTAACGACGATCCGACGACGACGACCTCGAAGCCGGCGTGGAGCGCGGTAATGCGCGTGGTGTTGGGGTGCGCGTCGTCGTCGAGCGACGTTTTCTCGAACGCATAGTCGAGGCCTTCGCGCTCCATGATGTCGAGGGCGTCGCGCAGGCGCTCGTCGTCGGGGCGCATGCCTAACAGGCCGCCGGCGATCGCTTTGTCGGTGCCGTGGCCTTCGCCGGTGCGGGCGAACGAGCCGTGGAGCTCGATGCGCGCGCGTTCGGGCGTGCCGCCGACGAGCATCCGGGTGAGCAGTCCGATGCGGCAGGCCCCCGCCGTGTGCGACGACGACGGGCCGACCATGATCGGGCCGATGATGTCCAGGATCGAAACCATTACGCGATGGCAGCGCTCATCGGCGCTCGCCTCCGGAATCCGGAATCGGGAACGGAGCGCGCGACGATCATTGATGCGCCGTCTCCGCCTCCACGCGACGAGCCCGCGTGCGCGCGGCCAGAGGTTTCGCCGGCTGCGCCAGGACTCTGCGAAGGAAATCGCCGGTCGACGAGCCCGGCGTTTTCGCGACGGCCTCCGGCGTCCCCGTGGCGATGATCCGTCCTCCGTTGGCGCCGCCTTCCGGACCGAGGTCGATGATCCAGTCGGCGGTCTTGATCACGTCGAGGTTGTGTTCGATCACGAGGACCGTGTTGCCCTTGTCGACCAGGCGATGCAGCACGCGCAGCAGAAGACGGACGTCCTCGAAGTGGAGTCCGGTGGTGGGCTCATCGAGGATATAGAATGTGCGGCCCGTGTCGCGCTTGGAGAGCTCGGTGGCCAGCTTGACGCGCTGGGCCTCGCCGCCCGAGAGGGTGGTGGCGCTCTGCCCCAGATGCACGTACCCGAGGCCGACGTCGACGAGCGTTTCGAGCTTCTGCCTAACGCGCGGCTGGTTGGCGAAAAACGTGGCCGCGTCTTCGACCGTCATGTCGAGCACGTCGGCGATGGACGCGCCGCGGAAGCGGACCTCGAGCGTCTCCCGATTGTAGCGCTTGCCCTTGCACACCTCGCACGGGACGTAGACGTCCGGAAGGAAGTGCATCTCGATTTTCACCAGGCCGTCGCCCTGACACGCCTCGCAGCGCCCGCCTTTCACGTTGAACGAGAACCGCCCCGGTCCGTAGCCGCGGATCTTGGCGTCGGGCAGCTCGGCGAACAGCTCGCGGATCGGTGTGAACAGGCCGGTGTAGGTTGCCGGATTGCTTCGCGGCGTGCGGCCGATGGGACTCTGGTCGATGTCGATGACCTTGTCGATGTGCTCGAGTCCAAGGATGCGGTCGTGCTCACCGGGGATGAGCCGCGCGCGATAGAAGTGGCGCGCGAGCGACCGGTGGACGATGTCTTCGACGAGCGTCGACTTGCCGGACCCCGACACGCCGGTGACGGCGACGAACAGGCCTAACGGGAAGTCGACGGTCAGGTTGGCCAGGTTGTGTGCGCGCGCGCCCTCGACGCGCAGCGCTCGACCACGCTGGGGCGCACGGCGCTCGTCGGGTGCGGGCACGTCGATGCGCAGCTCGCCGCTCAGGTAGCGACCGGTGAGCGACGCGGGATTGTGCGCGACTTCGTCCACCGTGCCTTGCGCGACGACCTCGCCGCCGTGGCGGCCAGCGCCGGGACCCAGGTCGATCAGGTGATCGGCCTCGCGCATCGTTTCTTCGTCGTGCTCGACCACGATCACCGTGTTGCCGAGGTCGCGCAGCTGGCGCAGCGTCGCGAGGAGGCGCGCGTTGTCGCGCTGGTGGAGACCGATCGACGGCTCGTCGAGGATGTAGAGCACGCCGACCAACCGCGACCCGATCTGCGTTGCCAACCGAATGCGTTGGGCCTCGCCGCCCGACAACGATTCGGCAGAGCGACTGAGCGTGAGGTAGTCGAGGCCGACATCGGCAAGGAACCGCAGCCGCTCCTTCACTTCCTTGAGGATCGGTCCGGCGATGGAGGCATCGAGCCCCGGCTTTCCGTTAGACCGGAGCGGCAGCGACTCGAAGAACCGCAGCGCCGCGGTGACCGACAGTTCGACCAGCTCGCCGATGTTCTTGCCGCCCACGGTGACCGCGAGCGACTCGGGCTTGAGGCGACGGCCGCCGCACGCGGTGCACGGCGCTTCGACCATGAACTCTTCGAGCTCCATGCGCACGGCATCCGACGTCGTTTCGCGATAGCGGCGCTGCACGAGCGAGAGCACGCCTTCCCACGCGCCCTGGTATTCGCCGTGGAATCGCTCGGTGTCGAGACGGAACGTGGTCTTGCGCCCCGCGGTGCCG
>Ga0207695_10011675_pt1 | contig 10616 bp, 8 predicted proteins | sample KBSC54metaG_FD_184354 | JGI IMG/M metagenome (GOLD analysis project Ga0207695, IMG submission 184354) | Corn rhizosphere microbial communities from Kellogg Biological Station, Michigan, USA - KBS C5-4 metaG (SPAdes) (version 2) | ecosystem: Host-associated > Plants > Roots > Rhizosphere > Soil... | reverse complement strand
TTGGCAAGTGGGCGCGGATATCGATATCTTTTCGGTCGCGCTGCATGAACTGGGACACGCACTCGGGCTCGGCCATTCAGATAACCCGGCAGCCGTGATGTATCCCTACTATAAACGCGCCAACCAGCTAATGGCGGACGATATTGCAACCGTTCAAACACTGTATGCGGCGCAATCGAGCGTGTCCCCGGTAGTCCCGCCCGGCTCTGGTTCTCCGGGCGCAATCGCTCCCGGTTTCACGCCCCCGCCAATACCAGGTTCGCCATCAGGATCCGGTTCCGGAGCGACTCCGGCCACTCCAACCGGTCCACCAGCGCCGGTCACGATTACCACGCAAGCAGCTGTAGTGGCGTCGGCTGCGACTGTCGACCTGACCGGCACCGCCAGTGGCGGCTTCGGCACTCTCACAGTTTCTTGGACCACCGACCGCGGCCAGTCTGGGAGTGCCGATGGGATCGCGACGTGGCGGATCAGTGCTTTGGCCGCGCCCGCTGGTGTGACACACGTAACCATCACGGCGACGGATTCCGTTCAGATCTCGACATCGACGGTAGTGAGCGTCACGGGCGCGGCTACCGGCGTCCCACCTGCGAATCCAACTCCAACTCCGACGCCTACCCCAACTCCGACTCCGACTCCGACTCCGGCGGCAACTCCAATCCAACTCACGATCAGTTCTTCTGCGCATTCCATGGTCGCGATGCCACAAATCACTCTATCGGGGGCGGCAACCTACTCGCTAGGAATTCAGCGAGTCCATTGGTTCAATTCGGCCGGCGGCTCAGGTGATGCGACCGGCACGGCATCCTGGTCAGCCCAGATCAGCCTGCAAGATGGCGATAACACCATTACGGTGACGGCCACCGGAAACGACGGAACACAGGCCTCTCAGAGCGTCATAATGACCTACACTCGCGCGGCAGGCACCGACACCACACCGCCGTCGCTAACAATCTACAGCCCGTCTACGACGTTAATTGCGACTGCTGCAGCGACCATCATCGTAAAGGGACTTGCTAGCGATAACGTGGGGGTCACGGAGGTCTCATGGACAACGTCCGGCGGCGGCTCGGGGCTGGCCAGTGGAACCGCGTATTGGTCTACGGCGCCGATTCCGCTGCTAAATGGAGACAACACGATTACCATTCGCGCCAAAGACGCCGCGGGTAATGTTGGATGGCGCACCATCACGGTCACGCGGAATTAGCGCAGATCGCTTCAACGAGCGACTCAATCGTCGCGTCTTTTGCTTCGGCATCGACTCGGAGCGCGTGCCTTTGAGCGGTCCTGGATGTGACCGGGCCGATACTGGCCACTCGAACGCCGCTCAGCGCGCCGGGGTCCACCAGTGCCAGCAGATTCTTCACGGTCGAAGAGCTCGTAAACGTGATCCAGTCCGGCTTGCGCGATCGGTCGAAGATCTCTTTCGCGCGCACCGCCGCGTCAGTGGGAATCGCATTCTGGTAGGCATCCACCACATCGACCTGCGCGCCCATTTTGCGCAAAGTGTTGGGGACGATCTCGCGCGCCGATGCTGCCCGTGGCAGGAGAACGCGCTTCCCGCTCATCTCGAACCTCTCGAGTGCAGCAACAATTCCTTCAGCGGCCGATTCGTCCGGGGTTACGTCCACTTTCAGGTGCACCGCCTCAATAGCTTCGCGCGTTGCGGGACCTATGGCACAAATGCGGCCTCGCAGGGACCTTATGTCTGTCGACGAGCGGTCCAGGCGTTCCAGGAAAAACGCAACGGCGTTCGTGCTGGTAAAAATCAACCAATCGTAGTGCGGAAGCTCTGCAATCGCCGCGTCCAGCGCACTATAATCCTCAAGGGCTCGCAGCTCGATTACCGGCAATTCGACAGCGTCCGCGCCGAGGCCGCGCAGCAGTTGCGTCAACTCGTCCGCCTGGCTTCGTGCGCGCGTGACCACAACTTGTTTTCCAAATAACGGCAGCTTTTCAAACCAGGTCAATTTGTCCCGCAAACCGACCACTTCGCCCACGATCATCGTCGCCGGCGGCATCAGATGGTGCTCTTCGATGAGCCGCGGCAGTGTCGCCAGCGTTCCGACGACAGTATGCTGGTCCGGGCGAGTCCCCCAGCGAACCGCCATCGCAGGACTGTCCGGCGAGCGTCCCGACTTCATTAGCTCTTGCATAATCTCCGCGGCAAGATGTAGGCCCATGAAAATCACCAGTGTCTCGGACGTGCCAAACCGCTTCCAATCCACCGAGTCCAGAGCATGTCCGGTGACGAACGTGACCACTGAGGTGTGTTCGCGGTGCGTCAGCGGCACGCCGGTATACGCGGCGATTCCCAACGGCGACGTCACGCCCGGAACGACTTCAAACGCGAGGCCGGCATCCACGATTGCTTCCACTTCTTCACCGCCGCGGCCGAAGATAAAAGGGTCTCCGCCTTTCAGCCGCACAACGGTCCTTCCCGCGCGCGCGTACCCGATCATCATCGAACAGATCTCTTCCTGCGAATAGCTGTGGATAGATTTTTTCTTGCCGACGTAAATTCGCCCGGCATGCGGCGGCGCAAATGCGAGCAGCGCGTCATTGGCAAGGTGATCGTAAAGTACAACGTCCGCCAATCCGAGAACGCGCCGTCCTTTTAGCGTGATCAATTCCGGATCGCCCGGTCCGGCGCCTACCAGGTAGATCTTCGCTTGCTTCATCCCTCAACGCTCTGTAGGATTTCGCCCGCGCCTCTGGCCAGCAGTTCCTCCGCCACAGCAGTTCCCAAAGCCTCCGCGAACGCCAGACTCCCGGTGTGCTCGTGCCGGACAATGCGTTGGCCATCCGGCGAAATGACGATCGCGCGAAGATGGAGCGTTTCCAGATTGTGAACTGAGGCGTAGGCGCCGATCGGGACGTCGCAACCCCCGCCAAGACGAGCCAACACCGCCCGCTCCGCCGTGATCGCCGCGTAGGTGGCGGAGTCGTTCAGGCGCCTGGCCGCCTCCATCCCTGCGCCCTCGTCCGATCGCGTTTCAACGGCCAGCGCTCCCTGGCCGACGGCCGGGCACATCGACTCCAACGGCAGAAACTCGGAGATTCGAGGGCCCAGACCCAACCGCTTCAAACCCGCGGCAGCGAGCATAATTGCGTCATACTGGCCATCGTCCAGCTTGCGGAGCCGCGTGTCGATGTTGCCGCGAATCGATTCCACATTCAAATCCCGCCGCAGTGCCCGCAACTGTGCGACCCGCCGTAGCGAACCTGTCCCAACGCGAGCGCCACTCGGCAGTCCGGAGAGTGTTTTCCCGATCAAAACATCACGAACGTCCTGCCGTTCAGGCGTGGCCGTGATCTGCAAACCTGGCGGCAGCATAGTCGGCATATCTTTCAGGCTATGCACCGCGATGTCGATTCGTCCATCGAGCAGGGCCTCCTCGATCTCCTTGGTGAAAATCCCCTTATTACCCACTTCCTTCAGCGGAACGTTTTGAACAAGATCGCCACGGGTCTTGATGATTTCAAGGCAACACGCTTCGCCAAGTTCCTCCAGGAGCTGCTTCACGTGATTCGCCTGCCAGAGTGCCAATTGGGAACCACGCGAGCCTATGGTGAGCATGCCGATTCAGTCATCCAACCGGAAGGCGCGCCGGATCACTTCTGCTACGGCCATTCCATCTGAATTGCCGGCATTCTTCCGTAATTCCGCGATCGGCCCGTGAGCGATCTTATTGATGATCCCACGGGCCAGCGCGTCGACGGCTTCCAGTTGTTGTGGCGTCAGCGAGCCGAGCTTGCCACGCATCCGCTCCATCTCGCCGGCGCGTATTTGCTCGAATTGGTTTTGCAGGCTGACGATCAGCGGCACGGCCTGGCGCGAGCGCAGCCAACCTTCGAGGCGCTCGACTTCTTCGGAAACGATTCTGTCCGCCTCCACAGCTTCGTCGAATCTTCCGCGAAGATTAGTCGCCACCACGCGTTGCAAGTCGTCGATGTCGTAAAGGAAAACGTTGTCGATCTCGTTTACCGACGGCTCGACGTTGCGCGGCACCGCGATGTCGATAATGAAGATCGGCCGGTTCTTGCGCGCTTCGATAATCCGCTTCGCCTGATCTTTGCGCAAGATGTAGTCCGGCGCGCCGCTCGAAGTGATAACGATGTCAACTTCAGGGAGCGCCGCATACATCCGCTCATATTCGACAATTGTCCCGCCCACCATTTCGGCCACTTCCTCCGCCCGGGTGCGAGTCCGGTTAGTGACGAGGATTTGCGAAACCCCGGACCGGCTCAGGTGACGGGCCGCCAACTCCGACATTTTTCCCGCGCCGATCAACATCACCTTGCGATTCTTGAGCGAGCCGAAAATCTCGCGTGCCAATTCGACCGCCGCGTAGCTTACCGAAACGGCACTTGCGCCAATTTCGGTCTCCGTGCGAACGCGCTTGGCAACATTGAACGCGCGCGTCAGCACGGTCTCGAGAAAACCGCTCAAAGCGCCGCGCTCCTTGGCCACTGAATAAGCTTCCTTCAACTGGCCAAGAATCTGCGGTTCGCCGATCACCATGGAATCAAGACTGGCCGCTACGCGGAACAGATGCCGGATCGCATCGCTGCCGCCGAATCCATAAACGTAGGGCTGCAGCCACGCCCGGTCGGCAATTTTTTGTGAGAGAGTAAGAAATTCCTCAATGCAATTTTGGGGGTCAACGCTGTCCTCCGCGGTGACCGCAACCTCCACCCTATTGCAGGTAGAAAGGATGAGGCCTTCCTGTAGGCCTGGCCACTGTTTGAGCTGGTCGAGAGCGCCGGCGAGGTCCTGTTCCTTGAACGCGAGGCGTTCGCGCACTTCCACCGGAGCGGTGCGGTGATTCAGACCTGTGACCCAGAGTTTCATTGCACGAACAGCGATCGCAGCCCGATGTGGGCCACCCACGTGGCCGCCGAGCAGCCAAGAACGACGATCGCCATTACCGCGGCCTTTCTACCCCGCCAACCCGCTGTTACGCGAAGGAAAACCATGAGAAGGCAGAATCCCCAGGTCAGGAATGAAAGCGCGATCTTCGGGTCGCCGATCCAACGCGTTCCGGATTCGATGAAAGCCCAGGTCGCGCCGGCAATCACACCCAGCGTTAACAGTACGAAGCCGAAGCCCATGGAGCTCGAAATCAACCGGTCGAGCGTTCCAAGCGGAGGAAGTTTCTCGAAGAATGCTCCGGGACGTTTGTTCTTAAGCTGCTTCTCTTGCAGCAGGTAGAACACAGACGCGACCGCCGTCAACAGCAGTGCCGCATAACCCAGCAGGACGAGCAGCACGTGCGCTAATAGCCACGCATCACGCGCCGTGGGCGTGCTCCAACCGGCAACAGGAAACTGCATGGCCCCTACAAACGTCATAACAAATACCAGGGGGAACAGAAACACACTCAGCCCTTGAAACTGGTAGCGCCAATAAATAAATAGAAACAGCAGCGCGATCAGAAAAGCACAGACTGAAATCGATTCATAAAAGTTGTTAACTGGAAACTGTCCCTCTGCCAGCGCGGTCTCTACGATGGAGACGCCGTGTAGAATCACTGCGATGCAGAACGCGGCCAAGGCGCCCTGGAACAGGAATACGCGGCGGCGCAGAACTGTCTGTATGGTTTGCAGCAACCCGGCGGCATACAGCGCAACCGCTACTCGCAGCCACAAGACACTCGTATCATGCATGTCACTTCAGTATAGGCAGATCCGTACGGGCGGAGCGCCCATCATAAAGGATTATGGACTACTCAAATTTACTCAACGGGAAATTCGCCATCGTTACCGGCGGGACGCGCGGCATCGGTCTGGCTATTGCGACATCGCTGCTCGATGGTGGTGCTTCGGTGGCTGTATGCGGCCGGTCCCGGCAGAGCCTAGACCTCGCATTGGGGGAGCTATCCCCGCAAAGAAAGGGTAAAGTGATCGGGCGTGTCGCCGATGTGAGAAGTAGCGACGACGTTGCGAGTTTTTTTAAGTTCGTCGAGAAAGAATTCGAAGGGATCGACATCCTTGTAAATAATGCTGGAGTCGGTATCTTTCGAAGTGTGGCGGAACTAACCATTGAGGACTGGCGCACGACCATGGACACGAATCTAAGCGGAGTTTTTTATTGTTGCCGGGAAGCCCTTCCGAGAATGATAAATCGGGGCGGTGGATCAATCATCAATATAAGTAGCTTAGCGGGACGAAATCCTTTCGCAGGTGGAAGCGCCTACAACGCATCGAAGTTTGGTCTGAATGGGTTTAGCGAGGCGATGATGCTCGACCATCGTCACGACAAAGTTCGAGTTACGTATGTGATGCCGGGGAGCGTGGATACGGAATTCGGCCGCGGATCACAACACAGTTCGTGGAAGATTGCTCCGGAGGACGTGGCGCAAGTTGTGATGAATGTACTGGCGATGCCTGAGCGCACATTAGTCAGCCGAGTCGAAATGAGACCATCCGTGCCGCCGAAATGATTAGCAAAACGTAATCTTTCTTATAACTTGGATGGTTGAGAAAAGTGGTACGAAAGTTGCTCTGAAACGTGAGTAGAGACTCAGAGATGGGTCTTAAAGGGAGAATGAACATGGGCCGTTTAAACGTTGCACTCGATCCGACCAGAACTGGACGCGAAGCCGAAAGCCTCGATCAGAGTCTGCGTAAGTTTATTGTGGGACAAGATGAGGCGATTCAACAGATCGTTAACATCTATCAGATGTATCTCACCGGGATGAGCGCGCCAGGTCGGCCCATCGGCAACTTCCTGTTTCTCGGGCCAACGGGTTCGGGTAAGACCCGGATCGTTGAAGCTGCGGCCGAGGCGCTGGTGAAGAATCCGCGCGCGATGATCAAGATCGACTGCGCGGAATTTCAACACAGCCACGAAATTGCCAAGTTGATCGGCTCGCCTCCTGGATATCTCGGGCATCGCGAAACGCATCCGCTGCTGAGCCAGGAAGTAATCAATCAGTATCAGACAGATGCGTGCAAGGTCAGCTTTGTGCTCTTCGATGAAATTGAAAAGGCCAGTGATTCTCTCTGGAACTTGCTGCTCGGCATCCTCGACAAGGGTACGCTGACGCTCGGCGACAACCGCAAAGTGGACTTTTCGCGGACCATGATCTTCATGACCAGCAATCTCGGTGCTTCCGAGATGGGCGCGCTGTTATCGCCGAAAATGGGGTTCGCGGCCGCTGCTCCCCCCGCCATTCAGAGCGAAGCAGTCAACTTCGCAGCCGCCGAGAAGTTGAATGCCAAGGTAATGCGAAGCGGGATCGAAGCGGCGCGCCGCAAGTTCACGCCGGAATTCATCAATCGGCTTGACAAGATCGTCGTTTTCAAATCGCTCGGTGCCGCCGAGCTCAAGAAGATCCTCGACATCGAACTGAATATGGTGCAACAGCGGATCTTCAACTCTACGCCGGAACGCACTTTCATTTTCCAGGCGTCCGAGGCAGCGAAACAGTTCCTGTTGAAAGAAGGAACAGATCCAAAGTATGGCGCACGGCATTTGAAGCGGGCCATCGAACGCTTACTCGTTCAGCCTATGTCTAACCTGATTGCCACCGATCAGATCCATACCGGCGACTGGCTGCGCATCGATTTCGATGCCGAGAACAATCTGTTGAGCTTTATGAAAGAAGCCGAGGGATTGCCTGTGAAAACCATGGCGGAACTCGTCGATACTTCGATCATCATGCCGCTCCAGGCGACGGCTAATGCGGCGCAGGTTGAGGCGACGCGCACCCAGAACGCACGCTCACGGCGAGCGTGAAAATTGGCTAATCCGTTAAGGGCTGGTCGCGGATTTCAGCTTCACACGCAAACGCGAGTCCTCGACTCAGTGCCGTTTTGCGGGCCTGCTGAAGAATAGAGTAGGACAGTAGAGCGGTCGTCATAGACGCCTACTGTCCTGCTCAACCGGTCAAGAATCCTCAGAAAATGCGCTCTTGCCGCTTGAGCGTTCCGAACGACCCCACATTCGCAATGGAAAACGCGAACTTGTATTGATTTTCATTACGGGTCCCAAATGAGAACCGTCGATACTCCGCGCTGAATCCGCAGCAATCCGTGTTATACGTCACTTGAGTTGTCGCGTATTGCATCACGCCCTGGTGGTAGTCGTAAATGGCGCTGAAGGCGGCGTTCCAGCCCCGTTTATTCTGGTCTCCAATACCCACTACCCCGCGGAATTGATCGGCATTCGGTGTCAACACATCGGAGCCGCGAACCTGGTTGTGACCCAGCGAGATAAAGTACTTGGAGAATCGGCCGTCTACCGTAATTCCGCTGTTGACAAGGTGCGAGCGCAACGGATCGTAGTCGGCGCGCCATTCGAAGCCGAGGCGCGGGTCCAGTTGAGCGCGCAGCGCGGAGATCACCGGCGAATAATTCCGAGGGCCGTCGAGAAACGTATAGCCGGTTAGCTCCGTGATGCTCTCCACCACGTTTCGCTGACCCTGAACCACTGCCCCGCCGAACGTCGGATCGAAATATCGAACTTGCGATAATTGCCAGCTCAGCACTTCGTCAACACGGTTGTCCTTGCGTTTTACAAAGAGCCGGTTGGTGAGCGAGATCTCCAGTTGGTTGGTGTTCGACAGCAGGTCGGTATCGTCGAACCGGACAATCCGATCGAAGGTATTGATTCCGGCGACAGTCCGGTATTCAACGCGCGGTTCAATCACGTGCTTCAATTTGGTCCCCATCCACTTCGGCGCATTATAGATTCTGGCGAGCGAGGGAAAGACAATATCCAGACGGAAATCCCGAGAGCTGCGGAGCAGATTCGAACTGGCGATCTCAGTGGTTGCACGGCCGCTGACGTCAGCGACGAAGCTCGACCCATAGCTCGTCTCGCGAACGGAGAACGAGGGCGTGAAATGAAAATCCTTCACTGCGAACGTGGTCATGATGCGCGGTTCTACATCAAGCCGCTCCACCGATTGAGGCGTTTGGAAGGCCGGCTGTGTGCGGCCGAAAAAACCAGCGCTTGAATCGAAAGAAACCCATATCGGCAGCTCGCTATCCGAAATGAGACGATCCTTGCTGCCGAATTCGACCGAAGGAAATTTGTGAATGGTCGTGGTGGTTACACTGCCGTCCGGATTGACATAGAATTCCTCATCCCGTTGCGCCACCACATTGAAATCGAAGCTGGACCAGTGCTTCGTCAGAAAACCGACGGAGTGAGATTCAGAAAATACGGCTTCGTAAAACGACTGGCTGAACTCCTGGCGGAATTGAAACGAGCTGAGCTGATTCAGCGATCCGCGCGCGGTGAATCCCCAGGGAAGTTCCGTGTGGCCTTCCGCCGTGAGCAGATAGCCGCCCTTACCCAGCTTATCGTTGACCCCATAGAGGATCACGTTGAAATCCGATTTCTCATTCGGCTTCCCCCGAAAATCCACGTGATGCGCCACGCCACGCAAGGTGAAATATTGCGCCAGATAGGTGACATCGTAGCTGCGATTGATGGCCCAGTAATAGCCCAGGCCGACCATATATCCGTATCGCGAACTGTGTCCTACATTCGGTGTAAGAAAACCGCTCTGGCGCGGCTCTTTCTTTAGCGATTTCTTGAAGTACGGCATGTAGAACAGAGGCACGTTCCGCAATCGGAATACTGTGTTATGGCCGATTGCACGCTGGCCGGGAATCACGTCGAAGAGCGGAGAATGGAAGCGCCACCAGGCATCCGGCATCTTGCAATCCGTCACAAACCCGTCATGAAGAAAGTAACGATCCTCCTTCCGCTCCGCCCATTTTCCCTGGAAGTAAAACGGGTTGTTCGTGGTGAGAATTCCCGGCCGGGCCTGGATCTTCGCGGGCGACGTTCCACTAATGTTTAGATAGCGGCCGGTCTCATCCACCACGTTGTAATCCACGCTGTCCGCTTGCACGTACTCCCCGCCGACGAAGTTGTGATATTTCACGTGACCGCGAGCTTTCGCGTCACCTGTTTCGTCGTTGTAATCTACCTCGTCGGCTTCCAGCATGCTGTCAACGGTCTCCACTTTAGCGTGGCCGCGCAGCTTGTAAACGTGATTCTGGCTGTCTTGCGAATCCGCCGAAACGCGCACCCATCCGGGTTGTGGAGCGCCGGGCCGAGCCGGCATCCTGGTGACGAGTTGTGCGCACAACGGCCCAGGAAGAAGGAGAAATGCGGCAATGCAGGTCCAGGAAAGCTGGCAACATTTCGTGTCCAAAATGTTGTCGAAGAGCTGGTGTACTTTGTGCGCTAGCTGTGTGCGTGGCTTCAATTGAGCAACGTAGCACGCCAATGCGATGGGCCGCAATGTAATCAAAAAAAACGCTCCTGCTGGTCGAGCGTTCGGAATGGCCCCACATTGTCATTGCAGCCGCCGATCGCGCACCCGCGGTGCCCCACGGCGGACCGGCGGCAACCCGTGTTGCGTGCCGCCTGAGCAGTCGCATGGAAGCACCACCCGCAATCCGGCACCTTACAGTCCGTCACAAATCCGTCACGACGGTAGCAGCGATCGTGAGTTTGTTCCACCCATTTGCCTCGGAAAAAGGTATCCGTTGTGGTGAGCAGGCTAGGGCGCAACTGCATCTTCGCGGGCAACGTTGCACCGACGTTTAGATACCGGGCCATCTCGCTCACCACGATGTATTTCACCTTG
>Ga0207695_10011669_pt1 | contig 10619 bp, 8 predicted proteins | sample KBSC54metaG_FD_184354 | JGI IMG/M metagenome (GOLD analysis project Ga0207695, IMG submission 184354) | Corn rhizosphere microbial communities from Kellogg Biological Station, Michigan, USA - KBS C5-4 metaG (SPAdes) (version 2) | ecosystem: Host-associated > Plants > Roots > Rhizosphere > Soil... | reverse complement strand
GATGAAGACCCGTTTGAAGGGCGGGGCGCCGTCCATGAAGTGGATGCCCTGCATCATCATCCGGGCGACCCAGAAGAAGATGATGTCGAAGCCGGTGACGAGCGTGTGGGTCGGGTAGAACCGCGCGAGGTCCGGCGTCTTCTGCGGCCACCCCAGCGTCGAGAACGGCCAGAGCGCCGAGGAAAACCAGGTGTCGAGCACGTCCTCGTCCTGGCGCAGGGGCTCATCGCGGCCGTAGTGCTCCTTGGCCTCGCGCCTGGCCTCGGCCTCCGTCTCGGCGACGAAGATGCGGCCGTCGGGGCCGAACCAGGCCGGGATGCGGTGGCCCCACCAGAGCTGGCGCGAGATGCACCACGGCTGGATGTTGCGCATCCACTCGAAGTAGGTCTTCTCCCAGGCCTTGGGGACGAAGACGGTGTCGCCCGTCTCCACCGCCTTGATGGCGGGGCGCGCCAGCTCTTCGGCGTTCACGTACCACTGGTCGGTCAGATAGGGCTCGACCACCACGCCGGAGCGGTCGCCGTGCGGGACCGTGTGGCGGGTCTTCTCGACGCCGCGCAGCAGGCCCAGGCGCTCGAACTCCTCGACCACCTTCTTGCGGGCCGCGAAGCGGTCGAGGCCGCGGTAGGCCAGGGGCGCGTTGTCGTTCACGCGGGCGAAGTCGTCGAAGATGTTGATCATCGGCAGGTTGTTGCGCTTGCCGACCATGAAGTCGTTGAAGTCGTGGGCGGGCGTGATCTTCACCGCGCCGGAGCCCTTCTCCGGGTCGGCGTAGTCGTCGGCGATGATCGGCACCGGCCGGTTCACGATCGGCAGGCGCACGGCGCGGCCGATCAGGGCCTTGTAGCGCTCGTCGCTCGGGTGCACGGCGACGGCGGTGTCGCCGAGCATGGTCTCCGGCCGGGTGGTGGCGACCACGATCTCGCCCGTGCCGTCCTCCAGCGGATAGGCGAAATGCCAATAGTGGCCGTCGACCTCGCGTTGCTCCACCTCGAGGTCGGAGATGGCGGTCTGGAAGTGCGGGTCCCAGTTCACCAACCGCTTGTCACGGTAGATGAGCTTTTGTTTGTAAAGGGTCACAAAGACCTTGCGAACTGCCGCCGACAGGCCTTCGTCCAAGGTGAACCGCTCACGGCTCCAGTCGCAGCTCGCGCCCAGCCGCTTGAGCTGGTTGGTTATGGTCCCGCCGGACTTGGCCTTCCACTCCCACACCTTCTCAACGAAGGCGTCGCGGCCGAGGTCGCGGCGTCCCTGGTTGCCGGCCTCGGCGAGCTGGCGCTCGACCACCATCTGGGTGGCGATGCCGGCGTGGTCGGTGCCGGGCAGCCACAAGGCGGCCTTCCCACGCATGCGCTCGAAGCGGATCAGCACGTCCTGCAAGGTGTTGTTGAGCGCGTGGCCGATGTGCAGCGAGCCGGTGACGTTGGGCGGCGGGATGACGATGGAGAACGGCTCGGCGGCAGGGTCGTCGGTGGGCGCAAAGCCGCCCGACGCCTCCCAGGCGGCATAGAGGCGCGGCTCGGCGGATTTCGGATCGAAGGTCTTTTCAAGCATGGGCGGTTCGCTGGGGCGGTGCATACATGTCCGCTCAATTGCGGGAAAGCATCCCTCCCCTTCAGGGGAGGGTGTACCGAACAGAGCTCGGGACGGGTGGGGGTCTGTGATCCAGGCTCCGACGTCGGAGCCCGATCCCGATTCCCCCACCCTGGCCGCTGCGCGGCCATCCCTCCCCTAAAGAGGAGGGATCGGGCCGCTAGCGTACTCGGCCGCGGGCGATGCGCTCGACCTCGGCTTCGACCGCCTGCTGGACGATGGCCGGCAGGTTGGCGTCGAGCCACTGCTGCAGCAGCGGGCGCAGGAGCTCCCGCACCACGTCCTCCAGGGTGCGGTCGCTCTTGGGCATGCTGATCGCCGCCGAGAGCTGGCCGAAGGCCGAGGCCGCGGCGCTGGCCGCCCGCTCGCTGACCAGGGGCTCGGTCGACGGCGGCTGGGCGGCGGCCGGAGCCTCCGCGGCGGGCGCGGTGAACACGTCCAGGTCGCCGTGGGTCTCTACCTTGTCCGTCAACTCGAGGGCCTCCTCCTCGGCGGGGGGCGCCGGCTCGGGCGCGGCGGCGACCGGCTGCGGCTCGGGGGCCGCGGGTTCCGGCTCGGGCTCAGGTTCGGGCGCCGCGGCGACCGGCTCGGCCGCCGGCGCAGCTTCCGCCTCGGCCTCGGGCGGGGGCGCCTCGTCTTCGGAAATGATCCGCCGGATGGAGGCCAGGATTTCCTCCATGGTCGGTTCTTGGGACGTCTGTTCGGACATGGGCGCCGGTCGCTCTAGCGAAGGATGGGATGCGTCAGTGGCCCAGCCTAGACGATTTTCGGCGGAAGGGGAGCCGCTTCGCGTGAGCGGGCGCTTTCGGCGCAGCCGCGGCGACCACCGCAGGCGACGGCGGCGGCTGCAATCCGGGCGGAATCGGCGCTTCCGCCGGGATTTCCCTGGGTCCGGGGATCGGCGGGACGGCGAGCGCGCGGTCGACGACGGCGATCGGCTCCTCCCACGGCACGTAGCCCAGCGCGAAGCGCAGCCGGCGCAGGTTGTGCTTGGCGTCGTACTGGGTGACGGCCGGAATGAGGTCCTTGGCCTCCAGCCGGCCCATGGCCGACAGCAGCGTCGCCGCGCCGACGTATTCGTCATGCCTGGCGGCGGCGGCTGCCAGCTCGTCGTTGCTGAGCTCCTGCTCGGCGTTGAGGATGTCGAGCGTGGTGCGCAGGCCCACGTTGCGCTCCTCGCGGGTGCCTTGGGCGGCGATCTGGGCGGCGCGCACCGCTTCGTCGGTGGAATCGATGTTGGCGCGGGCCGAGATCAGCTGGTTCCACGCCTGGGTGACCGTCTGCAGCACCGAGCGGCGCTGGGTCTCGATATTGATCCGGTCGGTGTTGTTGCGCTCCACCTGCTGGCGGATGCGCGAGGTGGTGAGGCCGCCGGTGAAGATCGGCACGGTGACCACCGCCTGGCCCACGATGTCGGTTGAGAAGTGGTTGGGCTCGAACGGTTGGGCGAGGCCCGCGTAGCCGTACTGGGCGCGCAGCGAGAAGCTCGGCATGCGGTCGGCGCGGGCCTGGGCGACGCGCGCCCGGCTGGCCTGCTCGGCATAGATCTGGGTGCGCAGCAGCGGGCTGAACTGCTCCGCCACCGCGAAGGCGTCGTCGGGGTTGGTCGGCAGCAGGTAGGCGAGCGACGGCTCGGGAGCCAGTTCGCCGGGATTCTGGCCCACGAACGCGGCGTAGCTCGCGCGGCTGATGGCCAGCTGCGCCACCGCCGTGGACAACAGGGCGCGCGCCGCGGCCAGGCGTGATTCCGACTGCGCCACGTCGGTGCGGGTGATCTCGCCCACGTCGAAGCGCGCCTTGGATTCGTTCAGCTGCTCGGTCAGCACCTTGACGTTCTGCTGGCGGATCTGGACGCTCTGCTGGTCGCGCCGGACGTCCACATAGGCCTGGATCACCGACAACATGACCTGCGATTCGACCCGGCGCAGGTTCTCCCGGCCCGAAAGGATGTCGGCTTCGGCGGCGGACACGGCCGAGGCGACCCGCCCACCGGTCCAGATCGGCTGGTTGAAGCTGAGGCCGAAGAAGGAGGAATTGCTCTCGGTCACCCCGCGGCCGATGGCGTCGGGGATGCCGTCGCCGTTGGTGTCGATCAGTCCGCCGCCGGCCCGCCGCGGGGTGCGGACCTGGTTGTAGCTCGCCTCGCCGGTGAAGCTCAGCGTCGGGCGAAAGCCGGCGCGCGCCTGCACGTAGGTCTCGTCCAGGGCCCGCTGGGTGGCGCGCTGGGCCAGGAGGTTGGGGTTGGTCTCGTAGGCCAGCGCGATGGCGTCGGCCAGGGTCTCGGCGCGGGCCGGCGCCGCGCAGGCGGCCGCCAGGCCGGCGCAGCAGACCGCGGAAAGCAGATATCCGCGCAGAGACTTCGACATTCCAGATCCCCGATGGAGGCGAGAGAGATTATTTCTGTTTGCGCCGACCTCTGTAGCCAACGCTTGCCCTAGGTCACCTTAAGCTTTTTTCACCCCGGAACTTGCATCCAAAGCGACCTTTCGTGGCCTCTAGGGTTACTCGAAGGCAAAACCATGTTCAGCGGCGAAGCCGGCGAGCACGGGCGGGGTCGAATCGAACACCTCGCGCCGGCCGACGCCGTCCTCCGCCTTCACATAGACGCAGGCCTTGCCCACCGGCCCGTCGCGCTCCACCACGCCGAGGCGCCCGCCGAGCGCCAGGGCGGCGGTCCAGGCGGCCGGCGCGCGGCCCACGGCGCCCTCGCAGACGATGACGTCGAAGCCCTGACCGGCCGGCTGCGACAGATCGCCTTCGTCCTGACGGGTGACGCTCAGGCCCAGGCGCTCGAGCACCTCGGCGGCATAGGGCGCGGCGACCGCCAGGGCGCGCTCGCCCGGCATCGGCCGCACCGCCTGCAGCAGCTTGGCCACGTCGCGCGGCTTCAGCAGGCACCGCCCCGGCGCATATTCGACCTCGGTGTCGGCATAGGCCAGGTAGGCCTTGCCGGCCGGCGCGAAGCGCTCGCGTTCGATGACCCGCATGGCGTCCTGCACCCGCACGTCGGTCACGTCGGCGGGCCGCACCTGGCTTTCCACCATGTTCAGCCGGGCGGCTGTGTAGTCGGCCATGAGCGGGTTCCTGGGGCGCGGAAAATCCTGGGCGGCTTATAGGTCTGCGCCGCGCGGCAAGGCAATCGCGCCCGTCGCCGCGCCCCTCCCCGCGCCCCGGCCGGCGACAGCCGTTGCCTGCGGCGGGGCCTTCTGTTAGCGATCCGCCCCCGCCGGGTGACGACCACCCGCTCCCGGCGGTATATGCGTGAACGACCGGGCCTTAAGGGCCCAACGGCGGCCTGATGGCGGAGTGGTGACGCAGCGGACTGCAAATCCGCGCACCCGAGTTCGATTCTCGGTCAGGCCTCCAACTTCCCTTCCCTGCCCTACCCTTTCGACGTGGCGCGGCCTCGCGGAAGCGGCGCCGTCGCCAGGTGCGCGCGGGTCCAGGCGGCGAGCTCGTCGAGGATCTGCGGGGCGGTGACGAAGGCCGGGAGGTAGGCCCAGCCGCTGGGCAGGCCGTTGGGGTCGGGCAGCAGGGAATGGCTGACCCCGGGGACGATGCGGACCGTGACGTCGCGATTGCCGCCGGCGCGCATGGCCGCGGCCAGCCGCTCGGCGGAACGCAGCGGCACGGTGATGTCGGCGCCGCCCTGGATGATCAGCGCCGGGCAGCGGACCTGGGCGGCGTAGGCGAGCGGGTCCAGGGCCAGGAAGCTCGCCTCGCGCGGCGTCAGCGGGTCGGCGAGCTGGCGGGCGATCTCCTTGGCCTTGTCGGCGGCGGCGACGTAGGGGTCGCGCATCACCATCTCGGTGATCTGCTCGCGGGCGAGCTCGGGGCCGGGGACGCCGGGGCCCGCCAGGGTGACGACGCCGGCGATGCGGCGGTCGGCGGCCGCGATCATCGGGCCGATCAGCCCGCCTTCGCTGTAGCCGGCCAGCGCGATGCGGTCGGGGTCGATGCCGCGGCGCGCCCGCAGCCAGGCGATCTCCGTGCGCACGTCGGCGGCCTCGTCCTCGGTCGTCGAGGGCTTGTGGTCGCCGGTGGACCTGCCCATGCCGCGGTCGTCGACCCGCAGCACCGCCACGCCGGCCCGCGTCAGGGCGTCGGCCAGGTCGCGCAGCGGCATCCAGGGCGGGTCGCCGCCGTTGCGCTCGCTGGGGCTGAGGCCGGTGATCAGCACCACCGCGGCGACGCGCTTCCCATTGGAGGGCGGCAGGGTCAGCGTGCCGGCCAGGACGTGGCCCTGCGGCGCGCGGATGGCCACCTCCTGGGCGCTGTAGGCGTGGTCCGGCGGCGCGCCATAGCGCAGCCAGGGCGGATAGGCGCTGCGCGGGAAGTCGAAGCGCCGTTCGATGGTCACGCCGTACTCCGGCAGGGTCGCGGAGACCAGGCAGCCGGCGGCGTCGGTCAGCGCCAGGTAGCGCTTGTTGTGATAGCTCACGATCCAGTCGGTGGCGTCCAGGCGCTCCACCAGCGCCTCGCCGCGCGCGGCGCTGAACAGCGAGAGCGCCGGGATGCGGGCGGTGGGCTGGCCGAGCGCGCGGGCCCGGGCGATCGCCTGGGCGAGGGAGCTGGTCACGAAGTCCGACCAGTAGACGCCGCCGGTCCCGAGGTCGCGGACGGTGGGCTGGCGCGGCGGCCCCTTGGGCTCGGCCTCGCCGGCGATGGACAGCAGCACCGCGCTGCGGGCGGCGGACTGGTCGGGGCGCAGGTCGATGGTGGCGTCCACCACGCGCGACTGGTTGACGACGGCGAGCGTGTGCACCGCGCCCGGGCGGTAGTCGACCCAGTCGACGGCCACCAGCCGGCCGGACTCCAGGGTCAGGTAGGCGGCCGCCGGGCAAGCGGGCTGGGCGCCGGGCGACGGCGCTGGCGGCGCCGCGGGCTGAGCATGGGCGAGGCCGCTCCAGGCCAGGGCTGCGGCGGCGACGAGCGGCAGGATGCGCGAGGTCATGGGGTCGGGCCTTTCCGAGGTCACTGGCGCGAGCCGGGCGGGGCTTTTCCGCCGGCCGGGCGGCGGCGCGGCTGCACGGGGGCCAGGAGGACGGTGACCGCGTAGAGCCGACCCTGCCCCGGGGCCGCGGCGGCCGGCGCGGTCAGGGCTGCTATGGTCTCGTTCAGCCGGGCGAGCTGACCCTCGTCCAGCCAGGCCGTGCGGCGCATGGCGACCAGCTCGCGGCCGGGACCGGACAGGGCGGTCTGCGCGTCCTCCAGGGCGCGGCGATAGTCGCGCGCGCCCAGGCGCAGCATGGCGCCGACCACCGCCGCCAGCGGCCCCCCGTCGTCGCGGCGGACACCCTCGCTGTCGATCTTCAGCTCCGGGGCGACGGTGCGGAACAGGGCCTCGCGGCGGCCCTGGCGCCGGCGATGGCCGGCGTCCTGCACCAGGCCGGCCTGCCGCAGGATCCGCAGGTGATAGTAGAGCGCGTCGGCCGGCCGGCCGAGCGTCGCCGCGAGCTCCGCCACCGAGGCGTCGCCCATCTGCGCCAGGGCGTCGGCGAGCTCCTGGCGCACCCCCGAGGCCAGGGCCGCGAGCTGCGCGGGCGACCGCACGACATAGGTCTGGGCAGGCTTGGCCATGCGCCTTCCTAGCACTGATTGAAATTTTGTCGAATTATTCAACCAGATGGGCGCCGACCGTCCCTTCGGCCGGCAAGCGAACGCTTACGGGTTTGCCCTCAATTGATCCGGGCGCGGAGAGGCGCAGAATTGGGCGATGCTCGGCAGGCCGGCGCGTATGTGGTGCGATGACTAGGTTGTGGTCCGCCTTCGAGGCGAGCCCGGCGCAAGGCGCGAACCGGCTTCGCAGCTTCCTGCTGGGCCAACTTCTGGCCTTGCTGGCGGCGCTCGCCACGCTCGCCCTGCATCGGCTGGCCGGGCCGCTGCTCGGCCATTCGGTCTATCTGATCTGCCTGCCGGCCCTGCTGGTCTGCGCCGTGCTCGGCGGCTTCCCCTCGGCCATGGGGGCGACGGCCATCCTGGCCATCGGCGCCGCATTCGCCGACGCCCGCGCAGGCCTTCCGGCCGACGAGCGATACGCCCGCGCGGCGCTGTTCGTCCTGCTGGGGGCGGCGATCGGGCTGGCGGGCGGCCAGCTGCGGGGCGCGGTGGCGGACTGGCGCGGCCGTCTGGCGCGAAGCCAGGAGCGGCAGTCGCTGCTGCGCGCCAGCCTGGACGCCGCCCCCGACGCGGTGGTGGTCACCGACCAAGAAGGGACGATCGTCACCTTCAGCCACGCCGCCGAGCTGCTGTTCGGCTGGACCTCGGAGGAGGTCTGCGGGCGCAACGTCTCGGTGCTGATGCCGGCCGCGGAGGCCCAGGCGCACGACGGCCACGTGCAGCGCTATGTGCAGACCGGCGAGCGGCGGGTGATCGGCAGCTCGCGGCAGGTGTCCGGCCTGCGCAAGGACGGGGCGGAATTCCCCCTGGAGCTGCGCCTCGGCGAGGCGCGCGTGGGCCGCGCCCGCTATTTCACCGGCGTGGTGCGCGACCTCGCGACGATCCGCGAGGCCGAGCGCCGGTCGGACGAGCTGCGCGCCCAGCTGACCCAGGTCTGGAGCCTGAACTCCATGGGCGAGATGGCCTCGGTGCTGGCGCACGAGCTCAACCAACCGTTGTCCGCCGTGGCCAACTACCTGCGCGCCGCCAGGACGCTGATCGCCAATCTCGAGATCGACGACGACGACCTGATCGATGCCGTCTCGCGGGCCGGCGACCAGGCCGTGCGGGCCGGCGAGATCATCCGCACCATGCGCGACCTGGCCACCCGCGGGGGCACGGAGCAGAAGCCCGAGAGCCTCTCCGCCGTCTTGGCTGAGATCGAATTCATCATCGGCCTGATGGTAAGGGACGCCGGCGCCCGGGTATTTTACGATCTATATTCCGGGCCTGACATAGTCCAAGCTGATAGAATCCAAATTCAGCAACTCATGGTTAACTTGGTTCGCAATGCCATTGACGCGGTATCCAAGTTTCCGAATCGGGAGATCAAAATAAGCACGAAACTAGGTGACGAAGGTAATCTATTAACCATAGTCGAAGACAGCGGCCCCGGTGTTGACGCAATTGTCATGGAACGAGTCTTCCATCCGCTCGCTAGTACCAAACCGACAGGAATGGGACTGGGCCTTTCGATTTGTCGCGCTATAGTGGAAAATCACGGCGGGCGAATTTGGGTGCAACAGAGCCCGCTCGGAGGCGCCGCGTTCGGCTTCGTGCTGGCGCGGACGGGTGTGAAGCGTGATGACGCCAGCGTCCGAAAGGATCGTGTTCGTCGTCGATGACGACGCCGCGGCGCTCGATTCCCTGCTCATGCTGCTGCGTTCGGATGGGCTCAACCCTAGCGGGTTTTCCTCCGCCGACGCGTTCCTGAAGACCCTGACCCCGGAGGCGCGCGGCTGCGTGATCAGCGACGTGCGCATGCCGGGCATGGACGGCGTCCAGCTGATCCGCACGCTGAAGGCCATGGGCTGCATCCTGCCGGTGATCGTGGTCACCGGCCACGCCGACGTCACCGTGGCGGTGCAGGCCATGAAGGCCGGCGCGGCGGACTTCGTGCAGAAGCCCTACGAGAGCGAGCTGATGCTGCGCCTGGTGCGCGGCTGCCTGGAGGCCAACGACGACGCCGTCGACGCCACCGCGCGCCGCACCCGGGTGCTGCGCCGCATCGAGAGCCTCACCCCGCGCGAGCGGCAGGTGCTGGACCTGATCATGGAAGGCGCCAGCAACAAGGTGGTGGCCGCCAGCCTGTCGATCAGTCCGCGCACCGTGGAGATCTACCGCGCCAACGTCATGTCGAAGATGCGCGCCGACAGCCTCTCGGAGCTGATCCGCATGACGCTGGCCAGCGGCGCGGCGTGAGCGGGCGAAGCGGATTCGACCACGAAATACACGAAATACACGAAAGCGCCGCGCCTTGGCCGGCCGCAGGCCAGTCCTGCCAGCTCAGCATTGAAAGCCGGCGAGCTGCGCTCGCGGTGGGCAGGGTCCCTTCGTGCATTTCGTGTATTTCGTGGTTGAACTTCCTCGGCCTTCCCGCGGCTCACGCGGCGAGCGGCATCCGCTCGGCGGGCGTGTCGCGCAGCATGTAGCCGCCGCCCCAGACGGTCTCGATCTGGCTGGCGCCCTGGTTCGCCTGGGCGAGCTTCTTGCGCAGCTTGCAGATGAACACGTCGATGATCTTCACCTCCGGCTCCTTGAGGCCGTTGTAGAGGTGGTTGAGGCACATCTCCTTGGTCAGGACCGAGTTCTTGCGCAGCGAGAGCAGCTCCAGGACCTTGTACTCGCTGGGCGTCAGGTGGACCGGCACGCCGCAGACCTCGGCGGTGCGGGTGTCGAGGTTGAGCGCGATGTCGCCGGTGCGGATGATCGATTCCGAATGCCCGCGCGAGCGGCGCACCACGGCGTTGATGCGCGCCGCCAGCTCGGCCTTGTGGAACGGCTTGACGATGAAGTCGTCGGCGCCGGCCGACAGCGCCTTGACCTTGGTCTCCACGTCGGCCGCGGCGGTCAGGATGATCACCGGCGTGCGCACCTTCTGCGCCCTGAGCGCCCGAAGCACCTCCAGGCCGCTGATGTCGGCCAGCTCAAGGTCGAGCAGCACCACGTCGTAGTCGTAGAGGCCGGCGAGTTCGATCGCGTCCTCGCCGAGGTCGGTGGAGAAGGCGTTGTGCCCTTCCGCCGCCAGCTTCAGCTCGATGCTCTTGGCCGTCACAGGGTTGTCTTCCACAAGAAGGATATGCATTGGTCAGCTCCCACGCCCGGTTAAGTAATTGGAATTGTTGCCGATGACCTGCTTCGCAAGCGCCAGGATCTGCGACATGCGAAAGGGCTTGGCGAGCACCTCGTCGGCCCCCAGGTGCCTGGCCCAGTTGAGGTAGTCGCGCCGCCCGCCCGGCCCCGCGCCGGAGATGGCGATGATCTTGGGCGGATTGGCGCCGCGGCGGATCTGCAGGATGGCGCCGATGCCCTCCATCTCGGGCATGACGATGTCGGTGATCACCAGATCGGGCTTGTAGCGGTCCAGC
>Ga0207695_10011667_pt1 | contig 10620 bp, 10 predicted proteins | sample KBSC54metaG_FD_184354 | JGI IMG/M metagenome (GOLD analysis project Ga0207695, IMG submission 184354) | Corn rhizosphere microbial communities from Kellogg Biological Station, Michigan, USA - KBS C5-4 metaG (SPAdes) (version 2) | ecosystem: Host-associated > Plants > Roots > Rhizosphere > Soil... | reverse complement strand
CGTGGCGACCGTCTGGGTGGAGGCCGCAGGTCATGGGCGCTTCGCCATGGCTTTGGGTGACCATGTGGTGTTGGTGCCGGTTCCGGGAAGTGACCCGGTGCGGCGTGCGCACTGGGTGGGAGAGCGGCTGGCCTGGTGTCTGAGGGAGATCGGACTGGCGGCAGCGGTCTGGCCCGTCTTACAGCGTCGATACGCAGTGAGAAAGTCGGCATTCGCACCGGCAAGCGAGCGACCGTCGCTGTTCGAGCAGTACACCTCCTTTGCCATCGAGCGCGGGGGCTGGAGTCCCGTGTCGACCAGGCTCGCCGGCGAGCTCAGCTCAAATCGGCCGCGGCTCACACTGGTAGACGACGTGGTAACTCGAGGCCGGACGTTGCTTGCTGCGGCTGCCCGTCTGCGCGAGGCCTTTCCAGCCGCGGAAATCCGCGCTTTCGCGCTCCTTCGTACGTTGGCGCGGGATGAGAAGCTGGAGAGGCTCCTCGACCCCTATGAGGGCGAGGTGCGCTGGATCTCTGGCGATGCGCGAAGAAATCCATAGCTCGGAAAACGCGCGCTTTAGTCGTCCCTGCCTCGAGCGCTGTCAATTGAAGTTGGCGGTGTAAGCCAGCATCACGCCGCCGTCATCCGTCGGCACCACTGAGAACGACGAGCTCCCTTCCTCATCCTCACGCTGCTCACTACGGTTCAGGACGAAATGCGCGGTGGCAGCGCCGAGCGCAGCGCCAGCTATGGTGTCGGACAGCCAGTGCTGGTTGTGCTTCATGCGTAGGTACGCGGTGCCGAACCCGAGACCATAGCCGATCGTGCGCCGCAGCCAGCGGAACTCCGGGTTGCCGGATTCCGCCAGCACGGTGCCGACGGCGAAGGCTACAGTGGTGTGCTCGGAAGGGAAGGATCTGCCGCCGCCGAACCAGTGGTTGGCATCAGTGGTCTCGTTGGGGCCGGGGCGACGGATCATGTACTTGAGAGCGTAGGCACTTACCGTGCTCAGGGCTCCGGATTCGACCATGTTCCAGGTCTCGTTCTCGCCGGCGTGACTGCCGACCAGGGAGGCGTAACCCCAGGTGCCGAGCAAGATCACTGCAGTCGGGGCGATGTCTTTCAGCTCGTCCGATTTCTGCGGACCGAGCGGTGTGCTCGAACCTGAGACATAGTGGTTACGAGCCTGCGTATCGTAGTGGTGGCTGACGGCGATGGCCGCCACTGCGCCCCCAAAAAACGCCCAGTCGCGGCCGTTCCAGTGTAGCGGCGCGGTGTAGTAGGCCTCGGCATCCTCGAATGTCTGGGCGGCGAAGCTCTTGCGGGGCGGGTAGTGATACGGGAGCTCCGACCCTGGCGCTGCCGGCGGCGAAGCCTGCTGATCGGAGTCAGACCCGGCCGGCGGGCTCTCCTGCGCGTGCACGGCCGGGGCCGCCAGAAGAAGGGGGAGGGCGGCGGCCAGCAGCAGGGCGACAGGGGGGCTCGTTCGAGTTCTCATCGGCGGATTCTACGGTAATTGCATTCTTCTAATCAGGAGTATATATTATCCGTATCAGTAGATACCAGCCATACAGCCCGGATGACCTCACTCGCCTATCCCTCGAGCCGCTATGAGCCTTCCCCGCTCATCGACCTGCAGTCGAAAGGCGAGCGGGAGCGCCTGAGCCCGGGGGCCCTGAAGGCATTCTTCAACATCATGGAGCGTTGGGGGGTGCGCGATGAGGATGCCCGGCAACTTCTCGGGGGGGTGACCAACGGACCCTATTATGAGATGAAGAAGGATCCTCAGGGCCGCACGCTGGATGCCGACCGCCTGGTGCGGATCTCCTACCTCGTGGGCATCTTCAAGGCGCTCAACATCCTGCACTCGGAACAGCTCGCCGATGAGTGGGTGCGACTGCCCAACAGCAATCGCCTCTTTCGCGGCGTGACGCCTCTTGCTTTCATGCTGACCGGCGGCGTGCCGGCCATGCAGGCCGTGCGGCGGCTGCTCGATGCCCGCCGGGGCGGATTCTGACGGTAGCGCGCGAGCAGCGAATCATGGATGGCGAGCTGCCCCCGGTTTCCCTGGTCAGGCGCTATGACACCCACCGCCTGATCCCCTCGAAGTACAGCAGCGGCGGCGCGAGCGTGCTGGCCCGCATTGCGGACGATGATGAGCACCTCGCCGAGATCTTCGATCTCGACCATGCCACCAATGACCGGCTGCTCGCCGAGAATGACAGGCTGCCGGGGATCGGGGTGCACGAGCTGATTTTCGGTGTGCCTTACTATCGCATCGTCAACGCTGCATTCGCGCATGCTCATCCTCTGGGTGGCCGCTTCAGCGGTCCGGAGCGCGGCGCCTGGTACACGGCATTCGAGCTGAAGACCGCCCAGGCCGAGGTCGCTTTCCACAAGTCCGTCCATCTCGCCGAGGTCGGCCGCTTCGAGGACGAAGTGACCTTCGATGACTATCTCTCCGATTTCAGCGGGGAATTTCACGATCTGCGCCGCCAAGGCGCTTTCCGTGACTGCCTGGACCCTGACAGCTACGTCCAATCGCAGTTGCTCGCTGAGCGGCTGCAGGCGATGGGCTCGCTCGGTGTGATCTATCCCAGTGTGCGCCGACCGGAAGGGACCTGCCTCGCCTGTTTCCGTCCGGCTCTCGTCGGCAACGTCCGCAAGGGCTCGACGTACCGCTTCCGCTGGAGCGGTAATCCAACTCCCACGATCGCGATCGCGCCCCGCCGCAAATAGCGTTTGCCGTGGCTTCGCGGCAGCGAAAGCCAGCGGCAAAGCTGTTGCCTTGGGCTCAGCATCCAACATCGTTATTGTGCCGTCAGGAGGTCGCTTCCGCGGTAAGAATTACAGCTTCGCCGCGCTCGCGTGAGCGGGCATCCGGGTTGCTGTCGCCGAAATGCTACGCAACTTCCGGCCAACAACAAACGATGAGCTCCACCGCAATCTCGGCTCGACTGACCTTCCTGTGGGAAACGCCGCGGACGCTGTGGGGCTCGCTCACCACGGTCGATCACAAGACCCTGGGTCTGCGTTATCTCATCACGGCGATGGTGTTCCTGGTCGCGGGCGGCATCGAGGCGCTCATCGTGCGCGTGCAGCTTGCGCAGCCGGGTATGAAGCTGCTCTCGCCGGAGACCTACGACCAGATCTTCACGATGCACGGCAGCACCATGATCTATTGGTACGCCGCGCCCATTCTCTCGGGCTTTTCCGTCTATCTGGTTCCGCTGATGATCGGAGCCCGGGACATGGCGTTCCCGCGGGCGAACGCCTTCAGTTACTGGACGTATCTTTTCTCGGGGATCTTCATCTACACCAGCTTCCTCGTCGGTCAGGCGCCGAATGCCGGCTGGTTCGCCTACACACCTTATACGCTCAAGACGTATTCCCCCGGCCTCGGGATGGACTACTTCGCCATCGCGCTCATCTTTCTAACGATCTCGCAGACCGTGGGAGGGATCAATTTCCTGGTGACGATCTTCAGGCATCGCGCACCGGGCATGTCAGTGAATCGCATGCCCCTCTTCATGTACAGCACCAGCACGAACTCGGTCCTGTCCATCCTTTCCATGCCGACGCTGTGCGTCGCCTGTGTCTTCCTGCTCCTGGATCGTGACTGGGGCACGCATTTCTACGACATCAGCCATGGCGGCAGCACGCTGCTCTGGCAGCAGCTCTTCTGGTTCTTCGCGCATCCGTGGGTGTACATCATTTTCCTGCCGGCCACCGGCATGATCTCCATGCTGCTGCCGGTGTTCAGCCGCCGGCCGATCGTCGGCTATGCCTACGTTGCGATCTCGACGGTGCTCACCGGCGCCTTCGGCTTCGGGGTGTGGATGCACCACATGTTTGCGACCGGCGAGCCGCTCATGTCGATGAGCTATTTTTCCGCCGCGAGCATGATGATCTCGCTCTTCAGCACCATTCAGATCTACGCCTGGATTGCGACCCTGTGGAAGGGCAAGCCGGTGCTCACCACCTCGATGTGCTATGCGCTCGCGTTCATCGCGGTGTTCATCATCGGAGGACTGAACGGGGTGATCACCGCGCTCATCCCCTTCGACTGGCAGCTCAACGACAGCTACTGGATCGTGGCGCATATCCACTACGTGCTGGTGGGCGCCAACCTGTTCCCGGTGCTCGCGGCCTTTTACTACTGGCTGCCGAAGATGACCGGGCGGATGATGAATGAGCGCCTCGGGATGATCAGCTTCTGGACGACCCTGATCGGCTTCAACGCGGCCTTCTTTCCGATGCACTTCCTCGGCCTCCTCGGCATGCCGCGCCGCATCTACACCTACAGCGCCGGCATGGGCTGGGACAACTGGAACCTCGCTGTGACGGTCGGCGCGTTCCTCCTCGCCGTGGGGGTCGTGCTGACGGTCGTCAATTTTTTCGTGAGCGCGAAATACGGGCAGCTGGCGGGTCCCAATCCCTGGAACTCAGACACGCTCGAGTGGTCGACACCGTCGCCGCCGCCGCCCTACGGCTCCGTGCACATTCCCACCGTGCAGAGCCGACATCCTCTCTGGGACGAGCACGATGAGGAATATGACCCGGAGGATGCGCGGGTACTCGATCGCGAGCGCATGACGATTTCGACGACGTGGCTCGATGCGCTGCCGATCGGGCTCGCCAAGATGCCGGAGGACTCGATCTGGCCGCTGGTGCTCGCGCTCGCGCTCAGTGCGATTGCAGGCCTCGTGCTGGTGAGGTCCATGTGGTGGACGCTCGCTCCGATCGTCGTGGGGCTCGCGGTCATGGCGGCCTGGCTCTGGCCGAAAGAGGAGAAGCGCGCCGAATGAATGCGAATGCGCTCATCGAGAGCAATGGGATAAGCCGCGAGTGGCTGAGCGCGCAGGCGATCCGCGGTCTGCCGATCGATCAGGGTCGCGGCACGGGCGCAATGGCCTGGTTCATTGCCTCGGAGGCGATGGTGTTCCTCGCTCTTTTCTTCAGCTACTACTACCTCGGTCACGGGCAGCCGCGCTGGCCGATCGGCGATGCGCCTTCCCTGACCTTGCCAACCGCCATGCTGTTCGTCCTCTTCCTGAGTTGCATCGCGCTCTGGGCGGGCGGACGGCTGATGCGACAAGGGCGCGAACCGGCAGCCCGCGGCGCGCTGTTGCTGACCGTCCTGCTCGGCTGCGGCTTCCTGGTCCTCAATGCCATGAGCTACAACTCCGCGACCATGATTCAGCCGGTGACCCAGAATCCCTACACGTCGATCTTCTACACCATCAACGGGGTACACGCCGCGCATCTGATTCTCGGCCTTCTCTTCCTCCTCTACGCTGCGGTGCTGCCGCGCCTGGGACCGACGGAGAAGCCTCCTCATGGCTCCTATCGCAATGCCGCGATGTATTGGTACTTCGTGACCGTCGTGTGGTTCGTGATGTACGCCGTCCTCTACATCGGCCCGCATCACGTGGTCGCAGCCAACCCCGCGCTTCACTGAGTGGATCCTGCACACGATGGCCGCGACACAGCACCCGCCCACCCGCCCGAGCATCTGGTACGGCATTTTTGCGGCGCCGGTGGCGTTCGCTATCCAGGAGCTCCTCAACTGGCTCATCTCGAGCGGTGCCTGCCCCTCGGGCAATCCGGCCGACATCGGCGGCATGCCCCTGTTCACCGGCACCCGTGCGATCCTCTGGGCCGTCGGCGCAGCGGCGCTGGTCATCGCCGCCGTGGCGCTCCTGATCGGCATCGGAGCCTGGCGCCGATCCCAGGATCCTTCGTTTCTCTCGATCCGCGGGCGCCTCCGCTCGGATTACCTTGCCGCCGCTGCCATGCTGGTGAGCGCGGTCTTTCTCATCGCCATTCTCTGGCAGACGGTCGGCATCTTCGTGCTGCCCGAATGCGGGCTCGTGAGATGAGCAGACTGTCGGTGCCTGCAACCCCTGTTGCCGCTGCGACGCTGCTCCTGCTCCTCGGCGGTTGCCGCGGCGGCCGCTATACGCCTCCCGCCGAGATCGTGCCCGGTGGCAATGCGCCGACGGGCGCACGGGTCATCGAGGATTTCCGCTGCGGTGTCTGTCACACGATACCCGGGATCAGTGGCGCCGACGGCCTCGTCGGGCCGCCGCTCACTCTGTTCGGCCGCCGGACGTACGTCGGCGGCGAGGTGCCCAACACACCGCCCAATCTGGTCCACTGGATCATGAACCCGTCCTCGATCGAGCCTGGCACGGCCATGCCGACACTCGGGTTGAGCGAGCAGCAGGCGCGTGATGTGGCGGCCTATCTCTACACGCTGAGGTGATGACGTGATGGCGAATGATGGCAGGCGACGATTGACCCGGTGGGCGCTTACCGCCGTCACTTTCACGGCACTCGCGCTTGCCGGCCCCGCGGCGTTCTCGCAATCCAGTGTCTCCTCGCCGCCGCCCCCCACCGCCGAGGGGGCGCCGACCCCGAAGCAGCTCAACCCTCTGCCCACGGCGGCGAACATTCACACCGTTGCACCCCTGGCTGACGGTCAGTGGACGGTGCCGGCGGGAGATGAGGCGAATACCCGCTTCAGCCCGTTGAAGCAAATCAACGCCACCAACGTCGCCGGTCTCAAGGTCGTCACGACCATGGCGGACGGCATTCCCCACGGTTGGGAAGGGCAGCCGCTCGTCGTCGGCGACACGATGTATGTGGTGACTCCGTACCCGGACAAGCTGATCGCGATCGATCTGAAGGCGCCGCACGGGCCGGTCAAGTGGATTTACAGCCCCAATCCCGACCCGAAGTCGCAGGGCGTCGCCTGCTGCGACGTCGTGAACAGGGGCGCCGTCTATGCCGACGGCAAGATCATCTACAACCTCCTGGACGTCGAGACGGTGGCCGTGGATGCCAAGACAGGCAAACAGGTCTGGCGTACCAGGCTCGGAAGCATCCGGGATGGCACGACCATGACCATGGCGCCGCTCGCGGTGAATGACAAGGTGTTCGTCGGCAATTCGGGAAATGAGCTCGGGACACGGGGCTGGATCACGGCGCTCAATGTGAGCGACGGCTCAATCGCCTGGCGGGCCTACAGCACGGGAACGGACAAGGACTGCCTGATAGGCCCCGACTTCAAACCCTACTATGCGAAGGATCGCGGCAAGGATCTCGGGGTCACGACCTGGCCGCCTGGACAATGGAAGATCGGGGGCGGCGCCGTGTGGGGTTGGATCTCCTACGACCCCGAGACCAAGCTTATCTATTACGGCGATGGCAATCCCGGCACCTGGAACCCGACCCAGCGCCCCGGCGCCAACAAATGGTCGAACACGATCTTCGCCCGCAATCCCGACACCGGCCAGGCGGTGTGGGCATTTCAGGAGGATGCGCACGACGCTTGGGATTACGACACCACCATCGAGAATATTCTCATCGATATGCCCTGGCACGGCCGGATGCGTAAGCTCCTGATCCATCCCGGCCGGATGGGATTCGTACAGGTTTTCGATCGCACGAATGGGCAGTTGCTCTCGGCCGAGAAGTATGTGCCCGTCAACTGGGCGCGCTCTTATAGCCTCGAGACGGGCCTCCCCGATGAGGATCCCGCCTATCGGCCGCACGTGAACGCCACGACCTCCAACATCTGTCCTTCCTCGACCGGCGGCAAGGACTGGAATCCGACCGCCTTCGACCCGCAGACAGGGCTGGTGTACATCCAGGCGCACAACGTCTGCATGACCGATACGCCGCACAAGGCCAACTACATTGCAGGTACGCCCTATCTCGGCGCGGACGTCACGATGTTCCCGGGACCCGGCGGCTGGGAGGGCGCGCTCATCGCATGGGATGTCGCCGACGCGCGTCCCGTCTGGACGTTGGAGGAGACGAAGCTCCCGCTCTTCGGAGGCGTGCTCGCCACGGGCGGCAACCTTGTGTTCTACGGCACGCTGGATGGTTGGTTCCGCGCCGTTGATGCACGCACCGGCCAGGTGCTCTGGCAGTTCAAGACGAGCTCCGGAATCGTGGGTGAGCCGATGACATTTGTCGGGCCGGACGGCAAGCAGTACATCGCAGTGTACGCGGGCATCGGCGGATGGCTTCCGGCCGCGGCGCTGCCGAGCGTGTCGGACACCGATCCGACCGCAGCCCTCGGCACGGTCGGGGCGGTGCCGGACATCAAGAAGTACACGGCTCCAGGAGGCGTGTTGTATGTGTTTGCTCTTTAGGTGGCCACAGCCGATCGCGGCAATGCACGGGAAGCATCCCCTGATGCTGTTACTGATCACACTCGCGGGTCTCGCCCTGCCGGCCATGAGCGGCTGTTCGGCATCGGGTCCGTCGCCGCCCGGCGCGGTCGCATCTCCCGCCGTTCCCGAGTCGGTTGCGGGCGGGCCGGTGCAGCAACTTCCCGGGACTGCTACTCAGCCGGTGAGCGGCACCGTCCCGCCGGCCTTCGCTCCGGTCGGACCGATTCCAGGTCCGCAGATGCAGGGCGAGGATCCTGCCACGACGATGCAGAACCCGTATGACAACGATCCGTCCGCGCTTGAGCAGGGGCGACAGCTTTTCGTGGCCATGAACTGCGCCGGCTGCCACGGTGGCCATGCGGGCGGAGGGATGGGACCCGATCTGCGACCCGACCACATATTCGCCTATGGCAATGCGCCGGCAAATCTCTTCGACTCGATCTCCATGGGGCGCGGCATGGGCATGCCCGCGTGGGGAACGAAGCTGCCACCCGACGTCATTTGGAAGCTCGCGGCCTACATCCAATCGCTTGGGACCCAACAGGAGCCCGACAAGGCGGCGCCGGCGCCGGGTCATGCGCCCGACTCCATCGCCTCACCGTCCTACTGACGATCATGAGAGCGCGCCGTTACATCCGCCTCGCAGCCGTGCCACTCGCGGCGCTTGCTGCCTCTGGCTGCAGCACGCCCATGAACTACATGATCGGCAACGGCGGCGTTGGTGCGCGCTCGGCCGCCTGGCTTGGATGGCAGGCAATCATCGCATTCTGCGCAGCAACACTCGTCACCTGGGGTTTTCTTCTCTGGTTCGCGCTGCGCCGTCGCGGGACGCTCGCCGAGCACGAGCCGATCGACATCAATCAGGGACAGGCGTGGATTCTGATCGGCGGTTTCCTGGTGCCGATCGGGGTGCTCATCTTCCTCTTCATCGAGATGATGGTCGTGCTGGCCGCCGAGCCGGTGGCGAAACCGGTGAGCCCGGCCCCCGACATCGTGGTCTCGGGGCAGCAGTGGTGGTGGAATGCCACTTATCGCTTCAAAGGCCATCCGGAGCTGACCGTGGAGCTGCCCACCGAGCTCCATATTCCCGTCGGCAAGGCGATGATGGTCGAGGTCCAGAGCGCCGATGTGATGCACTCCTTCTGGGTCCCCAAGCTGAACGGCAAGATCGACCTCGTTCCGGGACGCAACAATTACGAGGTGCTCGAGGCCGTTGAGCCCGGAACCTACCTCGGGCAATGTGCCTCGTATTGCGGTGAGCAGCACGCCAACATGAAGCTCCGGGTGATCGCACAGACGCCAGGCGCCTATGACGCCTGGCTCGCGCACCAGCGCGCTCCCGCCGCCGCGCCCGAGAGCCAGGAAGCGCAGCGTGGCGAGCAGGTCTTCCTCGGTGGCGCCTGCAGCCTCTGTCACACCGTTCGCGGGACCCCTGCCTTGGGTCAGTATGGGCCTGATCTGACGCACCTCGCGAGCCGCCAGACCATCGCCGGCGGAATGCTTCCCAACGACACCGCCGACCTCGAGGCCTGGATCACCCATGCTCAGTCCCTGAAACCGGGCTCGCCTATGCCGGATCTTCCGCAGTTCCGCGGCTCGGATCTGCGTGCGCTAGTGACCTACCTTCAGGGTCTGAAATGAGAGGCGCGCCCGCGGCTCGGTGACGGAGGATCTCGGCCTCATCGAGCTTGCGGCCGAGAAACACGAAGAACACCATGCCAAAGAGCGCCGCACCCGGAATCCACATGGCGCTGCCCCCGAGCTCCTGGTCCATCACCGGCGAGATTGGCAGGAACCGTCCGCAAACGGCGTAGACCGGAAACCAGTTGGTCTGCGAGAACGCGAGGGCCGCCGAGACCAGAGTCATGGGCATCATGGCCAGGTAGAGGAAGACGAAGCGCTGTCGCAGGCGCAGGCGCGCAAGCGGGTAGGATTGCCGATCGAGCATCAGATGCCAGAAGGGCAGCCCACCGAGCACGGTGCTCCAACTCATCAGCTTGTAGAGTCGGTTGTTCAGCATGGTATCGAAGAAGATCGGCGGCAGGAGCCACACGAGCTGGGTGACGATGTAGAGCGCGGTCGCGATTCGAGCATCGAGCAGGAAATGAAACGGCCTTCCGAGCGCGCGGATTCTGGGCTGCAGAGCTGACCCGGCCCCATGGGTGAGTCCACGGTAGAGGGTGGCGCCCGGCGCCGCAGCGGCGAGCAGCGCCGGTCCCAAATCGTGCAGTACGAAGTGCTGCAGCTGCAGCACGAAAAACATGTGACTTGCGTAGTATTCGCAACTCGTCTGCAGAGCCGCATAGACGAGTCCGACGCCGGCAAAGTAGGCAATGCTGCGAGGGTAGGATGCGGCAACGGCGGTGCCGACCATCCCGCGGGCGTAGAGCGCGACCGCAAGCCCAACCGTGAGGAGGACGGTGGGCGAGAACTCCCAGGGGAGCAGAAGGCTCAG
>Ga0207695_10011665_pt1 | contig 10621 bp, 8 predicted proteins | sample KBSC54metaG_FD_184354 | JGI IMG/M metagenome (GOLD analysis project Ga0207695, IMG submission 184354) | Corn rhizosphere microbial communities from Kellogg Biological Station, Michigan, USA - KBS C5-4 metaG (SPAdes) (version 2) | ecosystem: Host-associated > Plants > Roots > Rhizosphere > Soil... | reverse complement strand
CCTGTGGCGCGCCACCGGCATGAAGGACTCCGATTTCGGCAAGCCCATCATCGCCGTCGTCAACAGCTTCACCCAGTTCGTGCCCGGCCATGTCCATCTGAAGGATCTGGGCCAACTGGTGGCCCGCGAGATCGAAGCGGCGGGCGGCGTCGCCAAGGAGTTCAACACCATCGCCGTCGATGACGGCATCGCGATGGGTCATGACGGCATGCTCTATTCGCTGCCCAGCCGCGAGCTGATTGCCGACAGCGTCGAATATATGGTCAACGCGCACTGCGCAGACGCGATGGTCTGCATTTCCAATTGCGACAAGATCACCCCCGGCATGCTGATGGCGGCGCTGCGCCTCAACATTCCCGCCGTCTTTGTCTCTGGCGGTCCGATGGAAGCGGGCAAGGTCACCGTCAAAGGCATCAGCCGCGCGCTGGATCTGGTCGACGCCATGGTGGTCGCGGCCGACGACAGCTACAGCGACGAGGAAGTGAAAGTCGTCGAGCGTTCGGCTTGCCCCACCTGCGGTTCCTGCTCGGGCATGTTCACCGCCAATTCGATGAACTGCCTCACCGAAGCCTTGGGCCTGTCACTTCCCGGCAATGGTTCGGTGCTCGCCACCCATGCCGACCGCGAAAAACTCTTCCGCAAGGCCGGTCATGTGATCGTCGATCTGGCCAAACGCTGGTACGAGAAGGACGACGCCACCGCACTGCCGCGCGGCATCGCCAGCTTCCGCGCTTTCGAAAACGCCATGAGCCTGGACATCGCCATGGGCGGCTCCACCAACACGGTGCTGCATCTGTTGGCCGCCGCCCAGGAAGGCGGCATCGATTTCACCATGGCCGATATCGACCGGCTGTCGCGCCGCGTGCCGTGCCTATGCAAAGTCGCGCCCGCCAAAAGCGACGTGCATATGGAAGATGTGCATCGCGCCGGCGGCATCATGTCGATCCTGGGTGAGTTGGACCGCGCCGGCCTGATCGACACCAGCCTGCCCACCGTGCACGCGCCGACCTTGGCCCACGCCTTGGCGCAGTGGGACATCAGCCGTACCGATAACGCGGACGTGCTGGAGTTTTTCCGTGCCGCCCCCGGCGGCGTGCCCACGCAAGTGGCGTTCAGTCAGGCCTCACGTTGGGACGAGGTTGATATCGACCGCGAAAAAGGCGTGATCCGTTCCGCCGAACATCCCTTCAGCAAGGATGGCGGGCTGGCGGTCTTGTTCGGCAATCTGGCGCCGGAAGGCTGCATCGTGAAGACCGCGGGCGTGGATGAATCCATCCTTACTTTCCGCGGCACGGCGCGGGTCTATGAAAGCCAGGACGCGGCCGTGGCTGGCATCTTGGGCAATCAGGTCGTCGCGGGCGACGTGGTGGTGATCCGCTACGAAGGCCCCAAAGGCGGGCCCGGCATGCAGGAGATGCTCTATCCCACCAGCTATCTGAAATCCAAAGGCCTGGGCAAAGCCTGCGCCCTGGTCACCGACGGGCGTTTTTCGGGCGGCACATCGGGCCTTTCCATCGGCCATGTCTCACCGGAAGCGGCGGAAGGCGGCCTGATCGCCTTGGTGGAAACTGGCGACCCCATTGTGATCGACATTCCCAATCGCGGCATCCATTTGGATATCGACGACGCGACCTTGGCCGCGCGCCATGCCCATATGGTGGCGAAAGGCAAGCACGCCTGGAAGCCAAGCGAACAGCGCAACCGCCAGGTTTCACCCGCGCTGCGCGCCTACGCGGCGATGACCACCAACGCCGCGCGCGGCGCGGTGCGTGATGTGAGCCAGATCGAAAAATAAAACCGTTGCGGCAAGCCGAGGCCCACCTCCCCCGTTGCGCGAAGCGCATGACGGGGAGGTGGCCGTAGCAACCTCTCGAGGTTGCGCAGGCCGGAGGGGGTATTTTAAACCGCCTTCCCCGCGCACCAGCCCGACGACCAGGCCCATTGGAAATTGTAACCGCCCAGCCAGCCGGTCACGTCCACCACTTCGCCGATGAAATAAAGCCCGGGCACGGCTTTCGCCTCCATGGTGGTGGAATTCAGTCCCTTGGTATCAACGCCGCCCGCCGTCACCTCCGCCGTGCGATAGCCTTCGCTTCCCGAAGGGACAATGCGCCAGTCATTGATCGCGTTCGCCAATGCGCGCAGCTTGGCATCGGATAGGTCGGCCAGATTTCCCGCACAACCCGCGGCATCCACAATATCCTTGGCCAGCCGCCGCGGCAGCAGAGCCGAAAGGAATGTCTGCGGCGCTTGCTTGCCATGCTCCGTTCTCGCTGCACGGAGCAGCGCGAAGGCATCCTGACCCGGCAGCAACGAGACTTCTATCGCGTCGCCGTCCCGCCAATAGGACGAAATCTGCAGGATCACCGGCCCGCTAAGGCCGCGATGAGTGAAGAGCAGCGCTTCCTCGAATGAGGTCCGGCCATGCCGGACCTGCGCCTGAGTCGCGACACCCGACAGCGCATTCAGCCGTTTCAACAATGCCGCGTCGAAAGTCAGCGGCACCAAAGCGGGCCGCGTGGGCACGATGCCCAACCCGAATTGCGCGGCGGCGCGATAGCCGAAATCGCTGGCACCCATTTTGGGAATGGATTTTCCGCCCGTGGCGATCACCAGCGAGCGGCACCGCATGTCGTCACCGCTGGAAAGATGCAGCAAAAAGCCTTCCGCCGTCTTTTCGATCCGTTCGACCTTGGTACCGAGGTGGAGCTGGACCTCGCCCTGCCGCATTTCCGACAGCAGCAGATCGATCACCTGCTGGGCCGAACCGTCGCAAAAAAGCTGTCCCAGGGTCTTTTCGTGATAAGCGATGCCGTACCGCTCGATCAGCGCGATGAAATCCTGCTGCGTGTAACGGCTGAGCGCGGAAATGCAGAAACGGGAATTGGCGGAAATAAATTGCGCGGGCGAAGCATTGCGGTTGGTGAAGTTGCAGCGCCCACCGCCGGAAATACGGATCTTCTCGCCCGGGCTTTTGGCATGATCCAGAATGGCCACGCGCCGCCCGCGCTGGCCCGCCACCGCCGCACACATCATGCCGGCGGCACCCGCACCAATCACGATCACATCGTGCACGGCCATCACGCGCCGAACGTGCTTCGCAATTCTTCCAGCCGACGCTTCTGATGGCCTTCGTCATCGAAATTGGAAGGATCGAGCCAGGCTTCATAGGCACGGGCCAGGGCCGGCCATTCCTTGTCGATCATGGCGTACCAGGCGGTGTCGCGGTTCTCGCCTTTCACAACCATGTGCTGGCGAAAAATGCCTTCGAATTTGAACCCGAACCGCTCCGCCGCGCGCTTGGACGGCGTGTTGCGGTGGTTGCATTTCCATTCGTAACGGCGATAGCCCAGATCGCCCAGCACATACTGGGCGAACAGAAACTGCGCCTCGGTGGCGCCGCGCGTGCGTGCCATCTTGGGTCCCCAATAGACGTGACCGATCTCGATCACCCCATTGGCCGGATCGATCCGCAGCAAGGTCTGGCGGCCCACCACCTCACCGCTGGCCTTATCGATGATGGCAAAATAGAGCGGATCCTCACTCGTCCCGGCTTTATCCAGCCATGTCTGAAACTCTGCGCGGCTCTGAGGCGGGGTTTCAGGAAGCCAGGCGAAACGGCCATCCGCATCCGCCACGCTGGAGGTTGCATAGAGGCCATCGCCATGCACTGTCGGGTCCAGCGGCTCCAGCCGGACATAACGCCCGTCCAGCACCACTCGTGCCGGCCGCGGGCGCGGCCGCCAATTGGTCAGATCGTCTTGCATGTCCGCAGCTCCGCCAGGGCCGTCTTCCATAGCCCCTCTGCGCAAACATCTGCAACGCCACGCCTTAAATCCGCGTCAGACGCGCAGGAGCGTGGTGCAATTCTTGGGGTGCCGGATTAGCCTAGCCCGGTTTCCGGGGGGAAACGGACATGGGCACGGATACGTTCGAGGATCCGACACGCCGGGCAGTGATGGCGGGCGGTACCGCCGCAGTCCTGGCCGCGACGGCTGGTGAAGCGATGGCACAGCCAAACAAGATCAACCGGATGGGCGGCGCGGCCCTGGCGGCAGCGATCCGCAAGAAAACGGTTTCCGCGCGCGAAGCGATGGCTGCCTGCCTCGACCGGATCGAGCGGGTGAACCCTGCCGTCAATGCGGTCGTCTCCATGCCGCCCCGCGACACTTTGATGGCCCAGGCCGCCGCCGCCGATGAAGCCCAGGCGCACGGCACGGTATTGGGGCCGCTGCACGGTCTTCCCCATGCGGTGAAAGATCTCCAAGCGGTGAAAGGCCTGCGCTTTACCCAGGGCTCGCCGATCTACAAGGATCGGATCGCGACAGCCGACAGTTTGCTGGTGGAGCGCCTGCGCAAAGCCGGCGTCATCTTCTTGGGCAAGACCAACACGCCGGAATTCGGCTTCGGCTCGCACACCTTCAATCCCGTGTTCGGCGCCACGCATAACCCTTACGACCATAGCCGTTCGGCCGGAGGATCGAGCGGCGGCGCGGCGGCGGCGCTGGCCTCGCGCATGCTGCCTCTTGCAGACGGCAGCGATTACGGCGGCAGCCTGCGCAATCCCGCGGGCTGGAATAATGTGTTCGGCTTTCGCACGAGCTTCGGCGTGGTTCCAGCGGCTGGACCCGATGTCTGGCTGGGCAGCATGGGCGTGCAAGGGCCGATGGCGCGCTCGGTAGAAGATCTGGCGCTGCTGCTCTCGGTGCAGGCGGGCTACGATCCCCGCAGTCCGCTTTCGGTATCCGGCGACGGCGCTGTTTATCGGCAGGATCTCGATGCGCCGGTCAAAGGCCGCCGGATCGGCTGGCTGGGCGATTTCGGCGGCGACGTCCCGCACGAGCCGGAGGTGCTGGACGTGTGCCGCGCGGCGCTGAAAAGTTTCGAAGCTCTGGGCTGCGTGGTCGAAGAGGCGAAGATCGAAGCGCCTGTCGAACCCGCCTGGCAGACGATCATCAAACTGCGTGCCTGGCAGCAGGGCGGACAGATTCTCGCCAACTATCGCAACCCGGTCGAACGCGCATTGCTCAAGCCCGAAGCGGTGTGGGAAGTGGAAACAGCGTTGCCGCTTACGGCGTTCGACGTCACCGCCGCTTCGGAGGCGCGTACCGCTTGGTCGACGGCCGTCAAAAAGCTGTTCGACCGCTTCGACTATCTGGTCCTGCCCAGTTCGCAGATTTTCCCCTTCCCGGTCGAAGAACGCTGGCCCAAAACCGTCGCGGGCAAGGAAATGCGCACCTATCACGAATGGATGAAGTCGGCGCTTCTGATAACATTGTCAGGAAATCCTGCGCTGGTCGCCCCAGCCGGCTTCGGCGCCGCAGGCCTGCCGATCGGCCTGCAGATTGTGGGACCGAACCGGGGCGAAACCGCCTGCCTGCGACTTGCCAAGGCCTATGACGCCGCCACCGGATGGACGAACAAAAGACCACCGCCGGATAGGATATAACAAGTAACGTTATTGCAGTCTGGGCGGCCTTACACGGCCGTAGCGGTGACGATCCAAGTTGCTGTGCGGAGGCTCACTTTGCCATCCACTTCTCGCGCTGCGAGAGCCGCGCGGACCTTCGGCTTGATTTGCGGCAGGAGTGCGGGCGTTGCCCTTAGTATCATGCCTAAAGCGCCCACACGTGTAACGACCTTCAACATCGCGTCGGCATTACCACTGGAAACAGAGGAGTCGTGAGCATCGATATCGATGCGATCGAAGCCTGCCGAACAGAGAACATCCTTGATGGTATCGGCGTTCGCGAAGCTAAAGGGAGCCGTGTCGGCCTCAACAGAAAGACCGGCTGCGTGAACTGGAAACAAGTCCAGCTCATTCTCATCGACAGATCGCCAGCATACAAACCCCAATTTACCTTGAAGTTTGAGCATTCTACGCATGTTCGCGAATGCCTTACTTGGATTGGCAAAGAACATGATCCCAAAGCGGGAATAGATGCCATCGAAGCTTTCATCCGGCAGAGCCATGTCGGCGGCGTCTTCGTGCAATAAGGTGACTTGTGGCAGATGAGCTGTTCTGGAGCGGGCAACATCCAGCACGCGGGGAGCAACGTCGACACCAACGACCCGGCCTACCTCACCGACCCTCTCCGCCAACTGTAGGATTGTCTCTCCTGCGCCACAGCCGACATCCAGCACGACCTGTCCACGCGCAGGAGCCAACGCATCTATCGCCGCGAGGCCCAACGGGGACATCTGCAAATCGATCAATTCCGCCAACTCGGCACGGGCCTCGTCGCCTGAGTTTCGGACTGTCAAAGCTTGTCCCATGGAGTGGCGGAGCCGGAGGGGTTTCGAGCGGTCCGCAACGCGGATGAAATGGCTGTCAGGCCATTTCAAGCGAGAAACGCCGCGAGCACAAGCGAGCGGCGGCAATCCCGATGCATAAGCTTACATAGATAAGAAGATGACAAAGTCGGAGGGATTGCGAAAAACATGCTCAAAGCATGTTTTTCGTCCTCGCTGACGCTCGGATCGCTCGCTTTGCTCGCGCCCAAATCGGCTGCCGCCGATTTGTCGAACGGGGGTCCGTCCACCGATCCGGCTGTGCCATACCCAAACGGCCCCACAGGGGGGCCGTTTGGGTATGGCGGAGCCGGAGGGATTCGAACCCTCGATAGGGCTTTACAACCCTATAACGGTTTAGCAAACCGCCGCCTTCAGCCTCTCGGCCACAGCTCCAATCCAACTTCAGCCGGAGCAGGGCTGAAGGCTTTCATTTCATTGCCCGCTGACGCGGGCGGGGCAGCCTCTCGGCCACAGCTCCCTGTCCTCCACGATTTTGACGCGGAAGGCGGCCCTTTTGCACCAGAACGATGGGGTACTCAAGCGATCTGCCGGGGCAGAATTCCCGTCAGCGGCCGTAATAATCGCGGGCGCGGGGATAGGGCGGCGGCGCCCAGGTTTGCGGCCCGCCATAAGGTCCGGGGGCCCTGTAGGACGGGGGCGCGTCATAGTCCGCATCACCCTCTTCCGTATCCCGTGGCAGCCGGTAGGCGGCGGGCGGATTTCTGCGGGCAGGCTGGGCGGCGGCCAGCCGTTCCGGCTCGGCAGCCTCGGCGAAAACCGGCCGCGCCGGATCGGTGCAGAATTGCTGTTCCGGCAGCGCGATCATCAGGCGCTGATCCGCGACGAATTGGGCCAGGCTTTGCCGTCCCACCTGATTGAACGCGGCCCGCATGGAGGCGCAAAAGCCCGAGGTGTTGGAAATCTCGCTGAGCGACGACAGGTTGGCGAGCTTGGTCTTGAAAGTATCGTAGGCCGCTTCGCCACCCCGCACGCCATTGCGTTTGATGAAATAGGCTTTCAGATCGGCATCAGAGGCCTGCAGCTCACCCCGGTACGCGATCACAAAGCGGTTATAGGAAGCGGTCGCCTGGCAGGTGAGCCCCGCCACCATCAGCTCCTGCTGGACCGCGGCGGACCTGAGGGCCGCCCATTCCGCCGGGTTGGTGCACGGTGCTGCCTGGGCCGCCGCTGTTCCCAGAAGGCTGAGCGAAACCAAGGCAGCCGATTTCCAGCGACGCATGACAGACTCCCCCGAATGGCGCCGTTCCCACAATCACGCGCCCGCGCGACAACATTCGACCGGGCCCGCACCGGAGCCAAATCAAACACAAAAAGGGGAAAAGGAACTCTTTAAATCTTCAGGGCAATTTTCTGGACAACCCAAAAAAGCCAAATACAGGCCTTTTCAGTGCTGGCGGCGGTTGGCGACCATGCGCCCGTGCAGGGTTTCGATCCGCTTGCTGGCGGTGCGCTCGCAAAGACCGGGGACGAAAGCATGGAGGAGGCAGGCACAGCCCGCCAGAAGAAGCGTGCCCGCGAAGGAAAACGCCACCCGTTGATGCTCGAAATAGCCTTCGCCGACCGACTGCGGATGGGTGAGAAACAGGCGCGCAAACATGCAAAGACCCCATTCGATGCCGGGATACTATAGGGCGCTTTCCTTCGAATTTGTTCCCGTTTACTGTTGCGATCAGGTTAATTTTTGGGAATTTGTACCATGACTGGCAAGCTGGATGGGACAGACTTGCGCATTCTTGCGCTTTTGCAGGAGAATACCGAACATTCTATCGGTGAAATCGCCGAAGCGATTCACCTCTCCCAGAACGCCTGCTGGCGCCGCATCCGCCGGCTGGAGGTGGAAGGTTATATTCTCAAGCGGGTGGCACTCCTGGACGCGGTCAAGCTGGGCGCGGGCATGACCGTGTTCGTGATGGTGCGGGCGGGCGAACACAGCCAGGAATGGCTGGAGCGTTTCGCCGAAGCCGTGCGCAAGATCCCCGAGATCGTGGAATTCTATCGCATGACCGGCGAAGTGGATTATCTGATCAAAATCCGGGTGGCCGATATTGCAGGTTATGACCGGGTCTATAAGCAGCTGATCCGGAGCGCCCCGCTTACCGACGTGTCGGGCGCCTTCGCCATGGAAGAACTGAAGCACACCACCGCCATCCCCCTGCCCGCCCACTAGAATTTGGTCGCGGTTCCGGACGGAGTTTCCTAGCGACAGCGTCACGGAAACCGCTACACACTTTTCCTGGAACCGCTCCAGCCATGCTCCGCATCACCGATATCCGTTTGCCGATCGATCATTCGCCGGACGCCTTGCGCGCGGCGATCGCGGCCAAGCTGAGACCTGCCACGATCGAGAGCTTCACCGTGATCAAGCGGGGCCAGGACGCCCGCAAGAAGCCGAAGATTTTCTACGTCTATACCGTCGATGTCGCCGCCAAGGATGAAGCCGCGATCCTGGCACGCACCAAGGATCCGCATGTCAGATCCGCGCCCGACACCGAATATAAGTTCGTCGCCCGCGCGCCGGAGAATTTTCAGCGCCCGCTGGTGATCGGCGCGGGTCCTTGTGGCTTGTTCGCAGGGCTTGTCCTGGCGCAGATGGGTTTTCGGCCCATCATCCTGGAACGCGGCAAAGTGGTGCGCGAGCGCACCAAGGACACGTGGGCGCTGTGGCGCAAAAATATCCTGACCCCCGAATCCAATGTCCAGTTCGGCGAAGGCGGCGCGGGCACCTTCTCCGACGGCAAGCTCTACAGCCAGATCAAGGACCCGCGTTTTCTGGGCCGCAAAGTTCTCACCGAATTCGTCAAGGCGGGCGCGCCGGAGGAAATTCTCACCGAAGCCCATCCCCATATCGGCACCTTCCGACTGGTGACGATGGTGGAGAGTTTGCGCGAGACCATCGAGAAACTGGGCGGCGAATACCGCTTCAAAAGCAAAGTGACGGACCTGTTGCTGGACAGCCGCCAGCTGAAGGGCGTGCGCCTGGAAGGCGGGGAGGAAATAAAATCCGATCACGTGGTGCTGGCGGTGGGCCACAGCGCCCGCGATGTCTTCCAGATGCTGCTGGACCGCGGCGTCGCCATCGAAGCCAAGCCTTTCTCGATCGGCTTTCGCATCGAACATCCGCAAAGCCTGATCGACAAGGCCAAGTTCGGCGCCAGCAACAAGCAGCTGGGCGCCGCCGAATATCGCCTGGTGCATCACGCCTCAAATGGCCGCTCGGTTTACAGCTTCTGCATGTGTCCCGGCGGCACGGTGGTGGCGGCGGCGTCCGAGGAAGGCCGTGTCGTCACCAACGGCATGAGCCAATACTCGCGCAACGAGCGCAATGCCAATGCCGGCATCGTGGTGGGCATCACCCCGGACGATTATGCGCCTTATGGCGAGGGTCCCCTGGCCGGCATCGCATTGCAACGTCATTGGGAAGCCGAGGCCTTCGTGGCAGGCGGAAAGAATTATGCCGCACCGGCCCAGAAGGTCGGCGATTTCCTGGCGGCGCGCCCATCCACCGAATTGGGAACGGTCGTCCCATCCTATCGCCCGGGTGTGACACCCACCGACCTTGCCGCCTGCCTGCCGGATTATGCCATCGCCGCGATCCGCGAAGCGCTTTCCGCCTTCGGACGCCAGATCAAGGGCTTCGACATGGACGATGCCGTGCTGACGGGGGTGGAGACGCGCACATCCTCGCCGGTGCGCGTGCCGCGCGGCGCGGATTTTCAGAGCGTCAACACGCCGGGGCTTTTTCCTGGCGGCGAAGGCGCGGGCTTTGCCGGCGGGATCCTGTCGGCCGGCGTCGACGGCATCAAGCTGGCGGAAGCGGTAGCGCTGGCCATCGTCGAAGGCCGTTAGGTCTGGTCGCGCGAGCCCGGGCGCGGACGCGCCAAATTATTTGATAGGCGCCTCCGGCGCCGCTGGAAAACCGATCGCCTGCTTCGCAGGCTCTCACTTTTCCTGGCCGTCGCTCTAGACGGCCAAAAATTCCGAAACGAATTTGGTGCGCGGATCGCGGCGCACATCCTGGGGCGTGCCCATCTGTTCGATCCGGCCCTGATTCATCACCGCCACCAGATCGGCCACTGCGAAAGCCTCTTCCTGGTCGTGCGTCACGAACACGGTGGTGACGCCGGCCTTGTCATGGATATGGCGCAACCAGATCCTGAGTTCCTTGCGCACCTTGGCGTCCAGCGCGCCGAAGGGTTCATCCAGCAAAAGCATGCGCGGCTCGATGGCAAGCGCCCGGGCCAGCGCCACGCGCTGGCGCTGGCCGCCGGACAATTGACTGGGATAGCGGTCGCCCAATCCGTCCAGC
>Ga0207695_10011661_pt1 | contig 10622 bp, 8 predicted proteins | sample KBSC54metaG_FD_184354 | JGI IMG/M metagenome (GOLD analysis project Ga0207695, IMG submission 184354) | Corn rhizosphere microbial communities from Kellogg Biological Station, Michigan, USA - KBS C5-4 metaG (SPAdes) (version 2) | ecosystem: Host-associated > Plants > Roots > Rhizosphere > Soil... | reverse complement strand
ATTTCGTCTTGCAAGGAATCCATTGCGCCGCAAGACCTTGTGCTAGTTGAAGGTCTTGGAGCGACATTTGGCGTCCGAAACGCTCCTTCGCTTGCGCGGAATCCTGGTCTCCTCGGCTTGCTGCGACGATGAACCATCGCTCAGCTTGCACGAGGTCACGCTGTACCCCTCGGCCATAGGCGTATAGCACACCAAGGTTGAATCCTGCATCCGGATGGCCTTGCTCGGCAGCTAACCGGAACCAGCGCACTGCTTGCCTTGAATCCTGAGCCCCACCCCTTCCTTCGAGGAGGAGAACTGCGAGATTGTACTCAGCCTGAGACTGACCCTGCTCTGAAGCCATGCGAAACCAACGCGCGGCTTCCGCATCATTTTGGACGACTCCCAGACCCTCAAGATACATACTGCCCAAATTGAACTGCGCTTCGTCGTGACCCTGGTTGGCTGCGAGGGAAAACCAATGAGCTGCTTCGCGGTTGTCGCGAATAACTCCGCGGCCCTCATCGTAGAGAACTCCCAAATTATATTCGGCTTCGGGGAGATTCCTGTGTTCAGCCGCTCGCCGGTACCAGCGGGCCGCTTCCTTGTAATCCTGGGCGACGCCCTTGGCATTGGCATACATCAGGCCGAGGTTGTACTCGGCGTCCGCCATGCCGTTTTCGGCGGGTATTCGGTACCAACGCACCGCCTCGACGTAGTCTTGAGGGACGCCTTGACCGTTATCGTACATTACACCTAAAGCGAATTCGGCCTCCGGAAGTCCCTGAGCAGCGGCAAGCTTGTACCAGCGAACCGCCTCCTGATAATCCGGGGCGCCGGTTTCGCCGAAGCGATACATTTCACCCAAAGCGTTTTGAGCTTCTGGCCGGCCTTGTGCGGCTGCCAGCTTGTAAAACCGCACGGCTCGTTCTATGTCTACACCGATACCAAGTCCGAGCCGGTATCGCTCGCCTAACGAGCTCTGAGCGCTCCCGTTTCCGTCCAAGGCCAAGCGGATCAGTTCGCTGAGATCCTGAGCTGCAGCGGGAAGAACAGCGAACAAGATCAGGCAGGGGATTCGGTGAGCTGATCTTACCGCTCTCGGCCAAAATCGCTCACCGAATATCGATACCCACAACCTCGCACCACCCATCTTCGATTAAAGACACTTACGACGGGGATTCTAGAATATGAACTTCAGCGCCAGTTGAAGTTGGCGCGGCGTTCCGACTTCTGTCGTAATCAAGCCGGCTGTGGGATTGACCCTGAAACTCGTCGCCGCGCCGGTACCGGTCTGCTGGAACATCGTAGCGACTGGAAGGCCTAGATTCGTATGGTTGAAGACGTTGAAGAACTCGGCGCGGAACTCCACGTTGAATACTTCCGAGATCTTACGGATCGGGGTCCTCTTGACTAAAGAAACGTCAGTTGAAGCGAAGCTCGGGCCTCGCACTGTGTTTTTTCCAAGATTGCCCAGCGTGCCTGGAGCCGGCATCGAGAAGGCTGCAGGATTGAACCACTGGTTCACTGTCCCGACGATCGGGTTGGGAGTGAACCCCGTGTTGAGGTTGGGTCTATTGGCAAGGGCATAGAGGGAACCGCCAGTCGCTTCATCGTAACCCGTCGTTATGTTCAGGGGCAGGCCCGTACTGAAGCTCGTGATCCCGCTGATCTGCCATCCCCGAAGCAGCACGTTATTTTTGAAGGGTAGTGCATACGTGCCGTTGAAGCGAACTACGTGCGTGATGTCATAGCTGCACACCCCCTTGTCCCGCGCGCTGTTATACGGGTCCATAAAGGTTGCCGAGCTGTTGTTGTTGAAGGCACCCAAGCCAAACTCACCGTTGGTCATGCATTTAGACCACGTATAGGATGTTTGGGCCTGGAATCCGCTCGTGAACCGCCGGTTGGCAGTCAACTGCAGGGAGTTGTAATTCGACCACGCCCCTAAAGTGTTTAGCGGGAAGCCGCCCAAATTCGGATTGAGGTAACCATCGTTCGGGTTAGTTGGACCGCATGGACTAATACCACAATTAGGGGTGACATTACCTGGAGTGCCGTATCCGAAATAGGCGCCGTCCTGCGCTTGGGGGTTGGCGCAATGAGGTCCAGCGGCGGCACTACAGGTGAGCGGTGGATTCCCGTAGTTTCCGGTAACCAGCTTTACTCCCCTTGAACCGACGTATCCGGCAGAGACGACTGTGTTCGTGGCGATTTCCCGCTGGATATTGAAGTTGTACTGAATCATGTAAGGTGTCGAAGCTATGTTGTAATCAGCAGCGGGACTCGAGTTCGGCTTCCCGACATTGAGGCCGCCCGGCAGGCCATTATTTGGCAAAGTCGGATACGTGACAGCGCCAGGAATCGCGCCAGGCACTACACTGGTCACCCAGGGATAGTTGGTCCAATAGCCTGGGGCGTAGTCGGACACATAGAGTGGCTGATGAAAGATTCCGAACCCTACACGGATCGAAGTCTTATGATCGGCGAAAGGATCGAAGGCCAGACCAATGCGTGGATCAAAGTCATGCCAGCTTGGGTTCGTCCCGAAAACGCCGCTGACATGGGTGAAGCCCGAAGGAGTGGTGGCCGAAGGAGCGGCGGTTGCGAAATTCGTGATATTCCACAGTTGGTTGTGGGCGTCAGTCGGAATCGTGAGGAAAGTCCACCGCAACCCAAGATTCACGGTCACCTTGGAGGAGAGTTTCCAATCGTCTTGGAAATATGGCGTAAACTCGGTGTGCCGGAAATCGCGGTTCGGATACGACCCCAAGGGCACAAAGATGGCCACTGTCGGGACGCCAGTGAGGAATTGCTGCAGGCTGTTAAAGCTCCATTGGGAGCCGTCAAAGAACGGCATAAACGTATTGCTTTGAAGCCTGGCCACATTGGCGCCAAATCTCATGGTGTGCGCTCCGTGGGTCCACGTCAGATCGTCGCCCTCCGTATAACGGTTTTGGGTTGTGTTGAACGGGAGCTGAAGACCGCTGCCAAGACCATTAAACGGTGTGATAGCCACGATTCCGTCGGGGCGCCCCGAGTTGTTTGCTCCGCCGAAAAACGCGAGGGGGTCTTGCCCATTCACAATTCCACGGCCGACCGTAGGAAGCTGGAACTCGAACGTGCCCGGACGCGAATAACTCACGTGCGCAACGTTCACGACGTTTGGCGACACAATGTGCCTCCATCCAAGAGTCGAGAACTGGAGATGCGAAGAATCCTGCTCCGGCCAAAATGGGTTGGGACCGCCACCAAAGCCCCCTCCTCCGAAGGGTTCTACGAAACTCGCTTTGTTCGAGATATATCTTGCAAATAGACTGTCTTTGTCGGAGATGTTGTAATCGAAGCGAGCAAGTATATAATCTTCGTGCGCAATCTGGTTAGCCACATTGGTAGCTTGCGGCTGGTTGTTGACGACGCGGGTCGCGTCAGGGTATATCGCCAGTGTGTTAATAATCGCCTGCCGGGTCGCTGGATTGGTGGCGGTAGGCACACAACTCGCCGGATTCAGATTGCATCCCGGCACATTGGAAACTTTGGTTTCCCCAAGCAGTTGCCGAACGCCCTCATAATTCACAAAGAAGAACATCTTATCCTTCTTGATCGGGCCGCCGATTGAGCCGCCATATTGGTTCTTACGGAAAGCGGGCGGACTGGAACCCGGGTCAATAAACGACCGCGCGTCCAGCGCGCTGTTGCGCAGAAAATCGTAAGCCGAGCCGTGGAACGCATTGGTACCCGATTTACTAACGGCATTGACAACTCCGCCATTGCCACCGAACTCCGCGCTATAGGTATTGGTTAACGCTTGAAACTCTCCAATTGCTTCAACACCGAGCGAAGAACCCGTCACCGACGCCATGCCCTTGTTCCAGAAATTCTGAATGTTTTCGTTGTCGATCAGCAGCCCTTGCCCTTCCGGACGGGACCCGGCGATCGAGTATTCATTGGCCCGGCCGAGGAAACCATTGGAAACGAAGGCATTGCCCTGGAGCGTATTCACGCCCGGCGCCAATTGGATCAATTGGTCCAAATTCCGTCCGTTCAGAGGCAGGTCACGCATTTGCTGCTGGTCCGTGAGTGACGCTACAGTTGCGTTCGTTGTTTCTACCTGCGACGCCTGGGCTTCTACCGTGACCGTCACCTGCTGCTGGCCGACCTCCAACCTTATGTCGACTACAACCTGTGCACCGACGTTGAGCGTGATACCGCGACGCAAGCCCGTCGAGAACCCCATTTTTGACGCCTGCACCTCATAGTCGCCGACCCCGAGATTAGGAACCGTATAGCGGCCCTGGCTGTCAGTTGTGGTGTTTTGGGCAACACCCGTTCCGACGTTCTTCACTTGGATCGCGGTATCTGAGACTGCGGCTCCCGACGCATCTGCTACCGTTCCCTGAATACTCGCGGCCGCCCCTTGAGCCGACAGACGCATCGTACTCATGCCAATAACGGCCAGCACAGCTAGCACCGTCATAAATCGCACTGCTATTGTGGTTGTTTTAGCCTTCATTTTTGCCCCTTTCTTAAGTCTTCGAGCCCCAATCCTAGTGGTCCTGCGCATTCACCAAATTCCCCGCTCCCGGCACACCTGGCGGTCTGACGTTCTCAGTCCGCTGGCGCAGATTCGCTACAAGACACTTCGCTAAGATCTCAGCTACGTTAATCGCACTAGTTTAAAAAGTCAAACATTCAATTCAATAAGTTGAATCCGCATTTGATGGCCAATGGTTTTGGATCCTCCCACATCCCAAGCTGCGTCACTGGATAGCTCCAACTGAATGCGTTCAACTTATTGAATTTGATCTTGCAGGATGTGGGATATATCGATACCGTAACAGGAGGATTAGAAGGGATCTAGATGGCCTCTTTGAAGTCGGGACGTGTGCTGCGCGCTACGCTCCTAGTCGGCTCATTTGTGGTTAATGTTTTTATGATGGGAACACTGCACGCCCAAGGCCGGGGTGGAAGGCCCGCTGGGCTGCCGACAACACCGAAAGTCGCCGCACCGGTTGACCTCACGGGTTATTGGGTTTCCATCGTTACGGAGGACTGGCGTTGGCGAATGGTCACCCCACCGAAGGGTGATTATTCAAGCGTCCCCTTGAACCCAGAGGGCCGGAAGGTAGCAGACGCCTGGGATGCGGCCAAAGACGAAGCCGCCGGGGAACAATGTAAGTCCTACGGCGCGGCGGGCCTGATGCGTGTCCCCGGGCGCATCCACATTTTCTGGGATAACGATACTACACTGCATGTGGACGTGGACGCCGGTACCCAAGCAAGAATCTTCCACTTTGCTGGGCAGGCGCCATCAGCCGAGCCGGCCTCCTGGCAGGGATACTCTGCGGCGCTCTGGGAACCGATGCCGACCGGCAGGGGCTTGTTCGGCGCCCCTGATCCACAGGTTCCCGAGGGGGCGCTAAAAGTTGTTACGACTCATCTACGCCCGGGTTATCTGCGTAAGAACGGAGTTCCATACAGCGAGAATACCGAACTGACCGAGTACTACAATGCGACTCGCGAACCTAACGGAGATCAGTGGCTCTTCGTCACAACCATTGTCAAAGACCCTAAATATCTCAATCAATCGTTCATAACCAGTACACACTTCAAGAAAGAGCCCGACGGGTCTAAATGGAGTGGTACGCCCTGCACGTCGAGATGACCAAGCACAGAGGAATCAGAAAGCACACCAATGAACTCAACCAGAACTAGAACCGGTATGCCATTTGCATTTTTTTTCGCTGCCGCGGTGCTCGCGTTCGGCCAACAACCAACTGGCCGCGGACCGGGGTTTGGGCCTCCTGGCCCGCCTCCGAAACTGACCAAAATCAAAGACGACCTCTATTTGGTGGAGAATCAGGCAGCCAAGATGAGTGATCTGGCGGCTTACGGGGGGAATCTCACAATTTACCTGACCAACGCCGGTGTGATCCTGGTAGATAGCAAGTTCGAGCGTGTTCATGACGATGTCGTCCGAAAAATCAAATCGCTTACCGACAAACCCGTAAAGTACCTTATCCTCACCCACAACCATGCTGATCATTCAGGTGGCGCGGCCAAATTCGAGGCCGAAGGGGCACAAGTCATCATTTCAACTGAGGACCGCGATAATCTTGCCCACGCGGCTAACCAAACCTGGCTTCCCTCACTTACTTACCAAGGACGGGCCCAGATTGTCCTTGGTGGTAAAGAAGTGCAGCTCCGGGAGCTTCGCGGCCACACAAGCGGCGATACTGTAGTCTATTTTCCCGCCGATCGTGTAGTCTGTGCTGGCGACTTGGTGACGCTGCCATGGGAGGATATCCCGTTAATCGTCAACTATGCTGACGGTGGCAATTGGACCGATTGGAGCAAGTCGATCGATGAAATTTTAAAAATGGATTTTGACGTCCTGATACCGGGACACGGCCCTGCCATCAACAAGCAGCAACTGATTGACTTGCACAACATGATGGTGAAAGTGATGGAGCGCTTACGTGCGTTGAACCGCGAGCGAAAGAGTCAGGAAGAAATTACGCAGACCCTGGTGAAAGAATTCAACTGGGGACGCGGCCCAGCCGCCGGTGTAATTGGCGGCATGATGCAAGAGTTGCGTTAAGAAATCGAAGATAGCGGGACAGGGATCTGTAACTTTGTTGATTTTCCTAATTGCGAGTTCGGCAAGTCAGCTTTCTTTTTATCAGGAGCAAGGGTGAAATACACGAGAACGTCGATCGTCATAGCTTACGCACTGGCGCTTGCCGCAATATTCCCGGGCATGACTGCGGTTGGCCTGGCTCAGCAGAATCCTGTAGCAGGTGAAGTTCAGGTCTTTCACGTTCGGGGTAATATCTACATGCTCACGGGCGCTGGCGGGAACATCACTCTGCAAACCGGCAAGAATGGAGTCCTGCTAGTGGATAGCGGGCTCGCTGCGATGAGTGACAAGGTGGTAGCTGCTATTCGCACGGTGTCGAAGGAGCCGATTCGCTTCATCGTCAACACGCACGTCCACGCTGACCACACGGGTGGCAACGAAAATATCGCGAAGCTTGGCACCACGATCACGGACGTAAATGCTTTTTCTGACATTGCCGGGCCGAGTGAAGTCCCAGGTGCGAAGATCATAGCGCATGAGGCTGTTCTCGACCGGATGACGGCTGGAGGTAACGGCCAGCCTCCCGCGCCTTCCGGGGCTTGGCCGGCTACCACCTATGTCACCAAACGGAAAGACCTCTTCATTAATAACGAGGCGGTCATCCTTTTTCACGAACCCGCCGCTCATACGGATGGCGACAGCGTCGTATTTTTTCGCCGTAGCGATGTGATCAGCAGTGGAGATCTCTTCACTCCGGATACCTATCCCTTTATCGATCTGCCACGGGGAGGCAATATTCAAGGCATCCTCGACGCGTTGAATCACATCATCGAACTGGCGGTCCCTGACGAGAGGGAGGAGGGCGGTACCTACATCATTCCGGGACACGGCCGAGTCTGCGATGAAGCGGACGTGGTCGAGTATCAAACCATGCTTACCATCATCCGCGATCGCATTCAGGACTTGGTGAAAAAAGGGATGACTCTCGAGCAAGTAAAGGCAGCGAAGCCGACCTTCGATTACGACGCCCACTACGGCTCCACGAGTGGGTTTTGGACTACGGAAAAGTTTGTGGAAGCCGTCTATCAGAACCTGACCAAGAAATAGCGGGGGATACTATGAGGCGCGTACTGCTTGTTTTACTGATTGCCGGCGGAATACCAATGTCGCTGTTGGCAGAAGTCGATTTCTCAGGCTATTGGCACAGCCCAATGCAAGAAGACGGGCCCGAGCGCGGCGGCGGCCCACTGAGTGGCGAATACGTCGGGATCCCCTTGAATGACGCCGCACGTCTGAGGGCGGATAGCTGGAACGCATCGCTCCTTACCGTCCCCGAGCGGCAGTGCATTCCGCATCCGGCCGACTACGGCCCAAGCTTCTCGAACCTGCAAATGTGGAAAGAAACGGATCCAGCCACCCAGGCCGTGATCGCCTGGCACACTCACATCTCATGGATGGCGCCGGAGCGTACGATCTGGATGGACGGACGACCTCATCCGCCCGACTATGCGCCGCACACATGGCAAGGCTTTTCAACCGGTAAATGGGAGAAGAACATTCTTACGGTGACAACTACCCATCTCAAAGCCGGCTGGATTCGCCGGAACGGTGTTCCGCGGAGTGACCGGGCCACTGTAACCGAACACTTTATGCGCGACGGAGACGTTCTCACCTGGGTCACGATCGTTTATGATCCTGAGAACTTGACCGAGCCGATGATCCGCAGCCGGGACTTTACATTGGACCCCTACGGCGTGATGGGGGCGTATCCCTGCGAGAGCGTTGAGGAGGTCGTGAGAGCAGAGGGTGTCGTCCCACACTACCTACCCGGGACAAATCCTTTTTTGACCGAATATGCGACGAAATACGGCTTGCCTCAGGAGGCAGCGCGCGGAGGCGCGGTGACCATGTACCCGGAATACCGCACAAAATTGAAAGCACTGATGTCAAGTAGCACGGTTCCGAAATAAATCATGGAGACGCCAAGGAACGGGAGTTAGCTCGTGGCCACTCCGGCTCCTGAGCTTGCTGCGAATTGTAGTCGCGTTACTCTTTGCGCAGTATGGAGCCCAAAAGTTGTGGGGATTCGCTGGCGGCAGGATCAACCACGAGTTCCTGTCGCTTCGCGGCTTCGCGGGCCCGCTCGAGTTTGTGGGAGGACTGCTGCTGGCATTTGGGCTTTTCACTCGTATCACTGCATTCATATTGTGCGGCGAAATGGCGGTCGCCTATTTCATGGCATGGGCGCCGCGCGGATTTTGGCCAATCACCAACGGCGGTGAAAACACGGTGGCTTTTTGCTTCGTTTTCCTATATCTTATCGCCGCCGGCGCCGGCCCGTGGAGCCTGGATTACATAATTGGGAACCGGCACCAGAAAACCGGCGAATCGAAACTTCGCGATAAGCGGAGATCAACGCGATGAATCTAATCCAATCTTCCTGGGAAAGTCGTGTCCGTTCTATTCTTCGAATTGTCTTGAGCTTCCTGTTCTCGCTTCACGGCTACCGCCATCTCTTGGGAGCCTTTGCTCCTCCCTTGGGAAGAAGAGCCGTTCCCATGGCGCTCGATCTTCTTCCAGGCGTGTTCGGACTGGTGGAGATAGCGGGGGGTACGCTTCTCCTCCTGGGACTATTTGCCCGGCCCACAGCTCTGGTCCTGACGTATGAGGCACTAATCGCCCACGCGTATGGCGCGGTGCCCCGCGGCCCATGGCCGGTCCGCAATGGCGGCAACGAAACACTTATTTACTCGGTGGTGTTTGTGTTCTTGGCTGCAGCGGGAGCTGGGACCTGGGGTTTGAACTCGGCCCTCCGATCAGAGGGAAAGCCGCCATCAACAATCCGCGATTCCTAGTGTCAAGTAAGTGAATTTATCTGTGGTTAACCCTGATGTAAGATCGGGAAGGATTCTATGAAAGTGACGCACATTCTACTGTTTAGTGTAATGGCCCACGCGTTTGCCGCTGATCCAGCGGGCTTTCGTGCATGGACACCCAACGACCTCAAGCTCCGCCAGAAAGCGCTGGTGCCCAAAATGAACGAATTTAAGCAGGCAGCTGAGAATCTGGGCGACTTCGGTAACCACACCGCCTGGCTGGCTCATCGGGAAGCCAATGGCGAAATGGAAATACACCAAAAATGGACCGATCTCATGTTCGTAGTGAGTGGTGAAGCTACCCTCCTCATCGGAGGCAAGGTGGTGAACGCTCGAACGGCGTCACCAGGCGAGATTCGCGGAACTACTTCGATGGGCGGCGAAAAGAAAGTGATTCGCCAAGGCGATGTAGTGCAAGTAGCGGCCGGAGTGCCGCATCAGTTCCTAATTCCGGCCGGACGGCAGATAACATTCTTTACGATGAAGATCGCCGCCCGGTAGCCTGTTCAAGGATTTCGCCCTCCCCATCCTTGCGAGGATTTTCTTTAAATCCCTCAACGCAATCCAAAGCTGCTCTGTCAGGGGGCAAAGTCAAGCAGGACTGTCATTACCGGTTAGGGATCGTTGCGCTTTTCGATGCCGGGGTGGGGGTCCACTTTATGATTGATAGGAGTCCTCGTCATCAGGTAGGCGAAGATTGCCTCCATATCAGAATCCTCCAAGTGGGCGTAAGCCTGATATGGCATCATCGTGAAGCGATCTGGGCCAATCACAGGCGGTCCTTCTTTGGTTTCATATTGAAGGTAGACCTTTAAGCGCTTTTTGAAGCGTTCCACGTCCCAATCGCCGATGCCCGTGGCTTTGTCGGGCGTGATGTTGGCGCTATAGACGTCACCAGCGGGCGTGATGAAATGGCGGCCGCCAGCAAAACGGAGCGAAACATCTTCCTTTAATCCCGGATGGGGCGTGTGGCAAACCTCGCAATGCGAGATCGTTGCGAGATACTCGCCATATCGCAACTTGTCATTTGGATCGGGCGTTTTTATAGATCCAGTTACGGGTCGCGGATCGCCTTTCATCCACATGGAATCGGGAAAATTCACTTTCGTAGGCGGGAGCTGATGCTTGATGGCTGGCATTGTGTCTAGATACGCCACCAGCGCTTGGACATCTTCATCACTCATGTA
>Ga0207695_10011657_pt1 | contig 10624 bp, 10 predicted proteins | sample KBSC54metaG_FD_184354 | JGI IMG/M metagenome (GOLD analysis project Ga0207695, IMG submission 184354) | Corn rhizosphere microbial communities from Kellogg Biological Station, Michigan, USA - KBS C5-4 metaG (SPAdes) (version 2) | ecosystem: Host-associated > Plants > Roots > Rhizosphere > Soil... | reverse complement strand
TGGGAGTGCCGGCGGTCCCCCCGGTCAAATCTTCGCCGGGGATGGTTACGTCGTACGTCCATGTCAGGGGAGCGGTGTTCGTGAAATTGACCGTTAAGGTGTGGGTGTTGCCTAGGGAATCGATCACCTGGACCGGTGCCGAAAAGGAATCTCCGACGGCGGCCGAGGCATCCAGATTGGCGCTGACCGTCATGTTCGCGGTAGACGTGGGTGCTTGCGACGATAACGAAGGAACCGAGATAGGGGAGACCGCCCCGGAGGGATTCACCACCCCATTCACGGCCGTCCAACCCTGCACCAGATCGCCCGAGCTGTTGACCAACTGCCCGGCGGCGTTGAGGCTGAAGCTGCCGTCGCGCGTATAGGTCGCGTTGCCAGCGCTATCCTGCATGACAAAAAAGCCGCCACCCTGGATCGCCGCATCGAGCGACCCGCCAGTGCTCTGAACGGAACCTTGCGTAAAGTTTCGGGTGGTGAGAGTGCTGCCGACGCCGGCGCCGATTTGCAACGACGCCGAAGCTTCGTTCATGGCGTCCTCGAAGAGGACAGAGTTTGATTTGAATCCCTGAGTGTTCGAATTCGCGATATTATCGCTGACGACACTCAGAGCCTGTTCATTGGCGAGCAATCCTGAAAGCGGTGTGGAAAACGATGACATTTATTTTTCTCCTGTGTAATGGAATCAAAGTCCCGTCGTCGAAGCGGCCGGGGTCGTGGGGTTTGTGGTTGCGCTGGCAGAGCTGGGGTTCTCCATATCCTGACGGATCCCCACGAGCTGTTCCAGTTGGCTAAACTGCGCTAGCTGGCTGAGGAACGCGGTGCTATCCATGGGCTGCGTAGGATCCTGGTTTTTAATTTGCGCCACCAGGAGTTGTAGGAACGTTGACTCGTTAGCCAGAGCACCGGAACTATTTGCAGTGCTGGCCGAAGAATGGGCCGAGGCGTCAGCCCCGGAACCGATTACTGAACCTATGCTTGCCATAGTAATTGTGTCGTCTCCTTAAAGTTTGGTTTGCCGATGGAGCTTTCCAGTTCTTCCACCCATCGGGGTTTGTTTTGCTGACGGGATTCCTGTTCCGAGTTCGAACCGGATGAATACTGGCGGCTATTCGAGCCGTCGGGATCGGCGAAGGGTTGATGAGAATCGTTCTGAGACGTCGCGGCGTCTGCGCCGGGCTGCCAGACTTGGGTGCGAATGCCGCCGTCTTCGAGGCGACCCACCAGGTCATTGAGCCCGCCGCGAAGAGTTTGCGCCATCTCTACATCGCCAGTGCGCACGGAGACGTGGACTTCACCGGCGCGTTCCACGAAGCGGACGGCGGTGCCTTGGTCAGTGGAGTCCGGAATCCGAATCGTAATATCGTGGTTGCCGCTGGATGCCGGTGCGGGCGGATCTTGAACTTGGTCCATGCGTGCCGCCGGCGACAGCGGGCTAGTGGACACATGGCTTGTTGGCAGCGCAGCGGTCTGAACCGCAGTTAGCGTGTGCGTTTGCGGCAGCAGCATCTCCGGTTTCGCGAACCGGTCACTCGTCTTTTCTTTATCTGACTGGCTTCCGCTCTCGCCGCTGTGTTGATTGGCCGGCAGACCTGCATCCGAGACAGTGCCCTTTGCAGTTGCGGGGGTTGCGGCCTGGAGTGGCGCTGGCGGGCGGCTCTGTGGATCGGTTGTGCGATTCGCGTCGGGCGCCGGTGCGGATGTATCTTCCGTGGGGGTAAGCCGCGCCGCGAAGGCGAGCGAACCTTGAGGTGACGCGGCCGTAGTGTCCTCTGCTCGATCGAGAGCGGGTGGTATTGCATTTTTGGGATCGGTTCCCGATGCCGTTGAGGAGTCTTGCGGAACTGCGGAGCCGGAGTCTAAGGCTTTTGCTTCCTGCCGAGGCGTGTTTGAAGAAACCGACGGATGAATCAGAGGTTGCGGCACTACGGCGCTCGTCCCCGGGATTGGAACGATAACGTTCTGAATGGTATCTGGGACGTTTTGCGTCTTCCGTTGCGTTTCGCGGCTGCCGCGGTTGATAACGGCCGTCTCTACGGGCCGCTCATTTGAAGAGCGGCGTTGATAAACGATGCCGCGGTCCGAAGTAGAATTGGAAACACTATCACGGGATTCGCTAACAGTGAAACGATTCTGCGCGACTGTTGCGGCTTGTTCGAAAGTGGTCGAGGAAGTTACCGGAAGATTTGCTATCGACGGCTCGGCCGAGGCGATTTGGGTAAGCGGTGCGGCGGCGGTCCCGGATGGCGTGGAATCTTGCGATTTAGCTTGTGCCTTAGGCTGCGCCCCACCTTTGGTGCTCTTCAGGTTATGCAGATCGAGCGTGCTCCGCATATTCGCGGGGGTGGAAGGCATGTTAGTGATCGCCGAAGGCTCTGCTGTTGGGTCCGCTGCTGCGCTGGGTTCTTGACTGGCTGCATCGTCTGTCGATGCGGTGGCACTCTGCCGCAATTGAATAGAAGTGGTAAACGGAAGAACGGCGCGGGGAGTATCCACATTCGGTGTTTCTGGTTGCGGGACAGCAAGAGCGGAAGTCGAATCGGACTCTTTGGGTTTTTGTTGGCGTGCGTTTTGATTGCCGTCCGACTTCGAGTCGCTTTTGCGCGGCGCGTGATACTGCTCCAGCACGCTCTGGAAATTCGCATGCGTTGGAACTCCGCTCTCGGGCGAAGACGCGGCAGGGGCGTCGGGAATAGTTCGAACTGTTCCCAGAATCGAAGCAGGGGCTGTCATCACTTGAGCCTTTTGCTATGCAGATTGGCGGCCATTTTCGCCGGATTCGTTTTTCAGTGAGTTAGCGCACAGCCCCTGTCAGGGCTCCGCCTGGTTTCGTCGGGAATCTGACGCTCGGGAAGGGAAGGTCCACTTCCTATATCGCAACTCGCAATGAAAATTCTAGGCAAATCCGAGCGAAAGCAGTTTGGCCGTGTGCGTGCATTCTGGCAGCAACAGTTATGGATCAGGTTTCAGTCACAGCGGCCAGCGGTCTTCAGTCGCGCATGGAGGCACTGGACATCGTAGCCAACAATCTTGCGAACACTACGACTGGCGGATTCAAGCTTGATCGCGAGTTCTACAGTCTATTTACAGCGGCCGACAATGAGGGCGACAGTGCTTCCACCAAGTTGCCGCTGATCCAAAAACAGTGGACCGATTTCAGCCAGGGTGTACTGACGCCGACCGGCAGCGCGCTCGATCTGGCACTTTCCGGCAAAGGATTTTTCGCGGTGAATGGACCTTCGGGTCCGCTCTATACGCGCAACGGTTCATTCCAGCTCTCGTCCAGCGGTCAACTCACGACCAGCGACGGATACGCAGTGCGGGACGCCAGCGGTCAGCCCATTCAAACCCAATCGCAAGCTCCTATTGAAGTCGGTGCGGACGGTTCCCTCACGCAGAGCGGAGAAACACTTGGCCAGCTTCAGATTGTCGATTTTCAGGATCGGTCTGCATTGCAAAAGCTGGGCAATAGCTACTTTAGTGTGAACGATCCTAAAATACAGCCCATTTCGGCGCCCGATACAACCGTACAACAAGGGAAAGTCGAGAATTCAAACGTCGCTCCGGCCGAGTCCGCGGTGCGCCTAGTGGGACTGATGCGGCAATTCGAAATGCTGCAGAAGGCCATCACGATTACAACCGACATGAACAAACAAGCGCTCACAGAAGTGGCTCGGGTATCCGGCGGGTGACGCCAGAAGTAATGCGAGGAGACACAGATAACCATGATTAGAGCTCTTTACAGCGCTGCCAGCGGGATGACCGCTCAGCAGATGAACGTCGACAACATCGCTCACAATTTGGCGAACTCCAATACCGCCGGATTTAAGGCGCGGCGTCCGCAGTTTCAGGATCTGATGTACCAGACCATGGTTCAGCCGGGCGCGGCGGCCGGAGCGCAAACCACAGTGCCCACCGGATTGCAGCTTGGTCTCGGAACGCGCGCGGCCTCCAACGAAATCGTTTTTACGCAGGGCAACTTCACGCAGACCTCCAATCCGCTGGATCTGGTAATTCAGGGGAACGGCTTTTTCCAGGTGAAATTGGCTAGTGGCGATCTCGCCTACACTCGTGCCGGCCAGTTCCAGTTGAACCGCGATGGCAGCCTGGTGGACGCCAACGGTAATCTGCTGGATCCCGGGATTACGATTCCGCAGAACGCGCAGGCGATCACGATCGCGACCGATGGAACCGTCAGCTATACAGTGCCGGGCCAGACTGCGGCGCAGACCGCAGGACAGATTCAGCTCGCCACCTTTATTAATCCCGCCGGAATGAATAGCTTGGGTCAAAATCTCTACCAGCCGACTAATGCATCGGGCGATCCCATTGTCGGAATTCCGGGCGGTCAAGAAGGTATCGGGAGCCTGTTGCAGGGATACACCGAGCAATCCAACGTAAGCGTAGTCGACGAATTCGTGAATCTTATCGTCAGCCAGCGCGCCTACGAGGCCAACTCCAAAGTGGTAAAGGCCGCCGACGAAATGTATCAAATGATGAATAACGTGACGAGATGATGATGGCGCTCCCCCTTTTATTTGCATTGTCTGCGCCACCCGAAGGGTGCCGCACGATTCAGGCCGGAATGATTCTCGCTCGCGATGTAACGGCTGCCATCTCCGGCTTCGCGCAAGTGCCGGCCGACTTCCGTCTCGGTTACCTGCCCAGTTCCGGCGCGCCGCGGATTCTTCATGGCGCCGATCTGCAGCGGATCGCGAAGAATCAGGGCGTAGAGCTCGAGGGGTTGCCCGACGTGTGTTTCGCGCGCCAAACTTTTATACCGCAGCCGGAAGACATCCGCGTCGCCATGCGCACGACACTGGCGGACGCGCCGGGCATTGGTGCCGCCAGGATCGAGGTTACGTCTTCGAGTCAGCACCCGGCCCCATTCGGTAAGCTGATCTTCCCGCGAAGCGGATTGCAATTGCCCTCGGGAACGCAGCCGGAAGCGCTGTGGCGCGGATTCGTACGCTATGCCGAAGGAGATTTTCCGGTATGGGCGCGGGTTCGCATTCTTGCGAACCGGACTCGAGTCGTCGCGATAGCGAATATCCCGACTGGAAAAGTTATTCAGAAAAGCCAAGTCCGCCTGGAGACCTGCGAGGATTTCCTGTTGGATGAAACGACTGCGCGCAATCTCGATGAGGTGGTCGGGTTTGTCTCTAAGAACTTTTTGCGTGCCTACCTTCCCATTCGCAAGAATCAAGTCGCTGGGCCGCCCGATGTTGCGAAAGGCGAACTGGTGGACGTCCACGTCGATTCCGGCGCCGCCCATCTTGTGGTTCAAGGGAAAGCCCAGTCAGAAGGCGTCCGCGGATCTACGATTTTAATCCGCAACCTTTCAAGCGGTAAAGACTTTCGCGCGCGGGTAGTGGGAAAAAATCAGGCTGTCGTGGGGGATTTAGTGCAATGAAGAAGTTTGTCATAGCCGCCCTGCTGTTTTGTGCGGCCGCCTCGTTTTCATCGCCTGTCGCTGCGGCTCCCAAGAGCAAAAAGAAGGACCAACCGAAGACACCGTCCGCGCTCGACCGGTATATTGAGCAGGCTTCGCAGCCCGAAATTCCCAATACCCAGACCGCGACAGCCGGCTCCTTATGGACTCCCTCTGCGTGGTACTCGGATCTGGCGGCGGATCAACGCGCGCGCCGCGTCGATGACATTGTCACCATCGTGGTCCAGGAGAGCGCTTCGGCCGTCAGCACGGGTGCGACCCAAACCTCCCGCAAGTCCAGTGCACAAAGCAGCATTACGGCGCTCGCCGGAGTGACCAAAGCTGCCGGCCCTTGGGCCAACCTTGCGAACCTGGGGGGGCAAACGACCCTGGATGGACAAGGAACAACCAGCCGCACCACGACCCTGACAACCACGGTTTCGGCGCGAGTGACCCACGTTCTCCGTAACGGCAATCTGGTCCTGGAGGGCACGAAGAATGTCGGGATAAATTCCGAGAATCAAACCATCACTGTGCGCGGCGTGATTCGGCCGATCGATTTGGATACCACCAACACTGTTCTGTCCGCGCGACTCGCCCAAATGGAAATTCAGGTCAACGGCAAAGGCGTCGTCGCGGATGCGGTTCATCGCCCCAATATTCTCTACCGGCTGTTGCTCGGCATTTTACCTTTTTAGGAGATTCGCGAAGTGCTTTCACTGGTTCTTCCTTTCCTCATGCTGGCGCTGGAAGCGCAGCCCAGCGGCACGCGCCTCAAGGAATTAGTTTCGATCGAAGGAGTCCGCGACAATCAGCTCATCGGGTACGGGCTTGTCGTCGGATTGAAAGGCACTGGCGACCGGCAGCAGACGCTGTTTTCGGCCCAGAGCCTGGCGAATTTGCTTCAGCAAATGGGCGTCGCAACCAATCCGGCCATCCTGCGCGTAGCCAACACCGCGGCCGTGATGGTGACAGCCACTCTTCCTCCCTTCGCCCAACCCGGCGTTCATATCGATGTAACTGCTTCCGCCATTGGCGACGCCCCCAATCTTCAGGGCGGGACGCTCCTGCTCACCAGCCTGAAGGGCGTGGATGGGCAGGTGTACGCAATCTCGCAGGGTCCCGTGGTCACCGGCGGCTTCTCTGCCGGAAGATCGGGCAACGCCCAAACCGTGAATCACCCGACGGTGGGGAGGGTTCCGGGTGGCGCAACCATCGAGCGCCCCGCGCCTACTGTTTCTCCTGTTGGCCGTGTAAAGCTACAACTGACCCAGCCGGATTTCATGACTGCACAACGTATCAGCGCCGTAATTAACGATAAGTTCGCGGACGGGAAACCGCCGCTCGCCAAGGCGGAAAATTCGGCGTTAGTGGCGGTGACAATTCCTCCAGACTACGCTTCGAGAACCGTCGAGTTCATCGCCGACGTGGAGGCACTCCAAGTTCAGGCCGACCGCGCGGCTCGCGTGGTAATCAATGAACGCACGGGCACCATCGTCATGGGAAAAGAGGTTCGGGTGTCGCCGGTTGCCATCATGCATGGCAATCTGACGGTAGAGATTCAAACCGTGAACACCGTCTCGCAGCCGGCTCCTCTCTCCCAGGGACAAACAGCCGTGGTGCCGCAGGTTGGGCTTACCGCAAAAGAAGAGAAATCGCGCAGCTTGGTGTTGAAGCAGGGCGCAACCGTGGAAGAATTAGTGCGAGCGCTCGGTTCTATCGGGTCCACCCCGCGCGATGTAATTGCCATTCTGCAAAGCTTACGCGCCGCAGGAGCGCTCGAAGCCGACATCGACGTCATCTAAGAACAGAATGCCAGCAGACTCCCTTCTCCCCGGAATACTCACGGCTCCCGGAATCACTACGGGCGTCAATACGCCCCCGCAGAAGGCGGATACCCCGCAGAAGACCAAGGACGCGGCGGTTCAGTTTGAAGCGCTACTCGTCGGCCAGATACTCAAAGCGGCGCACGAAGAAGACGGTGGATGGTTGGGCTCCGGAGAAGATCAGACCGCGGGTTCCGCGATGCAGATGGCCGACGAATACTTTGCGCGCGCCCTAACCGCGCATGGCGGGCTCGGCCTGGCAAGGATGATCTCAGCCGGCCTGGATCAGGCGTCGGCAGCCGCTTCTAACCGCTCCAATCCCTCGAAATAGAGGGCGTTTGGGGAACCCCGCCGTAGGCAGCCTGAGGTGCGGAGACCTCAGCCGGCGCACCGGAAGCTTCTCCAGGAGTTCCATAGCGTTCCGCCTGTACTTCATTGTTAAATAAGCTACTTCCGCACGTTCGAGTTACAACTTCTTTCCAGGCGTCCGCTAACGTTGTTAGTACAGACAAGGCTTCCTGCAACGCCTGTTCCGACTTCTGCGAGTGGCCTTTCACTAATTGCCGCTGGATATAGGCATACAGTTCGGCTATCGTATGCGTGAAACTCGCCCCTACCGAGTGGTCCAGCGCCAAGTTCAATTCGTCCACGGCCTCGTGTGCCTTGGTAATCGCACGGCCGCGCGCAAAGATATCGCCGTCTTTCAACCGCGCAAGCGCCACGTTTACGCTATCGATGGCTACTTGATACAGCAAGTAAACACGTTCTGCCGGGTGCGCGGATAAGACTCGGTTTTCCAAATACTGGAGGTGCGCCTGCGGCGCGAAATCGTCGTCCTTCACGCGCTATTTATCGCACAGAACTGGCGGGAAAAGAGTTGCGAGCCTTAAAAATCCACCTTAGGACTAAGGTATTTTTGCTTACTACCCGATAGTAGGTCTACCGCGCAATTAGTACTAGCTACAGGCATTATTGACAGGAGGACACCGTGTCGACAGTCTTATGGATGACCTCGAATCCCCAGCTGGATGTGGTGCAAGAGTTTGAAGACATTACGCAGTTGAAAGTGGTGGTAACGGACGGACAAGGCACAAACTGGAATCGGATTGAAAACCGATTCCGGGCGATTTTAATTGAGTTGCCAGCCGCGGACTCGGCGATTGGTGCGGCTCTGGCGCAAGCGCTCCGTACCAGCGTTCCCCTTCCGGTCATCATTTATGACAAGGAGTCGGCCCTCGATGAATCCCTTCTGCGGCCGCCGGCGCAGTTCCATCACCTAACGGGCCCCCGCACCCCCAAGGAATTAGGCGCGGTTGTGTGCGGCGCGCCTCGTGCGGGCACGAAGAGCGAGCCCTGGGCAGATCTTCTGATTGGCGAGAGCCAACCTATGAAGGATCTCCACGCGCTCATCCGCTTGATTGGCCCGCGGCAAACCACCGTTTTGATCGCCGGCGAAACTGGTACCGGCAAGGAGATGGTCGCGCGCTCTCTCCATAGGGCCAGCCCGCGAGCCGAATCCGATATGGTGGCTGTCAATTGCGCAGCGATTCCCGAAACTCTGGTGGAAGCGGAATTATTCGGACACGCGAAGGGAGCTTTTACCGGAGCTACCAATCCTCGAACGGGCCACTTTGAACAGGCGCATCGAGGAACCATTTTCCTGGATGAGATAGGCGAATTGCCTCTAGAAGCTCAATCCAAGCTGCTGCGCGTTCTTCAGGAACGGCAAATTCAAAGAATCGGAAGCTCTGAACAGATTGCGATTGACGCGCGCGTGATCGCCGCTTCGAACATAGATTTACATCTGGCAGTGGAGCAAAAGAGATTCCGCGAAGATTTGCTCTATCGTCTTAACGTGATTCCGGTCCACGTGCCGCCGCTCCGAGATCGCGCGACTGACATTCCCCGCTTGGCGGAGCACTTCATCCAGAAGGTATGCCTCCGAGAAAACCTCCAGCCGAAAGTTCTATCTCCAAGTGCTCTCGATAAACTCATGGGCTACGGTTGGCCGGGCAATGTCCGCCAACTGGAACATGCAATCGAAATGGCAGTCACACTGGCCGGTGACCGCGAAAGGCTTTACCTTGGGGACTTCCCGCTCCCACTGCCCCGCTCTTCACGACCGGCGGAAACCGAAATTCGGGTGCCGGCGAGCGGAGTGAACTTCGAGGAAGTCACCGCAAATGTCGAAAGGCTGCTGCTGCAGGAAGCGCTGCGCACTTGCGGAGGCAACAAGGCAAAAGCCGCGAACATACTAGGCATGAAGCGCACCACTCTGTTGTATAAGACCAAGGCTCTCGCAGCCCTCGCGGGTTAACGAGGAAGCGTATTTATGGCTGAGGCCACGGTACTCACAGGCAAAAGTATTCCCAATCCCTGGGCTCGGCTTGCCGGGATGGGCGAAATGGCGGTCCCGATCGCGGTGGTTGCGATCGTTCTCGCGCTCATCATGCCCATGCCGGGTGCACTGCTGGATTTCCTGATTGTCACCGACATCATGCTGTCGGTAATCGTCATGATGGTGGCGGTCTATATTCGCCGTCCCGTCGATTTCAGCGTGTTTCCCACCACGCTCTTGCTGCTTACATTATTCCGGCTGGCACTGAATATTTCATCGTCGCGGCTGATTTTGTTGAACGGAAATACCGGGACGTCCGCGGCGGGACACGTCATTGAGGCGTTCGGCAGTTTTGTGGTCGGAGGCAACTATATCATCGGTGCCGTGATCTTCCTGGTTCTGATCGCTATCCAGTACGTGGTTATCAATCACGGCGCCGTCCGCATTTCCGAAGTTACGGCGCGCTTCACGCTGGATGCCCTGCCGGGTAAACAGATGTCGATCGATGCGGACCTCAATTCCGGCCTGATCGATGAAACCGAGGCGCGCGCCAGGCGAAAGCATCTCTCCGCCGAGGCGGAATTCTTCGGCGCCATGGACGGCGCATCCCGATTCACGCAGCGCGACGCGGTGGCCAGCATCCTGATTACCGGGATCAATATCATTGCCGGTTTTCTGATCGGAGTCCTGCAGCACGGCATGGAGCTTCGGCGCGCACTCGAAACCTATACTGTCTTGACCATTGGCGACGGCTTGGTAACCGTGATTCCCGCTCTGATGATTTCGATTTCTGGCGGCCTGATTGTAACCCGCACGGGCTCGGAAGACAGTTTGGGCAACCAATTCCACAAGCAGGTGCTGGGTAGCGCTCAACCTCTCCTCTTGGCCAGCGGGGTTCTCGTCGCTCTGGCTCTTCTGCCGGGTCTGCCCACGATTCCCTTTCTCCTGATGGGAGGAGGTCTGGGGACCGTAGGCTGGCGAATGCGTCAAAAATCTGCCGCTATCGCCGTGAATTCGACAGTAGCGCCGGCC
>Ga0207695_10011647_pt1 | contig 10627 bp, 12 predicted proteins | sample KBSC54metaG_FD_184354 | JGI IMG/M metagenome (GOLD analysis project Ga0207695, IMG submission 184354) | Corn rhizosphere microbial communities from Kellogg Biological Station, Michigan, USA - KBS C5-4 metaG (SPAdes) (version 2) | ecosystem: Host-associated > Plants > Roots > Rhizosphere > Soil... | reverse complement strand
CTAGGGAGCTAGGCGGCGCGAGGCGTGATTTTCTGCAGATCGACGCCCAGTTCCCGCCGCCGCGCCAGAAGATCGTGATCGGCTTGCAGGCCAAGCCAGAAGCCGTCGCTGATCCCCCAATAGCGCGCCAGGCGCAGGTCGGTGTCCGCCGTCACGGCGCGCTTGCCGAGGACGATCTCGTTGATCCGCCGCGGGGACACGCCGATGGCGCGGGCCAGGCTCGTCTGGCTGAGACCCGCCGGCTTCAGGAATTCCTCCATCAGGATATCTCCCGGCGTCGGGTTCGCGAGCCAATTGGCTGGGTCAGTGGTAGTCGCAGGTTTCGACATCGTCGCAGCGTCCATCGTTCCAGCGGAAACAGATCCGCCATTGCTGATTGATCCGCACGGAATGCTGGCCGCGCCGGTCGCCCGTCAGCGCTTCCAGCCGGTTTCCCGGCGGCACACGGAGGTCTTCCAACCGCCGCGCCTGGTTCAGGATGCGAAGCTTTCTTAAAGCCGCGTCCTGGATGTCGGGCGGTAAGCGAGGGGACCGCTCGCCGCTCCAGATACGTTCGGTTTCCCGATCCCCGAAGCTCCCGATCATTCTCAAATTCTATAACGCATAACGTTATGCGTCAATTTTTCCGTGAATTGCGCTGGACCGCGCCGCGACCTCGCGCGATCCTGTAGGCATTGCTGCTCAACGATAAGACGGGGAGGATTTTCAGATGACCAGGACGCTCTTGGGCGCGCTCGGGATGGGCGCGGCGATGGCCATGGCGGCGGCGGCCGCGCAGGCCCAGACTGCGGCGCCGGCGAAGAACGACTACGCCAAGCCCGAGACCTGGCTCTGCCGGCCGGACAAGGCCGCCGGCAACGCCTGCAACGTGGACCTGACCACCACTGTGGTGAAGGCAGACGGCAGCGAGACCACCGAGCCGTTCAAGGCCGACCCCAAGGCGCCCATCGACTGCTTCTACGTCTATCCGACGGTCTCCAACGACCCCGGCGTGGTCTCCGACATGAACCCGGGGCCGGAGGAACTGAACGTCGTCAAGGTGCAGTTCGCCAGGCTGGGCGCCAAGTGCCGGCTCTATGCGCCGCTCTATCGGCAATTCACCCTGACGGCGCTCCGGGCCGGGCAGTCGGGCAAGCCGATGCCGGGCTCGACCGATCCGGCCACGCGGCAGACCGGCTACAACGACGTGGTGGACGCCTGGAACTACTACCTGGCGCACGACAACAAGGGCCGCGGCGTGGTGCTGGTGGGCCACAGCCAGGGCTCGGGCGTGCTCACCCAGGTGATCGCCAAGGAGATCGACGGCAAGCCGGTGGAGAAGAAGGTGATCTCCGCGATCCTGATGGGCACCCGCCTGCCCATCGAGAAGGGCAAGGACACCGGGCTCTTCAAGGACTTCCCGCTCTGCAAGTCGGCCAGCCAGACGCAATGCGCGATCGCCTATGCGAGCTTCCGCGACACCGTCCCGCCGCCCGCCAACAGCCTGTTCGGCAAGGCGCCGGCCGAGAACGAGATCGCGGCCTGCGCCAATCCGGCGGCGCTGGGCGGCGGCAAGGGGACCTTCCACGCCTACCTGTCGAACGGCGCCCAGATCGTCAATTCGGGCGCCCAGGTCACCTGGGTGAAGGGCAAGCCCAACCCGCCGACGCCGTTCGTCTCAACGCCCGGCCTGCTCAGCGGCGAGTGCGTGCAGAAGAACGGCTTCTCCTACCTCGAGGTGCACGTGAACGCCGTGCCCGCCGACCCGCGCACCGACGACATCTCCGGCGACGTGGTCCAGGCCGGCAAGGTCAACCCCGCCTGGGGCCTGCACCTGATCGACGCCAACCTCGCCATGGGCAACCTGGTGGACATCGTCGGCGCCGAGGGCAAGGCCTGGCTGGCGAAGAAGAAGTAGCACTTAAGCCCCTCCCCCTTGCGGGGAGGGGAAGGCGCACGCTTCGGCTAATTCCCCGCGATCTTCTTGCCGGCCATCAGGCCGAGCGCCAGGAAGATCACGAAGCCCAGCACGAACAGGAAGAACAGGATCTTGGCCACGCCGGCCGCCGCGCCGGCGACGCCGCCGAAGCCCAGGCCGCCGGCGATCAGGGCGACGATGGCGAAGATCAGGGCCCACTTGAGCATGATGCGCTCTCCTCGAAACGCCCGCGCAGCGCGGGATCGGCGCGAAAACGCGAGGCTTGGCCGTAGCGTTCCGGCGGCGCCGATTTCGTGATCCCGGCAGGATTTGAGCCACGGAAAACACGGAAAGAGCACGGAATGGGTTGCTCCAAGCACCGGAGCCTCGATTCTTGATCGCGCCCGGCGCGATCCGCCCTTCAACTTCGTCCTCACCGGAGAGCTCCTTGCGTGCTCTTTCCGTGTTTTCCGTGGTTCCTCTTGTTGTTCGCCGGCCCCGCCGTGATCTAAGACGAGCCCGATGGCGAAGAACCCGGAAAGTCCGCTGGAGCCCTTCAAGCGCGCGCTGGTCAACGCGACGCGCTCCTTGGCCGAGTCGCCGGACCTGGAGATCGTCTATTCCGGCGAGGGGCCGCAGCTTTCCGGCAACCGGGCGGTGCTGCCGCATCCGCCCCGCGACCTGACCTCCATCGATGCCGCCCGCATCCGCGGCTTCGCCGACCAGATGGCGCTGCGCATCGCCCACCACGACGCCGCCGCCCACGCCAAGACGCGGCCGGCCACGGTGCAGGGCCAGCCGATCTACGACGGCATCGAGCAGGCGCGGCTGGAAGCCATCGGCGCGAACGCCCTGGGCGGCGTGCGCGAGAACCTCAAGGCCGTGCACGAGCAGGCCTGGGCCAGGCGGGCCTTCAACCAGATCGAGGCGCTGGCCAACCCGCCGCTGGCCGACGTGGTCCAGCTGATGGTCCGCGAACGCCTGACCGGCGAGAAGCCGCCGCCCGCCGCCCAGCCGCTGGTCAACCTGTTCCGCGAGGAGATCGAGGCCAAGGCCGGCGCCGACCTCGACCGGCTGAACGAAGCCGTCGCCGACCAGAAGGCCTTCGCCCGGATCGCGCGGGCCATCATCCGCGACCTGAAGATGGGCGACGACCTCTCCGACGCTCCCGACCAGCCCGACGACAGCGAGGGCGACAGCGAGGACGGCGAACCCGACGCCAGCGACGAGAACGACGAGGGCGACGGCGAGGGCAAGTCCCCCCAGCAGTCGACCATGGACGACAGCGAGGCGACCCACCGCGAAAGCGAGGACGCCGACAGCCAGATGATGCAGGCGGAGGACGACCCCGACGCCGACGACAGCGACGAGCCCCCCGAGATGGGCGAGGGCGACCAGCCGGCCCGTCCCGACCTGAAGGGCGAGGGGAAGATCGCTGCGTACAAGGTCTTCACCACCGCCCACGACGAGGTGGTGGCCGCCGAAGAGCTGTGCGACGCCGAGGAGCTGACCCGGCTTCGCGCCTACCTCGACCAGCAGCTCGCCAGCCTGTCGAACGTAGTCAGCCGGCTCGCCAACCGCCTGCAGCGCAAGCTGCTCGCGCAGCAGAACCGCTCGTGGGCCTTCGACCTGGAGGAAGGCATCCTCGACGTGGCGCGGCTGACGCGGGTGATCGTCGACCCCACCTCGCCGCTCTCCTTCAAGGAGGAGCAGGACACCGAGTTCCGCGACACCGTGGTCTCGATCCTGATCGACAACTCCGGCTCCATGCGCGGCCGGCCGATCATGGTCGCCGCGGTCTGCGCCGACATCCTGGCCCGCACCCTGGAGCGCTGCGGCGTCAAGACCGAGATCCTCGGCTTCACCACCCGGGCCTGGAAGGGCGGCGCGGCGCGGGAGGACTGGCTGAAGGCCGGCAAGCCGCCGCAGCCCGGGCGGCTGAACGACCTGCGCCACATCATCTACAAGGCCGCCGACGCCCCCTGGCGGCGCGCCCGGCGCAACCTCGGCCTGATGATGCGCGAGGGGCTCTTGAAGGAGAACATCGACGGCGAGGCCTTGATGTGGGCCCACCAGCGGCTGATCGGCCGGCCGGAAGCCCGGCGCATCCTGATGGTGATCTCCGACGGCGCGCCGGTGGACGATTCCACGCTCTCCGTGAACTCCGGCCATTACCTGGAGCGCCACCTGCGCGAGGTGATCGGCGAGATCGAGACCAAGAGCCCCGTGCAGCTGATCGCCATCGGCATCGGCCACGACGTCACCCGCTACTACCGCCGCGCGGTGACCATCGTCGACGTGGAGCAGCTGGCCGGGGCCATCACCGACCAGCTCGCCGAGCTCTTCGAGGAGGAGCCCCGGCGCATGACCCGGCGCAACGCCGGCCTCCTGCAGCCGCCGCCCAATACGCAAGGCCCCGCCGGCCCGCCCCGCCGCTCCACCTTCAAGGAAGTGCGGAGGGCGGTGGCTTGAGCTCAAACACCCGCTCATCCCCGCGAAAGCGGGGACCCAGGTGTTTTGCAGTTTCTGCGCCCGCCGGCCTTGCCGCCCCCGCCGGTCTTCTCGCAGCCGCGAAAAAAGCCTGGGTCCCGGCTTTCGCGGGGATGAGCGGATTGGTGTTGGCGGCCTGCAGCCAGCAGGTGGCGGAGCTGCCCCGGGCGCCGGTTCCCGCCGGTCCCGGCATCGCCATCACCGCCGGGCCCTTGCCGCTCAATCCGGCGGACCCGAAACAGGACCGGGTGGGCGACTTCGTCTACGCCGGCGGCCTGAAACTGACCTCGGCCCAGACCTCGCGCCTGCACGGCCTCTCCGACCTCGACGTCCAGCCGGACGGCGCCCTGATCGCGGTGGGCGACGAGGGCGACCTGCTCCGCGCCCGGCTGGTGCTGGACGCCGCGGGCCATCCCACGGGGCTCGCCAACGCCCGGCTCACCAGCCTCGTCGGTCTCGACGGCCGGCCGTTGCAGGGCAAGGACAATCGTGATTCCGAAGGCCTGGCCCTGATGGCGAACGGCGACCTCCTGATCAGCTTCGAGCGGCAGGACCGCATCTGGCTCTATCCGGCCAGCGGAGCCCCGCCCCGCGCCGTCCCCTCCCCCGCCGTGACGTTCCCCTACAACGAGGGGATGGAGGCCCTGGCCCCCGACCCCGACCGGGGCGCGACCGCCTATTTCACCGGCGGCGAGACCAGCGGCCGGACCTGGAGCTGCACCCTGACCACGGCCTGCGTGGAGGGTCCGAAGGTGGGCCTGGGCCTGGGCTTCGGCCTGGTGGCCGCGCGGCGGCTGCCGCAGGGGCGCACCGCCTGGCTGCTGCGCGCCTTCAACCCGATCACCAGGAGCGTCATCCAGCTGCGGATCACCGACTCCGCCGGCCAGGTGGTGGACATGATGGAGCTGCGCGGGCCATTGACGGTGGACAACTTCGAGGGCCTGGCCGCCGTGCCGGAGCCGGACGGCGGGGTTCGCTTCTACCTGATTTCGGACGACAACTTTTCGAGCTCGCAACGGACGCTGCTCCTGGCGTTCGACTGGAAAGCGCCGCGTGAGTGATTGGGAGATGATGGCATGAAGACCGACGTTTCGATCCCGGCGGCCGACGCCGCCGAGCTCGGGCTGCCGGGCGCGCGGGCCTTCGTCTTCACCCCCGACCCGACGTCTGAAGAGGGGGGCGAGGGGCCCTGGCCGGCGGCCATCCTCTACATGGACGCGCCCGCCATCCGCCCGGCGATGTTCGAGATGGGCGAGCGGCTGGCCCAGGCTGGCTACTACGTCCTGCTGCCCGACGTCTTCTGGCGCGCGGGGCCCTATCCGCCGTTGGATATCGTCAAGGCCCGGGCCGGCGACCCGGAGATGGGCGCGCTCTTCGCCAAGCTCCGCGCCTCCACCAACGCCAACCTCCAGATGCAGGACACGGGGCTTTATCTGGAATGGCTTCGGACCCAACCGAAGGCCAAGGCCGGCCGCGTGGGCGTCACCGGCTACTGCATGGGTGGCGGCATCGCCGTCCGCGCGGCGGGGACCTTCCCCGAGCGCATCGCCGTGGCCGCCTCGTTCCACGGCGGCAACCTCGCCACCGACGCCGAGGACAGCCCGCACCGTCTGGCGGACCGCATGAGGGCCAAGGTTCTGGTGGCCGGCGCCGACGAGGACCGCAGCTTCGACGAGGCGCAGTGCGAACGCCTGGCCGCCGCCTTCAAGGCCGCGGGCCTCGACGCCGAGGTCTCCATCTGGAAGGGCGCCAAACACGGCTGGGTCCCCACCGACATGCCGGTCTACAATCCCGAAGCCGCCGAGCGGCACTGGCGCGAGCTCATCGCCCTGTTCGACGGAGTGCTGAAGTAGCGGCAAAAGGAAAGGGCCGCTGTTTCCAGCGGCCCCTTCCGGAACGACACCTGTGAAGCTTGTCAGGCCGTGGCCTGTTCCGCAAGCTTGGCCTTCACCTGGCGCTTGATCTTCAGGGCCTTGGGCGAGAGGTCCTCGTCGCCGGCCTTCAGCAGGAAGGCGTCGAGACCGCCGCGGAAATCGAGCGTGCGCAGCGCCGCGTTGGTGACGCGCAGCTTGAAGGACTGGCCGAGCGCGTCGGACTGCAGGGTGGCCGGCGACAGCGCCGGCAGGAAGCGGCGCTTGGTCTTGATGTTCGAGTGGCTCACGTTGTGGCCGACCATCGGGCCGACACCGGTGAGTTCGCAGCGACGCGACATGGGACGAAAACCTTCGCGAGAACAGGGGCGCGGCGGGCCGGGCCCGCGCGAGAGCGGGCGATATAGAGGAAGGGTGGGCTCCGCGTCAAGGTAAGGCGCTTAATCGACAGCCCCTGGCGACGTGCTAGGCTCCCCATATCCTCAAGGTGACGACAAACGGAGATTCGGTGACCCGGCTGGCCTTGGTGATGATCGCCCGCGACGAGGCCAAGGTGATCGCACGGGCTCTGGACAGCGCCCGGCCGCATGTCGATCGGATGATCGTGCTGGACACCGGGTCGGTGGACGCCACGCGGGAGATCGCCGCAGGCTGCGGCGCTGAGATCCAAAGCTTTGCCTGGTGCGACGACTTCGCCGCGGCTCGCAACGCCGCGCTCGCCCATTCCGATGCCGACTGGAACTTGGTCCTCGACGCCGACGAATGGCTGGACGGCGGGTTCGAGGGGCTGGGGCCGGAGAGCCTGCCCGCCGGCGGCGGCGGCTTTCTGGGCGCCGCGCGGGTTCGCAGCCTGATCGGCAATCCGCCGGGCGCCGCCGGCCAGGCCTGGATCGCCCGGGTGCTGCCGCGCGGCGTGGGCTACGAGGGCCGCATCCACGAGCAGCCGGCGAGCGACCTGCCGGTGCGCCGCCTGCCGCTGGACATCGGCCACGACGGTTACACCGAGGAGAATCTGGAGCGTAAGGGCGCGCGCAACGAGACCCTGATGATGCGCGAGCTGGAGGCGGCGCCGGAGGACCCTTACCTCTGGTTCCAGCTGGCCAAGGAGCATCAGGCGCGCAAACGCCACCCGCAGGCGGCGCTGTGCTTCACCGAGGCGCTGCGGCTCGCGCCGCCCAACGCCGGCTATCGTCACCCTCTGGTGGTGCGCACCCTGATGGCGTTGCGGGCCAACGGGCAGTTGGCCGACGCCCTGACCCTGGCGGACGCCGAGGTGGCCAACTGGGAACGCTCGCCCGATTTCTACTTGACGGTCGGCTACCTCTATCTGGACGCGGCGGCCGAGGCGCCCGAAGAGGCTCGCGAGCACTTTCTGCCGATCGCAGAGGCGGCGTGGAGGCGGTGCCTGGAGATCGGCGACCGCCCGGACCTGGAAGGTTCAATCTCGGGGTGCGGCAGTCACATCGCGGCGCAGAACCTGGCGGTCTTCCATGAAACCCTGGGCCAACCGGAGACCGCCGCGGAATTCAAGGCCTTGGCCGAGCGATTGCGGAACGAGGCTTTGAACCCTTGTGCCCCAAAGCCGACTTAATACAATATGTTGCGGTGAACAAAGGCCGAATCGCGCGAGGTCGCCGATTCGGTCCTGATTCGTTGCGCCCGTGTTCTACGGCGCCGCTTTCGCCCTTAACCCTCGCCATCGCGGCAACGCCGCCGGAACCTTTGCATCGCTTGCAAAGTTGATCTAATAACTGACCGGTCAGTTATTAGAGACCCGCCATGCTCGATCCGGGCGCACCGAAGTTCCGCCGCCGCAAGGCCGACCGGCCGGGCGAGATCATCGAGGCCGCCTTGCAGGTCTTCGCCGAGCGGGGCTTCGCCGCCGCCAAGCTGGACGAGATCGCCCGGCGCGCCGGGGTCTCCAAAGGCGCCCTCTACCTCTACTTCGAGACCAAGGAGGACCTGTTCCGCGCGGTGGTGGACCAGGCGATCGCGCCCAACATGCAGGCGGTGCGCGCCATGGTGGCGGCCCATCCCGGCCCGCTGTCGGACCTTCTGCGTCTGGTGGCCGGGCGGGTGGGCACGCTGATGGAGACCCTGCCGGTGGGCGGGGTGGTGAAGATGGTCATCGGCGAGGCGGGCAACTTCCCCGAACTCGCCCGCGTCTGGCACGACGACCTGGTGGCCCACATCCTGGGCGCCATGACCGACGCCATCGCCGCCGCGCAGAAGCGCGGCGAGGTGCGACCCGGCGACCCGCGGGTGTTCGCCCTGGAGTTCATCGCCCCGATGCTGGTGGGAGTCATCTGGCGCGAGACCTTCGTGCCGGCCGGCGCCCAGGCCTTCGACCTGCCCGCGCTGGCCCGGCAGCACGTGGAGACCATGGTCCGGGGCCTGGCGGCCGAGGAGGCCCGGCCATGACCCGTCAGCGCCTGCTGGTGGCCGTCCTGCTGGTGGTGGCGGCCGCCGTGATCGCGGCCCTGCTGATCGTCCCCAGGTTCGGCCGCCACGCCGTCCTCTCCGGCTACATCGAGGGCGAGCCGCTCTATCTGGCCGCCCCGGTCGCCGGCGCCGTGAAGGCCATGTACGTGGTCCGCGGCCAGGAGGTGGCGGCCGGCGGCAAGCTCTTCGTGGTGGACCCGCAGCAGCCGCTGTCCGCGCGGAACCAGGCCGCCGCCCAGGTCGCCGCCGCCCAGGCCCAGGCCATCGACGCGCGCAAGGGGCAACGTCCCGTGGAGCTGGCGGTGCTGGACGCCAACACCGCCGCCGCCGAGGCCAAGGCCCGCGACGCCGACGTCAACCTGCGGCGCATCTCGACGCTGGCCGCCAAGGGCTATGAATCCAAGGCCGCCCTGGACGACGCCCGCGCCAACGCCCAGTCCGCCGACGCCGCGGTCAAGGCCGCCCGCAAGCAGCGCGACGCCGCGGCGCTGGGCTCCCGCGAGGACCAGATCCGCGCCGCCGACGCCCGCGTCAGCGAAGCGCAGGCGACCCTGGTGGGCGCCGCCGCGCGGCTCTCCGACGTCGCCCCCATCGCGCCGTCGGCCGCCCGGGTGGAGGACGTCTTCTTCCAGCAGGGCGAATGGGCGCCGGCCAACCAGCCGATCCTTTCCCTGCTCCCCGACGACCGGATCAAGGTGCGGTTCTTCGTGCCCGAGGCGCAGCTTTCCGCCTACCGTGTCGGCGGCGTGGTGCATTTCGCCTGCGACGGCTGCGCCAAGGGGCTGACGGCCCGGATCGCCTACATCTCGCCGCGGCCAGAATTCACCCCGCCGGTGATCTACAGCCGCGAGGCCCGCGACCGGCTGGTCTACCTGGTCGAGGCCCATCCGTCGGTCCGGCTGAACCCCGGCCAGCCGGTGGACGTCACGCCGCTTGGGAGCCGCTGAAGTGACCGCTGAGGGCCCCTGGGCCATCGACGTGAAGGGGCTGAACAAGAGCTTCGGCGACAAGCACGTGGTGCAGGATTTCTCGATCCGGGTGGCGCAGGGGCGGATCTGCGGCTTCCTGGGCCCCAACGGCTCGGGCAAGACCACGACGCTTCGGATGCTCTGCGGGTTGCTGACCCCGGACTCTGGCTCGGGGACCTGCCTGGGCTTCGACATCATCCGCCAGGCCGACGAGATCAAGCGCCAGACCGGCTACATGACCCAGCGGTTCTCGCTCTACGAGGACCTGACCATCGGCGAGAACCTGGAGTTCACCGCCCGGGTCTACGGCCTCGACCGCCGCGCCGAGCGGGTGGACGAGGCGCTGGAGCAGCTGGGCCTCTCCTCGCGCCGCGGCCAGCTCGCGGGTACGCTCTCCGGCGGCTGGAAGCAGCGCCTGGCGCTGGCCTCGGCCACCCTGCACGAGCCCAAGCTCCTGCTCCTCGACGAGCCCACCGCCGGCGTCGATCCCAAGGCCCGCCGCGACTTCTGGGACGAGATCCACACGCTCGCCGGCCGGGGCCTCACCGTGCTGGTCTCCACCCACTACATGGACGAGGCCGAGCGCTGCCACGAGATCGCCTACATCAGCTACGGCAAGCTGATCGCCCGCGGCACGGCCGAGGCGGTGGTGGCCGGCTCGCACCTGGTCACTTTCCACGGCGAGGGGCCCGACGTCGGCAAGCTCGCCCACCAGCTCGAGGGCAAGCCTGGCGTCGAGACCGTCGCCCCCTTCGGCGCCGCCGTCCACGTCTCCGGGACCGACCGCCGCGCGCTGGAGGCCGCCATCGCGCCGTGGCGGAAGCCGCCCTTCAGGTGGAGCGAGGTGGAGCCCACCCTGGAGGACGTGTTCATCAAGCTGATGGGCCAGGCGCAGGACAACTTCGCATGATCCTCCTTCGCCAGGGCTATGCAGGACTCGGCTCCGCCTCCCCTCCCCC
>Ga0207695_10011645_pt1 | contig 10628 bp, 12 predicted proteins | sample KBSC54metaG_FD_184354 | JGI IMG/M metagenome (GOLD analysis project Ga0207695, IMG submission 184354) | Corn rhizosphere microbial communities from Kellogg Biological Station, Michigan, USA - KBS C5-4 metaG (SPAdes) (version 2) | ecosystem: Host-associated > Plants > Roots > Rhizosphere > Soil... | reverse complement strand
CGGAAATGTTGGAACGAGGGGAGCGCCTCCGAGCAATTTCCGAAATGATCGAGTTGCGGAAGAGATTCGCAAAGCTGGACATGCCTGAGGGACTCATTCGGCAGTTTGCCTCGCCTCCACACAGCCCAAAGGATTGCATTTTCGCGCTCACCACAGAGTCATTATCCGCAGACCTTAGAACGAAGATCACACCGTGTCTATTCGGGGGAAACCCCGACTGTGGATCGTGCGGGTGTGTAGCGTCAATGGGATTGGCGGCGGTAGCGGCACACAAGCTGGGCGGCGTTATCCCTGTTGGAAAGATCTTCAAAGCCTCAATCAAGATTGGCCAGGCAAGGTCGAAAAGTGTGCTACAGCCGACAGCGCCACCAGAATTGCGCGTCTTACGGTAGTGGCAAAGTGTCTTATTGTTTTGAAGCGCCGGCGTCAAACACTCTCTCGTTTTGGCCCTCGCGCCGGGCATTCCTTGCACCTGCAGGCGCGGCCGGCCACCAGGCCTGAACCGCGAATCGAATAGCAAAACGCTACGTCATCGCCGGAGCCCTGCTCGGCATCACGGTCGCCGGCGTGGCGCGGCAAGACGCGTTTCAAGCGCGCAAGATCTTTGTGGTCAGAGGCGTGCTCGTGGACGCCGGGCCCGATCACTACGCCCGGCTCGAAACCGCGAAGCTGTTTATTCGGCTGATTTCTTCACGCAGGTAGGGCGGCTGCCGATTGCCTCGCCGCGGCTAACGCGGGGCGCCGAATCGCGGCGAGGCGATCAAACCTGCGATCGAGTTGCAGCGGCGCCGGGAAGAATTTCTGTGAACGCTATTTCGGTTTGGGCGACAACCCGACAGATGGCAAACACTTTGGCCTAAAGACGCGGGCCGGCGTGTTACTTAGCGGTGTCCACAAGAATGAAGGTTTTGCTTTTGTCTTCGCCAACTTCGTCGGACCACTCGACGGTTGTGCTATTTTTCTCATCACCCTTTTCACGAAAAGCGATTCGCCGACGCGTTTTCGTGTTAATGGTTGACCCGGGAGCTTCGGGCGCCAGTTTTTTATAATATGCGACGACCTTGTCGAAAGAATCTGACGTAAAGTATTGCTTCAATTCTGTTTTTGGGTTTCTCAAGTGATCTCGTTCAAATTCTTGATCCAACTTCGCTCCAGGATAGAGTGCTAGGGTGCCAGCCAGGAGGACGCAAAAAGTGGAAGCCATCAAAGCCATCAACACGGCCATCCGAGCCGCCAACATCATGCCTGTTAGCTTACCCATCGCCAGTCTCAGATTGGTTGCTTTAGTTCTCATGAATGATCTCCCATATGCAATCGTTTAATTTTGTACGGCACCGGGCTTATCGTAGCATCCATCGCGTTTGGCTCGTCTGGCCTCGAACTAGCACGGCCATCGCCTCGCTGGTACGCAAGGCGCCGCCAACGTCGGCCAGCATTTGGAAACGGGAGGGGGACCGCGACATCACCATCCAACGCCGAAGGCATGGCGTGCCGCGAACCGTGTGAACTGTTGAAGATTTCAATAAATCAGCCCTGCAAAAATGACGCGGCTACCTTTTCCGCACGTATCATGTAGCGTTCGGTCACGCCCCCTCATATTCCAGCAATGTTCAACATCTGGCTTACAAAGTTAGCTAAATGGCAGCTGGCATCTCAATTGCTTAACCCCAGGGCGGGGTACATCCCTGGAACGCCCATCATGGCTCGCAAGGATGAGAAGTATGTACCGCAAATTTGTGGATCAATTCATTGAGGCCATTGATGCGTGTATGGAAGCCGTGGGACAAGCATGCCGCGCCGCGCTCATGGATCACGGCACCGATTACGCCCGCCATGGTCTCTACATAAAACTACAACGCTCAGGTGCCCGGTCCAGACTGATCGCGATTCTGCTGGCCTGTGCCGCCATGCTCCAACCGAAGGCGCTAATAGCAGATACGGTCCCGGTGCGCCACATGGAAGGCCTGATGCATGGCTTCCTGGTGCTGCGGACCCTTGAAGGCAAGACCATCGCCGATGGTCAGATGACGCAGGACGCACGCGGCGATCGCGTAACCTGCCATCTAACATTTCGTTTCAAAGATGGTTCGATCTATGAGGAGACGACCATATTCTCTCAGCGCGGCACATTCCGACTCTTGAGCGACCACCTCATTCAGAGAGGTCCGTCGTTCAAGCAACCGGTGGATACCTTAATCGACGCTTCCACAGGCGAAGTTAAGGTCCGCTACACCGAGGACAGGGGCAAAGAGAAAGTCGTTGCCCAGCGGCTTGAGCTGCCGCCAGACGTGGCCAACGGCTTGCTTTTCACGCTGATGAAGGACGTAAAACCGAGTGTGCCGCGGACGACCGTGTCAATGGTGGCGACCACGCCAAAGCCGCGGCTCGTCAAGCTTGCGATCCTCCCGGAAGGCGAGGAACCGTTCACGATTGGCAGCTTCCGTCATAAAGCTATGCATTATGTTGTGAAAGTGGAAATCGGAGGTGCCGCCGGGTTCCTGGCACGTTTGATGGGGAAGCAGCCGCCGGACACGCATGTATGGGTTCTCGGCGGCGAAGCTCCAGCCTTCGTAAAGTCAGAGGGCCCACTCTATGCGGGCGGCCCTATCTGGCGAATACAACTGGCGTGCCGGACTCTTCTAGAGACAAGGGCACCTACTCGGAAGTTACTCGTTCTCGCGCCAGCTCCCGTACACGCTCAGGGGGGGCCGGCATCAAGATCGCCGCCGTCGCGCGGCAGCTCGGCGTGTCGCGGTCGTGGGCAAGCCGAAAGGCGAACGCGGCTGGCACGAGGATCCTGATTGCGGAGCTGCTCGACTCTCAGCGCGAGCGCTTGAGCGAGCTCTTCGATCAGACGCTGAACATAATCAAAGACGCGTTTGGAGCGCGCAAGATCTTTGTGGTGAGAGGCGCGGTTGTTGACGGCGGGCCCGATCACTACGCCCGGCTCGAAGCGGCGAAGCTGTTTATTCGGCTGATTTCGTCACGCAGGTGACACGGTCCGGTGCCACCGGCTCCGGCCGCGAACGAGTCGCCCGGTGTTCGCGCGGCCAACGCGGGGCGGCGGTGTGGATCGCGGTGAGGAGAAAGAGTCCCGCGGATTAGAAGGCCGGTGCTCTAACAACTGGTTAACGCAATCACGCCCGCGGGCTCGGCTGGGGCGTTTGCGCCGGCAAGAAAGGCTGTAGGAAAAGACTATCATTGAAGGCGCTCGGCTCTATTCCTACATCTCGACAGATAACCTTAAACAAATCAATCAGCCGATCATTGGAGTTCGGTGTGCCGAGAGCGGATTTGTACCGGATCAAGGCGTCCGTCACCTTAGAGGACCCGGAAAAGACAATCATAACCTCATTGAGCCCTTCGAAGAAGCGTGAGCGGTGCTCAAGCAACGGGTTCTCCGCGACGGCAGCACGACTGCCCGCAATCTTTCGCAGAACTTCAAGTTTTGTGCGTCTAATTTCCAGTTTTCGTTGTAAAAACGCACTCAACAACTGAGCAGCCACAGCCCCTATAAGTCCCGATAGCAACACCACGTTCCAGCCTGTCCAAGAAAATGCCATGGTATGGGACACTCTGCCATGCTTGGGATGCTGTTGGCAAGCTCAAGGCGAACGCTCCAGGCACGCGAATTCTTATCGCGGGGTTGCTCGAGCCGCACCGCGAACGCCTGAGCAGACTATTCGACCAGATGCTGGACGTGATAGAAGACGCGTTTGAAGCGCGTGAGATCTTTTTGGTGAGAGGCGTGGTTGTTGATGGCGGGCCCGATCATTATGCGTGGCTCGGAGGCGGCGAAGGTGTTTATTCGGCTGCTTCGTCAGGCAAGGTGAAGAGCGATACGCCACCGGCCGCGGCCGCGAACTCGCCGCCCGCAGTACGTGCGGCCAACGCGGGGGGCGTCTCGAATGGCAGCGAGGCGGTGAGTATGGCAGTTTCCCGCCGCTGCGGGGCTAACCGCGCCGTTCGAGCGCTCGTTTTGCCGTGATCAACGTCGGCGGGCGATTTACGGATGTGCAGAGTTCCGTAATTCCACAGTTGTGGACTAGAACGAAGCCGCTGGCACGGCGGACGCCTGCGGCGTGGGTGGTAAGGGGACGATGCCGCTTGCGGCGATAGCGTGGGTCACAGAGAAAGGAGATCTCTGTGACCACACTCATGCAGCGGATGCGAGAAGATCTCGTACGCCGCAACTACGCCGAATCAACCATCCGCAGCTATCTGCACACCATCGAGGACTTTCGCCGTTACGCACAGAAGCGGCTCGATCACCTGGGGCCGGACGATATCCGGCGCTATCAGGTTTACCTGCGGGAAGAGCGCAACCTCGATATCGGCACGGCATCGAACTATGTTGCCGCCCTCCGGTTCTTTTACGTGAAGACGCTGAAGCGCGCTTCCGTGAAAGAAGACTTGCCCTATCCGAACGGGGTGAAGCGCAAACGGCGCCTGCCGACCATCCTGAGTCAGGAAGAAGTCAGCCGCCTGATCGACTCATCCAAAAATCTCTTCCATTACGCCATGCTTCTGACGATGTACTCGACGGGGCTGCGGCGAAGCGAACTCTGCCGGCTCAAAGTCGCCAACATCGACAGCCAGCGAATGATGCTGCGCGTCGAGCGAGGCAAAGGCGACGTGGACCGCGAGGTTCCCATCAGCCAGAAACTGGTTGAGACGCTGCGCGAGTATTGGCGCTGGATGCGCCCGCAGACGTATATGTTCCCCGGCACGGCCGATGGCTGGCGCGCCGACAAGCCCATCACTTCCAAAGTCGTTTGGGAGGCCGTGCAGCATGCGGCCAGGCGGGCCGGCATCGAAAAGCACGTCTATCCGCATACGCTGCGGCATTGCTTTGCAACACACATGCTCGAAGGTGGCGCGGACCTGCGCACCATTCAGGTTCTGATGGGGCACAAGGACATCGAAGCCACCGCCCGCTATCTGCACGTCTCCACCCGACGTCTGCAGGCGGCTACCGGCCCTCTCGAAAAGATTGCCGTCGCGGGTCCGGCTCAACGGCAACGATCACGGAGACTGCACAAGCCCGAATGAGCAGGCCCACCTTCGAGGTGGCCGATCTCATTGATGCCAGGGGCGAACAGTTCATTAACCAACATCGCCGACATCTCAGCTACCAGCAACTGAAGGTGCTGCGTGCCATCGCTCAGTGCCGTACAGCGGCTTTGGGCGGACATATCGACGATTGTTCCCGTTGCGGCCACAAGGCCATCTCTTATAACAGCTGCCGCAACCGCCACTGCCCCCGGTGCCAGGCGCAGGCGCGCCAACGCTGGCTTGCCGCCCGGGAAAAAGAAGTGCTCGACGTGCCGTACTTCCACGTGGTCTTCACCCTGCCGCACGCCCTGATTCCGCTTTGCCAGCGTAATCCGCGTGTCCTCTACGACCTTCTGTTTCAGGCCAGCGCGGCTGCCATGCAGGAACTGGCGGCCGACCCCAAACACCTGGGCGCTCAGATCGGTTTTCTGAGCATCCTGCACACATGGGGACAGAATCTGCTGCCCCATCCTCACGTGCACTGCGCTATTCCGGCCGGCGGCCTGTCGCCGGACCAGACCCGATGGGTGAGACCGAAACACCCTTTCTTCCTGCCTGTAAAAGCCCTCAGCCGGGTGTTTCGAGGTAAGTTCGTGAACGGCCTTAAGCGCGCCTTTGGCAGGAGCAAACTACAGTTTCCTCCAGCCAACGCAGCGCTTGTTCAGCCCCGGCACTTCCGGCGATTCCTTCGTACTCTGTTCCGCGAGGACTGGGTTGTATATGCCAAGCCCGCCTTCGGCGGCGCTTCGCAGGTGTTGCGTTATCTGGGCCGGTACACCCACCGTGTTGCCATCAGCAATCATCGTCTGCTGGCCTTCGACGGTGAACGCGTTACTTCCGCTGGAAGGACTACGCGCACGGCAACAAGCGGCGGACGATGACGCTCACGGCCACAGAGTTTCTGCGGCGCTTCCTGCAGCACGTGCTGCCCCGCGGATTCGTGCGCATTCGGCAGTTCGGCTTCCTCGCCAACAGCTGCCGTACCGCCCGGCTCAAGCTTGCCCGGCAACTTCTTACTGCTGCGGCAGAACCTCCAGAGCCTTGCGCGCCGATTGCTTCTCAGACATGGACGTGCCCGCGATGTGGCGGCCCCATGACAATCGGCCCACGTCTCAACGCTGAAGATCTGGCAATCCAGTGCAGTTTCTTCGACAGCTCGTAGAGTTCCATCCAACCGGCTCGCTCACGTGCGTTCGCGCGCGGTCGCGGTCGTGTCTCTGGTGCCCAAAAAAGCCCGGACGGAAACCCGCAAAATACTCTTTCCGACGTTCTTACAGCACCAGCCGTCGTATCCGCAGGCAAAGACGGCCGAGCCTTCCGTCGTACCCCGTGCTGATCGGTTTGGTTCGGCGCTATCCAATCACGCTAGCGGCTCCATAGCCGTCCGCCCTGCCAGCGGCTTCCTTCAAGTCTCCTTATCGAAAGTGCTTCGGTCCGGGTGCTCTCTGCTCCCCGGCAATTCTCGCCGAAGCACTCCCGATCAAGGCTAACGACTAGGGAGGATCTCTGCGCCACGTCGTGGCGTGAAGTTGGCATCGGCAACGGGGACTCTGCTTGTAGCACGAGCCGCCGGCTCAGTACGAGTTCAAAGCATGCCGTGAATCATCTCGATTGGGTGATCTCACCACGATTTCACGTGCGGGTACAGGGATGCGCTTTTCCCTTCGCGGCCGTTCAGTCCGCGCCGATGCGAGATCGGCGTTCGTAATACAGTTGATGGCCGCGTTGCTGGTAGTGCGCGGCCCGGCGGACAGAGAGGTTCTTGTCCAGCGCTGGACGCTCCGAGTTTACGACCATCGCCATTTCCTAGCTGATGATCTTTCTAGATCCCGAGGTCGGCGCGGCCGGGCCGGATCGCCGCATCGCCTAAGGGTGCCTAGTGGCGATGAAGCCGTGCGTGTGTAACACTCCCGAACTGTCTCGAGTCCTATACTCACCAACGATATCCCCTTCAGGGTCAATGCCGGATGCGCGGGTGAAGACCACGTCAGCACCTGGAAAATCGATCTGACTGAAACCGTTCTTGTTGAGCAGGAAACCGTGGGTCTTCCTGGATGAGTCGACGAAGTACCCGACGATCTCGCCCGATGGGTTAATATCGCGAGCATCGGATGACACCACGTGGCTTGGCAGATCGAGAAGCGCATACAGTCCGTCCCCTACCTTGTAGGCGTGGAATTCAGTTGGGGTAGGAAACACCACGCCAACGATTATCCGTCCGTCCGGCGTGATTCCGTTATGCATGCTGCCCGGCACGGGCAAGGATTGGTAGCCGCCGTTCTGATACACGTAGCCGTGCATTGTGCCGCCTCCGGAGACCGCGAAATCGCTGTCTTGGTGATGGTAGCAGCCCACGACCTGACCGGTCGGCGAGATCTTGATCCCGAATGTGTTTTCTGCGCCGGGGAAATCAATTCGGGTAAAGTTTCCGGATGCATCCCGAAGGTAGCTGCGGGTTCGAAAGGCGTCGCCGCCAGGGACCGTCCCGTAGTCCGTATACAGTCCCACGATATCGCCCTCCGGGTTGATGCCCTCCGCCAGGCTGGTTCCGCTGATGCCATACGGCGTATTAAAGGTCGTCACCGTGCCTTTGCTCAAGACATAGCTCTGACCCACGGTCCCGATGCTGTAACCGCCAACGATTTCACCCTTTGGGTTGATGCCCAACGCCCGGGTGTTGGTAGCACCCGGTAAATCGATGGAACGGAAGTTGAACTGACTCGGCTGGCTCGTCGCTAGTGCCGCTCCGAAGAGCATCGCCAAAGTGAGTTTGGCTGAAATAGGGTGCTTCATAACGCTTCTCCTTTCGAAATCTCCTCAAGCTGCTTCGGGCACAAGGGTGGACTCCTGCCCTTGTAACGCTCAGGGCCTTGGCCTAAAATGCCTATAAACGATAGGCCACCCAGAGTGGCTGCCCGGTTTCTAGGGCAACTGTAGCGGCAGAGTGGCCGCGGCGTCCTGTACGGAAACCTGAATTTTTTCCTAACGAGTTCTGAAGATGCCTAACCAGCAGCAAGCGAAGCACTTCCAGGCAAAGCACTTCTACGAATTCGGCGTCTTCCGTCTAGATCTCGATTCTGGGTTGTTATTCAAAAACGGCCAGCGTGTTCCCCTGGCCCCCAAGGCCCTGGCAATTCTCCAAATGCTGCTCGATAAGCGGAGCGACCCCGTCGTGGAAAAAGAGGCCCTCTTCCGCGCGATCTGGCCCGACGTTTTTGTCGAAGAGTCAAATCTTACCCATCACATTTCGGCGTTGAGGAAAGCGCTGGGAAACGGGATGAGTGACCAGTCCTACATTGAGACGATCCCGAAGCGCGGCTATCGGTTTGTTGGCGAGGTGAAGGAAGCAACGGAGCACACAGGCGACGTGGCCGAGCGCGCCCTCGCCGAACCTTCCGGCGCACCCACAGGGTCCCGCCCGAACCGCCGGAAGCTGGCGGCCGCCATCGCATTACTGGGTCTTGGCGCGCTTGTGGTCGTTTGGTGGCTGAACAACCGCAGCCCCCCTGCCCCGCTATTCGAGTCCCTGGCGGTACTGCCCTTCCAGAATCTCTCGGGCGATCCGAACCAGGATTACGTGACCGACGGGTTGACCGAGGCCCTCCTGGGAGAGGTGGCGAAAATCAGGACGGTACGGGTGATTTCTCGTACCTCAGTCATGCAGTATAAGGACGCCAAGAAACCTCTCCGACAGATTGCCCGCGAGTTGAATGTGGGAGCCGTGATCGAGGGTTCCGTCGCACGGTTTGGCGACCGGGCCCGCGTGAGCGTCCAACTACTCGATGGTGCAAAAGACTCGCATTTGTGGGCGGAGACCTACGAGCGGGATCTGGCCGAGATACCCAAACTGTGGGGCGAAGTCGCTGTTGCAATTGCTCGTGAGATCCGAGCCCAGATCGAACCGGAACAGCGGGCGCGGTTCGCCGGCCGGCCGGTCAAGCGCGAAGCGTTCGAGGCGTATCTGCGCGGGCGCTACTATTGGAACAAACGGACGGCAGAGAATATTCACAAAGCTATTGAATTCTTCCGCACGGCAATTGATCAGGACCCCGCCTATGCTCGCGCCTATGCCGGTCTAGCCGACTGCTACAACCAGCTTGGAACCGTGCTGATTGGAGGGCAGCCACCGGCAGAGGTCCGCCCACTGGCGATCGCTGCTGCCAAGAAGGCGCTGGAGATCGATCCGGAATTGGCGGAAGCCCAGGCAACGCTCGCCTATGCGCGCCTCTACGACTGGGAATGGGCCGCGGCGGAGGAGGGATTCCGGCGCGCGATTCGTCTCAACCCGAGCTATGCCTCAGCGCACCTGTGGTACTCCCATTACCTGTCAATGTGGAAGCGCCACGACGAAGCATTGCGGGAAGTAAGGCTTGCTCACCAACTCGATCCGCTCTCCCCGATTGTCCAAACACAGATCGGATGGACCTTGCAGCACGCCGGGCGCTACGACGAAGCGATTCAGGAGTTGCGGAAAGTGCTCGAGACGGACCCGGATTATCTGTGGGCGCTCTGGCGCATCGGGTCGAGCTACGCCTCGAAATCGATGTTTGAGGAAGGTATCGATGCGCTGGAAAAGGCAGCAGCGCTCTCCGGAAGAAGCCCGTCCATCCTGGGCACGCTCGCCGAGACCTACGGCTTGGCCGGACGCAAGGAGGAGGCACGAAAGCTGCTGAATGAATTGGACGCGCTTTCGCGGCGACAATACGTTCCGGCCATTGCTTTTGCACACGCTTATATCGGTCTCGGCAACTCCGAGCGGATTCTGCAATCGCTGGAGAAAGCGTACCAGCAGCGCGAGCAAGGCATCGCGTGGCTGGCTTTGTGGGACGGGTTTTACCGATCTGATTCCCGGTTTCGCGAGTTGCTCCGACGGGTGGGCTTACCTGACAGATAGCGCAACTCACTCTTGTCCAAATTAGTTTCGTAACTACCACGCGCTGCGGAGCTGTTAGCGGTGGCGGCCGATGGGCCATTCTGGCGGTCCAGATGGGTCACACCGTCAATGTCCGAATCACGGTAAGTGGACCACGCTGACCCGGAATTGGTTTCAGCCCTGGATTTGGCAGTACAATTGCTGATTGGGTTTTCAAAGCCGATTTCGTGCTACGCAGCAGAGAAATGTTGCTCCGGGAACGGTTGGCCTGGCATCGCAGTTGCCCTGCCAAATAGGCGCTTACTGTCGTTGAATAACGGCCAGCGGGAAGTTGACGCGGCTTCGAGCGCCTGTCAGCGGCGCAGATCGTCCGCGCTGCATTACTCCTCCCTGACGTCGAAGGATTTACTATCCAACCCCGATGGACAAAACGTCCGCATGCCGCGGATATGACTCGCTGGGGAGGCAGCACGTGCCACCGGCCCCGGGCCGCGAACGCGCCGCCCGATGATCGCGCGGGCCAACGCGGCGGCAAGCCAAAACCGACGGCCAATCGAAGTAACAAAGCGATACGTCTGTTAGGGCCGGCGAGAAACGGCGCCATTTCCGCCGGTGTCGGCCGGAGCCAGCGGCACCAGAGGTGTGACAGCCCATTGGCGAGGACGCGGTAAGGACTCTATAGCAGACTCTACATCTCTTC
>Ga0207695_10011641_pt1 | contig 10632 bp, 8 predicted proteins | sample KBSC54metaG_FD_184354 | JGI IMG/M metagenome (GOLD analysis project Ga0207695, IMG submission 184354) | Corn rhizosphere microbial communities from Kellogg Biological Station, Michigan, USA - KBS C5-4 metaG (SPAdes) (version 2) | ecosystem: Host-associated > Plants > Roots > Rhizosphere > Soil... | reverse complement strand
GACGAGGGCTTAGATGGGAGAAATAGGAGAGCGTCTGCCTGGTCAGGGAAACGCGAATACCAATAGCAAGAAAAGAAGAGTTACCAGTTCGACGCCCGGAGCAGCGCTAGCTCTTTACTTCGGTCGTGTTGGACGGGGCGTTGGTGGCAGCCGTATTCGTGGTCTCGACCGGCTTGTCCTTCATGCCATCCTTAAGCGCGCGGAAGCCCTCGCCGATCCCTTTACCCAGTTCAGGCAGTTTTTTGGGCCCGAAAATCAGCAGGGCGATAGCGAAGATCAGCAAAAGGTGTGTGGGTTGAAATAGTCCTTCCATAGAAAAACCTCCCGGGAAACGCGCTAGGTAAACGTTACTTGAGTCAGAGGGGCGAGTCAACCGAACGGCGTCCCAGTTCTGTCGCATTTTCGTCAATTTGGGCTGTTTTCGAGCGACGGATCCCGTTTGGTGACCATGTCCATCCGACCGCCCACCCCGCTGCACCATCTCGAATAACCCTTATTACCTCCGTGACCTACACGGAGTTACCCGAATTCTCTATTGTCGAATCCAGCAACTCAGGCCAACAAGGGAGTTCCTCAGTGCGCAGTAAATTCTTCGTTTTGTTCCTTTTATTCGGGATCGTCCCTTGTATGCGTGCGACTGATTCCGGACCGGTTGATTGCACTCATCTTCTCGCATGGACGGGCGGGGCTGTGCCCAGCCGGAAGCTGATCTCGATGGTCGAAGCGCGTGGCCTTGCGTTCGCACCGACTGAGAGGGCGATCGCCGAGTTCCGCACCGCCGGCGCGACGCCTCGTTTGCTGGAATCCTTGCACAAAGCGAAACATCAGGGATCGGCTACTTGCCCCGCAACGTTGGCGCAAGCTGGCGCGCTGATTCGCTCCAAAAACCTTGTCGACGCAGCCAATATTGTTGATGCCCTCACCGACAATGACCCCCGCAACGATGCCTTGCATTTCCTGATGGGCTACATCCGCCAGCGCCAGGGTGACTGGAACGGCGCCTTCGACGAGTACAGCACCTCCAAAGAATCTGACCCGAATTTTTCCGAGACTCATAACCGGCTCGCCCTGTTCTTCTATCAATCGGAAGACGGCGACAGCGCCGTCGCTGAGGCCCGCACTGCGCTCAGCATGGACTTCGACGACCCCGGCGCTTATCGCATGATGGGGCTTGGCCATTACGCGAATGAGCAATATCCCGCAGCGATGAACGCCTTCGAGCAATCTCTCGAGCGCGATCCCAACAACGCGGAGGTTTACTACGAAATGGGGTTGGCTGCTCGCGGCCAGGGCTCCGACGAGAAAGCCGCCGCCATGTTCCGGCGCGCTATCGCACTAAAGCCGCATATGTGGCAGGCGCACTCGAGCCTGGCGTTGCTCCTCGCTGAGGAGAAACACTACAACGATGCCGTTGCCGAGTTGAATACCGCGAAGCAGTTGAATCCGAGCGAGCCTTCCGTTCGCGAGCAGTTGGCCGGCGTTTATCACGAACAAGGGCAGTACGACCGCGCCATCGCCGAGTACGCAGAACTGTTTCGCCTGTATCCCAACTGGAAGCATGGGCACGACTCGCTCGCGCGCTCCTACATGGCGAAAAATGAGTATGGGCCGGCGATCACCGAGTTGAAGCTCGCCGTCCAGCAGAACCCAAGCAATGCGGGCGAGCACCGGGCTCTCGGCCAGTTGATGCTGGTTGCGGGACAGCGCGACGAGGCCGTCCGCGAACTGCAGATTGCAACCGAACTGGAGCCGGATTCGGCTGCTTCACATTATTTTCTCGGCACTGCGCTGCTGGAAAGCCAGCAGTTCAATGCGGCGCTTGCTGAATTTCAGGATGCGGTGCGCCTGGAGCCCTCCGCCGAGCACCACTATGCGCTGGCGGCGTGCCTGATCAATCTGGGTCGCGATCGCGAGGCGCTGGCGGAAATGGAAACGGCCACGCGTCTCGATCCCAGCAAGGAGCTTTACAACGCGCGCAAGGAAGAATTGCTGCGGCTGATGAAATCGAGCAGCGTGCAGCGGCGGTAAACGGATTTGCGGGATCGTGCCCTATTGGTAATGGATTGGCGTCGTTCCGAAGGACGCGCCTGTACCAGCAGGCCGAGGCATATCTTGCGGGGCAAGTCAGGCCTCTGGTGATTCACGCCAGATCCCTCGGGCTCGTGAAAACGCCAGGCGTCGGGATGACGCAGTGATTTTGAGATCAACCAACGGTACATGAACTTACGTCAGGTCAAGTTTTTGACGGTTCGAACCTAAGATTAGGCGGGCATTCAAATGGCGAACCTGAATTCGTCCGGATCGACTGGCTACGGAACGGCTCCCGCGCGGCAACGCGCCGAGAACCTCCCGCAGGAGCGACACAACGCTTTCGCCAATGCGCCCATGGCGCCGAAGCATACCGGCTACGGCTTGCCCTGCGCACATTGCAAGACCTACTACGCCGCCGATCTGCCAGCGTGTCCAATCTGTAAGAGCCCGCAGCGTGTTTCGGCAAGCGCGCCGCTGCCCACGGCCACTCCTGCCGAGCACATTCCCGATCCCGAGCAGATCGCGAAAGAGCGCGAGCGCTTTATGCAGGAAATGAATTCACAGGTGATTGCGTCGCCGCTGCCACCCGATCTTGCGACTGGGGAGCAACACTGCAATCGCGTCGAGAACCACACCACCTCGCCAGAACCCGCGACGATCTGCCAGGAATGTTATGACCGCCTGCAGGAGCGCGTGGACGTCCTCGAAGCCGCCATGCACATGGAGTTAACGGACGCAGCCCAGATTGTTTACGACGCCGTATGGGCCGATCCTTCCGACCCAAGCAAGACCTACGCCAACGCCGCCCAAGCAATCTTGTCCGAACTGCGCCGCCGCTCCGGCATCCCGCAAGTGTTTGGTCCGCTGCGGCCGCCAATGAACTAGGGAAACTCAACACAAGCTAGGTTTATCAGGTTAGCGAGCGTTATCGCCTGCTAATATCGATTGAGACGGCAGTCTGCTTGGAACGTACCGCAAAGAGACGATTCGCACTCCTTGTCCTCAGCTTGATCATTGCGGCGGCGTATGCAATTTCCACGTTAAAACATCACCAAGTTTGGGGTGCGGCGCTTCTCGTGGGCGTGTGGATAGCTGTTTTCTGGTTGGTGTGGACACGCAAGAATTCTAGACGTAGTCAATGACAGTAATTGCGCATATGGCGTTCATCCGTTCTCATTGGCGCTGTCACAGGATTCGCGCTTGAAAGAATAACGACATGCGGAAAGGGTTTACGAGAAAACCACAAGCGGACGAGCCTGCGATACGACTGAAGAACTACATCACGCCGAGCGGGCTGCAGCGCCTCAAAGATGAGCATCGGTTTCTGCTCACTCGGGAACGTCCGGCCGTGGCGGAGGTGGTGGCATGGGCTGCGGGCAACGGCGACCGCAGCGACAACGCCGACTATCGATACGGCAAGCGGCGGCTGCGGCAGATCGATGGACGGATTCGCTTTCTCACTAAGCGAATCGAAGCCGCTGAAGTGGTTGACCCGGAGGCTCCGAGAACGGGACAGGCGAAGATGAGAGCATTCTTCGGTGCGACGGTGCGTTACACCAATGCAGTCGGTGAGGAGCGGGTGGTGAGTATCGTGGGCACCGACGAGGTCGATCTCGACCGCAACCACATCAGTTGGGTGTCTCCTCTGGGTCGCGCGTTGATGAAGTCCGAGGCCGGCGACAGCGTAGTTTTGCAAGCGCCCGGCGGTACAGAATATCTGACCGTGCTGGAGGTGTGTTACCAGCGCATTTCCGTGGAACCTTTCCGTGAACCACCCGGATCTGAGGCCGCGGCAAAGGTTCCTCGCCAAAGCTAATCCACCTGACGAAAACGGCATATCCAGCCTTGACGTGCCTTCAGCAACTTCTCCCTGGTTCTTAGGATTGATCTGTCCCGCAGTAACGAGTCGCCAGCCGGGCGTTCACTGCTAGCCCGCGAATCTCATCGTTCCAAACCTCTCCGGCACATGGAAGCTTGGTTCAGGCGTATGTGTCGCCTGCCAGGCCATGTATTTCCGCGGCTCGACCTTGCCTTCCACGCGATAGAAGTTGGCCCGCCATGACTGCGCAGGATTAAACTGCAAGGTCAGGGATTTCATCGGTATCGCGAGTTCCGCGGTCCACGCCGTCCTTGCCTGATCGAGGTAAACCGAGCGCGTGAGGCCGCTCTTCAGATCGGCTAATCCAGCAGGGAAGATATCGAGATCAATCCACATCCCGTTGGGCGCGACTTCGAACTCTTTATAGTTCTTCCCAACAGATGGGGGCGGCTGCAGAAATGCTTCCGCTACGTCGCGGTCCCAGAGGTGGTCGCGCCGCGCATTCGGATCAGAATCCTCAAACACGAATAGCTCGCGATAGCGGCAGATGAACCTCAGATACAGCATCTCCGGCGACCACAGGACTCGGACTTCGGTCTCAAGTTCGGGATCGGGATTTTTTCCTTGCCAGTCCGCCGAGAAGCGAATCGGCTCGGCGTGCGCCCACTGCGGAGCAGGATTCCTTGCATCGAGCGCAAGATCGCCTGCAATCCGCGTCGCGAGAATGGTGTTTAGTTCTGGCATGAATCGCGCTCCAAGTGAGCGTCCCAGTTTAGCCCAGACAGCAGCCGCGAAGCGGCGGGATATGACAGCCCGGCACAGAAGTGCCGAAGAAAGTGAACAAAGATCGACGCGAGTCTCGCAGGGACGAAACAAGTCCTACACATGCGCACGGACCCTTCTTCAGCGGCTGCAATCCTTAGAACCGGAAGCCTCAAACCTGAAACCTGAAACCTGAAACCTGAAACCTGGTTTTCTGCTTTGACCGCAAGAACTGGATATCAGCGCCGTGCCATCCGCCATTAATCTCGAATCATGAACAGTGCGATACTGAGGATCGAACCGGGCGCAACCGTAATGGCAAACGTCTCCAATGACACCCGCTGGCAGGCGGTGATTGCGCGGGACGGCGAGAGTGACGGCAAATTCGTCTTTGCGGTCTCATCGACGGGCGTGTACTGCAGGCCTTCGTGTCCCTCGAAGCGCCCCAAGCGCGAGAACGTCAGCTTCTTTGTGCGTCCGCACGATGCGGAACGCGCCGGTTTCCGTGAATGTCTGCGCTGCCGCCCGAAAGCTGTGGCTGGCAACCCGCGTCAACGGTTGGTTAAGGCGATGTGCCGCTACATCGAGTTGCACCTCGATGAACCGCTCACGCTTGCCAATCTCAGCGCTGAATTCCGCCAGAGCGCCTTTCATCTGCAGCGCACGTTTAAAGCTGTGCTGGGCATAACGCCGAAACAGTACGCGGACTCTTGTCGCATGCGCGGCTTCCGCCAGAAGCTCAAGGCCGGTCACTCGGTCACGAGGGCGATGCACGATGCCGGATACAGTTCGACGAGCCGCTTGTATTCGCGCACTACCTCCGAACTCGGGATGGAGCCTGCAAAATATCGGCGTGGCGCGATTGCCGCTTCTATTCGCTATACCTGCGGGGACTCGCCTCTCGGACGCATGCTGATCGCGGCCACTGACAAGGGCATCTGCAGCATCCAGTTCGCCGATTCGGACGAAGAACTTGAGCAAGCGTTGCGTCAGGAGTTTCCGTTTGCCGTGCGCCGGCGTGACGATGCCGAGCTCGCCAGTTGTGCCGATATGGTGATCCGGAAAATGAGTGGCTCAGCACCAGCGGAGTCTCTGCCGCTCGACATCCGTGCTACTGCGTTTCAGCGGCGGGTGTGGAGCTATTTGCAATCCCTTGGCTTGGGTGAAACGAAGTCATATTCCGAGGTTGCAAAAGCGATCAGGCGGCCTTCCGCGGTGCGTGCCGTGGCGCGAGCTTGCGCCACTAACCCGGTGGCAATCGTGATCCCGTGCCACCGGGTAGTCCGATCCGACGGAGAGTCAGGCGGCTATCGGTGGGGTATGCAGCGCAAAGAAAAGTTGCTGCAGATGGAGGCAGCGAAATAGCAGAAACTCAGATTACGAGCTGTAATGCGCGATCACCTTTGTCACTTTGCGATCCGCTCCAAACTCCATGAACTCGGAAACTTTGGCTCCATTCTGATTGGCGAAATACACGACCATGCTCGCAATCCCAAGCGTCACATCAAGAACCTCGAACCTGAGGTTGGGATACGCCTCCAACCCAGCAGAGAAGTAGCTTCGCAAAGCACTCTTGCCGCGCACGACAGGGTCGCCCAGTAATCGAGCCGCGGTTGGCGAAGTGAGCACAACCCCCTCGGCGTAGTGGGACAGAATCGACTCGAGATCGTGTGAGTTCCAAGCCTCACACCAATCTTTCGCGAACCGCTTAGCCTCTTTCGCATCCAACATGAGGAATATTCTATCGGCTCACTTCCTGCGAATGCGCGCGATACGAACAGTCCAGCAACTCACGCATTTCCATGTATTTGTACGTTGGTTCGCGAACCTATCTTTACCCGCGTTTGACAATTCTTTACGCCCTTGCCCACCTGGTACATGATTGAATAAGTGAGTACACCCATGGCCAATTTCAGTGCATCCGTGTCCCGTTATCTTGGCATTGTCTGCGTGGCGGTTTGTGTTCTGTGCGCGCTGATGTCTGCCCAGGCGCCGGCTACCAGAGTGATGGGAACGGTCAAGTCGGTTAGCGGCAATACAGTGGTAGTGACCCTCGACAGCGGAACCGACACAACAATCACCTTTGCCGCGAACGCCCGTATCGTGCGCGCCACGCCGGGCCAGACGGACCTGAAGTCCGCGCCGCCAATTCAGGTTTCGGAAATCCAACCTGGGGATCGGCTTGTCGCGAAGGCACAAGCAGGTGAGGGCAATGCTCTGGTGGCCACCACTGCTTTGGTCATGTCGAAAACCGACATCGCCCAGAAGCAACAGCAAGAGCGCGATTCATGGCGCCGGGGTGTGGGTGGAATCGTGAAAGAGATCGACGCTGCGGCTGGTACGATTACCATTCCGAATCCGCTCGGCGCAACCGCCAAGACAATTGTGATTCATGTCTCGCCGCAAACAGAAATTCGGCGGTACGCGCCCGGCTCGGTCAAATTCGAAGATGCGAAACCAAGCACGCTGGATCAGATTAAGCCCGGCGACCAGGTGCGTGCTCGAGGTATCAAGAGCGAAGATGGAACCGAATTCACCGCGCAAGCCATAGTGTCAGGTTCCTTCCGAGAATTTGCCGCAACCGTAATCTCGACTGATGCGGCGAGCAATACTGTGACCATGACGGACCTCGCCACGAAAAAGCCGGTGACTGTCAAACTAGGGCCAGACTCAATGCTGCGCAAACTGCCGCAAATGATGGCGATGGGTATTGCCATGCGGCTGAAAGGGATCAGCATGCCCGGCGCCGCAGGCGGCGGGGCGCCGCAAGGTGGTGGAAATGGTAATTCGGCAGTTCGAGGCGGCGGCCAAGAAGCATCGGTGGGCTCAGGATCTCGTCCAGCCGCTGGTAATGCGGGAGGTCAGTCGGGCGGTAACCGTGCAGGTGGCTGGCAACGCGATGCCGGTGGCCAGGGCGGCCAAGGCGGCGGATTTGGTGGTTTTCGCGGAGGCAATGGTGGCCCGCCGGATTTTCAACAGATGTTAGCCCGTATGCCGGCAATGCCGCTCAGTGACCTGAACAAAGGTGATGCCGTGGTTTTGGTCGCGACTGAAGGCAGCGCAGGTTCCGAGCCGACAGTCATCACGATGCTGGCGGGGGTCGAGCCAATTCTGACCGCTGCTCCTGCGGGAACGAATGCCGCCGCAACGGTTCTGTCTCCATGGAACTTGGGTGCTGGCGGTGGTGCTGAGGCCGCGGCTGGGCAGTAGCGGGATTTGCAATTTTGTAAGTCGGTGATTTTGTAATTTGAAACTCTGGACCGAAATCGATGCCGTTCGTATCAGAGTCTTCATTAACAAACTATCCGATTGCCAAATTTACTTTGGTTGGCATTGATCTGATGACCGAACTTTGAATATGCGCAGACTTCATCTCATCATTCTTTCCCTGTTTCTTGCAGCCGTGGCATGGGCACAAGCGCCTACCGGCGCGGTAAGTGGCAAGGTGACAGATCAAACCGGCGCGCTCATTCCGGGTGCGACCGTCACCGCCACTGAAGCGGATGGCAAACAGGTCATCACGACCAGCGATCAGGGCGGCACATTTTCCATGCAGTCTCTGCCCCCTGGTTCCTATACCGTGAGCGCCACCGCGAAAGGGTTTGCCCAGTACTCACAACCAGGAGTCACGCTTACTCCCGGGCATACGCTCACGCTGAACATGACCCTGCAAGTGCAGGCGCAGGAAGAGAAGGTCAACGTCCAAAGCGAGCGTCCGACGCAACTCGACGTGAGTTCGTCCTCAAGCGCAGGCGCGCTCATTATCAAAGGGAAAGATCTTGAGGCGTTGTCAGACGATCCGGATGAGTTGTCGTCGGAACTGCAGGCCCTCGCCGGCCCTTCAGCAGGACCAAGCGGTGGCCAAATCTACATTGACGGGTTCACTGGCGGCCAGCTTCCACCGAAGTCTGCTATTCGCGAGATTCGCGTCAATCAAAATCCGTTCTCGGCGCAGTACGACAAGTTAGGCTACGGGCGTATCGAGATTTTCACGAAGCCCGGCACCGATAAGTTTCACGGCCAGTTCTTCTTCAACGACAACAACTCGGTCCTGAACTCGAAGAATCCTTACGTTCCGGTTAAGCCAAGCTACAACTCGGAAATTTTTGACGGCAATTTAGGCGGCCCGATCAATAAGAGGGCTTCCTTTTTCATCGATGCATCGCGGCGGAACATGAATGACTTTTCGGCACTGAACGCGGTTGACCCAAGCCAACTGCCGAATCCTCTCCCCACAAACCTGGCGCCACACACGAACGCATGTTCAGTGATTCCGTGTGTCGTCGAGTCAATTGCCAATCCTCGCACCCGAACCAGCTTCAGCCCGCGCGTTGACCTTCAACTGACGTCGACGAACACCTTTACTGCGCGCTACCAGGTAACACATGACGGCGAGCAGAATTCGGGTTTGGGCACGTTTTCTCTACCTTCGGTGGCGTACAACACGAACGAGACCGAGCACACGTTGCAGTTGAGCGATACGCAAATCCTGGGACCGAAGGTCGTTAACGAAACTCGCTTTCAGTTCCAGCGGGAAATCAACCATCAATTGCCGCTCGGAACCGGGCCAACAATCGATGTCCAACAATCGTTCACCTACGGCCAAAATACTGAAGGCCTGATGCGCAGCACGCAGGACAACTACGAACTGCAGAACTACACCTCGGTTACCGCCGGTAAACACCTGATCAAGTTTGGGGCGAGAATACGAGGTATCACGATGGACGAGTCAACCAACGCCAATTTCAATGGCGAATTCATCTTTTCATCCGTGGATCCTACTGACCCGTTGAGTGCGCTGCGGGTTTACCAGAATGCGCTAAACAATCAGTGCTCAGGAACTTTTAATGCCCAGAACTGTCCTTCTCAGTTCATGCTCACGACCGGCGCCAACAACGTGAATGTGGGCTGGGTGGATGTCGGTCTCTATGCCGAAGATGAGTTCCGGGTCAAACCGAATTTGTCATTGACGTACGGACTCCGGTTCGAGTCGCAGAACCAGATCCACGATCACGCTGATTGGGCGCCGCGCATCGGCGTCGCCTGGGGCTTGGGCGGCGACGGTAAGTCGGCTCCCAAAACCGTACTTCGCGGCGGCTTCGGTATTTTCTATGATCGCTTCGGCTACAACTTGATTGAGCAAGCGACCCTGCTCAACGGAGTTACCCAACAGAAAGCGGTCGTCGAAAACCCGAATTTTTTCTCGACCGATCCTCAGCAGTGGCCCACGTTTAGTACGCTGGCGACTCTGGGATCGCCGACTGTCTATCAGGTCTCCTCTAACCTCCGCGCGCCCTACACGATTCAAAGTGCGGCAAGCATAGAACGGCAGATCACGAAAGCAGCCACAGTATCGGTAACCTATCTGAACTCCCGCGGTGAACACGCGTTTTATATCGACAATGTGAACGCGCCGGCACCGTGGCTGAGCGGGAACAGTCCGCCCGATGACCGGCCGCTTGGGACGAGCGAGAATATTTATCAGTACCAATCCGGTGGAATCTTTCGCCAGAACCAGCTGATTCTGAATGCGCGCGTGAGCACCGGCAAAACGCTTTCCCTGTTCGGCTTTTACACTTTGAGCTACGCCAACAGCAATGTCGCGTCCGGGGGAAGCGCGGGCGGATTTTTCGCCAGCGGCGGAACCAGTGCCGCAAGTTTTGTCTCGAATCAATTTGATCCGATGGCGGATTACGGCCGCGCCGCTTTTGATGTGCGTCATCGCGCTTTTATTGGCGGGAATGTCTCAATGCCGTACGGCTTTTCTCTATTTCCATTTGTCATCATTAACTCCGGTGCACCGTATAACATCACGACTGGGCGAGATACCAATGGCGATTCGCTTTTCAACGATCGTCCCTGGATGACGATTGCGAACCAAAGCTTGAATTGCCGATCGCGTAATGATTTCTCCACTACTGCAACCAGCTTTGGGTTGGCGCCCATTAACTCCTGCACGGGTCCGGGAAACATGACCTTGAACCTTCGCCTCAGCAAGACCTTCGGTTTTGGCCGTGAAA
>Ga0207695_10011639_pt1 | contig 10635 bp, 7 predicted proteins | sample KBSC54metaG_FD_184354 | JGI IMG/M metagenome (GOLD analysis project Ga0207695, IMG submission 184354) | Corn rhizosphere microbial communities from Kellogg Biological Station, Michigan, USA - KBS C5-4 metaG (SPAdes) (version 2) | ecosystem: Host-associated > Plants > Roots > Rhizosphere > Soil... | reverse complement strand
GTCGCCCTGCTGAAGAATGCGGCCGGCCATACGCTCGGGGTGAAACTCCTCGAGCGCGTCGGACTTCTCGCCGACGCCGATGTACTTGATCGGCTTTTTCGTGACGCCGTAGATCGAGAGCGCGGCACCACCGCGCGCGTCGCCGTCCATCTTGGTGAGAATGACGCCGGTCACGTGCAGCCGCTGATCGAAGCCCTGCGCGATCTTCACCGCGTCCTGCCCGGTCATGCCGTCGGCGACGAGGAGAATCTCGTCGGGATGAATCGCGGCCTTGAGACGGTCGAGCTCCTGCATCATTTCGTCATCGATCTGCAAACGGCCGGCGGTGTCGATGATGACGACGCGATCGCGCGCGCGTTTAGCCTGCTCGATGCCCGCTTTCGCGATGCGCACGACGTCCTGAGTGCCGCGCTCCGCGTAGACGGGAACGTCGAGCTGAGCGCCCAGCGTCTCCAGCTGATCGATGGCGGCGGGACGATAGACGTCGCATGCAACCAATCGAGCTGGGCGGTTCTCGGCCTTGAGTCGTCGTGCGAGTTTGGCTGCGGTCGTCGTCTTGCCGGATCCTTGCAAGCCGACCATCATGATCACGGTCGGCGGAACGGCGCTGAGCTTGAGCCCCTCGCGCCGTTCGCCGAGCATCGTGGTGAGCTCGTCGTAGACGATTTTGACCAGTTGCTGGCCGGGTGACACCGTGCGAAGCTGCGTGACGCCGACGGCCTTTTTCTCGACGCGCTCGAGAAATTCGCGCGTGAGTTGGAAGTTGACGTCGGCCTCGAGCAGCACGCGACGCACTTCACGGAGGCCTTCTTTGATGTCGGCTTCGGTGAGAACGCCGCGACCGCGCAGGCGCGCAAAGGTCGCTTCGAGTTTTTCTGACAGCTCGTCGAACATAGACCTGGAAAGGTAGCCTGACGCGGGGCTCGGTTCAAGCGGGGCGCTATCGGCTATTGGCTTCTCGCTGTTATACTTACGGGTTGGAACGCGGTCCCCGTTCCGCCTACCTATCCGCAAGCTTCATAGCCACCATCCCGCCGCAAAAAATGGCCAAGGCTCAGCGCAAGGACGAAATCCTCAAGTCGGAACTGCCGCCCTCACTCCCGCTGATGGCGTTGCGCTCCACGATCGTCTACCCTCTCGGCACGATCGCCGTTCAAATGGGGGCCCCGGAAAATCTTTCTCTCCTTCGCGCGCATGAGGAATCGGGGCTGATCGTCGCTCTCGTGGTCGCGAATGGCGATCATGACGAGCCGATCGACAACGCGCGTTTTCGCGGACGCGTGGGCGTCGCGGCGCGGGTGCACGAGCGAATCAATTTGCCGGGCGACACCGTGCAGATCACGCTCCAGGGCCTTCGACGCATCGTCATCGAAGACATGGTGCAGAATGAGCCGTATCCGGTCGCGATGATTCGCGCGGCGCGTGAGACACCAGCCGACCCGAGCGAGATCGATGATCTCGTTGCACGCGTCGTCTCCGCGGCGGAGACGCTCGCCGAATTGATCGATCGTATTCCGGACGAAGTGCCGGCGATCCTGAAGATGAATGTGTCCGACCCGGGTCGGTTCGCGGACCTCGCGGCGACGAACATGAACCTGCGCATCGCCGACAAGGACGAAGTGCTACAGCGTCTCGACGTCGGCCAGCGGCTTCGATTCATTCTCACGCGGCTCGAGCGCGAAGTTGGCCGCGCGCGCGTGATGGAAGACGTGAAGCGCCAAACCGAGATCAAGATCGAGCAGCATCAACGCGAGTTCTACCTCCGCCAGCAGCTCCGCGCGATTCAAGCCGAGTTGGGCGAGGCCGATCCGGGTGAGAAGGAAGCGATCGATCTGTTGAAGAAGATCGAAGACGCAAAGCTTCCCGACAAAGTTGCGCAAGAGGCGCGTCGCGAAACGGAACGCATGCGGATGCTGTCGCCCGCGTCGAGCGAGTATCAGGTGGTGCGCACGTACCTCGACTGGGTGATGTCGCTGCCGTGGAACAAGCGCTCTGGCGAAGAGGAGATTGACCTCAAGAAGGTCGAATCGGCGCTCGACGATCGGCATTATGGTCTCGATGAAGCGAAGGAGCGCATCATTGAATACCTCGCAGTCAGGAAACTGCGAGGAGGCGATCCGCACGGACCGATCCTTTGCTTCGTCGGGCCGCCGGGAACCGGCAAGACCTCACTCGGTGAGGCGATCGGCAAGGCGATCGGACGCGAGTTCTATCGAATCTCAGTGGGCGGCGTGCGCGACGAGGCGGAGATTCGCGGACACCGGCGCACATATGTCGGCGCGATGCCGGGGTTGATCATTCAGGCATTGCGGCGCGTCGCCGTGAAGGATCCCGTCCTGATGATTGATGAAATTGACAAGATGTCCGGCGGCGGACCAAGCGGCGACCCGACCGCCGCGATGCTCGAGGTGCTCGATCCGTCGCAGAACAACTCGTTCGTCGATCACTATCTCAATCTGCCGTTCGATCTCTCGCAGTGTTTGTTCATCTGCACGGCGAACAATCTGTACGACATTCCCGCGCCGCTGCGGGATCGTATGGAGATCATCAAGATCGCGGGCTACACGATCGAGGAAAAAGTCGAGATCGCGTGGCGCTATTTGTTGCCGCGACTGCTGGAGGAGCACGGCATTTCCGACAAAGACCTTCAGTTCACCGACGAGTCGTTGTCGTTCATCTCGAATCGATACTCACGCGAAGCGGGCCTGCGAAACTTCGAGCGCAATCTTGCGGCGATCATGCGGAAGCGTGCGCGCGCGAAAGCGGAAGGCGAAGAAGGCGCGTGGATCGTCGACGTCGAGAAAGTCGAGGAAGTACTCGGCATTCCGCGGTATGCCGTCGAAGAAGCGGAGAAGATTCCCGAGGTGGGAGTCGTGACTGGACTCGCCTGGACGTCGACGGGCGGCGACATCATGCTCATCGAAGCGCTCCGCATGTCAGGTCAAGGACGACTCACGGTCACCGGCCAACTCGGTGACGTGATGCGCGAGTCGGTCGATGCGGCGTACTCGTACGTTCGCTCGCGCGCCAAGCAGCTCGACATCGACGACAGTGTATTTCGCGAGAGCGATCTTCACATCCACTTGCCGGCGGGCGCAATCCCAAAGGACGGCCCGAGCGCGGGCATCACGCTCACGCTGGCGATTGCGAGCGCATTGAGCGGTCGTCCGGTGCGTCGCGACTTGGCGATGACGGGTGAAGTCACGCTGCGAGGGAAGGTGCTCGAGATCGGCGGCGTCAAGGAAAAAGTGCTTGCAGCGTATCGCTCAGGTTTGCGCGAGGTGATCATGCCCAAGGCGAACCAAAAGGATCTGCGCGACATTCCCGAAGAGGTGAAGACGCACATGACCTTCCGCTTCGTCGAGCGTATGGACGAGGTGCTCCGCATTGCGCTGCTGCCGGCGTTGCCGGAAGAACTGGCGGACGAGCTCCCATCGCAGGCGTCGGACGGCGTTCCGGATCTGGCTGACACCACGATGCACGGGAACCGTGAAGAGGAGCCGATGTCGAGTCAGATCGGAGCGTAGAACGGTGGAACGGTGGAACGGTAGAACGGTGGAACGCACGAAACGAATGAGCCGGAGTTCAAATCATCAGTTCGATCGGCGAAGATCCGCGTGAATCCGCGTTCCAAATAGTTCCCAGCTGATTCGCCCAGCGCTGGCTGGGAACGCGCGAAAGCAACAAACGACCAAAGCCTTTGCCTTGAACCGCGCTCCGTGGAATGGTCGACGGCGTTCCACCGTTCCACCGTTCCACCGTTCCACCGTTCCACCGAGCCGCCGTTATCGAAACGCATTCGAGATCAAATAGATCAGCAAGCCCGCCAACCCGCCCACGAGCGTTCCGTTGATGCGGATGAATTGCAGATCGCGCCCGATCGCCAGCTCCACGCGACGTGACGTGAGCTCCGGGTCCCACGACGATACTGTCGACGCGATCAGATCCGCGACCTCGTCCTGATAGCGCGCGATCAGGAACACCGCGACGTCGACCGCGAACTCGTCCATCTTCGCGAGCAAATCGGGATCGTCGAGCGCCTTCTGGCCGAACTTCGTCAGCGACTCCTCGATCACACCGGGCGCTTTCGACTCGGGATTCGCGACGTAGCGCGCCAGCGCCTCCTTCCCTTCCTGCCAGATCGACGCGGAAAATTTTCGCGCGGCCTCGTTGTCGAGGAAGTCTTCCTTCCACGCATCCACCTTCGCCGCGAACTCAGGGGAAGTGTTCAGCTTGTCGACGAACTCGTGCAGCGAATTGTCGAAGCGGCCGCGCAACGGATGGTACGGGTCCGCGCTCAATTCGGTGAGGAGACGTTGGATAGCACCCAGCACGCGCTTGAAGATCTTGTCGTCGACGGCCGACGGAATCCACCACGGCGTTTCCTTCTCGATGCGCTCGCGAATCAGATCGCTGTTGTCGTTCACCGTGCGCGAGGCGAGCTCGATCACTTCGTCGAGCACTTCTTGATGGCGATTGTCCTCGGTCATCACAGCCAGCACCTTGCCGAGCAGCGGCGCGAGATGCATCGATCGCACTCGCTTCGCCAGACTGCGATCGAGCACCTCTTGCACGTCTTCATCGCGCAGCATCTGCGCGCCGGAGCTCATGGCCGACGCCGCACTGCGAGCAATCGTTCGCGCGTTCACGGGATCGGCCAGCCACTCAGCGAGTCGCTTTCCAACCTGCGCAGCGCGAAGTCGATGCTCGATCACGTCGCGTGTGAGAAAATTGCGCTGCACGAATGCGCCGAGCGTCCGACCCACGCGATCCTTCCGCGCCGGAACGATGGCCGTATGCGGAATCGGAATGCCGAGCGGGTGACGAAACAACGCCGTGACGGCGAACCAGTCGGCCAGGCCGCCGACCATCGACGCTTCGGCCGTCGCACGCACGATGGCGAGCCACGCGAAACGCGACTCCAGCACGCGAGCGACGATGAAAAGCACCGTCGCCGCGATGAGCAGCAGCGTCGCGCGACGCTTCATCGTGTCGAGCGCTTTCTGTCGCGTCGCCTCGTCCTGCAGAATCGCCATGGCGCGCGGCGCGGCGGGGAGCGTCACCGCGGCACGACCTTCACTTTCGAGAAGTCGACGAGGTTCGCGTTCGAGCCCGCCGGCGCGTCGATATACAGCACCACCGGGCGCCCGCCGACCTCGCGCACGTCGACGTCGATCGTGCGCTTGGGCGCCTCGAAGTGGCGGTGCTCGCCGGTCACTCGCGGCACGATGTTGAATCGCGCACGCATCACCGCGTCGATGGCCGACATGAATTCTGCGCCGTCGTTCGGCGTGTCCCACACCGTCACCCAGACGAATGCGTTGCCGGCCGGAGTCTTGACCAACGCGTAGCGATCGCCGTCCCAGCCGTTCGATGCGCGAATCGAAAGATCCTGGTCACGCGTGTGCTGATAGATGTAGAGTCTCGCGCCGAACTCGCCGAAGTCGTTCTGGTCGACCGTTCCGGCGATTGCCGGTAGTTCGATCGTGCTCGGAACGTCCTGTGGTCTGCCGAAGTAGGCCGTGTCATGCATTACCTGCTCGGTCGACACAGGCATGCTGTCGAACGGCAGGCGACCTTTTCCATAGTGGGCGTGAAAGCGCCGAACGAAGTCGGCACCGTTGATGTAGGGAAAGAGCAGCGTTTCCTGAATCACCATCGGCGCGGACGCAAAGATCGGCTGCGTCTTCTGCGCCTCGCGAATCTCCTGACGCATCTGCTCCCAGCCGCCAGGCAGTTGCGCGGCGATGTTTCCCGAGCCACCAGACATGAGGTAGATCTGCTCGTACGTCGCCTGACCTTCGATCACGGCTTGGATCGCGGCAGCGCGGTCGTCGTCCCCGGTGATGTGCTGGAGTGAATCGAGATTCACGTACTGATCCTGCAGCGCATGGACCAGCTCGTGCATGATCGTGATGCCGGCGTATTCTTCCGGCGCGCCATTCACGACGTACAGCACTTTGGTTTTCGGATCGTAGTAGCCGATGATCTGCTCGGAGAGCACGCGAACGAACAGATCCGTCACGTGCAGCGTATCGGGCAGCATTCCCAACAGCTTGTAGACCGCCTCCTGATTTGCGATCTGCTTCTGCACCTCGGGCTCGTGCAACTTCTCGATGAGGAAGCCGCGGACCTGGTCGCGCGAGCGAACTTCGAGCTTCGGGACCGTTTTGTATTTGACGCCGAGCGCGTTCTCGATCTGCGACATGTCGGCCGCGACCTTGTCGGCGTATGGACCGGTCCCCACCGGGGCCCGCTCACGACAGCCGAGCAGCAGTACCGACAACACTCCGAGCCACTTTCTCATCGCGTTTCTTCCGCTTCCCAGTCCACGGCGAAGCCGGCCATCAGGCCAACGACGCGCGCGACATCATGGCCGCGGATGACGATGCCTTCCTGCATCAGCTGGTGGGCGAGCTCCGCCTCGAGCGGCGCGAGGCTCGTCACGCGGACGGGCTTTGGCTCGGGCTCGGACTTCGCCTCTTCGCTATTCGGGGCAACTGGCGCCGGCATGCCGACGAACAACGCCTCGAGCTCGGCGCCAAAGCGCTCGAACGCAGCGAACCCTCCGCTGCTCTGTGCCTGCTGCTCCTTGGCGCGGCGCGGCGCCTCACGCTCGGCGCGTGCCAGTTCTTTCATCAAATCGATGCGCTGCTGGATCAACTCGGCGGTCGCCGGCGAATATTCCGTCACCGCCTGCATGTGCGCGCACGCTTCGTCGATCGCATCGATTGCTTTGTCGGGACGCATGCGATCGGTGACGAACATGTCGGTGAGCTTGACGGCCGCCCGTAACGCTTCGTCGGAGATGAGCACGTTGTGATGGCGCTCCAAGCGCTCTTTGCGGGCGTGGAGAATCTCTAACGTCTCGAGCTCACCGAGCTCGCGGATCAGCAACTTCTGAAAGCGTCGTTCGAGCGCCGGGTCGCCTTCGATCCATCGCTCGTATTCGTCGCTCGTCGTGGCGCCGATGACGCGGAACTCGCCGCGCACCAGCGCCGGCTTGAGCATGTTCGCCGCGTCCATCGCGACGCCCATCGCGGTCCCCTGCCCGATGAGATTGTGCAATTCGTCGATGAACAGGATGACGTCGCTCGCCGCGCTGGTTTCGGCGACGAGCGAGCGGATGCGCTCCTCGTACTGACCGCGGTACGTCGTGCCGGCGAGCAGCGCGACGTGGTCGAGCGACAACAGGCGAACGGGGCGCAGCACGAGCGGCACCGCTTCCGCCGCGATTCGTTGCGCCAACCCTTCAGCGATGGCCGTCTTGCCGACTCCGGCTGGCCCAACGAGCGTCGGATTGTTTTTCCCATGACGCAGCAAGATGTCGATGACGCGCGAGACTTCTTGCTCTCGACAGCGAACGGGCTCGAGTCGCCCGGCCCGGGCGTCGGCGGTCAGGTCGCGCGTGAATCGCGCGAGCACGCCGCCGGAAGATTCATTTCTTAGAAGGTCACCAATCATGAGCGGGCGATTACGCCCGCGTCAGCCACGCGAGCAGGGCGTCTCCCCAAAACAACGTGAGCAGTGCAGCAGGCGCAAGGAATACACCGAAAGGTACGAGCGGTGTTTCAAATGGTGGAGAGCCGAGCGCGAGCTCCGTCTGCTCACGAGCATGTCCGCGACGAATGAACGCAATCGGAATGACGACGCCGGCGAATGCCACGGCGCCGATCGCAGCGCCGAGAAACACCGTGATGAGCGCGCGGGTTGGACCGAGCGCAGCCCCAACGAACGCCATCAGCGTCACGTCGCCGAGCCCCATCGCTTCGCGCTTCGTCATCACCTCGCCGAGCCAACCGACGATCGCGATCATTCCCGCGCCCGCGCATGCTCCCACTAATGCGTCGTACGGCGTGGCGAACACCAAGGTTTCGCCGCGAAAGAACGCGATCACCGACGTCACGAGCGCGAACCCAAGACCGAACAACGTGAAGCCGTCGGGAATCAGATAGTGTCGCGCGTCGGTCACCGCGACGCCGAGCAACACGGTGCCGAACACCGCGACGCGGAACGCCGTGAATGACGGCCCGAAGTAGCGCACCGAGAACAGCCAGCCCAGCGCGACGACAAGCTCGACGAGCGGGTACATCACCGAGATCTGCTCGTCGCAGCAGCGACAATGTCCGCGCAGCGCGATCCAACTCACGACCGGCACGTTCTCGAACCAGGCGAGTTGATTGCCGCATTGCGGACAGCGCGAGCGCGGTCGAAGCACCGAACGCTCATGCGGCCATCGCACGATGCACACGTTGAGAAACGATCCGATGCACGCGCCAACGAGGAACGCGTAAATTTGAGCCAACAGCGGCGGAACAGAATTCATTTACGGACGAAGCTCGTAGAGAAGGATTCCCGCCGCGACGGCGACGTTGAGTGACTCGACCATCGCCGACAGGGGAAGCGCGACCAACCGATCGGCTCGCGTGCGAGAAAGCGCCGAGAGCCCTGCCCCTTCATTCCCGACCACGAGCCCCAGGCGTGCCGGCGGCTCGAGCCCGTCGATCGAGTCACCTGCGGCATCGGCAGCCCAAATCGCAAAGGGCTGGACGTGCCGGAACGTGTCGAGCTCGTCCCAGGTACAAGACAGACAGAAATGATGGAACTGCGCACCCATTGCGCTACGGACGACTTTAGCGTTCCAGAGGTCAACGGTTCCAGGCAGACTAATGGTTGCTAATACCCCAAAGGCGGCCGCTGTACGGATGATGGTCCCGGCATTTCCGGGATCCTGGATGCCGTCCAATACGAGCAGCCGCAGCGGCTCAGCAGCAGAGACGCGGAGATCGGCCAGAGACCGGTCAGGAACCGCGCCGATGACCAAAACTCCTTGCGGCGACTCGGTTTCCGAGGCGCTCTCGAATTCGCTTGCCACGACCTCTTGCATTACGATGCCTCGTTGCCGCAGAGCGTCCAGCAGCGCCGCCCGACGGGCCTCGTCGCCCTGTTGCGGTCCGATAAGTGCCCCCCGTATGCCGATTGGCGACCTAAGCAGTTCTTCAGCCGCTCGGACGCCTTCCGCGACGAACAGACCTTGCCGTTCGCGGGCTTTTCGGCGGCGGAGGTCGCGAGCCAGGGCGAGGATCTTCATGCCGGAATATGTCTTGCTTTTTCCAGGGCCATTTCCCTTTGGACTAACGGGTTACAACTCATGAGACGATTTGCTGCGGGTGCGGCAATAGCCGCGGTGGTGGGGATGTCAGCGGGGTGCGGCATCTCGCAACAGCAGGAGGTCCAGGTCGGAGCCCAGCAGGCGCAGCAAGTGAACGCGCAGCTGCCGATCGTGCAGGATCCGGTTGTCAATCGCTATCTGAACATCCTTGGTGACTCGATCGCCCACGTGACGTCGCGCGCGGATCTGGACTGGCATTTCTACATGGTCAACACGAACGACTTCAACGCCTTCGCATTGCCGGGCGGATACATCTACGTGAACCGGGGCGTCGCCGAGCGATCGGATCGGATGGACCAGTTTGCGTCGGTCATCGCGCACGAGATTGGTCACGTCGTGCTCCGTCACTCGGTCAAGCAGATGGAGCAGATGCAAGGCGCGAACGTTGGGGTAACGATCGCCTGCGTGTTGACCGGCGTGTGCAACAGCGGGCTCGCGCAAGCCGGCATCAATGTCGCCGGCCAAGCGGTATTCGCCAAGTTCAGTCGGGAAGACGAAGCGCAGGCCGACGCCGCCGGCGTCGACGAGCTCGTTCGCGCTGGGATCAATCCGAACGGCATGCCGGAGATGTTCCAGAAGTTGATCGCTGAGCGGCAGTCGAAACCGGCCGGCCTCGAGGCCTGGTTCACCGACCACCCGCTCGAGGAAGACCGCGTTCAAGCCACGCGCGATCAGATTGCTCGCGTGAACCCGGCGATCATTCGGACGTTGACGTCGGATACTCGCGCGTTCCAGGACTTCAAGGCCCGCGTGCGTTCGCTGCCCGCGCCGCCTGTCGCGAGCCGGTAGTCGCGGGCGCTCCGGGTTGCGCCGGAGTTTTTTTCGCTCCGACTGGTGAGGAGGGCCGATGCCCGCGCGGCGGCTAAAGTTTCGCGACCACTCCCCGAACAAGGCGCTGAAACGAAGCCGCGGCGTGCGACGTCGCCTCCAACACCTCCGCGTGTGTGATCGGACTACTCGACAGTCCGCACGCCAAATTCGTGATGCAGCTGAAGCCGAGCACGCGCATGCCGAGAGCCCGCGCGACAATCACTTCCGGAACGGTCGACATACCGACCGCGTCCGCGCCAAAGAGCTCGAGCATCCGCACTTCAGCCGCCGTCTCGTACGATGGGCCGAGCAATCCCGCGTACACTCCTTCGCGCAGCGGAATCTTTTCGTCCTTCGCGACCGCACGCGCAAGATTGGCGAGCGCGGGATCGTATGGCGATGACATATCCGGGAACCGAACGTCGCCAGGTTCGACCGCGCCGATGAGCGGATTCCGGAACATCAAATTGATGTGATCCCGAATCAGCATCAGATCGCTCGGCTGCCACAAGCGATTGACGCCACCTGCCGCGTTCGAGACGATCAGCGTTTTCGCGCCGAGCGCACGACAGACGCGCGCCGGAAACGCGGCGAGGCGAACGTCGTGCCCTTCGTACATGTGAAAGCGGCCCGCCAGCGCCAACACGAATCGG
>Ga0207695_10011637_pt1 | contig 10635 bp, 16 predicted proteins | sample KBSC54metaG_FD_184354 | JGI IMG/M metagenome (GOLD analysis project Ga0207695, IMG submission 184354) | Corn rhizosphere microbial communities from Kellogg Biological Station, Michigan, USA - KBS C5-4 metaG (SPAdes) (version 2) | ecosystem: Host-associated > Plants > Roots > Rhizosphere > Soil... | reverse complement strand
TGCCGCTGTCATCCAAATCCGGGCCGATGTAAGTATCCCATCCGGAAAGGTCTTTTCCATTAAATAGGGATTTCCAATGTTCTTTTGAGGGAAAAGGGGTAAATGCGGCGGCGATAGCGCAAAGCAGCAATGTCAGGCTCAATCTTATAGGTTTCATAATTCATTGGCTTATAGCTAAGTTATGAATTATGTTTTGGCATTCCCGTAAAACCTTCAACTATGGTCCGAGGACTCATCAGCCTTTACCTCTTCTTTTACACTTTCAGTTTTGCAAGGATATCCGAAAAGACAACGTTCTTTTATGATTGCAGCCACTTCGGCTGGTACGAGTACTTCCCATCCTTCAGCACCCGCCTTAATTAATTCCAGAACATTATCGGTTTGCACGTTCAGGTTGGCTTCGTTATAGTTCCTGATATCTTCAATTTTGTTATTGGCTATCAGGTAGCGGTACAGGTCGATGAGGTGCGGAGGCGGATAAAAGCGCAGGCAATTCATGATCATGCCATCGCGCTGGGTCGGGTAAATGAACAATTTTACCTTTCGGCTGAATAACGCAGCAAATGATTCGAGGATACCTCCTGGTAGCTCCTGGTAATGTTCCTCAGAAAAAATGTATTCCAGGTTAGGATAGCCTAATACGACACCCATTTTTAACTTGGTGATCTTTGACAGATAGGATACCAGCTTATAGTATTCGTGGAAATTGGATATTAATACCGTTTGTCCGAGCGAACAAAGGATGTCTACCCGGTCAAGGAAATCTTTTTCATCAATATCTGTACTGTCATCGGCATTTCTTTCTTTCAATGCCTGAAGGGTAAGCTCTGTAATTACTACTACCTGCGAGTGATCTACATCCGGCTCCTGCAAAAACTGTTTCACACCGGTGTGCAGCATGTCCATGTGAACGTTGATCACCGGGCGGAAACGGCCTCTCACCACAACAATATGCTTTTTGTAAAGCACCTCTGATGGCTGCTGGTTCTTGCCGTCAGGCCCAAACACAGCCGCATCCGAAAACCCGTATTTTACCAGGAGCAGGCTCATCAGCCTGTTGTCTACATTTGTAAAATTCGGACCTTCAAAACGGATCATATCAATCTGGATACGGTCTCTCGAAAGATCATCCATCAATGACAGCAGAAAAACCGGCGCAACTTCGTGATAATAAAAGCAGGCATACATCAGGTTTACCCCCAATACCCCTACCGCCTGTTGTTGCAGGTTGTTATCGTTATCCAGCAATTTTACATGAAGGATCACATCATTATAAGCACCGTTGGGTTCCAGCTGAAAACGCACGCCCATCCATCCATGGCCTTCGTTAGTCTTATGGAAGTTGAGTGCCGACATAGTGTCCGAAAATGCAAAGAATGTTGTGGTGTCCCCGCGCTGTGTAGCCAAACGCTCGATCAGCAAACCATATTCATGTTCAAGCATGGATATTAGGCGGGCTTCGCTCACATAGCGCTTTACCTGTTGAACACCATAAATGGCATCAGAGAAAGTCATGTCATAGGCCGACATGGTTTTGGCTATGGTTCCCGAAGAGCCTCCTGCTTTAAAAAAATTCGCCGCAACGTCTTGTCCGGCGCCTATTTCTGCAAATGAGCCGTATATTTTGGGGTCGAGGTTGATGGCCAGGGCCTTTTGTTTTGTTCCTAAATCCTTATTGTAAATGGCAGTCATACAGGGGGTCGCTTACTTTTAAATGATAGCCTAGTTCTGATCTGGTGAGACATTGCAAAATTACTGAATTAAACGGAATGGCTGACCATAAAGTTGAGAAAGTAAATTTTCACAGCTGTACACAACGGTTACCTTTTACAATTAAACTAATGTTCATGTTCACGTTCACGATGCGTGAACGCTCGTGAACACACATGAACATCTGATTATCTAAAGTTTACATTTTTAACTTTGTAAAAATCTAGTTTTGTCATTTTTTCCCCATCAGCAATACTGATACCAGGATACACTCAGGCAGCCTCCCGGCCAGCAACTTTTTAACTATCTTCGATCCTATATCATGGAAAGCCATAGGGAAACGGCATTGCTTAACGCATTCAAAGAAACTATCCAAAAATGGATAGATTTTCTTGATGACTACACTTTAGAAATGCTTCGCCAAAAACCGGATGACAATGCCTGGTCGCTGGGACAGGTATATACCCATATCACCGATGACACTTCCTGGTTTGTGGAGCAAATGGCCGCAGCTATGCAAACTGATGCAAATAGCAAAGAGGAAATGCATGAAAATGCCCGTGCAATGCTGCACAACAATAGTTTCCCTGATATGATGATCGAGGGGCCCTCTACAGGAATCTACATTAGGCAACCTGAGAATAAGGACGAGGTTAGACAGAAATTATTAGCCATAAAAACGGAAGTAAATAATCTGTATGCCTCATTCGATCCATCAAAAGCCATAGGCAAAACCAGGCACCCCGGCCTGCTTTACTTCAATACACTTGACTGGCTCCAATTTACCGAAATGCATTTACGCCATCATTTCAGGCAGAAGAAAAGGATTGACGAAAGGTTGTTTGGGAAATAAAAAACAAGCAAAACTTAGCTATCTATCCGTTTATGATCGCATAAGTTCTAATCGCCTTAATAGGCGCATTGTTAGCAGAAGCACGGAACTGGTAAACGTCACAAAAAGCCAACATCTTTCCGTCGCTGAACTTCAATGTGCCTTCAACACAACCATAGTAGCCATGTGTAATGATCGTATGGATAACCAGCTCCCCGATTTCATCACTTCGTAACCGTTTGAGTGCTGCAAGCGCGTCGCGCTTGCCATTAAAACACTCGTTACCAACGTAATTCCAGCAGATATAATCTGTAATGCTGCTGCTAATAAAAGTGTTATCGCCTTTAACAACAGCAACTATAAAATCTCTCAGAAACGCTTTCTTAGGCGCATTTCCGCAATCTTCCTGAACAATAATATTTACCATGATAATTCGTATCACCCGTAACATTTTGTTCAAATATAAATAATGCTAACGCTGTCTTTTGGAGTTAAAGGCTATAATATAGTGTAACTGACCATCGATTATACTTTTTGTATCGATTAATAGTTCTTCTTTGCTCAGGGATTGCTGCAGACCTGATTTCACCAGGTGAAACAGTTTTAAAAGAATTTCCGGCGAGACTTCGTTAACCACAGTGGGATAATAATCTTTTCTTATCTGCTCTTGCGCGCTTTTGGTTACCAGGCACAGTGTCCATTTATCCTCAGCTTTAAAGCCATGCTCTTTCGCCTCATTCATTAAATCGTACATGTAGGATCGCGCTTCCCGCTCCGCTAATTGATATTGCATTTTATTGATTTTGATTATTAATTTTTTGTATGTTGTAATTATTAATAAACCCTTATGCCGGCAGCCTGTTTTAATCCTGCAATTTGGCTTTAAATCCAAAAGCTCCGGCGGAAGGAGGCAAACGAAGTCCACTTCCGTTGTTCGCAATAAGCGCAGATATGTCAGGCATAGCATGCCTGTTTTAGTTAGCGCTTAAAGATCGCCGCAATTATTCAGGTAACATCTAAGATGGGTTATGGAAGGACTTTATAAATGTAAATATAATTATCACAATCCGGGCTTTTATATTAAAAGCTATTCTTATTTTAAAAATAAGCAACCAACACATCCTTGACTATTTAACCCCAAATTGGTTGATTTGTTATTTCGAACTATTTTCTGATTAAAAACAAAGTGAATTTTTTGCCCTTAATTAAAATTTATTTTACTAAAAGTAAAAATATCCGAATATTAAAGGCTACCTTACTACTTATTAAAAATAATACAATGAAAAAAGAAGGAACAGTGAAATTTTTCAATAACCAGAAAGGTTTTGGATTTATTTCACAAAATGACACCAAAACTGAGGTTTTTGTGCACTCAACTGGTCTGATCGACAATATCCGTGAAAACGACCGCGTACAATTCGATGTCGAAGAGGGCAAAAAAGGCCTTAACGCGATAAATGTAAAAGTAATCTAGGAATCACAATTAGTTTGATCGTTTAAGCACCCCGATCATAAGGTGGGGGTGCTTTTGTTTTTTATAATTCATCTCAATTCTTTTGTATGGCAAAAGCAACCTTTATGAAAAACGAACTGGAAAAGAAACGAAGAAAAAAAGCGCAGGAAAAAGCTGAACGGAAACAGGAGCGGAAGGCAAATGCTACCGACGGACAGTTGGAAAACAAGCTTGTCTACGTAAATGAGGATGGTGAAATAGTTTCCACTCCACCCGAGAAGAAAGCATAACACTCACTGTTCAGGCTCAAATTATTTGAATATAGAAATAAGTTTTTCAGGGAAAGCATCGATGAAAAACGTTTGAAAAAAAGAAGTCTCAGATTTATGCAGAGGTTTTATAGGGCGTTTTCTCCTCATCAATCCTCTCTTTTTACCAGGTGATTTTTCAAATCCCTCACCTGAACACATGAAATCTGCTCCATTACCTGTTTTAATTGAATCTTCAGGCTGCGGATCATATGCTCGCCGCCCTGTGCGCCAAGAGCGGCTACCGCGTACATAAAGTTCCTGCCCAAAAAGGTAAACTCTGCACCCAAAGCAAGACTTCTGGCGATATCCGGACCGGTCCGCAAGCCGCTATCCATCATGATTTTAATTTTGCCTTCATATTTTTTGGCAATCGGACCGAGCATTGCAATAGCTGATTGGCCGACGTCGAGCTGCCGTCCACCATGATTAGAAACAATAATACCATCTGCTCCCAACCTGATAGCGGCCTCCGTATCTTCTTCAGAGGAAATCCCTTTTATAACCAATTTACCTTTCCACCTATCTCTTATTTCGGCTATTTTTCTTTCATCCAGTTTATGATCAAAATAGAAGTGCCCTTCTTCTGCATTTTCAAACGATTTCATAATGGCAAAAGTGGGCCGGCCATGATAAATAGTTTTAAGTACCCACTCCGGCCTGGCCATCATTTGAAAAATATTTCTGATCGAAATTTCGGGCGGCATGTCAAATCCGTTGTGAACATCCCAGGGCCTGTAGCCTTTAGACGGCATATCCGCTATCAATACTAAAACAGGACATCCCGCATCCGCAACTTTTTTTAGAAGCTGGTCGCGAAATTCAGGTTCTTTTGGATGATATAATTGAAACCAGGCACGCCCTTCAGTCAATTCACTAATTCGCTCAACGGTGCAGGTTGTTAATGTGCTGATTATAAAAGGAATGTTATACTTTGCAGCGGCCCTTGCCAATATTTCTGGTGAATTTGGCCACATAAATCCCTGTAAACCCATTGGCGCAATCCCAAATGGTGCATCGTAGACATGGCCAAATAACTCCGTTTTTAAATCCGCTTCTTTGTGTTCACGTATATAAAATGGTTTTAGTTCAATATCGCCGATTTCCTTCGTGTTTTTTTTTAAATTAATGTTGTCATTGCAGCCACCATCAAGATATTGGAAGATGAACTTTGGAATTTTAGATTTTGCTCGCTTTCTGAGTTCCGCCGCAGTTAAATAATCATTTTTGTGAGATCTTTTCATACTATGCTTTGGCACTAACTTAGTGCAAATGTAAATAGATTCCAGACTAGCTGGCACCTATCCAACTGGCAACCAATTAGATATGCCAGCATTATAAAAATATAAAAGCAATCTATTAAGCTTAAAGGCTGGGATTCTCCTGATCCTCTACTCGAATATAAATTGCGAACCACTTTATTCAGTGAACCAACGTTTTTAACAAATAAAAAGCCCCTAGGTTTTAGAACTTAGGGGCTTTTTATTGGTTTTGTCTCGTCCTAAGAAAAGTTGACTAAAACCAAGTCAACAAATGAAAGATCAGAGGATTAAAACAAGAGATGTGAGCCCCGGCGGACGCTACAGTGAATCGTTCAAGAAGAAAGTAGTTCAAGAGTTTGAACGAGGGATTCTGAACAAAGACGAATTGCAGGCGAAATATGGGATAGGCGGCAATTCCAGAATATTGCAATGGTGTCGTAAGTATGGTAAATTGCACTACCCTGAAAAAGGTGCTTTAGGCCGTCCTATGAAAGACCCGCAAAAACAACGTATTAGAGACCTGGAAAGACAGTTGGAAGAAGCTAAGCTTAAGCTAATAGCTTATGAAAAGCTGATTGAGATAGCAGAAAAAGAAGATGGTATCAGCATCTTAAAAAAAGACGACGCCAAACAATCGGTGAGCTTGCCAAAACCTACCCAAGAAGAGTAAGTATGTTTTGCGCATTGTTTGGCCTGAGCAAACAGGCTTACTATAAACAGATTCGGCAAAGACAGCGGAACGCCAACACTCGTGTTCAAGCCAGAGCATCCGTATTACAGTTGCGCCGCATTATGCCCGCCTGGGGACGCATAAGCTGTATCATTTACTAAAACAAGATGGTGTTCAAATAGGAAGAGATCGGTTGTTTGATTTGCTTCGGGATGAAGGACTGCTTGTAATGAAAAGAAAAAAATATACAGTAACAACGAATTCCAAACACTGGATGCGGAAATACCCTAACCTGGCAAAGAGCATTACACTAATAAGGCCAGAACAACTCTGGGTAGCTGATATCACTTACCTGGATACCAAGACGGGCAATCTGTACCTTCATTTAGTGACAGATGCTTATTCCAAGTGTATTATGGGTTATTACTTATGTGACAATATGGAGGCAGCCTCAACTCTTAAAGCTTTAAGGATGGCTATCAGCAACCGAGAATATAAAGGCAGTCCATTAATACACCATTCAGACCGGGGTCTTCAGTATTGCAGTGAACTTTATACATCTTGCCTTATTCAAAATGGGATAGCGATCTCCATGACAGAAAATGGCGACCTGTATGAAAACGCCATAGCCGAACGGGTTAACGGCATACTTAAAGACGAATTTGGGCTATCCGACCAAATGGAGAACTTGGCCGATGCTGTGTTACAAACTGATCAGAGCATATCAGCATACAATAACCAAAGACCGCATCTGAGTTGCCATGTGCTCACTCCAAAACAAATGCATAGTCAACAAAACATTAAACTGAAAACCTACAATAAAAAAGCTCAAACATCTTTAGTCAATGTTTGAGCTTTCCCTTAACATTGTGTAATCAAAAAACAGTCAACCTATTTTAGGACTACTCATTTTCATCTTGATAGCGGGATTACCCAACCACTTAAATACGGTTTCTCTTAGGCTGGCCGGTCCTTTGACCAAAGCCCCGAACTAATCTGGCTATACTGTTTCGGCTTCATTCCGAGTTGTTCTTTAAACACGTTTGAGAAATGGCTTAGGTTGGTAAAGCCCAACTGGTAACCCACAGCCGACACAGACATTTTTTCTTCTCTGAGCAAACGAGCATCCTCTTCCATTCTGCGCTGCAGGCAATAATGAAATCGAAATGTGCGCGTCGATTTTTCGTTCAGTCAGTTAATCAAATAGCGTACTCTTAAAAAGTGTATAACACGGTATTTGGACGCAATCAGAACCTTCTGCAGAAAATTTTATCGAAATTATATAATCGAACGAATATTCGATTATATTTGTGACGTGAGATTAAAAGATGGAAATAAAGAGTTGATCATTAGACAAAGCGCTATCGAAATGATAGTCAGCAAGGGCTTTGATGGACTTAGTATGCAAAAGCTTGCTAAAAAAGCCAAAATATCTGCCTCGACAATTTATGTATATTTTAAAAGCCGGGAAGATTTGCTGAATAAGCTTTTTATTGAAGTGCAGGAAAAATTTGAAAAAGACGCACTAAATGATTTTAGTGCAGACTTAAATTTTGAAGATGGGTTATGGCTACAGTGGAAAAACCGGCTTAAAAATATTACCAAAAACCCTATGGATTTTCAATTTTACGAACAATTCAGAAGCTCACCACTAATTAATCACAAGGATATAAAACCGACAATTTTTAGAAAGGTGATGAATGATTTTGTTGAGAATGCAATTCGAAAAGGAGAAATAAAAGATTTACCATCAGAAATATTTTGGGCTGTGGCTTACGGGCCTTTCTACATACTCGTACAATTTCATCTCAACCAGGCAACAATGTCGGGAAAACCATTTTTATTGACAGAACAGAAATTAAAGCAAACATTTAATCTTGCTTTGTCAGCGTTGAAAAAATAATTTTTTACCAAATAAATGAACGAACGTTCGATTATTAATATTTAAACTTAAACAATGACCATTAACCATTTGAATCTAATTGTTACAGACGTAACTAAAGCCGTACAATTTTTTGAAACCTATTTCGAGTTTACCTGTGAATTTATAAAAGGCGACAGCGTAATAGCTGTTCTAAACAATAAAGAAAACTTTACTCTTGTAATTATGGGTCATAAAAATGGCGACACAATTTATCCCAAAGATTTTCATATCGGTTTTATGCTTGACTGTTCGGAACAAGTAGATGCTATTTATGAAAAGCTGGGGAATGGAAAAGTTGATATAACCCAATCGCCGCAGAAAATAAGGGATAGCTATGCTTTCTACTTCTATTTTGACAACTTATTTATCGAAGTCGGGCATTACCTAAAATAGAAGTAGTGGGTTCTGATGTTTTTAACCTAAGAAATCGCATAGAATATTAAAAAAAGTGTTAGACCCATGTTAGACCTAACAAAAAAGGACTTCGATTTTTAAATCATAAGTCCTTGATCTTCACGTCGGGATGGCGGGATTCGAACCCACGACCTCCAGCACCCCATGCTGGCGCGATACCGGGCTACGCTACATCCCGTAAATTCTAAAAACCTCGTTTCCTTTGCACTACAGCTGTTTTACATTGCTCTAGTTAGGTTAAACGATAATTGTTAATGATCACTTCCGACTTGGTAGTATACAAAGTAGTATACAGCCGGATTGCAAATATAAAGCAAGAATTAATATGGTAAAAGCTTTTCCTTTTTTCTTGGTGGTGGTTTGTTCATAGTGGTTCTGATTAGGTGAATAAATAATTAAAGCCATCACTCAGGTTTGGTGCGATCAAGTACAAGAAGCAAACGAATAAATAGCCTGTGCGTTGCCTGTGGGTTTATGCGGGACAGTTCTTGCACGCTTCAGAAGCACCAGTCCTAACTTTGCTGTGATAATTAGGCATTCTCTTACTCATTATCAATTCAAGAAAATTGAAATTTCTTACTTTATAGAGGCATTATAAAAGTTGAATTGGAGGAATGTAGAAATAACCATCTACCCTTCGTCTTATAAGGTAAGTTTCTTGTATGCTGGTTGAAGAACATTATTTACAAGAATTGTATTAACAATGTACCTTATAAGAAGAAATGTTCGCAATCAACGATGCTTTGTATCATCCTTGTCAGCATAACGCTCTATGACTGTAGCTCTACCTCATTCCGCAGCTACTAGGCGTAACTTTGCATAAGCAGTTCACGTTTACTCTTCTATCGTAGCTCCATTTAGAATCAAGCCGTAAAGCTCTCCATCGTCTTGCAGCATACCTGATACAGTAAATTTCTTGCCTAGTTCCAATTTAGCCCTGTCAGACTTATTGTTAAAGAAAACCGTCAGACGCCTTACCTGTCCATGGTATTCTATTGACGTCTCCAGATAGCGGTAAGGTAGCCCGTCAGCAAGAGTTGTGTGTATGATAAAGTCAGATATAAAAAACGTCTCGTTCATCGCTTCATAAGATTGGTTAGGTACAACTAAGATACTAAGCTAATCCAAGAAAATGGCAATTTTAGCTTTTATAGGGGGGGGTGTGCAAAATCTTGGATTGAACGGATAGGTCATTAGGATAATGGCGGTGGTGCTACTCCTTCCTGCCTTTCTATAAGCTAACATTCTCAAGGACACCGTTTGTGCTAAACTAAAGTGTAACCCAAGTGACTCCAAAATACTCAAACTCTCCCTGGTCTTTAGCGTCTTCAATACTTTCATGTATTGTATCCGTTACAGCTTCCCATTGCTCATTGCAGTAGAAAAGATAGTATCCCGCTTCATTTTGATACTTACATATAGCTAAACCATAGAAGTCCTCCTTTAACCGGTTGCCCACTACATGGGTTGTGTTACCAGTTGCCAGTAAGTTAACAACTAACGCATAGCAAATCACTTTTGCCTCACCAATTATGTTAGGTACATTCATGAAGTAAAGATACTGCCTCGACCTCAAGAAGCAAGTCTTCTAACGTTTGCATGCTAACTCGGGGATACTTATCTTCATGCTATGAAACCTTACCTTCTCTTAGCCTTTTTAGTGATGCTGTTAGCTTGTAAGGCATCAGCTCAACAAGAAGTCGACCTTAAAGATATTAAAAAGCATATTGGTCAAGAAGTTACCATCTATGACACCGTTTATGATTATAAGATTGTGAGTAGAACCTACAAAGAATTGTTTGTGGGCGCGAGGTATCCAAATCAAAAGTTAACTGTAGTGATAAAAGGCACGAACTTGAAGATAGGTCAGTCACTTTTAAAGAAACACCTTTGTGGATTCAAAGGGGTGATTACGTTGCATGATGGCAGGCTTGAGATATTAGCAACTGAACGAGGCCAGGTTTTTGGTTTCGAGACGAGTGAGTGAACGTTAATTGTGTAACTTGTTTAGGAACTACGCCAAGCTGTAGCCTGGCTTTTGGCCAGTCAATATGGTTCCGGG
>Ga0207695_10011636_pt1 | contig 10638 bp, 7 predicted proteins | sample KBSC54metaG_FD_184354 | JGI IMG/M metagenome (GOLD analysis project Ga0207695, IMG submission 184354) | Corn rhizosphere microbial communities from Kellogg Biological Station, Michigan, USA - KBS C5-4 metaG (SPAdes) (version 2) | ecosystem: Host-associated > Plants > Roots > Rhizosphere > Soil... | reverse complement strand
GCTAAAATGAGACACCTGTCGGGTTCTTACGTCGCTTTACTTCTCTCGCCGTTATCGCTGTGTTACGATTCGGCGCGTTTTGCATGCTCCTGCCCCCAGGGGAAAAAATAAAGATGATCAGACAGCGTACGCTCAAGAATGTGATACGCGCGACCGGTGTTGGTCTTCACACCGGTGAAAAGGTGTACATGACGTTGCGCCCGGCCGCGGTTGATACGGGCATCGTGTTCCGTCGCGTGGATCTGGCCAAGCCGGTCGAGATCCGCTCGTGCTGCAACAATGTCGGCGACACACGCCTGTCGACGACGTTGATCAAGGACGGCGTCCGCATCGCGACGATCGAACATCTGTTGTCCGCGCTTGCCGGCCTCGGCATCGACAATGCGTATGTCGACCTGTCCGCGCCCGAAGTGCCGATCATGGACGGCAGTGCCGGTCCGTTCGTATTCCTGCTGCAATCCGCGGGCATCGAGGAACAGGCCGCCGCGAAGCGTTTCGTGCGCATCAAGAAGCCGGTCATCGTGCGCGATGGCGACAAGTGGGCGCGCTTCGAGCCGTTCGACGGCTTCAAGGTCGGTTTCTCGATCGACTTCGACCACCCGATCTTCACGCGCCGCACCTCCAGTTCCGAGATCGACTTCTCGACGACCTCGTTCGTCAAGGAAGTCAGCCGTGCGCGCACGTTCGGCTTCATGCGTGACATCGAGATGCTGCGCGAACGCAATCTTGCGCTCGGCGGCTCGATGGACAACGCGATCGTGCTCGACGACTACCGCGTGTTGAACGAAGACGGCCTGCGTTACGAAGACGAATTCGTCAAGCACAAGATCCTCGACGCGATCGGCGATCTGTATCTGCTCGGCCACAGCCTGATCGGTGCGTTCTACGGGCACAAGTCCGGCCACGAACTGAACAACAAGCTGTTGCGCGAGCTGCTCGCCAACGAGAAGGCGTGGGAAGAAGTCAGCTTCAGCGATCCGGCCAAGGCGCCGATTTCGTACGCGCATCCCGCACAGGCACTGTAAAGATAGCAACGCCGTCACGGCATTCGTGACGGCGTTTTGTTTTACTGCTTCGAATCAGGAAGAAGAATCTTCGGCGAGGGACGCCAGACGGAGATAAACGGCCCTTAGTTCCGGGTCGCCGATGGAGCGGGCTGCCGTCTTGAGATGTTCCGCGGCAGCGGGTGAGAGCGGCTTTCGCCTTGTTTGCCTCGGGGGACGGGGGGGCAGGGGTGCCACTTTGACGGTGAATTTTTCGACGGGCAGACCCGAGATTGTTCGTGCCTGAGTGATGAGTGCGTGCTGGTACGGACGCAGCTTCGCGGCCCAAACCGAAGAACTTGCCAGAAAGACAATCCGCCCGGCCTGCACGCTCGCCAGACAACACTGGCTGCGCAGCGGTTCCGGCAGCGGTTGGCGCAGTTGACGATCCAGAGCATCCAGGGCGCGCGCGCGCGCGATGAGCGCAGCGATGGGGCCGCATTCACCGATGGATTTGGCGGTGGAGCGGGACTTGGGTGGACCGGACGTCGGGTGCATGGCAGAAACCTGATGCGGAAGATAGAACGCGCATGAACATCATTATCGTCGCTAAACCAGGGGCGCGGCCAACTTCATTCAACCTGCAGTGCTGGCGGGTGCGCCTGCAGATCGGTGCCGCCGTGGCGGCCTGTGCGGCCGGATGCGCCGCCATCGGGTTTGCCGGCGCACTGGCTTTTGCCAATCCCCGCGACCAGGCCCTGCGCTCGGTAAAGGTGCTGCACGGCCAGATCACGATGCAGCAGAAGATCATCGAAAACCTCGAGACCGCATCGCGCCGCGACATCGACGCGCTGGCGCTGCAGCTCGGTACCTTGCAGGCACATGCCACGCGCCTGGACGCGCTCGGACAGCGCCTGACCCAGATCGGCAAGCTCGACGACGGCGAGTTCGACTTCGAGCAGCCGCCGGCCATGGGCGGCCCGGAAGATCCCGGCGCGGTTTCGCATGGCCTGGACTTCAACCTTTCCGGCAGCATCGCCGCGCTGCGCGGCCAGTTCGAAAACGAGGAGACCCAGCTCGGCGTGCTGGAACGGCTGCTGCTGGAGCGCCGCGTCGACAATTCGCTGCTGCCCAGCGGCTATCCGGTGGCGTCGGGCTATATCGGTTCGGGCTTCGGTTCGCGCACCGATCCGATCAACGGTTTCGGCGAGTATCACACCGGCATCGACTTCGACGCGCCGGCCGGCACCAGCATCACGGCGGTGGCCGACGGCGTGGTCACGTTCAACGGCGAACGCCCGGGCTACGGCAATGTCGTCGAGATCGATCATGGCAACGGCTACATGACGCGTTACGCGCACAACTCGAAGAATGTCGCGCATGTCGGCGAGCGCGTGCATGCCGGCGACGTGGTCGCCAGGGTCGGCTCGACCGGCCGGGCCACCGGCCCGCACTGCCATTTCGAAGTCTGGCTGCACGGTCGCGTGGTCAATCCGCTGACCTACGTCAACGGCGCGCACAAGAAGGCTTGAAAGCGCGTCGCTGAGCCCAAACTGATTTGTTTTGCGCGCGGGCCGCCGTATCATGGCGGCCTTCGTTTTTCGTCTGAGGCTTGAGGCCTGCGACTGAAGAAGTCGTCATCCCCGCGAAAGCGGGGATCCATCTTGATTTTCTTTGTCTCAAGACCAAGGTCAAAATGGATTCCCGCTTGCGCGGGAATGACGGTAGGTTTTTGTTTTGCGGCGTTTTCTTGACGTCGCAGCCGTCCCGACTCCCATTCAGAAACTTGTCGAACTCATGTTCAATCGCATCCTGACCGGCATTTTCGGCAGCCGCAACGAACGTCTGCTGCGGCAGATGAACAAGACCGTGGCGAAGGTCAACACCTTCGAGCCGGCGCTGCAGGCGCTGACCGATGCCGAACTGCGCGCCAAGACCGACGCGTTCAAGCAGCGCCTCCAGGCCGGCGAAACGCTCGACGACCTGCTGCCCGAGGCGTTCGCGGTCGTGCGCGAGGCCAGCCGGCGCGTGCTCGGCCTGCGCCACTATGACGTGCAGCTGATCGGCGGCATGGTGCTGCATTCGGGCAAGATCGCCGAGATGCGCACCGGCGAAGGCAAGACCCTGGTGGCCACGCTGCCGGTCTATCTCAATGCGCTGGAAGGCAAGGGCGTGCACGTCGTCACCGTCAACGACTACCTGGCACGGCGCGACGCGGCGTGGATGGGCAAGGTCTACTCGTTCCTCGGCATGAGCGTGGGCGTGGTCTATCCCGGCATGGACCATGCGGACAAGCGCGGCGCCTACGGCGCCGACATCACCTACGGCACCAACAACGAATACGGCTTCGACTACCTGCGCGACAACATGGCGCTGTCGAAAGAGCAGCGCTACCAGCGCGGGCTCAACTTTGCGATCGTCGACGAGGTCGACTCGATCCTGATCGACGAGGCGCGCACGCCGCTGATCATCTCCGGCCCGTCCGACGATTCGCCGCAGCTGTACGTACGCGTCAACCGCATCGTGCCGAAGTTGAGCAAGCAGCAGAAGGAAGACGCCGGCGGCGACTATTTCGTCGACGAGAAGGCCAAGCAGGTGCACCTGTCCGAAGAGGGCATGGAGCACGCCGAGCAGGTGCTGCGCGCCGAGGGCATCATCGGCGCGGACGAGAGCCTTTACGACGCCAAGCACCTGGCCGTCGTGCATCACTTGAATGCCGCTCTGCGCGCGAACTCGCTCTATCACCGCGACCAGGAATACATCGTCCGCGACGGCGAAGTCATCATCGTCGACGAATTCACCGGCCGCACGCTGCCGGGCCGGCGCTGGTCCGACGGCCTGCACCAGGCGGTCGAGGCGAAGGAAGGCGTGCCGATCCAGCGCGAGAACCAGACGCTGGCCTCGATCACGTTCCAGAACTTCTTCCGCATGTACGGCAAGCTGGCCGGCATGACCGGCACGGCCGACACCGAAGCCTACGAATTCCAGCAGATCTACGGCCTCGAAGTCGTCGTGATCCCGACCCACAAGCCGATGATCCGCAAGGACAACCAGGACGTCGTCTTCCTCAAGCAGAAGTACAAGTTCGAGGCCGTGATCGAGGACATCAAGGATTGCAGCCTGCGCGGCCAGCCGGTGCTGGTCGGCACGACGTCGATCGAAACGTCGGAGCTGCTGTCGGGCCTGCTGAAGAAGGAAAAGATTCCGCACGAAGTGCTGAACGCCAAGCAGCACGAACGCGAGGCGCAAATTGTCGCGCAGGCCGGCCGCCCGGGCGCCGTGACGATCGCGACGAACATGGCCGGCCGCGGCACCGACATCGTGCTCGGCGGCTCGCTCGACTCCGAACTTGCCGGCTTGCCGGCCGATACCGGCGACGCCGAGCGCGAGCACGTGCGCGCCGAATGGGCCCGGCGCCACGCCGAAGTCATCGCCGCCGGCGGCCTGCATATCGTCGGCACCGAACGCCACGAGTCGCGCCGCATCGACAACCAGCTGCGCGGCCGTTCGGGCCGCCAGGGCGATCCGGGCTCGAGCCGCTTCTACCTGTCGCTCGAAGACAGCCTGATGCGCATTTTCGCGCCGGACTGGGTGTCCAAGTGGATGCAGCTGTTCGGCATGAAGGAACACGAGGCGCTCGAAGACCGCATGATCACGCGCGTCATCGAGAAGTCGCAGCGCAAGGTCGAAGCGCACAACTTCGACATCCGCAAACACCTGCTCGAGTTCGACGACACCGCCAACGACCAGCGCAAGGTAATCTACGAGCAGCGCAACGAACTGCTCGACTCGGACAGCGTCAGCGAGAACCTCGTCAACATCCGCTACGACGTGTTCAACGACCTGTGCCGCCGCTTCGTGCCGGCCGACAGCATCGACGAGCAGTGGGACCTGGCGGGCCTGGATCGCGCGCTGGAAGGCGAATACGGCCTCAACCTCGGCCTGAAGCACTGGGCCGAGACGCAGACCGAACTCAGCGCCGATGGCGTGCGCGACTACGTCGTCGCGCAGGTCGAGCGCTTCTTCAACGAGAAGGAAACGCAATACGGCTCGGAGATCATGCGCGCCGCCGAGAAGTTCTTCCTGCTGCAGGTGCTCGACCAGCACTGGAAGGAACACCTGGCGAGCATGGACTACCTGCGCCAGGGCATCTACCTGCGCGGCTATGCGCAGAAGCAGCCGAAGCAGGAATTCAAGCGCGAGGCGTTCGAGCTGTTCCAGGCGATGCTCGAGCGCGTCAAGGCCGAGGTCGTGCAGCGCATGGCGCGCATGCGCATCCAGAGCGAAGCCGAAGTCGCCGCGCTCGAAGAGCAGCAGCGGCGCGACGCCGAACGCCGCGCGCTGGAGTTCCAGCATGCCGAGGCAAGCGGCATGGCGCCGGCGGCCGACGGCGAAGCCGAAGTCGACGGCGCGCGTCTGGGCGCGCAGGGCGGCGTTGCCGTGCAGGCGCCGATCATGCGCGACGCGCCCAAGGTCGGGCGCAACGATCCGTGCCCCTGCGGTTCCGGCAAGAAGTACAAGCAGTGCCACGGCCGGCTGGCCTGACCTGCCGGGCCGCTCGTTCTTCCAGCATTTCCTCCCCCGCTTGCGGGTGAAGGATCCGGGCCAGAAGTTCTTTCCGCGTTCCCTTCCCCGCTTGCGGGGAAGGTGCCGACTGCTGGCGCCGGGAGCGCCTGCGAACAGCGGAGCTGGCCCGATGGGCGAGCGAAGGGACTGAGCGAGTCAAGCGGATGGGTGCAAGTCCGAGCGACGGCCACATTGGTTCTTCCAGCGTTCCCTTCCCCCGCTTGCGGGGGAAGGTGCCGAAGGCGGATGGGGGTAATCTGAGCGACGGAATTCCCTGCGTGTGCGATCGCATGAAGTGACGCGGATGATTCTCGATGCGCCGCTCGCGTGATAGTCGTCGCAGAGGCTAGCGTCCCGTTCCGCAAGAAACTTTGCGTCTACGCCATTCACCTCTCCCCTTGCGGGAGAGGTCGACGCGCGCAGCGCGGCGGCAGAGGGGGGAGGCGCCGCAGGCGCCTGCTGCGCAGGCGTCACCCTCTCCCCAACCCCTCCCCCGTCAAGGGGGAGGGGCTCAAGATTGATTCGTGCGCATTGGCATTCCCTTCCCCGCTTGCGGCGGAAGGCGCCGACTGCAGGCGCCGGGAGCGCCTGCGAACAGCGGAGCTGGCCCGAAGGGCGAGCGAAAGGAATGAGCGAGTCAGGCGGATGGGGCAGCCCGAGCGACGGCCACACTGGCTCTTCCAGCATCTTCTCCCCCGCTTGCGGGGGAAGGTGCCGACTGCAGGCGCCGGGAGCGCCTGCGAACAGCGGAGCTGGCCCGAAGGGCGAGCGAAGGGACTGAGCGAGTCAAGCGGATGGGGGCAATCGGAGCGACAGACTTATCTGCGAGCGCGATCACATTAAGCGTTGCGGATGATTCTTGACGCGCCGCTCGCGCAATAATCGTCGCAAAGCCTGGAAGGCCCATCAGACAATACGAAGGCGAGCAGCGCATGACGCTTCAAGTGGTTGCGGGAATACTCGGCGACGGCGCCGGGCGCGTATTGCTCGCGCAGCGTCCGCCCGGCGCACACCTCGCCGGTACGTGGGAATTCCCCGGCGGCAAGATCGAACCCGGCGAGTCGCTGCAGGCCGCGCTGCAGCGCGAATTGCACGAAGAACTCGGCATCGACATCGGCGCCGTCGAACCGCTGATCTCGATACCGTGGCAGTACCCCGAAAAATCCATCGTGCTGCATGCTTGTCGTGTGCGCGACTTCCGCGGCGAACCGCACGGCCACGAACGGCAGGCGCTGCGCTGGCTGATGCCGCACGAAACCGTCGGCCTGCCGATGCCGCCGCCGGATCGCCCCATCGTTACCGCGCTACGCCTGCCGCAACACTATGCGATCACCGTTGAACCCGACAGCGACGCCAAGTCCCTCGCCGACATCGATCGCCTGCTTGCATCGGGCATTCGCCTGATCCAGCTGCGAGCCAAGCACCTGCAGGCGGACCGACTGGCCGCACTGGCCACCGCAGCGCTAGAGCGCACTCGAGCTGCCGGCGCGGTGCTGCTGCTCAACCGCGATTTTGCGCTGGCGCGAACGCTGCGACTCGATGGCGTGCATCTGCCGTCGGCCGACCTGATGCGACTCGACGCGCGCCCCGTCGAAGCGGATCGCTGGCTGGCAGCATCGTGCCATGACGAACGCGAGCTCGCGCACGCAGCGAAGATCGGCGTCGACTTCGTCGTGCTCGGGCCGGTACTTCCGACCGCAAGCCATCCGCACGCCCCCGCGCTCGGCTGGGAACGTTTCGAGGCGCTCTGCGCCAACGCGCCGCTACCGGTTTACGCATTGGGCGGCCTGCGCGAGGGCGATCTCGACCGAGCCCGCCGCGCCGGTGCACAGGGCATCGCCGGGATATCGGCTTTCCGGCAATGAAAGCGCGCGATGAGGCGCGATACCAACGACCGGAATGTTCGCAGTGCATCGCACCGGAATATCCGGATAACACTGTGCTCGCAGAGGGCCGAACACACAGCGCTTCAAAGCCTGGCGCGCGCGTCCGCGGCCAATCTTTCATAGAGCGCATGCAGCCGCCCGACGATCGGGTCGAGCGCGTCCCTGCTGCCGTCGTTGTCGATCACATCGTCCGCGATTGCGAGCCGCTGCTCACGCGACGCCTGCGCTGCAATCTCTGCTGCGGCAGCCTCGGGCGTGCGGCGGTCGCGCTGGATCAATCGCAGCCGCTGGACGGAAGGTGACGCATCGACGACCAGGACGCGGTCGACGAACCCGTAGTCTGTGCGCACCTCGGCGAGCAGCGGAATCGCCAGCACGCAATAGGCCGAAGCGCAGTGCGCGACCGCTTCACGCAGCGCGTCGCGCACGCGCGGGTGCAGGATCGCTTCGAGCTTGCGGCGCTCCACGGGATCGGAAAACGCCAGCTCGCGCATGCGCTGCCGGTCGAGCTCGCCACTTGCCGTCAGCATCGCCGCGCCGAACGTCGCGGCAATTTCGGCCAGCGCCGGCGTGCCCGGCCGAACCAGTTCGCGTGCAATTACGTCGGCATCGAAGACCGGGACGCCCTTGCGGCTGAAGCAATCGGCCACGGCGCCCTTGCCGGACGCGATGCCGCCGGTCAACGCCAGCACGAATCTAGGTGAGAGTCTATCCATCGGCAGTGCTTCGATTCAGATGGAGTACTATGTACACAAATCCAGTTAGGCGCCCGCCAGAATGCCGGTGCGTTATCCATCAACGGGTCATTTGGCTAGATGGATTCCTGGCGGTACGACGATAGAACAACCGCCTTCAAACTGAGCTCCGTCGAAATCTGTCTGCAAATCGGCATTCACGACCCTCATGTGGTATTGCCAGTTGTCGCTGGCCAAGCTCCATGCTTGGTCATGTCCCGGAAACGTGAGGCCCGCAATATCCACCAGCGACTCGAACGTGTTCGCGCTCAGGACGCGCTGGCTGGCGTGGGCCTGTAAGTCAGCTACACGCTGCGGACGCTCCTGCTTGTAGGCATCCGAATACCAAACAAACGCCGGGATCTGGAAGTCGTAGCGACTGCCGATGCCGTGGCCGGCAACGTCGCAGCCTGGCACGGCGAGGGTTTCTCCGTGGTCGGATTCGAACCATAGCGCGGCGACGTCGCCACTATCGCGCAGTATTTCGATGACTTGTGCGAGGACATGATCGCCATAAAGGATACTGTTGTCATAGCTGTTTCGCATCTTTTCTCCCGGTGCAATGCTGGAGCCCTTCGCATCCGACAAAGTGGGAACAAAGTGCTTGAATGACGTTGGGTAACGCGCGTCGTAATGCCAGTGATTGCCAATCAGGTGAAGTACAATGAATAGATCACCGCGGTTGCTCGCTAGGATGTTGCGCAGTGGCGGCAACAGCACTTCATCGTAGCTTGTGCCCGATTCGAGCGAATCGTGATTCAGAAATATGACATGCTGCGCCTCAAGCGCATACACCGACACAGGCGAATCAAAACTTCCCATCGAAAGTTGATTCGAGATCCAGAACGTCTCGAAGCCGCCCTCCTGCATTGCACGCAATATGGACGGCTCACGCCAGGACATCCGCATGCTGGTAATCGGCTTCCGCGTGAGCACGAGTGGAATCGCGGCGATCGATTCCGGCCATGACGTCAGCATGTCCGACAGCGGGACGAGATTGGCTATGCGCGATAGTTCCGGGTTGGTTTGGCGCTCATAGCCGAACATCTGCCAGTGATCGCGTCGACTACTCTCACCCAGAGCTAGGACGTAAACCTGCCGACCGGCAACCCCCCCGACTCGTGAGACATGAAACCGGAACGCATCCAACTCACTGACACTGGCGCGCATTGCGCTCCAGTTCTGATAGAAGTCGATTGATCGGACGACCAGCCCGAACGGGAAACCGACGGCCAGATGCGGCTCGAATGCCGCAGCGGACGCGCCTATCTGCTGCAGACGATCGCCGAAGTTGCCGCGCGCGCGAATCAAATCCGAGATCAAGACTGCGCAAGGAAGGGCTAGCAGCGTGCTCAAGAACACGAGTCTTGAACGATGGCGCCAGCGCAGGTCGGTGCGTTTGGTCGACCTGGCTGCGGCCGTGGCCAATGCAGCGCCGGCAGCTATGGCAATCAGAAGCGCATAAATCGTACGCCCAAGATACTGCACCGTCTCGTCTGGGTTTGTCGTGAATAGCGAGCCAAGAACTTGGACGTTACTCGGATGGTGGTATCTGCCGATGTAGAAAATCTCGAGGGGCGCCAGCATCGCAAACGGTACCAGCAAAACGCAGCTCACCCAGCAGCGGCCGCCAGTCAGTGCTAACACGGCAAGCAGCAGTACAAACTGGAGCAGAAATCCGGATATCCAGGCGATAGCTCCTCCGCCGACCCACACCCAGATGAGGTTTGGGGACAGGACCAGTATCATCAACGCAACCGCCAAGATGGCCGACGTTATCGTTCCACGACGCAGATTGCGCAAAGGTCGATGATCCTGCAAAACGCTCACGCGTTCGCCCGTGTAAGCGAGCGCGCGTCAATACGAATCGGGCGCTGGACCGTTCGGGCCACTGGCCGCAACCACAGCTTCGCAATCGAGGCCCATCGGTGCAATGCCTGCGAGCAGCACGGCAGGCTGCGTAACGTAAACTCGGCGGAGACGGTCATGGCAGCGGCGGAAGAACGGAGGCGTAGATACTCAGCAGTTGATCGCCAGCAATGAGCCAACTCCAACCCGCAACCGCAAGGAATGGGCCGAATGGGATGGGTGTCGCTCGATTTTGACCCTTTAGCATAAGAAACATGCCGCCTACTATTGCACCGATCAAAGACGACAGCAGGACAATGGGCAACAACGCGGATGCGCCCATCCACGCCCCCAATGCGGCCAGCAGCTTGAAGTCGCCGTACCCCATGCCTTCCTTGCCAGTAGAGAGTTTGAACAGCCAGTAGATCGACCACAGACTCAAGTAGCCGATGATCGCGCCGACAATGCTCGCGCTGCTGGAGACGAACAAGGGAACCAGAGAAATGGCCAGACCCAACCAGAGCAGCGGCAGCGTCATCTGGTCCGGCAGCAATTGCGTGTGCAGATCGATACCGGACAATGCAATCAGCGTCCAGGTAAAAATCAGGGCCGCTGCCGACT
>Ga0207695_10011626_pt1 | contig 10644 bp, 4 predicted proteins | sample KBSC54metaG_FD_184354 | JGI IMG/M metagenome (GOLD analysis project Ga0207695, IMG submission 184354) | Corn rhizosphere microbial communities from Kellogg Biological Station, Michigan, USA - KBS C5-4 metaG (SPAdes) (version 2) | ecosystem: Host-associated > Plants > Roots > Rhizosphere > Soil... | reverse complement strand
GTTTGCCGATGGTCGTTGGTGGGTTCAGCCTTTCGCGTCTTCTCCTGTGACCGAGATTTTGGCGGACGGTTCCTGGAAGGCACAAATTCATTTAGGAACCAAGTACGCCGCGTTGTTGACTAAGGACGATAAGTTACCTCCTCAATTTCTTGAGACGCTCCCCTCAGCTGGAGGAAGCGTCGACGCTGTGGAAGTGGTCAAACCGAGCGGGGATCAGCTTTCTACTTCTCATACGGCGCCGCCAAGCAAGACGCTGCGATTCAGCGGATTCGATTGGCAAGTTCGTACGATCCCTGGAGACTATGGTGCGAAGACCAATGAGTATAGCGCCGCAAATGTCTCTCTCGACGAATCGGGAGCATTGCACATGCGCCTGACCAGGAATGCCGGAGGATGGGTCTGCTCCGAGATCCACAGTGTACGTTCTTTGGGATATGGAGACTATCGGTTGCAAGTGCAAGACGTGAGCAGCCTTGAGCCGGCGGTTATGTTCAGCACATTTAGTCTTCTGGCGCAGCCAACGGACGGCGATCACCGAGAAATGGATATTCACATCACTCGACGAGGCGAGCCCGCAAATAGGAATGCGGAGTTTGTCGTTCAGCCATCTTTTGTACCGGCCAACTTTTACTATTTCAATGTTCCGCCTGGCCCTCTAGCGATTCAGTTGAAATGGACGCCTGAGAAGGCCGAGTTCTCCGCGGTGCGTTTGCAAATGCATGGTGAAAAGCCTGTGGCATCTTGGATATTTGATACCGGCGTGCCAAGGGCTGACGAAGCGCAGATATACATCAATTTCTGCAATTTTGGAAATGCCCGGATACCTCCGACGCATAACGCGGAAGTCGTGGTGAAGAGCTTTGACTTCTTCCCTTAATAAATTGCTGAATCGATGGGAGACTATCTGCGCCATGGCGCTGATCGCCCTGTCGTGCTCACTTCTCGCTCGAGCACAGGTTGGCGCGCACCAACTAGACGAGTACCGACGCACGCAGTGGGGCTCAGATCAAGGGCTTTCAGCAGGGAGAATTCAAGCTCTGGCTCAAACACCGGACGGTTATCTTTGGGTCGGGGCAGCTAACGGACTCTTTCGGTTCGATGGTTTTCGTTTTGTGCCGATCCTCACAGAACAGAAACAGCCACTGCGACAGATCCTCGGCCTCACGGTTGATAAGCAAGGCATTCTCTGGGTCCGTACTGCTGACACCCGGCTGCGGCGGGTAGAGCGGGATAGTGTCGATGCGCCAGCGGTTTTCGAAAAGAAGGCTTTGGGCGTTTTGTCTATGAGCGCTGCCCAGACACGAGGAATATATGCGACGGACGTTCACAAAAGCATAGTTCGATTGACTGGAGACCACGTCGAGGCACTTCCTATCCATTCGAAAGCGCTATTGATTGCGGTGTCGGAAGCGACCGACGGACGGCTTTGGATTGGAACCGATCGAGGACTCCTTACTTGGACCGCCGATGCGCCAAAGGCTGCGACTGGGCTCGGTGCCGATCAAGTAATCAACTGTCTCCTCGCAAGCGAGAACGGGCAAGTTTGGGTTGGGACCGATGAGGGGCTCGCGTACTGGGATGGGCGTCAGTTAGTCCGCCTACCCTTTTCGAACCCTGATATGCAACACCTCCACGTCCTCGCACTCACGGAGGACCGCGATAAAAGCTTATGGCTCGGAACATCCAAAGGCTTGGCGAGGTACACCCAATCGGGCGTGGAATGGGTTTCATCGGGAGACAGCTCTGCGCCCACATCTGTAACGGCCCTTACGCAAGATCGACAGGGGGATGTTTGGTATGGGGTCGGCTCTAAATTAGAACGGCTTGAAAGCACAGCAATCGTTCCCGTCAAGTTGCGCGACCCTACGTCAGGCAATCGATTCGGTCCCTTGTATGTCGATCATGAAGGACGCGTGTGGTCTGCAGATCTTCAAAAAGGACTGTCCTGGATGCAAGACGGATCGGCTCACACCGTGTTGAACGACGGCCTGCCAACGGACGAGGTTTACTCCATCGACGGGCTTGGCGATAACATCTGGGTGGGCAGGCGTGGACGCGGCCTCACGAGACTTCGAGTAGTGAATGGGGCTCTGGAGAGCAAGACTTGGGATAAGCGGAACGGACTTGCTCAAAGCAGCGTCTACGTCGTTCGTGCCGCTCCGGACGGAACAGTTTGGGCAGGCACTCTGACCGCGGGATTGGATCGATTTCAGAATGGGAAATTCACCCATTTCGATGAACGAGAAGGGCTTCCTTCGAACGCAATTACGGCCATAGAAATCGGCACCCAAGGGCAAGTGTGGATTGGCACTCCGGCTGGTGTATGCAGTATTGAAGGTCATCGTTGCTCTCCGTTGTCACCCTCCGAACAAAACTCAGGGCAGGACGTTCTTGCACTACTGAACGATCCCTCGAACGGTCTTTGGATTGGCACTGCGAAGGGCCTGTTCTTGCACACTGAACGCGGGTTTCATGCCGTACCGATTCGTTCTGGCTCTCAACCGATGATCCTGGGCCTGGGAGCCGACAGGGCCGGAAGACTCTGGATCGTGAGCGATCACTCTGTCATGAGCGCGATACCGAAGCAACTGCTCAATGCGAAAGATCCTTCCATTCGCAATTATGGAATTGAAGATGGCCTTGAATCGATTGCAGGAGTTCGTCGTTCCCGCTCGGTCGTCACGGATACGCAAGGGCAGGTCTGGATGACCACCGCATTTCAAGTTGCCAGGGTTGGAAGTAGCCCGGAGGACATGCTTGCCGCAATACCCCAAGTCGAAGAAGTAACTGCTGACGGGGCTTTGCTCGGCGGTAAAAGTCCAAAAGTTCCTGCGGGCGCCAAAAGACTCACTTTTGCTTTTACAGGTCTAGATCTGCATGCGCCGTCACGCGTACGGTTTCGTTACCGGCTCGACAATTTCGACAAATCGTGGAGCGCTGTGGTTTCCGACCGACAGGCTACGTATACCAACCTGCCTCCGGGAGAGTACACGTTTCGGCTGATCGCGTCCAACGAGTCAGACTCCTGGAGCTCTTCCGAGAGTACGATCCGCGTGAAAGTCGAACCGCTAATTTGGCAACGTTGGTCCGTGAGAAGTTTTGTGGCGTTGGTCATTGCCCTTCTTGCAATGCTCGCTTATCAAACTCGGACAAGAAAGCTCCTCGCACACGCGAACATCCTAGCTGATGAACGCCTAAGGGAGCGGACGCGGATCGCCCGCGACGTCCACGACACACTGCTACAGGGATTTATTAGTTCGCTGATGCACCTTCACGTTGCGCAAAAACAGATCCCCTCCGATTCTCCTTTCAAAGATAGGTTCACGTCCGTTCTTGAAGGCATGGAACGCGTCATCGAAGAAGCGAGGCTCACGGTTGTTGGACTTCGAACGCCTGAGTCCGGCCATGAATGTCTTGAAGGCAGTCTGCGGGACTTTTTCCTGGAGATCGGTGACCTTGGGAACGCCGAGTCAACTCTCCGATCAAGTGGAACCCCACGCCGACTCAAGCCTAAAGCATATGAAGACATCTCTTCAATTGCGAGAGAGGCCATTCTAAACGCGGTACGTCACGCCAATGCGAGAACAGTACGAGTCACGATCGATTGGGGATGGCGGCGGCTAAGGTTACAGGTCTCCGATGACGGGTCCGGAATTGATCCGGACACCTTGCAGCATGGACGCGCCCAGCATTGGGGGTTGGCAAGTATGCGGGAACGCGCCGAACAACTTAAGGCCCACTTAAGCATCGAAAGTGATTCATCCTCTGGCACACAAATCACCTTGAGCGTTCCTTCATCTGTGGCCTATATCGCGTTGAACAAACCGCGAAAGGCGACGCCTGCTGATGCAGAATGAGGTTTTTGAAGCAGTCCCGGACAAAATTTTTAAGTAAGGTTCGTGATTCCGACAACTCGTCGGAACCACGCATTCAGCTCAATTACTTCTGCGCCGTTGCAGTATTTGGCTCCCCCGAAGCAGCTTGAATGATGAAGTCTGACACCTCTTGCGGTCGTGAAAGCATAGGCACATGACTCGTCGGCAATGTAAGCGTCGTGGCGTTCATGCGCTTTGCCGTGACGCGTTCTTGCTCCGGCGCGATCATTCGATCATTCGACGCGATTACGAACCAACTCGGCTTGGTGCGCCATGCCGCTGTTGAGATCTCCGCGCCAAGCGCAGCGCCCTGCGTTGGGGTTTGCGTCGCCAGAAGGAGGTTCCTTTCGGCAATTGTGAGGTCGGGCGCAAAATCTTCGATAACGCCTTTAGGCGTGAGAACAAGAAAACCATCGGCAAGGGGCCGTAATTCAGTCACACCGGGCGTCGTTCCGTATGGCTTTCCCAGACTTCCCGAAGACTCACCTTTGTCTGGCGCGAAGGCAGCGACATAGACGAGCCCGACGACCTTGGAATCGTTGCCGGCTTCTGTAATGATCGCCCCTCCGTAGGAATGACCTATCAGAAGAACAGGACCATCCTGAGCATCGATGATTCGTTTAGTAGCGGCGACATCATCGGCGAAGGACGTCAACGGATTCTGAACGCAAACGACATGAAGGCCTTTCTTCTCAAGCAATGGAACTACCTTGGACCAGCTTGAGCCATCTGCCCACGCGCCATGTACAAGAACGACATTGTGAACCGGCTGGGCTGGTTTTGTCTGCGCACGTACGGCAAGGGGGAGCGCGCAGAAGAGCAGGATGGAAACTCGTAGCGAATTGAGAAGCGTGGAACGGAGATTCATGGGGTGTCCTTTCGACGTTAAGCCTTCAGCAGAAGTGCTTATCTTCGAAGCTATTACCAAAAGGAAGCGACGTACAGAGTCAGTCGGAGGGGATCGATACAGACATTTAGAGCCCCTGGACTAGTTGTTCGATCCAACTTCAATGATCATTTTGCTACGCTGGCGAGATTGAAAAAAGATAGGCAGGATCACGCATGTGCCGATGTGTATGGCAAAGGGGCTATATGGCACTTAGCACTGTGGTTCCACCAAGGACTCTAAGGCTGAGAAAGCACACAACGTTCAGTTCCTGTACCGGTACTGTAGCGGTACACAGATCAGCTTTTCCGCTTGCTTAGGATTGCGCTAAATTACGGTCACTCAGCTAGTTAGCATTATACTCTATTACGCCATCATTTGCTTTATTTTCAATAACATGCGGCCTCCCCTGGAAGAATAAAGCTCAGCGCTGCAGGCACCTGTTCATTGGTGCAAAATCCACCGCTGCCCTGCCACTCTTACAGATCGGACTTCCCGGTTGGTGCGTCAACTTTTGGCGAGCCAGGGTTGGGCGAGCCAGCTGACTACTGATTAGCTGATCTCAAATTCGTGGGTGTGCTTGATCGACAGCAGGTCTTTGGTCAGCAAGACGCTGTCCTCCTGGATCGTGCCCAGCGTTGAGCGGCTAATGGCCTTTCCGTTATTTGGGTGGATATGCAGGATCAGGTCGGCGCCAAATCCAGCGGACACTTCGATGATGACTTTCCACTGGCGATCCGTGAGGGCTTGCGTCGACCAGCTGACCGTTCCAAAGCGGGTTGGGCATTTTGAAACTGCGATGGATTTGCCGCTGAGGAACCAGTGTTTCGGCGCCGCCTTCTGCAGATGGCAGACATCGTGGTCCGACTCCTCGTAGCACAGCAGCCATCGCAAGCCGAGAGTTGGCTGCAGGGTACTGTTAATCACCGAAGACCACCCATACCGGCCACCTTCTCCTGGAAAGCTGCCCGGCAGGTAAGCATCTTCAGGCGAGTAGCGGCTTCCGGAGTCGGCAGCGTAGCAGACTAGTGCGTACAGGTTCAGAAGGAAAGGACGATAGTCTTTCTGTCGAATCTTAACTGCGAGGCTTCCGTGATCCATGAAATTTGAAGTGCGTGCTACAGCTCCATCTGTGTGAAGTCCCATGATCTGCATTCCTGCCAGTTCACGATGTTTCAGATGGCCTACGTCAAGCTCGGCGTCGCCCCAGTCGGCCAAGAACCAATCCTGCATGAAACGATGATTTTCATAGCTCGATAGTTCGCGGGGCGCGTGGTCGATGTCATCCGGCGTGAATGGTGTTATCCCTTCAGCCTTCATCCGAGAAGAGCGAAGCGCAAGCGTGGCTCGCAACGAGCTTTCAATCTTGCCTCGCATCTCTTTGGCGACGGCATCGTAGCGGGCTGCAGCTGTGTGAAGCGCATCGTCCTGACTGATGCGCGCGGCCAAGGCCAGACAGCGGCTATGCTCAGCTAGCCCGCGCCAGATCCACACCGAGTTTTGATAGTAGTAGGGATGAGAGTTGGGAAAATCATTGTTCGGTTCGCCGAGGTCTGCCTCGGGAGACCCATAGATAAGGCCGTGTCTTCGGTCGCTGGGCGGGAACTGTTGCTTACTGTATTCGTATCTCTGGAGAACATACGCAATCATCCGCTCGAGCACAGGCAAGCGCCTGCGCAGATTTGATAGGTTGCGGCTGTAATCAAAAGATCTTGCAGAATTAGCAAGGAAGATGCCCACGTTCAGTGGTGCTTCGACCTGGTCCTGCGTGTTGTACACGAAGTTTCCATCCGGCAAGATGTAGTGGTCGAGATAGAACTGGAAGTAGGCATCGGAATCTTCTGTCAGATTCCATAACTGGTGCGCCCAGATGAACTCATACTGTGCAACAGGAAAGAGCGCGTGGCTTCGCTCGGGGATCTTCGTATAAGCTCCCTCTCCCGTTTGATAGGTTGGCTCGAAACCGCGATAACTACAGCGACATAGAGTTATGCCGGCCCGCGCCGAATTAAGTAGCCATTCATCCGGAATGCTGACTGGCATTGACGTTTCATAAAAGGTGGACCAGCGATTCCATATCCCTGCGAGTTCCGCATAGAACTGCTCAGCGGTGCAATTCCAGTAGCGATCTAAGTACATCTTTCCATCGGCACCCTTAACGGCCCCGTTGTTCAGATATCTTTGCTCGGCCATGCTATCGGGAATCAGTGAGCGAACTCTGCCCATCGGCTTGGCGTCAGCACCTGGAGGTAGCAGAACCATCGTTTCGTATCCGCATTGAAATTGAGGATTCCACACGCCGATATCGGCAACGGGAAGATAGCCGCCTAGCAAGGTGCGCTTGCTGTAGCCGGGAGTATAGGCATATAAGTGAGGGTTATCACCTGGTGTGAGTGACGACGGGTCAAAATAAGCGCCCATCTGATCCTGTTCCCAGGATGCTTCGCTACCTGACTTCGCGCCGAGTTCTCGAGACTTACCGTCTGCCTCGAGATATAGCGAGACCTGCGGGCCCCCTTGTTCATTTGCGACCAACGTCCAGCCGATATATTCAGGGCCGAGAGCAGCCACGTTCTCGTAGCAAGGGTCTTCAGAGGAATTCAGTATGTGCAGACCGGGCACATCAGGACCAGGGACATACTGCGCGGCACGCTCGAATCGAGCCCCTTTTGATGTATCGATAGGCCGTGGACGAATCTTCGACAGGTCGCCGACCTGCTTGGGAATATGGGCGATCGTACCTCGCTCTTCGGTGACGTACACGATTGCTCCACGATGTGTGACGTGCTTCTCAAAGACGGCTGTGTCTACCCCATTCATGTTGCTGATCGCGAGTAACTGCCATCCCTCGATACTCTCGCCGATGCGAAGCGCTTTAGTTTGGCCTGCTACGGTAGCCGTGAGTCTTCCTGCCGTAAGGCTATGGGCCTGGGGAGTAGCTTTGAGAGACTCTTCTTCGCCGGGAAGGTAGAGTGAGTATTCGTTGGGTATGGCCGCAGGTTTGTAACCGGCCCGTGGATGGGATACCTGTTCTTCGGAGAAGGCCAACGTGGAACCGCTCATGGAAGCGGCTGCGGTACTGGCTAAGAACTGCAGGAACTCGCGACGATCGAACAAGGGTGATCTCCCCGGTGAAGTGCGCAGCTCGAACGAATGTGTCAGCGTGCTCTTGACCAGGCAGCGACGCAAGTCGAGGTGCAGACTTAGTGTCACTCTACAAATGCGATCGGTCTATAGTCCGACCCGACTATAGAATTGCTCGGCCTTGAGCGTTGACCGCTTCCATTCTAGTCATCGGTGAAGATAAGACCCCTCTGGATGGCGATGGTGGCCGCTTCAGTTCTGTCTGAGACCTCCAGCTTTTCGATAATGCTGTATACATGGTTCTTTACTGTGTTCTCACTGATTCCAAGCGCGTGCCCGATCTGCTTGTTGGTGGGGCCTTTCGAAAGCATCTTGAGAATTTCCACCTCACGCGGCGTTAGATCCGTGCGCATCATCCTTTCGGCCAGACGCAGGGCAATCTCTCGAGGGATGTACCTCTTTCCAGAATGTACCGTGCGAATAGCTTCCACCATTTCCTTGAGGCTCGTATCTTTGAGCAGATAGCCCAAGGCTCCCGCCCGCACCGAGCGGTAGATATCTTCATCGGTTTCAAAGCTGGTCAGGATGATGACACGCACTGCTGGGGATGCGATTCTAGCCGCGTTGAGCGTCTCGATTCCGCTCATGCCATGCATGCGGAGATCAAGCAGGATCACGTCCGGCGCCGACTGCTTCAGCTTTGCCAATGCCTCTTCTCCACTGGCTGCGTACCCGACTACTTCCAATTCTGTCTGTGTTCCCAGCATGCTGGTGAGGCCTGCGCGAACGACCGGATGATCATCGACGATAAGGATGCGGATGCGGTGCGTCGGCGGTTGTGGCATGATGCAGATGCTCCTTCAGGAACGTTAGTAAGAGTCGGGACCAAGAAAGCAATGTAACTCGGCGAGGGAGTGGGACGGTGACGATAATTTGCGTGCCATTACCAGGCTTGCTCACGATCTGAATGTCTGAGGCGATACTTTCGGCACGCTTGCGCATGCCGATGAGACCGAACCCGCCCAAGCCTTCGTCCGCTAAGAAACCAGCTCCATCATCGGCGATCGTTAAGCGCACTTGCGTCTTGCGGTGCTCAAGCAATATCGACAGGTTTGTCGGGTGGGCGTGGCGCACGGCATTTGCCAATGCTTCCTGGCCGATGCGATAGAGATTGTCGCTGATTCGTAGCGGGATCGGCTGGATTTCTCCGGTCGACTTCGCGGTCACACCCACTGTGCCGCCAGCCACTAGCCTTTTTGCGCAGAAGGCCAGCGCGCTGAGAAGACCTTCCGATTCCAGGTGCTGCGGACGAAGCATCTCAACAGTGCGCCGCGCCTCGGCGTGACTATGCCGCACGAGATCCGTTGCTAGGTCGAGCTGCTCGTGCATGCTTAATAGTTCTTCCGGCAGGCCCGCTCGAATGGCTTCTAGCTGAAACCCTATGCCTGCATAGCCCTGCGCAAGCGTGTCATGCATCTCAAATGCCAGGTGTTCGCGCTCTTGCACTATCGCCCGCAATCGCCAATGATCGACGCGGTGATACAGCAAGTTTGCCAACAGTGCCAGTAGCAGCAAGCCAATCGCCATCCCTACTAAGTGACCTGCGCTCCACCAGGGCGGCCCAGCCAGCTCGACCAAATCGTCCGTCGATCGCACCAGCAGGGTGAACGGAGTTATGTCCTGGGTCGAAGGAGACTCGGCCACGGAAACTCCCTGAACGCGAAGGAGACTTCCTTCCTTGAGGCGATTGTAGAGAGAATTACCTCTTCCCTTTGTCATCACTGCTCGAAACGATTGCGGCCCGGAGTCGAGATAGAAGATCAGAGTCTCGTCAGCACCGGGAGCCTTGGCGCGCAGGCGGCCCTCGACCTCAATGAATTCGCCATCGAATGCGCCGGTTGCTGCTTGAGAGGCCGTGACTGAGAGTGCAGGAATTGGAGTTCCAGCCCACAAGACCCGGACCGAGGCATCCTCCAGGGTTGGGCTGAAGTCGCCTGGATGAACCACCCCGGTTGCTTCAACTTCGTCTCCGACCCGCAGCGGCTCATGAGAGGTTCGATTCACCATCACCCCTCCACTTGAGTCCTCGACGAATAGCGATGGGGCGATGATCGTCACGACGCCGCGGATGGTGGCACGCTCCCGCTGAGCAATTGGGAAGAGCTTGAGATTGCTGATGGGCACGGCGTTCGGGCTGGATGGAAGAGCCTTGGTCCGAGGACTTGCCAGCGGCGCATGAAACCCGTTGACTGCGATCGAATCTTTCACCTGCGCCTCAGCAACGGATTCATGTTGATTCGCAACCGAGGTGAGCATCGCGGCTGCGTCGGCTTCTGACGCAGGCCGGATGGAGATATTGCGCCAGATGCCTCCTGCTGCGTAGGAGCGCAGGCCTGCACGCCCCGAGAGCACACAGTCGATGTCCTTAACCGAAAGCAGCGTGCGAGTGTTTTGCACGGGTGCTTCCGCCATGGCGACCAACTGGCAACCATAGGCCAGCAGTTTGAGATGGTACCAGTGCTCTGGCACGACCCGGCTTCCGTCGAACGTCACCGCTTTGGTGACTTCCATCCATCCATGACCGGCGCGCCCCAACACGAGGGAGTTATCAAGATTGCGCAGGCCGGCATAGTAGCCGGTATAAGCATCTACTCCTTCCTCTTCGTCACTGGAACGGATGATCAGGCCAGCGTTCCCGCTTTCGCCCAACAACATCACATCTGCCTCAATGGAGTAGTTGGTCCAGTGCTTCGATCCGGTAAGGAGCTTGGCCCCGCGCTCGTCGGAATCGTTGCGCAT
>Ga0207695_10011625_pt1 | contig 10645 bp, 10 predicted proteins | sample KBSC54metaG_FD_184354 | JGI IMG/M metagenome (GOLD analysis project Ga0207695, IMG submission 184354) | Corn rhizosphere microbial communities from Kellogg Biological Station, Michigan, USA - KBS C5-4 metaG (SPAdes) (version 2) | ecosystem: Host-associated > Plants > Roots > Rhizosphere > Soil... | reverse complement strand
GACATCGTCGATAACCGATCGATCGAAAACCTGATGGGCACGCAGCCTTACAAGTGGAACGGTGGCAATCCCGATCTGCCGACGGAGTGCGGCCCGCGCACGGAGAAGTACTTTTATCGATCGCAGAGTTTCGATAGCACCCAGCTCACAGACCTGGTGGCGTTCGTCCTTTCCCTGCCCTCGAGGCCTAATCGTTATCGCTCTTCTGACGGCCAACTCACAGCGGCTCAAGAGCGAGGCAAGGCGATCTTCGACCGTGTTAAGGCAAAAAACGGCCACGCCATTCCGGAGAACAATCGCTGCTTCAGCTGTCACAGCGGACCGAAGCACACGAACAACACGTCTTTCGACGTCGGCACTGGTCGCGCGACAGACCGGTCGTCACTTGTGGATACCCCGCAACTTCCCGATGTGGCCTACTCCGCTCCTTATCTGCACGACGGAGCCGCGCGATCGCTGGAGGAAATCTGGACCATTTTCAATCCCAAGGATCAGCACGGCGTGACCAACGATCTGACGAAAGATGAACTGAACGACCTTATTGAGTACTTGAGGACGTTATGAGAAGAACAATCCTTTACCTCACCCTCGCCGCAGTTCTCGCGCTTCCTGCGGTGGCGGCCCCGCCCAATATGCCTATGTTCCGTTGGGAGAATTTCACGATCGCGGATGGCTTGCCCAACAACCACGTCTATTGCGTCCTGGTAGACGGCAATCATGTCTGGGCTGGGACCGACAATGGACTCGGCGTTTATGAGAACGGTAAATGGAAGATATATCGCCCGGCGGACGGCATGGCGCACCAGGCGGTCTTGTCACTCGCGCTCGACAAGAACACGGGGGACGTGTGGGCCGGAACAATGGGCGGACTGAACCGAATCTCCCCCGGCCGCATCGACACTTTCACCCAGCTCAATTCAGGTCTCAGCAATGACATCGTGTACGGCGTTGGCGTTTACGGCGATTACGTGTGGACCGCGACCGCCGCCGGCGCCAGCCGGTACAACACTCGTACCGGACAGTGGGCTTTGTTTAACGAGCGCAACACGCCGATGTTCGAGATTTGGATTTATGCAGTCAGCCCTGCCGAGGACAAGGTGTACTACGCCGTCTGGGGCGGAGGCGTTCTTGAGTACGACGTCAAGACGGAGCGCTGGAAGGACTACAACGATCCCGACGGCGAGACCGAGCTGGTGCTCTTCAAAGACCAGGGGCTGATTCACGAGATCACCACTTCGGTCAGCTACGTGAACAAGATCCTCTGGGTCTCGACCTACTTCGGTGCCAGCCGTTACGACGGCCGCACCTGGCACAACTTCCTGAATAAAGACAGCGGGCTGCCGAGCAACTTCACCAGCCAGGTGAAAGGCGTTGACGGCGATCGCGCGTGGTTTTCAACCGACAAAGGCCTCGCCTATTACGACGGCACCAATTGGGCTGTGTATCGTCCCGCAATGGACACCCACAGACCGGAGATGCTGGTGCGTGCGGACGGAAACATCACGCCAATCGCGGTCACGACTGCCCCGGCGCACAACTATATCCTCGGCGTGGACTTTCAGGGCGACGACATCTGGGTGGCGACAGCTGAGGGATTGAGTCACGGAATTCGGGTCAAAGACAATTCCACCACGAAGGTCACTAAGGCACACGAAGGAAGACAGGGTAAATCAGCAATGCGGGTTGCAAAGACTTTGCGGTAGCGGCAAAACACAAAGGAGAACCTATGGGCCTAGCAGAATTACTTCACGAAATCACAACCGCGCCTATTGAGAAGCGCGCCATCACCAACTTGAACGTGCTGAACGAGGCTTATGACTACGGAAGCGCGTTCTCGCGCGGCATGCGTGTTGAACTCGGCAAGTTTGTCGTGCTGTTTATTTCCGGCACGGCAAGCATCGACGATCACGGCCGCACGCTGTATGTCGGCGATTTACGCTCGCAAGTGCGCCGCACATACGACAACATCACCGCGCTGCTGGAGTCGGAGGGCGCGACATGGAAAGACATCGTCCGCACCACTTGTTACCTGCGCGATATCGAGCGCGACTATCAAGCCTTCAATGAGGAGCGGACACAGTTCTATAGAGAGCAGCGTCTTAATCCGGTACCCGCTTCCACGGGCATTCAAGCGATTCTCTGCCGGCCAGACTTACTGGTGGAGATCGAAGCAATTGCCATCTTCCAGAAGCCCAGTCCTCAGGAGTAACACCATGCGCCGCATACTGCCCATTGTGCTCTCCGCGTTCCTGACGTGCGCAGCAGGTGCTCAGACGGGCACCTGCTCGTGCGGAAGCAATCCCCCAGAGCGTCCCGCTCCTCGGTCATTGCATCCGTACGCCGGCGCACCAGACGATCTGCGCCCATACGCGAAGTTTCAGAAGCCGTACTACGAGCACTATAACGACCTGATCGAGTACAACGGTGCGGCGCGGGATATTCCCGACCCTGATCTCAAAACCCTGGATGAGATTCGCATCGGCTTTCTGGCGCCTCTGTACGATCATCCCGATCAGGCGCTTGGTCATCGCATGTTGAACGGCGCGGAGTTGGCCGTGGACGAGGCGAATGCGGCCGGCGGTTATTGCGGCAAACCATTTCGCATCATCACGCATAACGATTATGACAACTGGCAGAATAGCCGGCTGGCGACGCAAGGTCCCGACAAGGATTCGGCAATCTGGGGCTCGGCTTCAAACGACGCTGTGAAGATGATCTATGACGACAAGGTCTGGGCCATGTTCGGCTCGATCAGCGGGGAATCTACTCACATTGCCCTTCGCCTTACGCTGAAGGCGGAGACGCCGCTGATTAACAGTGCGTCTACCGACCCCACGATTCCCGAGACGATCATTCCATGGTACTTCACCGACCTCCAAGATGACCGTGTGCAGGGATACACCCTGGCGCGGCACATTTACACAGACCTCGGACTGAAGCGGGTCGCCCTTCTACGTGTGAACGATCGCTATGGACGCTTTGGCGTAATCAAGTTTCGCGATGCCTCGCGACGGTTGGGACATCCCGTCGCGATCGAACAAAAATTCTTCCCCGGCGATACCGATTTTCGTCACCAGCTCGGCGTCATCAACGACACCGGCGTCGATGCGATTGTTTTGTGGACCGACCAGGGGCCCGCGGCTGAGATCTTGAAAGAAATGCGCGAACTCGGCATGAAGCAGCGTGTTTTTGGCAGCCATCGCACAGTCGGCGATGAATTAATCAAAGCCGCTGGACCTGCCGCAGAAGGATTTGAGGCGGTTTATCCCTATGATCCCAGCCAGCGTACGCAGAAGTGGCTGGAATTCAATGCCCGGTTTGAAGCGCAATACCACGAAAAGCCCGACCATTTCGCCGCGCTTGCGTATGACGCCATGCAGGTGCTGCTGCAGTCGATCTGTCGCGCAGGTCTCAACCGTGGGCGGATTCGCGATGTGCTCACCGGTGTGACTGAATATGACGGCGTCACCGGGCACATGGTGTTCGATCCCAACTGCAAGAACATCAGCCCGCTGTTTCTAGGGACAGTACGCGACGGCAAGATCACTTACCGCCGCATCACGATGGAAAAGGTGCAGGCATACGCGAAGGTTGGTGAAGATGGCGTTGAATACTACGGGCCAGCAACCACGCCGCTCTCAAATTCGCCGGAGATCAAGATTGCGGTGTTCGGGCCAGGTGCGGAAAGGGCGATTGCTTTGCCTGAAACCGTGAACGCTGTGCAGAAGTTGGAGACGTCGGGACGTCACTACACACTTGTCGCCGTTCCAAGCCATGTTGCGTGGGGCAAGGCTTCAACCGGTTTAGTAAATGCTGTGTATCAGGAAGGCGTCGTCGGCGTGATCGCGCTGGATCGCAATGCTGCGCACCTGGCCGAGCAGATCGGGTCGAAGGCGTTTGTTCCGGTGATCGCGATTTCGTCGGACCGAATGCTGACGACGACAAACGTCCCGTGGATTTTCCGCTTGCCGGAAGGAACGCCTTTGGAGAAAGCTCTGAATGTTTTCGTGGAGGCGGCCAGTGCATCCGGCGCTGATCGTGCCAAAATTCGCGCGTATCTAGCATCCGGGGACACGATTGCGGGAGTGAGCTTCACGCCGACAGGAGATGCCAGGTGAGTGGCGCCTTACCCTCGGAGCGCTTGGCCGTCCCTCTGGGACTAGCTCGTTCATCGCGACTCTACCCAGCGCTGCCGCGCTGGGCTAAGCTGGGCCGTCCGTTTCACGGGCTTTCGGTCGAGATCCTGTGGTGCTTCGTTGTTTGTATTCTGTCCTTGGCTGCGCCCGCCTTAGCCGCCGATCATCCGAACCTTCCAGCAGGCAGCGAGTGCCTCTCCTGCCACGCGGAGAGGACGAAAGGTCAATCCGTTCACTTCGATTTCGCTCACGCCTGTACCGTCTGCCATGTGGTCAGTATTGCGGATGGAAAGACTTCCATCATGCTCGTTCTGCCGAAAGACAAAATCTGCTACTCCTGCCACGAGAAAGCGGCCATGGATGAGATCCCGTATATGAAGGGTGAATGCCTTTCCTGCCACGATCCTCATAACAGCCAGCGTACGTACCTGCTGCGGCCCAACGTACCTCTGCCTACTGAAAAGCCCAAACCCTAGCGCGGTATAGAGAAGTTGCAATTTCGGCGCTTGGGAAAAACCTCGGGGGCCCTTATGCACGATTGCTGCCACCGTGTTTATAATGGGCTGCCGCTTCCGTTCCCAGCTCTTCCTGAAAGGATCCTCCATGGTACCGACGCCGAGACCGCTTAGTACTCGGCTGAAGCACTTGGGCTTCACGCAAGGAAGTCAGATGAAACTCTATGGCGAGAAGTTCGAAGTTGCCGGAGAACCAATCGTGGTCACCGCCGAATTGGTTCTCGTGGATGCTGTCGAAACAAAATCCGGACAACTCAAGCGCATCCGCATCCCATTGCCCATACTGAAGATGGCGCACGACAGCGCCCCTTAACGCGCGCCAAACGCACAAAGAGTCGCGACATCGCGCTGAGTTCCGCAGGTAGGGTAGAGGACGCAGTTTTAGTATGCGACCGATGTCGCCGGTCGCAACGCCTGTCCCGACTCCCTGCGCGCCTGCAATGCTGTCGCTGTGCGCTGGAAGATTTCAGAGGGAGATCCGGTAGCCACGACCGTCACCAGCAACCCGCGGTTGCGATAGAACTGGATCAGCGGCGCGGTGCTCTTTTCGTAGGCGTCCAGGCGAACGGCAATCGATTCTGGATGATCGTCTTCCCGCTGATACAAGCGACCGCCGCAGTGATCGCAAATTCCCTGGAGTAGGGGAGGTTGCGAGGTCACATGGAAAATTGCTTTGCACTTGTCGCAGGTGCGACGCCCACTGATGCGGGCAACGATCTCGGCCGGCGGCAAAACGTAATTCACCACCGCGTCCAGCTTGAGTTGCTCCTTCTCCATCAACTTGCGGAGTGAGTCGGCTTGCGCAAGCGTGCGGGGGAAGCCGTCGAGCACGAAGCCACCCTGGCACCGCAAACAGGTGACGCGCTCACACACCATCTGCCAGACAATTTCATCGGGAACGAGATGTCCGTGGCTCATGTATTCCAGTGCAGCAGCCATCACCGGCGAAGGTGTCTTATCGCGCTGGCTGCGCGCCGCGCGAAACACATCGCCAGTAGAAAGATGGCACGCGCCTAGCTGCTGGGTAAGAAATGCAGCCTGCGTCCCCTTGCCGACTCCCGGAGGTCCAAGCAAGACGATGCGCCACGGGACAGACTTTGTCGCAAACACGGCCCGACAGCGGGCCAGAGGTCCATACAGCCACGGAGCGCGATCGTTTTCCCTCATGTTCATGGTCGCCCCTCGAGACGCCGCACACAGGCTTTGCCCTCGATAACGCATGGGCACTGGATTTACTGTATGGGGCACTTGCGCTTCAGGCTGTGACCCGAATCACAGGAGGGGTTGATGGGAGTCGCGAGCCGCCAGTCCTGTATTCTCATGGGCAGTGGATGGGGGACAAACATCGCTACGGTTTTGGCTTGCCGCGATACTTGTGCTCGCGTGTGTCTCGTTTTGCGCTCTGGTTCCCTGGTTTCACTACGGCATTCCTTCGGGCCACGACTTCGAGTTTCACTTCAACTCCTGGGTAGAAGTCCTTGATCACTGGAGGCAAGGGGTTGTTTATCCGCACTGGGCAGCGTGGGCGCACTACGGATATGGCGAGGCCCGGTTCATTTTCTATCCACCCGTCTCATGGACCCTCGGCGGGATTCTGAGTGCCCTTCTTCCGTGGAAGATCGTCCCCGGAGTATTCGTTTGGTTGGCATTAACACTGGCAGGGCTATCGATGTTTGCCGCAGCAAAGAACTGGCTTTCGCCAAACAACGCGTTGATTGCGGCAAGTGTTTACGCGCTGAATCCGTATCACCTCATCATTGTTTACTGGCGGAGCGCGTTCGCCGAATTGCTCGCGGCCACGTATCTGCCGTTACTGCTGCTCTGCGTGCTTCGACTCGAAGCGCGGGGACAGCGGATGGTTGCGCCAATTGCTCTGCTGTTGGCGGCGGGTTGGCTCACGAATATTCCAAGCGCAGTGATGATGCACTACATGCTCGGGGTACTCGTCATTTGGATCGCGATTTCCAGTCGGCGGTGGAACGTCCTCTTCTATGCAGCCATCGCGGTGATCGCCGGGGCGGCGGTTGCAGCGGTCTACTTGCTGCCTGTTTGGCATCAGCGGACCTGGGTGAGCCTCGATCAGGTGCTATCGCCGGGTGTACGTCCACAGGAAAATTTCATTTTCGCCCACACCACCGATGTCGAGCACGACAAGTTCAACCATCTGGTTTCGTGGCTGGCGGTTTGCGAATTCGCGGTCCTTGCGATCATGCTTTTTTTGTCGCACGCGAAGAGGGCGGCAAGATTCTGGCGAACGATGCTCGTGCTCGGAGCGTTTTCTGCGCTGATCATGCTCTTCATCACGTCTCCGCTATGGAAGTATTTGCCTGAATTGCGTTACGTCCAGTTTCCCTGGCGATGGTTGTTGGTGTTTAACGTCGCGTTGGCCTTGGCAGTCACCTTCGCGATTCAGAAGTGGTGGGCCCGAGGCTTGGTTTGCCTTGTGCTCCTGGTATCGGTTCTGGTTGGCGCGCAACGGATTCTCGCGCCGTGGTGGGACCACACCGGTGATCTCTGGGAAATGGTCGACAATCAACACGACCGAATTGGCAACGAAGGGGTGGATGAATACGCGCCGACGGGTACCGACCCGTATGATGTCGATCAAAATGCACCGCTGGTTAAGTTTGAAGGCGACGGAGCGGCAAACATTATGATCCAGCTTTGGGATGCAGAGCACCGCGTCATTACTGAGCAGGCCAGCGCACCCGGTGAATTGATTCTGAAGCTCTTCAATTACCCGAGTTGGGAAGTGACCGTAAATGGCCGTCATGAGCACGCCGGGATGACGCAGCATTACCAAATGACGGTGCCAATTTCGCGTGGAGAAAACAGAATCGACCTGAGGTTCCATGAGGGATGGGACCGGCGCATCGGCGCTGTAGTGTCATTCACCACTCTGTTGGCGATCGCACTCTGGTACAAAAGAGGAAGTCGCTCCTCAATGGCAGTTCCTGAGGGCTGACGCCCGATGCCATCCAAACACGTTCTCGTCGCCACATCGAATCCGGGAAAAATCCGCGACCTTGCGGGTGCAGCTTCTCATTTTGGTATCGAAGTGGCACAAATCCCCAACTTTGCGTCTCTACCGCTGGTGGTGGAAGATGGACAGACCTTCGAAGCGAACGCGCGTAAGAAAGCTGAAGAGTATAGCCGCTATGTTCCGGGCGAGATCGTGATTGCCGACGACTCTGGACTCGAAGTGGACGCGCTCGGTGGCGCGCCGGGAGTTCACTCCGCCCGCTACGCGGCTGACGAACCGCACCTCGCGGATGCAAATACCGATGATGAGGCAAATAATGCCAAGCTGATCCGCGAGATCAAACGCGTGCCGTCAGAAAAACGCGGCGGGAGATTCGTCTGTTGGATTGCTGCGGCCTGCGACGGAAAGATTCTCGCCGTCTTCGAAGGAAGCGCGGAAGGAGTTATTCAGGAAACCCCGATCGGCTCGAACGGCTTCGGCTATGATCCACTGTTCTTTTTTCCGCACATAAATAAGACCTTCGCGGAGCTTACCGCCGCAGAGAAGGCACACTATAGCCATCGCGGCGAAGCCTTCAGGAAATTTTTGGACTGGTATTCGCGGGGGTGAGTACCTGAAAGAAGTGCGCGTTCTTTTCAGTTCCCTTATGGTTCCGAACTCGACTCTCGCACCGAGGGACTTTATGAATCTCGATATCTCAGGCAAGGTCGCTCTGATCGCAGGTGGCACAGGTGGTTTAGGAAAACCAATTACGCTTTCGTTTTTAAATGCCGGAGCAAAGGTCGCCGTGACCTACATTAGAGATGACGAGATTGCGGCGCTCCGGAATGAAGCTGGTGATCGCGCGGCTCTCCTTAGCACGCACGCGGTGAATGTGACAGACGACGGATCGGTGCGGAGCGCTGTGGAGACGCTGGTTGCAAAACATGGAAGGATCGACATCCTGGTCAATACTGTCGGCGGTTATGCCGGTGGGCTGAAATTGTGGGAAACCGATCCCCAGGTGCTTTCGCAAATGCTTGACCTGAACCTTCGGTCCGGGTATGTGCTCGCGCGCAACGTGGTTCCCGTGATGTTGAAACAGAAGAGCGGCGCGATTGTGAACATCGCAGCAAGAGCTGCTTTTGATCACGCCGCCGGAGCCTCAGCCTACGCGGCTTCGAAGGCAGCCGCAGTCGCGATGATGGATTGTCTCGGCGAAGATTTGAAGGGCACAGGCGTGAGAGTGAATTCAGTGTTGCCCAGCATCATTGACACGCCAGCGAACCGTCGCGCCATGCCGGGCGCGGATTTTGGGAAGTGGCCGAAACCCGAAGAGATCGCGCGGGTGATTCTGTTCCTGTGTAGTGACGCGGCACGCCTCATTCACGGCGCGTCGGTTCCGGTATACGGAAATGACTGATGCTAGGCAGAATGCAAAACAGCTTTCGGTTTCACTTCGCCGCAGGCAGGTTGACGACCGCAGGATGGTTGTCCGTGTTCTGTGCCGCCTGACAATTCCTCACCGGAGCAGCCGGAGCGATTGCTGCCGGAGCGGATGTTCCTGCAGCCGGCACAGGGATAGGCGCTGGTCTGCTCTGCAATGAGTTGGCCTGTACCGAGGCCGCCGTTGCCGCACAGGTTGCGGCAGGCGATGAAGTCGCGCCACCTTGAATCGATGCGATCAGTGAGCCCGATGACGTCGCTCTGCCGGGTGTAGCCGCAACCGGAGGAACAGATGCAGTCTTGGCCCTGGTTCCCGGGACTCGTTGGACTGCAGGAGCGGTCGAGGTCTGCTGGCCGAGCCTGCCGCCCAACTGACTTGCCGCGTTGCCCATCGCATTGCCCAGCGTTTTCCCGAGGCTGCTGCCCGCGGTAGAAGAGAGGCCATGGGTCAATACGGATTCAGCCGCAGCTTGCGCGAATACTTGGGTTGCGCTCAACCCGCACATCAGAATCACAGCGGCTACGAACCCGAGATATTTCATAGGACCTCCCTACATCCCGCGACTGTAGCCCTGAATGGTGCGGGAGTCAATTGCTTTTACCAGCGCTGATGGACCCGAGGTCGAATCTTTTCGTTATAGGTTTTTTCGACCGCTGCCATGGTTTCGCGGCTGAGGGGCGGCAGGTCGGACGCCCGGCAGTTCTCCGTCACCTGGTCGGGCCTCTTTCCTCCGGGAATGGCGCAGGTTACAGCATCGAACATCAAAATCCAGCGCAGGGCGAATTGCGGCATCGTCATACCCGCGGGCAGAAACGCGCGAATTTCTTCGACTGCCTTAAGACCGAGATCATAGTCGACTCCCGAGAACGTCTCGCCGACATCGAACGCTTCGCCATGACGATTGAAGTTGCGATGATCGTCTGCTGCGAATTGAGAATCTCTTTTTAGCTTCCCGGTCAGCATGCCGCTGGCCAGCGGCACGCGTGCGAGGATTCCCACCTTTCTCTCCTTTGCAAGCGGAAAGAACACTCCAGCCGGGCGCTGCCGGAAGCAGTTGAAGATCATCTGCACACTCTGCACGTTCGGGAACTCGACTGCCTTGATCGCCTCTTCCACACGCTCGACACTCACACCGTAATAACGCAGCTTGCCCGCTTTGACGAAGTCGTCAAGCATTCCAAACACTTCCGGATGGTAGTAAAGATCGGTAGGCGGACAATGCAGCTGCAGAAGGTCAAGCGAGTCTGCCGAGAGATTTCGCAGGCTGTCATCGATCCATTTGGTCAAGTTCTCGCGGCTATAACCTTCAGTGACTTGCTTGGGCAGCTTGCGTCCTGCTTTGGTGGCAACGACGATTTCTTCTTTGCGCTCCTTCTTGAGCCGCGCAACCAGCCGCTCGCTGCGGCCATCGCCGTAGACATCCGCTGTGTCGATGAAATTCACGCCCGCGTCGACAGCGGCGTGCAACGCTTTCATGGACTCATCATCGGAGACATGTCCCCAGGCGCCTCCAATGGCCCATGCGCCAAAACTAATATCGGAAACATTCCATCCTGTGCGGCCCAGAGATCGGTATTTCATCGTG
>Ga0207695_10011619_pt1 | contig 10650 bp, 9 predicted proteins | sample KBSC54metaG_FD_184354 | JGI IMG/M metagenome (GOLD analysis project Ga0207695, IMG submission 184354) | Corn rhizosphere microbial communities from Kellogg Biological Station, Michigan, USA - KBS C5-4 metaG (SPAdes) (version 2) | ecosystem: Host-associated > Plants > Roots > Rhizosphere > Soil... | reverse complement strand
GTATGAGTCTCCTCTCCTCCACGCTGGCTGAACCCCAAAGCTTCGCAACGTGGGAAAAGCTCCTTCTCCTGGCCCTCATCGTCGCCTCCGCAGCGATCTTCTTCCGCCGATTCGCCCCCATCCTCAGCCGCATTCTCGAATCCAGAAGAGACCCAAACTTCAGCATCTCCCCAGTCGGCAAGCGCGTATGGGACTTCTTTTGGGAAGTGATCTGCCAGGCCAAGGTCATCCGTGAGCGGCCCCTCACGGGCCTTGCACACGCGTTTGTCTTTTGGGGATTTTGTGCCTTCGCTCTCGTCACCCTGAATCACTTCGCCGTCGGCTTCGGCCTCGGCTTCCTCGATCCTGGCGGCATCTTTGGCCGCTTCTACTCCTACCTCGCCGCCACCTTCGCCGCCGCCTGCGCCATCGGCATCTTCGGACTCTTCGTGCGCCGCTTCTTCGTCCGCCCCCGCTGGCTAGGCTCGAAAGTCTCTTACGAATCCGGCATCATCGCCGGCCTCATCTTCATCCTAATGGTCACCTACCTAGCCGCCTTCGCGGTGAAAAGCGCAACCCCCGCTGCCGCGGCGCTCTGGTGGATTCACTCCCTCTCCATCCTCGTCTTCTTGCCGATCATCCCCCACACCAAGCACCTCCACCTGGTCCTGAGCCCCGCCACAATCTTTCTTTCTCGCGGTGGCTTCAGCAAAATCCCCCCGCTCGTGGGCGACGAAGACTTCGGCCTCGTCACCGGCAAAGACCTCACTCAACTCACCAGCCTACAGGCCTATTCCTGCGTCGAGTGCGGCCGCTGCACTGAGCACTGCCCCGCCAACAACACCGGCAAGGAACTCAACCCAAAAGAAATCATCCTAGGCCTGCGCGGCTACTTGAACGAACACGGCCCCGCATCCGAACAAAACATCATCGGCACATACAACTCCATCACCGCCGACTTCCAGTGCACCACCTGTGGCGCATGCGAATACCAGTGCCCCGTCGGTATCGAGCATCTCCCCATCATCATCGGCCTCCGTCGTGGCGCCGTGAACACCGGCATGTGGGAAGACGAACACGGCGCCAAGCTCTTTCTCGCTCTCGAGCGCGGATCAAATGCCCTCGGCATGCCCGCCTCCGAGCGCGACAAGTTCATTCAGAAGCAGCAATTCCCCATCTTCGACGGCACCCAGGAATACTGCCTCTGGCTAGGCTGCATGGGCGGCTACGATCCCAAAGGCCGCGAGATCATAGCCGACTTCGCCCGCGTCATGAACTACCTCGGCACAAGCTACGGCGTCCTCCGCAAAGAGAAATGCACCGGCGATCCTGTCCGCCGCCTCGGCAACGACCTCCTCTTCCAGCAACTCGCCGAGTCCAACCTCGAAACCCTCGCGCAAAACAAAGTCAAAAAAATCGTCACCATCTGCCCCCATTGCGTCCGCACCATCCAGGAAGAGTGGAAAGAATTCGGCACCCCACCCGAAATCGAACACCACAGCGAATTCCTAGCCCGCTTCAAAGACAAACTCCCAAAACAACAATCCTGGGTATCACCCGGTCCGTCGGAGGGAGCCGGGGGGTTCAACCCCCGGAATACCTCCGCAATTCAAGAGGGGGCTTTAGCCCCGGAGACACCGAATACCATCGTCTACCACGACCCCTGCTATCTCGGCCGCTACCGCGACGTCTACGAACAACCCCGCGCCGTTGCCTCTCTCGCCGGAGAAGTCGTCGAAGCCCCCCGCTCTCATCAACGCAGCTTCTGCTGCGGAGCCGGCGGCGGACTCGTCTTCCTCGGCGAAGAAACCGGCGACCGCGTCAGCCACACACGCGTTAACGAACTCATCGCCACCGGCGCCTCCACCATCGGCACCGCTTGCCCCTTCTGCAACTCCATGTTCCGCGACGCCCTCGCCGAAAAAGGCGATGCCGCCCCGCAATTGCTAGACATCGCCCAACTCACCGCCCGCAACTTGCCAATGAGCAAGTGAAGAGAATCGATATGACCGAGAATCTCGCAATCATCGGGGAAGCGAAAGATGAGAAGGAGCTATTTGAGTTCAAGATCACGCCATATGTTACGCCTGGACTTTTGCTTACGATCACCTACAGTGGCGACTGTTGCCAAAACGTGACAGGCGCTGGAGTGTGGCCGACGATTGAGAAGGCAAGCAGGTAGCTCAAGAGGCAGCAACCAAGTTGCTGCACGGATCAACCATCACTTGGCATAAACAGAAGATACATTGAGGTTTCATGATGAAAATCATCGTCTGCATCAAACAAGTCCCCGAGCGCGATGCCCAAGTTCGCATCTCCAGCTCCGGCAAATGGATCGAAGAATCCGACATCCAGTTCGCCATGAACGAGTCCGACGCCTACGCTCTAGAAGAAGCTCTCCAGCTCAAAGAAAAACACGGCGGCGAAGTCGTAGTCCTCTCCGCCGGCCCCGAACGCGCCGGAACCACCATCCGCGAAGCCCTCGCCAAAGGCGCCGACCGCGCCATTCAGATCGAGAGCGACAATCTCAACCAACTCGACGCGCTCGGCGTAGCACAACTCCTCGCTTCAGCCGCCAAACAGGAGAGCCCCGACCTCGTCCTCACCGGCCTCCAATCCGATGACATGGGCTACGGCCAGACCGGCGTCATCATGGCTGAACTCATGGGTGTCCCGCACGCCTCACTCATCCTCAACGTCGAGAAAACCGACAGCGGCATCACCGTAAAACGCGAGCTCGAAGAAGGCTGGTTTCAGAACATCGAACTTCCTCTCCCCGCCGTCCTCATGATCCAGTCCGGCGGCACCAAGCTCCGCTACGCCACCCTCATGGGAATCAAGAAGGCCAAAACAAAAGAACTGAAGAAGCTCTCCGCCACCGATCTCGGCGCGTCCGCTGCGCCAGCCGCAACACTCGAGAAAATCACGCAGCCGCAGAAACAAAAATCCACGCAGATCATTCCCGGCTCCCCCAAAGAAGCCGCGGCCACGTTAGTCGAAAAATTGAAGTTCGAGGTGCGAGTCATATGAGCGGCATATACGTAGTTCTCGAAGATCGCAACGGACGCTTCGGCCGCATCAGTCTTGAAGCCATCGCAGCAGCCAACATCCTCGCCGCACAATCCGGCTCCAAGCCCACCGCCATCGTCATCGGCGCGCAAACAGAGTCGCTCGCCGCCGAAGCCGCGATGAAGAACGTCAGCAAGGTCGTCCGCATCGAGCACCCGCTCCTCACGCCCTACACCCCCGATGGCTACACCGCCGCTCTCCAGCAATTCATCGCCGCCGAATCACCGGACACCATCTTTTTCCCGCACACTTATCAGGTCCGCGACTACGCCCCAGCACTCGCCGCGCGCCTCGGTCGAGTCCTCATCGGCGACGTCACGCAGATCGCTGAAGGCCCCGTCTTCATCCGCTCCCTCATGCAAGGCCGACTCAGCGGATCCTACAAATCCGCCGGAAGCCCCACGCTCATCTCCGTCCAATCCGGGGCCTTCCGCGCAGACGAAGCACAATCCACCCCCGCCGAAATCACCACGTTCGCACCGACCATCGAAGCCTCCCAGATCCGCGCCAAGCCCGGCGAACCCTTCCGCGGCACAACCCAAACCGTAGACCTCGGCTCCGCTCCCATGATCGTCGCAGTAGGCCGCGGCATTCGCGAAGAAAGCAATCTCTCCCTCGTACAGGATCTCGCCGCATCGCTCGGCGCAGAAGTTGCCGCATCACGCCCCATCTGCGACAACGGATGGCTCCCCATCGAACGCCAGGTCGGCAGCTCTGGCCAAACGGTTGCCCCAAAGCTCTACCTCGCCGTCGGCATCTCCGGAGCCATCCAACACCTCGTCGGCATGAAGGGCTCCCAGTGCATCGTCGCCATCAACAAAGACCCCGAAGCCCCCATCTTCGAAGTAGCCGACTATGGCATCGTAGGCGACCTCTTCGAAGTTGTCCCCGCCCTAACCGAAGCCCTGAAATCCGCCAAGCAATAAGCAGCCTAACCAACACTGGGTGCCCCAGGTCTCGATTCTGAGACCTGGGAATACAACAGGCGTTTGCATCACAACTGTGTTCCCGCGTATCGTTCCCAGTTGCACCAAACCATCCTCAGGGACACCTGCAATGTTTCTCCCGGAGACATACCAGCTCACCCTCGCCCTCATGATCCTCAGCATGCTCTGCTGGGGCTCCTGGGCCAACACCCTCAAGCTTTGCCCCAACTTCCGCTTCCAGCTCTTCTACTGGGACTACTCCATCGGACTCTTCGCCGGCGCCGTCCTCCTCGGCCTCACCGCAGGAAGCGCGGGCCACACCGGCCCATCATTCCTCGCCGCGATCACCGAGACCTCCCGCGATCGCATTCTCTGGGCATTCTGTGGCGGAGTCATCTTCAACATCGCCAACCTCCTCCTCGTCGCCGCCATCGACGTCGCCGGTCTGGCCGTTGCCTTCCCTGTCGGCATCGGCTTGGCACTCGTCGTCGGAGCAGTTTCCAGCTATCTCGTCAGCCCCGCCGCCAATCCCCTCCTCCTCTTCGGCGGAGTCGCCCTCGTCGCAATCGCCATCATCCTCGACGCCTTCGCCTACCGCAAACGCGAAGGCACCGCCAGAGCTACTACAACCCGCGGCATCGCCCTCAGCCTTTTAGCCGGCCTACTCATGGGCCGCTTCTATCCGCTCGTCGCCCGAGCCATGCGCGGCCAAGTCGAATCCGGCGGCTCTCCCGGCCCTTACGCCATCGCCTTCTTCTTCGCCATCGGAGTCTTCATCTCCACCGTCCCTGCTAACCTCCTCCTCATGGCGAAACCCCTCGACGGCAAGCCTCGCGTCGATGGCTCCGGATACTGGCGCGCACCCATCGGCTGGCACATCGCCGGAATATTCGGCGGAGCCATCTGGTGCCTAGGCGCAGTCGCCAACTTCGTCGCATCCGGCGCACACCTCGTAGGCCCCGCAGTCTCATACTCCATAGGTCAAGGCGCCACCATGATCTCCGCCTTCTGGGGTGTCTTCATCTGGCACGAGTTCGCCGGCGCGCCTCGGGCCGCCCGCCAACTTCTCATCCTGATGTTTATCTTTTTCCTGCTAGGCCTTACTGCCGTTGCAGTTGCGCCTCTCTACTGACATGCCCATACCTGAAAATCGCAAACCCATCGTCGTAGTCGGCAGTGTCACCATGGACATGGTCACCTGCACGCCCCAGATCCCCCGCACTGGTGAAACCATCATCGGCACCAGCTTCTCCACCACTCCCGGTGGTAAGGGAGCCAACCAGGCCGTCGCCGCCGCCCGTCTCGGCTACCCTGTCCAGTTTCTAGGTCATGTAGGCAACGACATTTACGGACCAAAGCTTATCCAGAACCTCAAAGAAGCCGGCGTCGATACATCCTCACTCACACCCGTCCCCGGCTCATCCGGCCTCGCCCCCATCTTTCTCGCCGACAACGGCCAGAACGCCATCGTCGTCGTCCCCGGCGCCAACGGCAAAGTCGAACCTGCCTACATCGATCAGCACATCGACGTCATCCGAAACGCCGGCATGGCCCTCTGCCAACTCGAACTCCCCATCAACACCACCGAACACATCATCGCCCTCTGCGCCGAACTGGGCATCCCCGTCATGCTGGACCCCGCCCCGGCCGCCCCGCTCAGCGACCCCGTCTGGAATCAAGTCTCCTGGTTCACGCCCAACGAAACCGAAGCCGCCTTCTACCTCGACGACATCTCGTCACCGGAATCCATTGCACAGCATCTTCTCGATCGCGGTCTTCCCGCCGTCGCCCTCAAGCGCGGCTCCGAAGGCGCGTACATCGCCACCGCCTCTGGAAAATCCGGCTGGGCTCGGCCCTACGCCGTAGAAGCCATCGACACCGTGGCCGCCGGCGACTGCTTCAACGGCGCCTTCGCCGTCGCGCTCCTTGAAGGCGAAGGCCCACTCGAAGCCGCCCGCTTCGCCTGCGCTGCGTCAGCCATCTCCGTTACCCGCCGAGGCGCACAAGCCTCCATGCCCACCCGCGCCGAAGTTGATGCATTTCTAAAACAACACTCTGCATCCGACTGACACTGCCCCGAACCAAACAAACAGCTGTGCCCCATTCACTCGTCGCGCCGAAGCCTTCGCGTAGGCGGATCACCCCACCAAATTCTCCAGCACCCCAACCGGCTCAACCGTGATCCGCACTCGATCCCCCCGTTCCAGCGTGAACGAACTCGGCGGCACAATCCCCGTGCCCGTCATCAAAAACACTCCCGCCGGAAAGCTGTTATCCCGAAACAAATACTCCACCAGCATCTTCGGATCCCGTTTCAGCTCCGTCAGCGCCACCGACCCCTCAAACTCGATCCGCTCGTTCCGCAGAATCTCCAACACAATCTCCGTCGAGCGCGCCAGCGGATCACCCGTCACCAGAATCCCCGGCCCCAGCGCGCAGCTCCCGTCGTAGACCTTCGCCTGCGGCAGATACAGCGGATTCTCCCCCTCAATATCGCGCGAGCTCATATCGTTCCCAATCGTGTAACCCACGATGCGTCCGCCCGCACTCACCACCAGCGTCAGCTCCGGCTCCGGCACAGACCACTTCGCATCCTTTCGGATCCTCACCGTTCCGCCGCTCCCAACCGTCCTGCACGCGGTCGATTTGAAGAACAGCTCCGGCCGCTCCGCCGAATACACACGATCGTAAAAATCGCCACCGCCCGCATCCTTCGACTCCTCCATGCGCGCGCCCCGGCTGCGGTAGTACGTCACACCTGCCGCCCAAACCTCCTGCCCCTCAATCGGCGCCAGAACCTCGCCTTCGTGAAATCGGCCGTACGATTCCCCGCGCGCCACAAACTCCGCCAGAAACTCCGGCAGATCATCCCGAGACAGCAACGAATCCCAGCTATGCCCCGAGATCAGGTAGTGCTGCTCATCCTCTTCCACAAACACTCCGCCTGTCGTGCGAAACAATCTCACAATCACGCCTCCAGCAATGCGCTTTCATCCTACACGGACAGGTCAGCTCACCACCTCGATACAATGAAGAACGAAATGCCCCAGAGCCCTGCAGAATTAACAGCTGAAGTCATCGAACGCGTCGGCCTCATCCCCGTCCTCCGCGCACGCTGCGCCGCGCAGGCCCACGCCGTTGTTCAAGCCATGATCGCTGGAGGCGTCACCGTCGTCGAAGTCACCATGACCGTCCCCAACGCGATCGACCTCCTCAGAGAACTCAACCAGGAATACGGTGGGCGCGTGCTCCTCGGCTCCGGCACTGTGACGACCGCAGCCGAAGCGCAAGCCACCATCAACGCCGGCGCAGAATTCGTCGTCAGCCCCAGTCTTCATCCAGAAGTCATTCAGGTCACGAAGACAAACGGAAAGCTCTCCATCCCCGGCGCGCTCACGCCCACTGAAGTCATCACCGCGCATCGCGCCGGCGCACATTACGTAAAAATCTTCCCCTGTTCAGCGATGGGGGGCGCGCCTTATCTCAAATCCCTGCTCGCACCGTTCCCGTTCCTAAAGCTCATTCCCACCGGCGGCGTCACCCTCGACACCGCCGCAAGCTTCATGCAAGCCGGAGCCCGCGCCCTCGGAGTCGGCAACGATCTCGTCAATCTCGCCGCAATCGACGACGGCCACCCGGAAAAAATCACCGAAACCGCCCGCGCCTATCTCAAAGTCCTCTCCGACCTCCGGGAGAAGTAGTGATTGGGTCCCTCCTGAACTCTCCATCACCCTGAGTGAACGGAAACACCCCGCCTCTCAACGCCGACTGTCATCCCGAGCGACCAACGGGAGCCGAGGGACCTGCAGTTGCTCTTCCTTCGCGATCCATAAACCCACCTATCTCAAACTCGTGAACTCAGCCTCACTGCGGATTACAACGAATCCCCGCCCTTGATGTAACGACGTGCCGCCACTGAGTACAGAGTTATCGCCCCACTCCGTACAGTGAGATCCCCCACACCGGTAGGCAGCTGAAGCAGCATCGTCCCGGGGCCGGAAAGGATGGCTTTCGTTGACCCTCAAAGCTCTCCTCCGGTCGTGATTGGGCAAGTTATTGACCTCAGTGTCCCCATAGCCGGTGATCCGCTAGCGAAAGGCGGTAAGCAGTACCTAGGGCATCTCCCGACAGGGCGATTCCTGTGATCACGAAGTTGCCTTGTGGCAAAATGTTGGGGACTCCAAAGTTCATTTCGGAAATGCTCTATGTCCGATTCTGGCGGTATAGGTGGGACCATTCTGGGCTGGGTGGTACTTGCCATGTTCGGATTTGCTGGCTACGGCGTCTACATGGCGGTGAAGAGCTACACCCACCCTGTTATTACCGCTAAAGCAGCTCTGCCGGATTACTCCAAATCTCGGTTTCGTGGATACCAGGAATTCGCTCCGCTTCCAGCTAATCCTCGCAATGTCTGGTTCTCAATGCGGACATCTTGGATACCCGGCGACCAGAAACCTGGCGTTTTGCGCTACATCGTGACTCTCTCTATGTCAAGGCCAACTACGACAGAAGCGGATTCGGCCTTCTTGAGTCGTATTGCTTCATGCACCTATTCCGTCGACTTGGTAGACAAACAAGGCTTCAAACTCACGACCATTCCAATTACATTCACTCGGACTATTGACAGCGACGGAAATGTCACTGGACTAACCGACAGCGATCTCATGCCAATGAGTCTAGAGACTTACGAACTCGTGAGCGATTCGATCTCGCCTACTTGGAAGTGTTTTTGATTCGACGTTCCCGACTATGGACCCTGGTACCGCAATCGAGATGAAACGCGCACAGGAGATGCACGAGTTCATCGCCGGAAAAGCCGCTGGCACCTATCCAAATCCTGACCGACTGACACTGTTCGCGTCCTTTTTTTCTTTAGCACAGTCGCACCACGAATCCATCTTGGTTTTGTGCCATGAACATCGACTGGTTGGTTCCGCATATGCACTATTTCGCCCACTTGTTGAAGCCGTAAATCGTGGAGCGTTCGTGGCGTTCATAGCAACTGAGGAACAGGTTCAAGACATCAAGAGGGGCGGAACTCCCTATGGAAATGTAGAAACGCTTACGAAGCGATTGGACGATCTTTTTGATACTCAGGGATTGTTCGCTGGGCACGCTGGCGAAGCGTGGGGCACGATGTGTGGATTAACTCATGGCGGGATAGAGCAACTCTCCCGCCGTATTTCAGACAAGGGCGAAATTGGCTGCCACTTTAACCCAGAGGATGTTCAGCACCTCTTGGCCAGCTCCACTGGGGTATTGGTGAAATGCGCCATTCAGTTCCTAGGGATAGAGCGCCCAGATGCGTCAAAGTTGGTGAGCGACAAGTACATCGCTCTGTACTCGACTCCTTGAACCCAAGGCTTGAGGATTGGTTTGCGCAAGTGGTGGAACTGAGGACTGAGTGAATCTGCCCAGTGGAGGCGAAGAATCTTCAAAGGTCCAAGTTGCCGGTTACTCGACCCAAAGCGCATCGGCCCATCAGTTGAGGCGCTAGTGAGCAGGCGGTTTCAGGTATTTGTCGAACCAGGCGATTGTCCGCTTGAGCGCATCGACTTTGGTCTCTCGTTTCTGGAAGACGTGGCCTTCGCCCGGGTAAAAAACGACCTCTGCAGTTATTCCGTTTGCTTTAAGTGCATCGGTTACCTGCTGCGCCTGAGCGCGCGGAACCCGCACATCGTTCTCGCCCTGCAGCGAGAGCAGTGGTGCCTTGGCTGCTCGTATGTAAGTGAGCGGCGAGGCCGCGTCATAGACCTTCGGGTTGGCGGCTGGGTCTCCGAGCAATGACTTCTGATAAGCCTGAACCCCAGGGTCCTCCTCGGTCCACAAGGTTCGAAAGTCGATGATGCCGTACATTTGCACTGCCGCTGCAAATGCATCGGGTGCGCGCCCAATTGCCATCAGAGTCATGAAGCCGCCGTATGAGCCACCCGTAATGCCCACCCGCCGAGTGTCGACGTAGCCGCTTGCGACGAGGAAATCCTTGGCCGCAAGTTCGTCGTTGAGGTCGCCGCCACCAAGGTCTTGGTAATTGGCCGTCTGGAATGCCTGCCCATAACCCGTCGACCCACGCGGATTGGGTTGGATTACCAGATAGCCGCGGCTTGCAAGCGCTGTTGCAGTTTGGTTGAACCAGTCCATAGCCTGCTCCGTCGGCCCGCCATGCGGCATGACGATCGCCGGGCTTGAGCCATCGCGGTTGAGATTGAACGGCATGGTGAGGATCGCGCTGACGAGCGTTCCATCAAAGCTCCGGTAGGTGACGATTTGCGATCGTGGCAGGGTGTCTGGGTCGAGGCTGGCCATTGCCAACTGGAAAGGCGTGTTTAGCAATCCAGTCTGAAGATCAAGGATCGCAGGCGCCTGGGGCGAGTTCGCGCCTTGACGGACTACGAACAGCCGGCGCGAGTCGGGCGAGAATGGCTGGCCTGCGCCCAAGGTGTTGGATCCCGGAGGTATCGGCAGCACGCGCTCGTCCATGGTCGCAAGCTCGACAAGCCTCAATTCCGTGCGCCCGTCGATATTGGTTTCAACAACTAGCCAGCGTCCGTCCGGGGAGATTCCATGGACGTTCTGCTCCCAGACACTCGGCTTGAGCCAACGCCACTGCGCGGCCCTGACGGCGTAAACGCCGGCATGCATCTGTCCGCTGCCCTCATTGCTCTCGACCGCCAGG
>Ga0207695_10011618_pt1 | contig 10650 bp, 9 predicted proteins | sample KBSC54metaG_FD_184354 | JGI IMG/M metagenome (GOLD analysis project Ga0207695, IMG submission 184354) | Corn rhizosphere microbial communities from Kellogg Biological Station, Michigan, USA - KBS C5-4 metaG (SPAdes) (version 2) | ecosystem: Host-associated > Plants > Roots > Rhizosphere > Soil... | reverse complement strand
GGAAACGTGCACGCTCTTGTGCAAACGCCGCAAACCAAACCATACGCCGACCGCAAACACCGGCACCATCAAACCGGTGGCAACGTCCGGGTTGACCGGCACGCCGGCGGCCTTGAGCGCCTTGCCGATATAACCGAACAATCCCACCATGTAGTAAGAAATCGCCGCCACCGACAAGCCCTCGACCGCCTGCTGCAAACGCAGCTGCTGGGCCGCACGGGCATTCATCGATTCGAGGATCTGGCGGTTTTGCTGTTCTTGCACGATGCCGATGCGCGTGCGCAGCAGATCGTTGGTATGCGCGATCCGTTCAGCCAAAGCTTTCTGGCGGTGCGCCACCGACGTGCAGGTATCCATGGCGGGCGCGAGACGGCGCTCCATGAATTCGCCGATGGTGGGAACGCCCTCCACGCGGGTTTCCCGCAGCTCTTCGATGCGGGCCTTGACCAGACGGAAATACGCCTGCGATGCTGAAAAGCGATAGCTGTTTTCCAGCGACATCTTTTCGATGCGGGCCGCCAGCCCGGTGATCTTGCGCAGGATCCGCTCATCTTCGGCATGCCCCGCACTGGTGTTGCCGCCGCCGTGTTCGGCGTCCACCATCGCCGCTGTCAGCGTCGCCAGGTCGCTTTCGATGGCGTTGAGCACCGGCCCGGCCTGCAGCGCATGCGGCAAGCCCAGCAAGGCCATCATGCGGTAGGTTTCGATTTCCAGGATGCGTTGCACCAGACGACCGCCCTGCAGGTCGCGCAAGTCGATGTCGCGCACCACGAAGCGGCTGAAACCATCGGCCTGGATCACGAAATCGGTCCAGATCTCCCCGCCCTGCAATACCTTGCTGGAGGACAGCAGCTTGCCTTCGAACAGGCGCGCCATGCCGGCGGCGGCGTCATGCTCGGGCGCGCGCTCCAGCACCACATGCGCGGCGACCATGATCTTGCCCTGCAACGCCAGCAGCCATTGCTGCGGCACATGCCGCAGCGGCGCGGCGGCGAAAGCTTCATCCGTGGTCAATGCGGCGTCATGGCTTTGCGCGAAGGTGTAGCTGGCGAATTCGGTATGGCATTCCCACTTGAGGCGGAAACGGCCGAAATCGTGAAAGAAATGCTTGGCATCCATCCCCGGTGCAGTCACCCCGAAATGCAGGCACAAGTCCGACAGCAAGGCATGCTGGAAAGCGACGTGGTGGTTGGCGTCGGCCTCGCCCGGGTTGCGCAGGTACACGGCGAGATGCGTCAGGCTTTCCGGCGCGGTCAGATGCAGGAACGGCCGTGAATGGACTTCCGCGGCGAGGGCCACGCGCTGCGGATGATTCAGGCTGGCGTAAACGATGGACATGAACAAGCCTTTGGCTCAAACGGAACAAGTGGAAAATCGAAAACGGGGTCGCGCTACAGGATCGTCAAGCAGAATCCGTTCCAAGCGCGTACTGACGCCAGCCCGGCTACCAGGCCGGCGCAGGTGCGCTCAATCCTGCCGCGCCGGATAACTGACCTCGAGGATCGTCAGCTGCTCCACGCCGGCCGGCGTCTGCAGCGTGACTTCGTCGCCTTCTCGCGCCTTGGTCAAGGTGCGCGCCACCGGCGAAATCCAGCTGATCTTGCCGTTGAGCGGATCGAGTTCGTCAATGCCGACGATGGTCACGGTGTGTTCGACGCCGTCCTGATTCTCATAAGTGACGGTGGCGCCGAAGAAGATCTGGTCATTGCCGTGATGGATGGTGGGATCGACCACTTCGGCGATGTCGAGGCGCTTGGTCAGGAAGCGGATGCGGCGATCGATTTCGCGCAGGCGGCGTTTGCCGTAGATGTAATCGCCGTTTTCCGAACGGTCGCCGTTGGAAGCGGCCCAATGCACGATGCGCACCACTTCCGGTCGATCGACGTCGATCAGGTGCAGCAGCTCGTCCTTGATGCGCTTGTGCCCAGCCGGCGTCATGTAGTTTTTCGTGCCCGCAGGAATGGCCGGCAACGCCAGTTCGTCGTCATCGTCGCCGTCGGATTCTTTTACGAATGCTTTATTCATGTTCTCGCTTGCATACTCCACGTGGTGCTTTCGCCTGTCCATCATTGTAGCGGTATGTTAAAGTCCCCGAGCGCGCAATTGCACTGCGCCTATGCCAAAACCAAGCTTCCCGCACAGACTTCTTCCGCCTTTTCCATGACCTCTTCCACGACCCGCTACCGTATCGGCCTGGCCGCCAATCGTGCCCATCAGGACGCCCCCAACTCCGCCCTGGTGCAATTGCTCCAGGGTTCGCGCGTGCGCATCGAGGCGCTGCAACCGGAACTGGTGGTGGTCGGTCGCACACTTGATGCGATCGGCCAACTCGGCCTGCTGCCGGGCTATCCGCATATCGAACGTTTCCCTTACGGGCGCCAGGGCGGGCTGATGAAGCTGGTGTCGCGCGTGGTCGACAGCGATCCGGCGCGCACGCTGGACGCCATCATTTACCTGATCGATCCGGTCGATCCCTCCTCGACCTTCCCTGAAGCGGTGGCGCTCAAGCGCCAGTGCGTGATCCACGGCAAGCCCTTCTTGTCGACGCTGGCCGGCGCGCGGGAATGGTTCGAGCTGGAAGCGATCTCCGGCAGCGCGGCTCCCGATCCGGCGCTTGACGGCTCATTCAGGCTGGCCGACGAAGGAATCGCCCTGATCGCCCATGATTCGATGAAAGCGCGCATGCTGGCGCTGGCCGAACGCCATTTCGACGTGCTCGACAGTTTCGGCTTCCGCTGCGCCACCGGCACCACCGGCGGCCTGCTCAACGAGTTGGCGGTCAGGATCAAGGGCGAAGCCGGCCGCAACTGGGTCAAGCCTTTCCTGAGTGGTCCGCTGGGCGGCGACGCTCAGATCGCCGAACTGATCCTCGAACATGAATGTCGCCGCGTGCTGTTCCTGGAAGACCCGCACGTCGCGCGCCAGCACGAAGCCGATATCCAGTTGCTGGAACGCGCGGCGCGCACCGTGACCGGCTATGCTTCCTGCATGAGCGATGAAAAATGGGGCGATCGCTGGCTCAGCCTGATCAGGCAGCGTCAGGTGCGCTGACCAGCGCAGCGCGGCCAGGAAATTCCCGGAGGCAAGTCCGGCTTGTTTTTGGCGCGCCCGCCCAACATATGCCTGCAGCGGCCTTCGCGCATCCATGAGGACTTCCTTGTCGCACAAGATCAGAAAATACCTGCTGGCGCCCTTCGTCTACACGGCGGCACTGCTGTTGCTGCTGGAAGAATGGCTGTGGAACGCCAGCAAACGCCTCTTCGCCCGTTTGCCGCTGATCCCGTTCGTAGCGCGCCTGGAGGCCTGGATTGCCGGCGTCCCGCCCTACGTTGCGCTGATCATTTTTGTCCTGCCCAGCCTGCTGTTGCTCCCCGTGAAAATCTTGGCGCTGATGTCGATCGCCCACGGCCATCCGACATTAGGCCTGGTCATCATCGTCAGCGCCAAGGTGCTCGGCACTGCGCTGGTGGCGCGACTGTACACGCTGACGCAGAAATCCCTGCTGTTGCTGCCGTGGTTTGCCCGTTACCGGGACGTGATACTGCGCTTCAAGGATCGCATGATCGCGCAACTGCGCGCGACGCACGCATGGCAGCAGGTCGAAGCCGGACTCGCCGCTTTCAAGGCGGCGCGGCGGCGCTGGTGGGCGTCATTCAAGGAGCGTTGGGGCAGTCGTAACGGTCAGGGCACCCGCCTGGCGCGCATAATAAAAAAATACGCCGCAAGGCGGCGTGATCGGGAATAACGGGAAATCAACACGAACCCGCCGACATGGCGTCGGCGGTCGTTAGTCAAGTGATCAGCTGTCCTGCTCGGCAACGTCGCCGGCGCCGGCTTCCGCTTCGACTTTCTTCTCGGGAGCATGTCCCATGTTGGTGGAAATGTTGTTGCCCCATTCGAATGCCTGGGTTTCCAGTTCGTAGAAGTCTTCGGCGCTCAGTTGCAGCCCGTCGAGCAATTCCTTCATCTGTTCCGGCGTCTTATCGGCCTTTTCGGTGGCTTCGGCCAATTGCAGGATTTCACCGTAAAAGCCGGTGCGGAACAGCAGCGCATCGCGGATTTCCGCGCTGACCGTGATCTGCGTGAGGATGGCGTCCATCGGCATGCCGAACAGGGCGTCCACCAGCGACATGATACCGACGGTGAAGGCAATCTCGGACATCTTGCGCCGGCCGGGACGGATCTTTTCGGTCACCAGCTCGAGCATCTTGCCGCGCGTGGCCGCCAGAATCAGCAATGGCGACAGCGTGTGCGCCTTGTCCTTTTCGGTATTGGCGAACAGCAGGATCTGCATCCAGCGCTTGAGCTGCCGACGGCCCAGCACAATCAACGCCTGGCCGAGCGAATCGATATGCTTCATGAAACCGTACACGGGCGTATTCACCAGACGCAGCAGCGTCAGGCTCAGCGCCACGTCGCGCTTGATGTAGCGCACGATCTCGCCGTTGTCGACGTTGCGCACCAGCAGCGTCAGGATGTGCATGATGACGATCTTGGACGCTTCCAGCTTCTTGCCCTGCAGGATCACCGGCTTGGCGAAGTAATAGCCCTGGAAGTAATCGAACCCGAAGGTCACGCAATCGCGGAACTGTTCGACCGTTTCGACCTTTTCGGCCAGCAGCATCTTCTGCGCGCGCTTGAAATGCACGCTCAGCTTGAGCAACTTGCTCGGTTCCACTTCCATGACATCGATCTTGATGATCTTGACCAGCGGCAGGAGCTGCGCGATGTCTTCCGACTCGGCGATTACATCGTCGAGCGCGAACACATAGCCGGCGCGCACCAGTTCATTGACGCGCTTGACCAGTTCGGGAGTGACCTTGACGGTTTCGAGAATTTCCAGCACCACCTTGTCAGCAGGGAGGAAATTGATGAAGTCGCTCATCAGCACGGTGGCGTCGACGTTGATGAAGCCGTGCAGGCTGCCGATGACGTTGTTGAGGCCGAGCTCCGACGCGTGCGCGATGACCGAGGCCGTTGCCGAAACATCATCGTTGACGTTGGCGGGCCCGAATGCGGCGTTGCGGAACAGCAGCTCGTAACCGATCAGCTCCTGCTCGCGGTTCAGGATTGGCTGGCGGGCCAGGAAAAAATCATGGGCGTGATGCGCTGGGGGCGCCGGGGCGGCGGCGTCGTGATCAGGAGACGGTTCGGTCATGATTTCTTGTTTTGAATAACCCCGGCACTTACGGCAGACAATGAAACTTGGGCATGATCTTCTATTGTATGTCCTGATACATTGCCGATACCAGAAAACATTTCACGGATGAGACGGCGGCAAAAACTGCCGGCGCAAGCCTCGTCGGTACGATACATTCAAGCCTCTCCCGATTCCAGCAGGAAGCCGGCACCGCTGTCGCGCCCCAGCACCTTCACCAGGTACGGCATGACTTCCTTCAAGGTCGCCAACAGCGTCCATGGCGGATTCAGCACGAACATGCCGCTGGTGTGCAGGCCGAAGCCATCCGGCGACGGCGAACTGATCGACAGCGTGACGTTGATCCAGCTCTTGGCGCCAAGACGCTTGAGTCGGTCGGAGAACTGTTTGGACTCGATCCGTTGCAGCACAGGATACCAGACCGCATACGTGCCGGTCGGGAAGCGCACCAGTGCATCCTGCAGGGCTTCTTTGACTTTCTGGTAATCGCGCTTGTCTTCGTACGGCGGATCGATCAGCACCAGCGCGCGCCGCGACGGCGGCGGCAGCAAGGCCTTGAGCGCTAGAAAACCGTCGCCGCGCTCGATCATCACGCGCTTGCCGCGGGAAGTCGGACGCTTGCCCTGCTCGGCGGCATGCGCATCGAGTTTGCGGAAATTGTCGGCCAGTATCTTGCTCTCGGTCGTATGCAGCTCGAACAGGCGCAAGCGGTCCTGCTCGCGCATCACCTGGTTGGCGCAATACGGCGAACCGGGGTAGTAACGCATCTTGCCGCTGGGATTGAGGTCTTTCACCAGTTGCACGTAATCGGCAACGGCTTCGGGCAGATCGGTGCGATCCCACAGCGGGCCGATGCCGGTTTCGTATTCAGCATTCTTGCTGGCGTAGTTCCCGTCCAGCGCATAGACGCCTCCGCCGGCATGGGTGTCGACCACCATGTAGGGAGTGTCTTTCTGGCCGAGATAACGCATCAACTGGATCGTCACCATGTGCTTGAGCACATCAGCGTGATTGCCAGCGTGGAAGGCATGGCGGTAACTCAGCATAAAATCGTTCGAATCCCTGAAATGTTGGTGGCCGTCATCGGCTGTGGCAGTGCTTGTACCAAAATCACGCGCAACAGCTCCGTGTTTGGTAGTTTTTCACATTTAATCTCACATTCTAACAAGGTTGCTTGCTGAATAGTCGCCCTGCCCTGGAATGTTACAAAGGCATCAACAGTTTTTTTAACAACCTACTCACCCGAACGATCAAGGCGGAAATACGCATCCAACAACGACGTCTTGAACACCACGCCCAGCAGGCGCGGATCTTCGGTGCTGGAAATCACCGGCAGACGCTCACCCTGGTGATCGAGAAACAGTTGCAGAGCTTCCCCCAGCGACATGTCCGGCGTGACCTCGTGCAAGAAATGGGTACGCATGAAATCCCCCGCGCACTTGGTCCCGATATTGTCCTTGTCGAGCAGCAACGAGGTCACGTCCTGCAAGGCCACCACGCCCAGGTAACGATTCTCCTGATCGGTGATATAGATGTATTTGACCGGATACTGCAGGAAGATGCGGGTCACTTCGGAAAACGGCGCATCCTTCTGCAGCACCGTTTCGGCCGGCTTGATCAGTTCGCTCATATGGGTGCCGCGCAGGCGAATGCGTTCGGCCGCGTCACGATGGCGTTTGAGCGTGATCTCGTACATCGAATTGCCGTCCAGGCTGCGCGCGATGACATACGCCACTACGCACGACAGCATCAGCGGCAGCACCACCTGGTAGCTCAGCGTCATCTCGAAGATCATCAGGATCGCCATCAGCGGTGCATTGGTCGCCGCCGCCAGGAAGGCTCCCATGCCCACCATGGCGTAGGCGAACGGCTGCGAAATCGCGTGTGGCCACAAGGCGTGCGCCATGTCTCCGAACAGGAAACCGATGGCCGCGCCAACGAACAGGGTCGGCGTGAAGATCCCGCCGACAGCGCCCGAGCCGGTGGTCAGCGCCGTGGCGACGATCTTGTAGATCATCACGATCAATACCGTCGACCACAGCCAGTCGGTGTGCAGCAGCGAATTGACCACGCTGTAGCCGTTTCCCCACACCTCCGGCACCCGCACCGACAGCAAGCCGACCAATAGACCGCCCAGACCCAACCGCAACGGTAACGGCAAGCGCGTTTTCTGAAACAGGGTCTTGCTCAGTTCGAGCAGGCGCAGGAATTGCGGCGCCAGCAGTCCGGCGATCACGCCCAGCACGACGAACAGGATGATCTCGACGCCGGCCACTTCCGGGAAGTACGGCATCTCGTATGCCGGCTTGTAGCCCGGCAGCTCGCGCATGGTGATGTTCGCCACCACCGACGCCACGACCACCGGGCCGAAACTTTCCATGACCAGCGCGCCGAGCACGATTTCAGTCACGAAGAAGGCGCCCGCGATCGGCGCGTTATAGGCCGAGGTAATCCCGGCCGCAGCGCCGCACGCCACCAGCAGGCGCATGCGCGATGACGGAAAGTGGGCGAAACGTCCGACCAGCGAAGCACACAAGGCAGCCAGCTGCACCATCGGCCCTTCCCGCCCGATCGAGCCGCCCGAGCCGACCGTGGCCAGCGACGACAGGCTGCGCAGCAAGGTATGGCGAATCGGGATCCGGCCGTCGCCGATGGCCACAGCTTCCATGTAATCCGAGGTGGCGCCGGCCGGCATGCGTTTGGCCCAGATCAGAATCAGTCCGGCCACCACACCGCCGCAAGTCGGCAACAGCACGCGCATCTGCCAGGACAGGCCCTTGGCGATCTCGACGAAGCTGCCGCTATGGCCGGTCAGCAGATATTGCACGGCGTCGATGCATTCACGGAAGCCTATTGTCGCCAGGGAACCGACAAAGCCGACCACGGCCGCCCACAGCAGCATCGCATGGCTCTCGGACATGCGCAGCCAGTTTTGCAGGCGGAACCGGTATTTGAGGAGAGTGTTGCGCATCGGCCGGTGTTCAGTCCTTGCCGACGATCAGGGATTGCAGGTGCTGCATGTCTTTTTCGATGGCGCTGTCGGCTTTCTTTTGCATGCGCTGGTAGCTGGCCACCACTTCGCGGGCCAGTGCGGTGATGCTGGCGCCACCGCCCTTGGCGCCGCCGGTCGCGGTCTCCACCAGCGGCTGCTTGAAACAGCGATTCATTTCTTCGACCAGCAGCCAGGCGCGGCGGTACGACATTTCCATTTCCCGGGCCGCGCCGGAAATCGATCCGGTGCGATCAATCGCCAGCAGTAGCGCGGCTTTGCCGGGGCCGAAGGCGATCGTGTCGCCCTGCATTACGCGCAATCGTACGGTTTTTGAATTTGTCATGAACGCGATTGTAGCAAGGGCTCCGGGCAAATTACATGTATATCCGGCAGCGAATTGACTATCGCTATATCCTTACGTATATTCCGACCAGATTCTTCCCCATTCAGAAAAAAACAGGAACTCCATGCCCACTTCCTTTACCGCACCAATGCGCCGATTCGCCGCGTCCGCCTCGTTCGCCTTGCTGGCGCTGCCTTTTGTGGCGACGACGGCGCACGCGACAGACCTCGTGATCTCGGCCGCCGCCAGCCTGACCAATGCGTTCAAGGATCTGGGCACCGCCTTTGAGCAGCAAAATCCCGGCGTCAAGGTCATCAACAACTTCGGCGCCTCCGACATCCTGATGCAGCAAATCGTGCGCGGTGCACCGGCCGACGTCTTCGCCTCCGCCGACCAGACCGCGATGGACAAAGCCGTTGCGGAAAAGGCCGTGCAAGCCTCCACGCGCAAGAATTTCGCCGCCAACCAGATCGTCCTGATCGTCCCCAGCGACAGCACCCTGCCGCTGGCCAGCCTGAAGGACCTGACCCAGCCCGCCGTCAAGAAGGTGGCGCTGGGCAACCCGGCCTCGGTGCCGTTCGGCCGCTACACCAAGACCGCGCTGGAAAACGCCGGCCTGTGGGACGCTGTGCTGGCCAAGGGCGTGATGGCGCAGAACGTGCGCCAGAGCCTGGACTACGTCGCGCGCGGCGAAGTTGAAGCCGGCTTCGTCTTCGCCACCGATGCCGCCGTCATGCCGGACAAGGTCAAAGTCGCGATCCGCATTCCCTCCGATACGCCTGCCACTTATCCGATCGCTGTGACGGCAAGCACTGCGCAGGCGGAACTGGCTGCAAAGTATCTCGCCTACGTCCAATCGGCCGCCGGCCAAGCGGTGCTGGCGCGTTACGGCTTCCTCAAACCCTGATAACCCTGATACGCTGCGGGCTGATCAACTCTCACTCGCTCACGTGCTGTCTCAATCCATGGGTGCAGTCTGGACCCCGTTGCTGCTCTCGCTCAAGGTCGCGGGCTGGGCAACGGTGCTCAATCTCTTCTTCGGCGTCGCGGCGGCCTACGGGCTGTCGCGCTGGCGCTCGCCGCTACGCGACCTGGTCGACTCCATTCTGACGCTGCCGCTGGTGCTGCCGCCGACCGTGCTCGGCTATTACCTGCTGGTGCTGTTCGGCAAGCGCGGCACCTTCGGCGCATGGCTGTCGGGCATGGGCATCGAGCTGGTCTTCACCTGGCAGGGCGCGGTGATCGCCTCGACCCTCGTGGCTTTCCCGCTGGTGCTAAAATCGGCGCGCGCCGCCTTTGAAAATGTCGACAAGCAACTGGAAAATGCCGCGCGCGTGCTCGGCGTGTCCGAAGCCGGCGCGTTCTTCCGCGTGAGCCTGCCGCTGGCGGCGCGCGGCATTGCCGCCGGCGTGCTGCTGGCGTTTGCGCGGGCCCTCGGTGAGTTCGGCGCAACCCTGATGATCGCCGGCAATCTGCCGGGCCGCACGCAAACGCTGTCAGTCGCGATCTACGAAGCGGTGCAGGCCGGCGACGATTCCACTGCAACGTTGCTGGTGGTGATCACCTCGGTCACCTGCGTCGCCGTGCTGCTAATCGCCGGCCGGCTGATGCCGGGCCACACACGCCGGGCGGACCTGTCATGAGCGTCGCCGTCCACATCCGCAAAGCGCTGCGCGCCGATGATCGCGTGTTCCAGCTCGACATCGACTTCGCCTCCGACAGCGACCGCATTGTCCTGTTCGGGCCCTCTGGCTCAGGCAAGAGCCTGACGCTCAAGGCCGTGGCCGGTCTCATGACGCCGGACCAAGGCAGGATCACGCTGAACCAGCGCACGCTGTTTGACGCCGCGCATGGCGTCAACGTAAAACCGCAGCAGCGCAATGTCGCCTACCTGTTCCAGGACTACGCGCTCTTCCCTCACCTTACCGTGGCGCAGAACATTGCCTTCGGATTGCAGCGCGGCTGCTTCAACCTGCGCAAGCCGGCCGCGCATCCGGCGGTCGCACGTTGGCTGCAAGCGTTCAGCCTGGAGGCGACGGCGGGCAGCTATCCCTCGCAGATTTCGGGCGGCCAGCGCCAGCGTGTCGCCCTGGCGCGGGCGCTGGTGGCGCAACCCGACATCCTGCTGCTGGACGAGCCCTTCTCCGCCCTTGATCT
>Ga0207695_10011613_pt1 | contig 10651 bp, 10 predicted proteins | sample KBSC54metaG_FD_184354 | JGI IMG/M metagenome (GOLD analysis project Ga0207695, IMG submission 184354) | Corn rhizosphere microbial communities from Kellogg Biological Station, Michigan, USA - KBS C5-4 metaG (SPAdes) (version 2) | ecosystem: Host-associated > Plants > Roots > Rhizosphere > Soil... | reverse complement strand
CGCGGACACCGCTTCGGTCACGGTCGCCTGCGCTTCAGCCGTCAGGTTCGACTTATCGAAGTCGAAGAAGACGATGTAGGTCTTCGCCGGCGGCGGAGGCGGCGGCGGAGGAGGCGGAGGCGGCGGCGGAGGAGGAGGCGGAGGAGGCGGCGGCGGAGGCGGCGGCGGGGGCGGCGGGGGAGGAGGCGTCAAATACCAACGCAGGCCGAACAGCGCCACATTCTCCGAGATCGTGGAGACATGGACGGGAGTGAGGGGGGTGTAGGATGAGGCGAGATTCATGTCCGACTCATTCTCGCGATAGCGATATTCGCCGAACAGATCCACATCCGGCGCAACCGACACCGACAGACCCGCAATGCCCTGCCACTGGAAGGCGCTGTGGCCGCCGCGGAAGATGTCGAAGCTGGTACCGGTCGTGCGCAGCGCGCCGCGGAAGCCGCCGACGCCCAAGCCGCCACCGATCGAGAACTTCACGGTGTCGCTCAACGGGATGTCGTACACCAGATTGACCATGTCAGACGTGATCTGGTTGCCGCCGGTGGCGGCGAAGGAGCCCGTGCCGTTCAGGCTGATGTCGTGCTGGGTGAACGCAAACTCATTCTCCAGCCGCCAGCCTCCCTCAAAGGCATAACCCACAGCCGCCACGCCGATGGCGTTGTCGCTGGAGCTGACTTTGCTGTTCAGAGTGCCAGGGGCGGGCACGGAGGTGATGCGATAGCCGGTCTGGTTGTCCCAGCCGCCACCCAGACCCAGATACCAACCATCAGCAGCCAATGCAGGCGTACTGAGTGCCGCGGCGGCAACAGTCGCCAAGGCGAGCAAACGAAGCTTCATTTTTCTAACCCTCGCTCAAAATACCGACGGGCAGGTAACCCTCCCGCCAAATTCGTCAGGAACCAATGCAGCGTTTATAACGGCGATCACGCTAAATGTCTCCACCGCCCATGCTGCTTTGCGGCAGATAAGCGACCGCTTTCAAAGGTTTTACCGGCCCGCTGTGACCCTCACGCAACAGCACGAAAAGCTACTGATCCCAACATATATTAGGGATGGGCTGACAGTTTCTCAGATATTAAGGCTAGCTAACCTCCGCAAGGCAATTTTCCGCAAGGCTGCCAATATGTTATGGCTCCGTCGCGCTTACCGATTCGGTATACATGTCTGACAGCGCGCTGCTTCGTCTCCTCGGTCTGCTCGACCTGGAGGCCATCGAAGAAAACCTCTTCCGCGGTCTGTCTCCGCCTGAACCGGTGCAGCGGGTTTTTGGCGGCCAGGTGTTGGCCCAGGCCCTGGTGGCGGCGACCCGCACCGTGGATGCGGCACGTCTCTGTCATTCCTTTCATGCGTATTTTCTCCGGCCCGGCGATCCCAAGGTGCCGATCCTCTATCAGGTGGACCGCTCGCGCGACGGCGCGAGCTTTACGGCCCGCCGGGTTGTGGCCATCCAGCACGGGGCGCAAATCTTCACGCTCGCGGCCTCCTTCCAGAAAAACGAGCCGGGCTTCGAGCATCAGGCCCAGATGCCGCTGGTGCCGGACCCCGAGAGTCTGGAAGACGACCAGCAGGTGCTGCTGCGCCAGACCAACCTGGCGCCGGCGGCGCGGGCCTGGATCGCGCGCGAGCGGGCCTTCGAAACGCGCTCGGTGCTGGGGCGCGGGCCGTCGGGGCCTTCCGGCGACCGGCCGGCGCGGGCGGCGGTCGATCACATCTGGCTCCGAACACGGGCAAGCGTGCCGGACGATCCGGTGCTGCAGCGTGCGTTGCTGGCTTTCGTGTCCGACATGTCGCTGCTGGACACCGCGCTGCTGCCCCACGGCAAGAGCATCTTTTCCGATGTGAAGGTCGCCAGCCTCGACCATGCGATGTGGTTTCACCGGCCGTTCCGCGCCGACGACTGGCTGCTCTATGTCCAGGACAGCCCTTCGGCGTCGGGCGCGCGCGGCTTCAATCGCGGCGCGCTTTATACACGGGAAGGTGTGCTGGTTGCGTCGGTGGCCCAGGAAGGGCTGATCCGGCCCTGATTTACGGGCGGCCGCGGCCTTGTGTTACGGGCATCCGCCGCTGGGCGAGGGGATCTGTGCGACGCGGCGCGGCTTGGTGTAAAAATTGTTGGTCATGTTGATCGTGCCGGTGATCACTTTGGTGGTGGGCGAAGCGTAGTTATAGGCGATCTCCGCCATGAGCACGCTGCCATTGGTGGTCATTAGCGGCTGGCTGAAGGTCACGGTGCTGCCCACGCTGCGCGAGGCCGGCGTCAGCGTGCCGGTGCCGCTCTGCGTGCAGGTCCAGGCCACCTTGCCGGCGGTGGTCGGCGTCGCGTTGGTGCTGTCATAGACCACGCTGGTGATCCGGATTGTCGGTTTGCCCGTGGCGCCGCCGGAATAATAGGGATAGAGGACGGTGCCCGCGGCCGCATAGACATTGCTAATGTCGGCGGTGTTGGCGGTATTGACCTGCGAGATCAGGTCCGCCGCCGTGGAGGCCATCAGCGAAACGTCAGCCCGGCAGACCAGCGCCAGGGTTGTCTCCACCACGCCGAAGAACAGCGTGATCAGGATCGGCAGCAGCATGGCGAATTCCACCGCCGCGGCGCCGCCTTGTGCTTTGCGGAAGAGGCGGATCATGTGCATCCGCCCGTGTTGGTGGTGTAGGGTTCGTTGCGGAAAGCGGCCGCCGTGGCCAGCAGATGATAGCTGCCGACATTGGCGAGGAAATAACTCAGGCCCGGCGTGAAGACCGGCCATTTGTAGAAAGCGCGCACCAGCACCACGTCGCAGGCATTGCCGACATTGAAGGCCGTGAGCGTGGGAAGAGCGCCAGCCACCAGTGGCGAAGAATTGCTGGCGGTGGAAAAGCCGCTGGGATAGGCGTTGACGTCGAACTGCAGGCTGGCGCCGCTGCAATCCTGTAAGAGAAGGGAGGCCTCGCTGCAGATCTTGGCGCGGAACTGCGCCTGGGTCATGGACTGGCAGTTGCCGCCGGAATCGGTGGTGTAACAGCCTGTCTGTCCGGTACGCACCAGCCGCGACGCGTCGTTCAGGGCGTTCTGTAACGCCGACTGGGCGAAGAAAATCACGCCTGCTTCTATCGTTCCCATCAGCAAAACGAAAAAGACGGGCGCCACCATGGCGAATTCGATCGCCGCGGAACCCTTGACGCCATCGGCCTTGAGGCGGCGACGAAACCGCCTGAAACGCGCTGCCAGAGTCACTTTGAGCCTCTTGCTTCACCACCATTAGGACCGGTCGGTCCTTAAGATGAAGCAAAGCAGCCGGTTGTGCTCAACGACCGGTTAATGACGTTGGAACAATGGGCGAATTGGGCATTTAATTCATTTGCCGAACAAGCTTAATAAAACCGCATTTTTCGTTAAACATGATCTTATTGCGAGGGCCCGCCGCAACACCATCTTCATTTTTTATGCCCAAAACTGCTGCTTCCCGCAGGCGGGCCGAGCATGCAGATCAGAACCCAAAATCTCGTCGCCACAATGCGCAGCTTCCTGCGCTCTACCCGGGGCAATGTGGCGATGATGTTCGCCATCGCCTTGATCCCCCTGATGATCGGCGCGGCAGCCGGCCTTGATTTCGCCCGCGGCATGCTGGTGCGCCAGCAGATGAGCGAGGCGCTGGATGCCGCCGCCCTGGCGGTGGGCTCCTCGACCGGTCTTACCCAGAGCAGCGCGCAGACCCTGGCGCAGAAATACTTCAATGCCAACTTCACGGTGGACACGACTGCCTATGGCACGCCCACCGTCACGATTCCATCCGGCGGCTACAACAGCACCGGCTCGGTCCAGCTCACCGCCACCGACACCATGCCGACGGTGCTGATGAAACTGGCGGGCATCACCTCTCTGCCGATCAGCACCACCTCCACCGTGGTATGGGGCCAGACCAAATTGTGGGTCTCCCTGGTGCTGGACAATACCGGCTCCATGAATCAGACCGATTCCTCTGGCACCAGCAAGATCAGCGCGCTGCAGACCGCCGCGCACCAGCTTCTCACCATCCTGCAGAACGCGGCATCGACCGCCGGCGATGTGCAGGTCTCGATCGTGCCTTTCTCCAAGCTGGTGAAGGTCGGAACCGGTTATGTCGGCGCGAGCTGGATCGATTGGACGGATTGGAGCGCGGCGCCGCCCAATCCGTCTTCCTCACCGTCCGGCATTCCCGCAACAACTGGCCCAGGAGATTCCTGTCCCTGGACCACGTCGAGCGACGGCTTCAGATGCCGCCCGACGCCGACGAGCAGCTCCACAACAAGCACCATTCCTTCCAGCGGCACCTATACCGGCTATATCTGCCCCAGCCCGATTTCAACCTATACGTCCAGTGGCAGCCTGGCCGGCAAGGGCGGTCATCATTTCAATGGCTGCTACACGTCCGTCGACGCCGGCACCAAGACCACGGTGAGCTCCGGCTCATCGGCAAGTTGTAACGGCTACACCAATTGCAGCTGCAGCGGAAACGGCTCCAACACGGTCTGCAAGGCAACCAACTACAACCATGTCTGGACCGTCAACGCGACCAGCACCTGGGCCGGTTGCATCATGGACCGCACGCAGAGTTACGATACCGACGTTACCTCGCCCTCGGGCGGCAGCCTCTATCCCGCGGCCAATGACGACAATTGCCCTGTCGCCAGCATGATGACCCTGAACTACAACTGGACCAATCTGGGCACCGAGATCGACTCCATGGTCGCCAATGGCTCGACCAACCAGACCATCGGTCTGCAGCATGGCTGGGCAACGTTGACGTCAGGCTCTCCTTACAGCGCGCCCGCCCTGCCGGCCAATACCACGCAGTATATCATCCTGGTCAGCGACGGCCTCAACACCCAGGACCGCTGGTACGGCGACGGCTCCAACCAGTCCAGCAGCGTGGACACGCGCATGTCCGCGGCCTGCACCAATGCCAAGGCGGCGGGCGTTGTGATCTACACCATCTTCGTGGACCTCAACGGCACGCAGGGCAGTTCGACCGTGCTGCAGAACTGCGCCACCGATTCCAGCAAATATTTCGATCTCACCACCTCGAACGCCGTCATCACCACCTTCAACCAGATCGCGCAGCAGATCACGGCCGTGCGCGTGAGCCGCTAGCATGAAACTGTTTCTCGAGGCGATGGAACAGATCGGCGTTACGCTCTGGCACGTGCTGCCCTGGCTGGCCGGACTGGGCCTGGTCTTTGCCATCCTGTCGCGCTGGTCGCCCTGCAACGAGGGCAAGCCCTGGTGGGAAAAGCGCGGCCTGGTCACCGACCTGGGCTACTGGATATTCGTCCCCATCTTCACCCGCTATCTGCGTATCTGGGTGACGGTGCTACTGACCATCTGGCTGTTCCGGATTCATGACGGCCAGCAGATCGCCGACTTCTACCTGCATGGTCACGGCCCCCTGTCACGCCTGCCGCTCTGGGTGCAGGGGATCGGCTATCTGGTCGCGTCGGACTTCGTTCTTTACTGGATTCACCGCGCCTTTCATCGCGGCCTCCTGTGGAAATACCATGCCGTGCATCATGCCACCCGCGAGCTGGAATGGACCAGCGCGGCCCGCTTTCATCCCGTCAATCTGGCGCTGGGTACCGCGGCGGTGGATATCGCCGCACTTCTGCTCGGCTTCTCCCCGGACATCTTCATTGTGCTGGGTCCGTTCAACACCGTCACTTCCTGTCTGGTCCATGCCAACCTGAACTGGAGTTTCGGGCCGCTGCGTTACGTCCTGGTCAGTCCGGTGTTCCATCGCTGGCACCATGTCCGCGCGGTCCGCGACACCAACTTCGCCAGCACCTTCTCGCTGTGGGATGTGATGTTCGGGACGGCCTATATGCCGGCGCATGAGCGGCCGTCCGGTTACGGCATCGACGATGCGGCGATGCCCGAGGGCATGTGGGCGCAGATCGCCTATCCGCTGCTGCAGCGTGATGAAGAGCGGATGGAGCCCAGGCCGGCGGCCTAGCTCCGAAGATCAGTTCTTGGGCTCAAGGGCAGCGGCCAGGCTGCGCGCGGCCGCCTGATGCGAGCTGAGCGCCGCGGCGGCGGCATCGAAAGCCTTCTGGTCGTCGCCGGGGGTCGGGGTGGGTTCGCAGCGCCCGCCCGCGCATGTGAAGGTAATGCGCTGGGTGCCGCGGTTGAGGGTGACGGTGCTGGAATCGTGCGCGCCCACCACGGCGATGTTCGCATTGAACACCTGTTTGTTGTCGCGGTTCAGGGCCACGATATTGGTGTGGCCATAGCCCTTGCCCTGCACAAAGGCATGGCGGGCATCCAGCATGGTGACGTCGGCGATCGTCGGGTTGCCGACATAGATGGTCGCGATCGGCGTCTTGAAGGTCAGGGTGTGGACCTCGTCCAGAGCCAGCGCCACGCTATCGCTCGCGGCATAGGCGGGCGTAGCGGCGATCAGGACTGCGGCGGCAAAGAAAGCGCGCATGTCGGGCTCCGGCATATTGCCCGATAAGCCTAGGTCCGCGCCGTAAAAGAAACCTTAAGCGGTGTGTTTTAGGAAATAGCGGGAATTCGCGAAAGTCGCGCCCTTGCGTCACGCCCCGTTCCCCATGCTTCTGGCGGTGGCCGCCATGCTGGCTGCGGTGGATGGCGCATGGCTGGTATCGGGCCACTATATGCTCGATATCGCCGCCTATCTGCGCCTCTGCCTGCTGTCGGCCGTTCTGCTCGGCGCCGCGCGGGTCTACGCCACCGTGCGGCCCGACCCGCGGCTGGCGGCGATGCTGTTTGGAACCGGCTTTCTCTGCCTGTTTTCCCTGGAAGCCAGCATCCTCAATTATCTTCTTCTTCCGCATACAGGCCCGCGCATGGATGCGCTGCTTGCCAGGGCCGATCGCGCGATGGGATTTGACTGGCCCGAAGTGATGGGCTTCATGGCGCGCCATCCGGCACTCAACGGCGCGGCGCTGTTCGTTTATTCCTCGATGCTGCCGCAGGTGGCGCTTATCACCATTCTGCTTGGCGGCACGGCGCCCAGGCGCGTCTATGAATTCTGCCTGGCGCTCGCGGTCTCGGCGATTGCCTGCATCGCCATATGGAGTTTGGCCCCGTCTTTTGGGGCTTTTTCCGTCTATCCGCCGCCGCCCGCAACCATGACGCTGGCGCTGGACTCCGCCTATGCGCGCGATCTCGTCCATCTGCTGCGCGATGGGCCGGGTTTGATTTCTCCGCACGATGCGCGCGGACTGATCGGCTTTCCCTCCTATCACGCGGTGTTGGCGCTTCTGGTCGCCTGGTATGCATGGCCGCTCAGATTTCTGCGCTGGCCTGCAGTTGCGCTCAACATCGCGGTGCTCGCGGCGACGCCGGTGCAGGGCGGCCATCATCTGACCGACGTGTTCGGCGCCTTTCCGGTGACGGCGCTGGCGCTTTTCATCGTCGCGCGGCTCTTGCCGGCCGGAAACGATGTGAAAACCGTCGCGTTGGTAAACAAAGCGGCAAGGCTTGGGGCCAATCTGCGTCCATCCGGGGTGTTTTGTGCCGACGCGGAACAGAAACCAAAACCGGAGCCAGCCGCAATTAAGCCCAAATTAAATACCGTGCCCTAATGTGACCTGCGTCCGCATCGTGCGAAGAGACTTTCGTCCGGGGTTGGGCATCCTAGGGTGTCACTTAGTGGAGACAAATATGAACCTCATTTCGCGTTTCATCCGCGATGAATCGGGCGCCACCGCCATTGAATATGGCCTGATCGCCGCTCTCATCGCCGTCGTGATCATTACCGGCGTGACCGCCGTCGGCACCAAGCTGTCGACGACCTTCACCAACTTGTCGGGCAACCTCAAGTAAGGCTGTCGCAAGTTTTTTCGCGAACGGCCGCCTTTCGTTGAAGGCGGCCGTTCTTTTTCAGGCTTACGCATGGCGGAACTGCTGGTCGTGATTTTGCTGCCTGTTCTGCTGGCCGCATCGGCCGGATGGGACCTTGCCAGCTTCACCATCCCGAATTTTCTCACCCTTGCGCTGCTGGCCGCCTTTCCCCTGTTCGCGGCCGCGGCCGGATTGACGCTGACGGCGATCGGCTGGCACCTGCTTGCCGGATTGGTCGGCTTAGGCCTGGGCTTCACGCTGTTCGCGCTGGGCTGGATCGGGGGCGGCGACGCCAAGCTCTTTGCCGCTGTTGCCCTATGGCTCGGATTCAAGGACCTGATGGCTTATGCGCTGGTCGCCAGCGTCTTTGGCGGCGCGCTGACGATCGCCGTCCTGCTGCTGCGCCAGTGCCCGCTGCCCGCCCTTCTGGCGCGCCAGGGCTGGATCCTGCGCCTGCACGATGCGCGTTCCGGCATTCCCTATGGCGTGGCTCTGGCCATGGCGGCGTTTTTCCTGCTGCCTTCGACCGAGATCTTCCACCTCGCCGCGGCGGCTTAAGGAACCGGTAAGGCCGCGCGATCGCCGCGCGTTTTTTAGCCAAATTGATCGCGAAATTTACGCGAAAACTTTGAGCCGCAAGGGAAATTTGCGCGCGCTGAATTAAGCAATTTCTAAAGGGTTGCATGGTGAATTGTCACCAAAGGGAGCGTCATTGCCATGAACACCCAACGGCTTGTTGTGCTTGGTCTCGCCGTCGTGGCAGCCGGCGGCGCGGCTCTTCTGGTGCGCGGCATGCTGGGCGGGGGCACGCCGCAGGTCGCGGCCAAGGCAGCGCCCATTGTGCCGATGAGCGAAGTGCTCGTGGCCAGCAGCAATCTTGAACCGGGCCAGGCGCTGAAGCCCGAACTGGTGCGCTGGGAGAAATGGCCCACTGCGTCGGTGGATGCCTCCTTCATCACCCATGAGGCGGCGGGCAGTGAAGAGAACGCCGTCAAGGGCACGGTGGTGCGCGCGCCCATCCTGTCGGGCCAGCCCATCGTCAGCAATGCGATCGTGCATGGCGACCAGTCCGGCTTCATGGCCGCGACCCTGGCCGACGGCATGCGCGCCATTTCCATTCCCATCTCCACCGATTCCGGCGCGGGCGGCTTCATCCTGCCCAATGACCGGGTGGATGTTCTTCTGACGCGCAAGCCGGATGGCAACGCCACGCGCGGTTTTGCCAAGACCATCGTCACCAACCTGCGCGTCCTGGCCGTGGACCAGACCTATCGCCAGGAGAAGGATACCCGCACTGTAGTGGGCAAGACAGCGACCGTGGAAGTCACACCCGAACAGGCCGAGTTGATCGCCGGCGCGGGCACGGTGGGCGTGCTCTCGCTCTCCTTGCGCCCGTTGAGCGACGCCAATGTCGCGCATCTCGATGATCCGGCGCGGCGTCATCACAGCATCAGCGCCGAAGCCCCGGTCTCCGTCATCCGCTACGGCATGGCCGGCAATGGCCATTCCGGGGAGTCTCCGCAGTGAAATTATCCCGCACCCTCATGATCGGTCCGGCCCTGGCGCTTGCCGCGTCTTTCGCCGTTTCCGATGCTTTGGCCGCTCCCGTGCTGGATGAGGCCAAGGCGAAGGTGATGACCATCTCCACCAAAAGCGGGACCAGCCATCAGCGCCTGACTCTGTCGCTGGACAAGGCCGCGGTGGTCCAGCTCGATACCGACGCCCGCGATGTGCTGGTGTCCAATCCGGAACTGGTGGATGCGGTGGTGCGCACGCCGCGCCGCATCTTCCTTCTGGCCACCAAGGTGGGCCAGACCAACGCCTTCTTCTTCGATGCTCAGGGCAAGCAGATTCTGTCCCTGGACATCCGCGTGGAGAAGGATGTGGTGGATCTGGCCAGCCTGATGAAGGCCGCGATGCCCAACTCCTCCATCCAGGTTCAGGCCCTGAACGACAATGTGGTGCTGACCGGTTCGGTTTCCAGCGCCCTGGAATCCACCCGTGCCGCTGATCTGGCCGCCAAGTTCACCGGCGATGCCAAGAAAGTGGTCAACATGCTCGGCATCGCCGCCGGGCAGCAGGTGATGCTGAAGGTGCGCATTGCCGAGATGGACCGCAACATCGCCAAGCAGTTCAACGTCAATGTCGGCGCTGCCGGCAATGTTGCCGGCGTGCCCATGATAGCGACGACATCCAATCCCTTCGGCCTGATGGGCCGCGCCCTGAGCGATCTTTCGGGCGGTCAGATCGGGCATATGTGCGGCACCCAGTTCTTCCCCACGGTCAGCCAGCAGATCGCCTCCACTCTGCAGACCGGCAACAACACCGTCACCAGCATTGTCAATGGTGTGACAAGCGCCACTGCCCTCAGCAACACGAGCGGCTTTGTCACGGAGGTGGTCAGAGATGTCGCCGGCAACCCGGTCGTGGTCAATGGCGTTGTCCAGACCGTGCAGGTGCCGATCAATGCCAGCTCCAATGTCGTGAGCAGCGGCACGAACTTGGGGAACACAGCGACCCAGACCATCACCGGTGGCATGCCGACGGTGAACAACAGCATCACCCAGACCAACAGCCTTTGCCCCAACAATGCCCAGGGCATGCTGAACGCGCTGGAGCAGGTGGGCCTTGTCCACATGCTCGCCGAGCCGAACCTGACGGCGGTCAGCGGCGAAACCGCGAAGTTCCTGGCGGGCGGTGAATTCCCCGTGCCGGTCAGCCGCGACCGCGACGGCAACATTACGGTGGAGTTCAAGCAGTTCGGCGTGGGCCTCAGCTTCACGCCCGTCGTGGTGGCGCCCGGCCGCATCTCGCTGCAGCTCTCCAGCG
>Ga0207695_10011612_pt1 | contig 10652 bp, 7 predicted proteins | sample KBSC54metaG_FD_184354 | JGI IMG/M metagenome (GOLD analysis project Ga0207695, IMG submission 184354) | Corn rhizosphere microbial communities from Kellogg Biological Station, Michigan, USA - KBS C5-4 metaG (SPAdes) (version 2) | ecosystem: Host-associated > Plants > Roots > Rhizosphere > Soil... | reverse complement strand
TGCGCTTCTTCGTCCAGCTCCAGCGCCGAGAGAGCAAAGGATTCGAGGCCGGCTGCCCACGAATTCAGTGGATCGGCACGTCGCGCTAGGCGCAGGTGGTGAAGTGCTTGAGTTTGACGTTGAGGCCCGCAGTCGCTGCGTAGCGATGCCACCAGCGACCGCTCGCACAGCGAGGGGATGTGCAACGGATCGCGCGAAAGGATGCAATCAGAGATCGCCAGTGAGCGCTCGATGTCGAGATCGCACGATGCGGTGATGTTGGCGAGTACCGCGAGCGCCGTGGCTGCGTTTTCGTCGACAGCGAGCGCCCGAGCGACAGCCGCCCGAGAGCTCGGCAGCGTGACCGCCGCCGGTGCCATTCCATAAATCCACATCAAACGATACGTATCGGCTATACCCGCGTGCGCCTCGGCCAACGTGGGATCGAGCTCCACGGCACGCTCGAAGCAGGGAAGGGCGTCGAGGATCGAGCGTCCGCGCAGCCATAACAGCGCGCGGCCTTTGAGGAGCAGCTCGTACGCCTCGACATTCGCCGGACCGGCGCGAGTGTCTCCGCCGTCCGGCGCATCGAGCAAAGACACCTGAAGCTTTGTCGCAATCGCGTTCGCGATCTCGTCCTGCAACGCGAACACGTCCACGAGCTCGCGGTCGTAGCGCTCTGACCAGAGATGCTGCTCATCATCCGTCTTGATCAATTGCGCCGAGATGCGGAGTCGAGTCCCTGATTTTCGCACGCTGCCCTCGAGCAAATGCTGCACGCCGAGTTTTTCGCCGACGACGCGCACGTTGTCGTGCCGATCCTTGAAGGCGAAGGACGATGTGCGCGTGGCAACGCGCAGCCCCTTGAGCTGGCCGAGCACATTGATGATTTCCTCGGTCATGCCGTCAGCGAAGAAGCCGTCATCCGCATTCGCGCTCATGCTCGCGAACGGCAGCACCGCGACAGATTTCCCAGACGCGCGTGGCGTCGGTGCGACGAGCTCCCGGGACTGAAGCGCTGCGACCATCTGCGCGCCGCTCGACATGCGCGACTCCGGCGCTTTCTCCAGAAGCCGCGCGATCACGTCGCACACAAGTGCGGAGACTTCGGGGCGTCGCACGGACGGCGCCGGCGGAACGTGATGAAACCGCTGTGCGATCACCGCCTGGAGTGTCGCGCCGGTGAACGGCTGCTCTCCGGCGAGCATTTCGTACAGCACGCATCCGAGCGAGAAGAGATCGCTGCGGCCATCCACCTCGTCGCCAGCCGCTTGCTCGGGACTCATATACGCCGGCGTTCCGACGGCGACGCCGATCTGCGTGAGCGTTTCATCCGTTGGCGCGGCCGCCGTCACAGCCTTGCCGATGCCAAAATCAGCAACGAGCGCGTGTCCCGCATGAAGAAGGATGTTCTCCGGCTTGATATCTCGGTGGACGACGCCGTGACCATGGGCATAGTCCAGCGCGTCGCCGATCTGCGATGCAATCCGGATCGCGGTATCGACTGAAAGTCGAGGTTCGCGCGTGAGACGATCGCGCAGCGTCTCGCCTTCCATCACCGGCATGACGAAGAACAAGAATCCGCCGACGTCGCCGGAGTCGAAGAGCGGTAGGATGTGCGGATGCGACAGCCGCGCGGCGAGGCGGATCTCCTGGAGGAATCGATCGCGGCCGAGCGATTCGGACAGGTCGGAGCGAAGGACCTTCACAGCGACGGCGCGATCGTGACGGAGGTCGTGGGCGAGAAACACCGTCGCCATGCCCCCGTGCCCGAGCTCCCGCTCGATGCGATACCGGTCGGCGAGCGCCGACGAGAGTCTCTCGGTGAGATCGTTCATCTCACGACAGGGTTCGTTCCCATTCTACAACCGCCTCCCATCGCGGGCGCAAATCGATCATCAGTGCCTGAAATCGCTCATCGCCGCGAACAGACGAGAGAAAGGGATCGTGTATCGACAAGAAGGGAAAATTGATGAAGCCGCGACTGATCGCGATTCGCGTCCACTCGATCGCGTCGTGCGTTCTTCCCATTAACGCATACGCTCCAGCCACTACACGAGCCGGAGATTCTACAAAGCTCGCCGCCTTCGTCAACCCCGGCGATCAGTAGTGAACATAAGCGTCGGAGGACGGAGGCACCGCTGCGACAACTTGCGTCGGCCGCGTGGGACTCGCTAGGCGTCGCCAACGCAATCCTCACCGTCCGTGCGACCTTGCCGCTCCACTCGCGATCGAAGTTTCAGGTATCGGCGGCACCACGGCTTCGATCGCACGTGACTATGATACGGAGGAGCAGCGACATAGTGCGGACGTGATGTGAGGTCAACTTGGCAGACGACGAGCTCGAACGATTTGAAGCAGTAATGGGCGCCCTCTCCAAGAGTCTTTCAGGCGAGGACGACGACGCGCTCACCGGAGCGCGCTGCCCGAAATGCGAGGCGTCGAGCTTCGTCCGAGTTTCCGAGCTGTACGCGGACGCCGTGCGTCGGTTGAGCGACGCGGGAAGCGAACCCAGCGAGGTCGGAAACACTGGCCGCGAAGGCGGAAGGACTTTCGCGGAAATCGTCGAGCGACTCGGTCCACCACGACGGCGATCGGCGCTCCGCAACGTCGCTTTGGTCGCCGCACCACTGTCGGTTGCCGCCTTTTATCTATACCGGCGATTCGGAGACTCGATTGGCCAAGCTGCGATCGCAGCGACAATCGTCGTGACGGCGATCGTGTTCTTGACGACTGCTCGGCGCCTCAGCGACGACTACTATGCCCGACGAAACCGCTGGAACAGGCTGTTCATGTGCCGCCGCTGCGGCCAACTCATCTCATCGTGAGCCGCGCCTTACGGATCGCCGTGAGACGTCGATGAATGAGAACGGCGCCTGCTTCTGGCGCCGTTCTTCTTTCCAGAACTGACCGAGGACTATTCGGAACTACTCGGGGACGACGAGTCTGGTCCTGATGAACTGCGGCCCGCTCCGTGTTCTTTGTGTCGTCGACCCCACACGAACCCGATCGCAATCAGCCCAGTACCGACGAGCCATACACTCGCGGGCTCCGGGACCGTCGAAGCCGGGGAGGAATGATCGATCGGAATCGGAATCGGGATCGGGATGATTCCTTTGCCGCAAGGCGTCGAGTCAGGTCGGGACAATGTGTCGAACGTCGCGAGTGGGCCGACTGCTCCAGCGGCGACGTATAGCGTGTCGGTGCGACGGACCGTGACCGTGTCGATGAGGCGTAGGACAACGGTGTCAATCGGCGTCCGGTGTTGCTTTCTGACCGGAATGCGCTGCTGCGACGTCGCTTGGGCGCCGAGGTGCGCTGCCAAGACGAGCGAAAGAATCGAGACGAGTTTCTTCATGACATGCGCTCCAGCGTAGACGGCCGCAACGCCGACCAGAGGGAATGAGGACAACTATGGGAGCCAAGGGTCTCGGCGGCGTCAGCTGCTTAGGCAAAAATTGCGCAATGCCGAGTACGCTTTGACCGACAGGCCGCGCGCTAACGTGCGGAGTAGTGGTCAGGCCAATTCAACCCAAACGGAATGCCGGGGTCGACGCCTGTAACTCTCTCTGCCGTATATTGTTAGCGTAATCGTCGGCAGAGGTCCCGCTGCGGATGAGGCCGCGCCGAGATTCTGCGCCGGCTCGCCGGTCTTCCCTCGGTCGAGGTTGTTCGCCGGGTGATCGAACTCGACTGGGCAGACTCTGTCGCGCCGGGACGACAACTTTGTCACGCGGCCGCGACATTGTGATGGGGAATCCCCACGTCACGATTCCCTCGGTTGTATTTCGGCCCACTCGCGTAATTGGTTACGCGGTTTCTTCGATTCGCGACATGAGGTCCAGTCCATCGTCCTCCGCGCGAGTAACCTTTTTCCGCTTGAACAAGAATTCCGGGGCGAGAGTCACGCCGAGCAGCGTGACGGGAATGATCTGCTGCGTCTGGATTAGGAAGGCGACGGCGATCGCCTGATCCTTGTCCATCCCGAATCCCACGGCGATCAGTGCGTACATCGCCTGGAATACGCCAACGTTTCCCGGCGTTGCTCGCACCGCGAAGCCCAAATTCACGGCGAGAATGGCCGCCACCGTGCCAACGAGCGGCAGATTGAAGTGCGCCGCCCGAGCAGTCAAGCTGTAGGTCCACACCTGCATCGCCCAGATCCCAACGGACAAGAGGATCGCCGTGGCGAAGCGCGGACCGGTGGAGATACCTCCGATCGTGTGCAGGAAGTGGCGCATGTACGCTGCGACGCGCGACCGCCAACCAAGCGTCGGAGGCGCCACGACTTCTGCCCGCTCCGGCCGGCGCACCAGATACACCAACAAGACGGCGATGGCCGCGAGAGCGATCCAGGCGATGGGCCGCGTGCGCGCAAGCGCCTGTGGCAACGCCAAGAACGAGACTGATAACGCGAGCAGCACGATGTAGCCGATCAGCTCGAACATCCGCTCGAGCGCGAGTGTCGCGAGAATCTTGGCGCTCTTCACATGAGCGGCTCGCGCAACGAAAACGACGCGCGCGGCCTCGCCGCCATTCGCGACGAGAATGTTGTTGAGCCCCGCGCCAGCGAACGTCGCCTTGATCGCCATCCAGAGCGACGTCGCTCCGACTGGACGCAAAAAGATCCACCAGCGTACCGCCTTGAGCGCGAGCGACAGCAAGTTCACGATCGCCGCGATGACGAGTATCGTCCTGTTCGCGTCGGTGATGCTCTGCCAGGTGGTGTGCCAGTTGACCTTCCGCGCAAACAGCACGAGCGCCGCCACAATGAGGAGGCTCAAAGCGAGGCGCAGGATGCGCGAAGCAGCTTTCTTCATGCAGCGTCGAGGAGGTCGAAGCGGTAGCCTTGCGCGAGTAGACGATCGACGATCAGGGGGATTGCATGCGCTGTTTGCATCCGATCACCTGAAGGATCGTAGCCATCTCCGTCATGAAGCAACAGGATCGACCCAGGTTTCGCGCCTTCCACTGTTCGCCGCGCGATCGATTCCACGCCGGGCCGATCGGAGTCCCAGACGCCGAGCGACCAACCCACCGTTTGCTGACCGAAAGAGCGGGCGATCGCCGTGACCCACGGACTACGAAAACCATGCGGCGCTCGAAAGAGCAACGGCTTCACGTGCGACGCACGTTCGATTGCCGCGGTGCCGAGCTCGAGATCCCGCCGCACGTAGCTCGGCGACTTGAAGTGAAGCTTACGATGAAAATATCCGTGATTGCCGATCGCATGCCCTTCGTCGGCGACACGTTTGACGAGATCCGGCCAACGTTCGGCGTGTCGGCCAAGAATGAAGAACGTCGCCTTGACGCTGCGCGCCGCGAGTGCGTCGAGCACCGCTGGCGTGGCATCGGGATTCGGGCCGTCGTCGAACGTCAATGCGACCGCGCGATCCGAGCTGGCCAGGCGACTGATCGGGCGTCCGAAGATCGGGCTATTGCGGTAGAAGGCGCCATGCGCGGCGCCGCCGAGCAGCACCGCGCCGACACCCAGCCCCAGCATCATATCTCAGCGGCGACGTTACCGAGGACGGTTTGATACACGTCCAGCACGCGAGACGTTACACGCGCCCACGAGTATTCCAACGAGTTCTGGCGACCAGTCGTTCCCAGCTGAATTGCCAGTCCTTGGTCATCGAGCACGCGGACGAGTGCGTCGGCGAGCGCATCACGGTCGCCGCACGGAACCATGAGCGCCTCGCGCTCGTTCACGACGACGTCGCGGAATCCAAGAATGTCGGAGCACACGACCGGTGTCTCACACGCCATCGACTCGAGCAGCGTGATACCGAACGACGCTTTCGTGGTTGGACACGCGTACACGGAGCTGTGTGCGTAGTAGCTGGGACGTCCTTCGAGAACGGCGCCGACGAAGACGATGTCCTTGTCGCCGTTCGCTTGCTTGTAGTAGTGCTCGCGGAGCGGGCCGTCGCCAACAACGACGAGGCGCGCTTGACGTCCACGCGTGCCTTTTGCCTTCACTCGGCGGAAGGAATCGATCAGCGTCGTCAGCCCGTTGCGCGGATCGAAGCGGCCGAGGAACAGAATGTTCGGCGTGTCGTTGCTGATGCCTGGCGGGGGCGGTGCGCTCGGATGAAACACGTCGGTGTCGATGCCGTTCGGAATGATCTGCCAGTCGGCGTCGAAATAACGATTGAGCGCAACGGTGGTGCTGTTGGAAACAGCGATGGCGGCGCTGAGCATGTCGAGGCGCTTCTGGAAGAAGCGTCGACCGATGGTATATCCGAACGAGCGGTCGAAATACGTGTGGAACGTGCCAACCACCGGACAATCCGCCTCTTCGATCGCCAGGACGGGGAGGATCGGCGTGAGCGGGGAATGGACGTGAACGATGTCGTATTTTCCTTGTCGCAGGACGCGGCGTAGATCGCGGCGCAGGTGCCAACCCAACGTGATGCGAGCCTGGGACCCATTCGCGTAAACCGGCTGGCTGCGGCCGATGCGGATGACGTGCGGCTGCTCTTCAGCGCCGGGAATGTGCGACGTGATCACGTCGACATGATGGCCGCGGCGGCGCGCCTCGCGAGCGAAAAAGTGGACGTGCTCGCAAACGCCGCCCAGGTGGGGATAGTAGTACTCCGTCACCAACGCGATGCGCAGCGACCGCTCGTCACTAGTGAGCTCGAGCGGTGGTAGCTGCGGAAGGGCGGGGTGACTACGACGCGAGCGTTTGAGGAGCGGACCGGGAGGATTCAAGAGCGGCATGAGCAGCGGCCAGGCGGGCGATTGGAACCCGATAGGGTGAGCAAGAGACGTAGTCGAGGCCGATCGTGTGGCAGAACTCCACCGAGCGTGGTTCGCCGCCATGTTCCCCGCAGATACCCACCTTCAACTGAGGGCGGACGCTCCGACCGGCAGATACGGCAAATCCAATCAGCTTGCCAACTCCATTCCGATCAAGTACCTGGAACGGATCGTCGGGAAGTATACCACGATCTACGTAATTGGGTAGGAACCGTCCGGCGTCGTCACGACTGAGGCCGAACACGGTTTGGGTTAAATCATTGGTACCAAACGAAAAGAACTCTGCCTTTGAAGCAATTTCATCGGCCGTCAGGGCCGCGCGCGGCAACTCGATCATCGTGCCGATGAGGTAGTCGACGTGCTCTCCCATCCCACCAAGAACCTGGACCGCGACCTGTTCGAGAATCGCGCGCTGGTTCTCGAATTCACGGACCGTGGCGACAAGGGGAATCATTATCTCAGGACGTACATCGATGCCTCTTCGTTTCGCTTTTACGGCAGCCTCGAAAATCGCCCGACCCTGCATCTCGGTGATTTCCGGATAGGTAATACCCAGCCGGCACCCCCGATGTCCCAACATCGGGTTGGTTTCTCGCAAGGATTCGACAATTCGAGCGAGCTCAGCTCTCGGAATGCCCAGCGTTCGTGCCAGCAGCTTGCTTTCCTCGCCGCCGTGCGGAAGGAATTCATGGAGCGGTGGATCGAGCAAGCGGATGGTTACCGGCAATCCGTCCATCGCCTCGAAGATTCCCTCGAAGTCGAGCCGCTGCATCGGCAGGAGCTTGGCAAGTGCTCGGCGACGACCGCTTTCGTCGCGGGCGACGATCATCTCACGCATCGCCGTGATGCGGTCGCCCTCGAAGAACATGTGTTCCGTGCGGCACAGACCGATGCCTTCGGCACCGAATCCCCTGGCGATGCGCGCGTCCTGTGGTGTGTCGGCGTTTGCGCGCACGCCGAGACGCCGGGTGCCATCGGCCCACTGGAGGAGGCGTGCGAATGCTCGATAGTTGGGCGCCGTCTTGGGATCACGCGTGCCACGAATGACCTGCACGACCTCACTCGGCGTCGTCGGCAGATCGCCGCGATAGACGTTGCCCGTCGCGCCGTCAACCGTGATCCAGTCTCCTTCGGAGATCACGGTGTCACCGACGCTGAATCGACGATGCTCGATATCGACATGAATCGCCGTACATCCGACAACCGCGCACTTGCCCATCCCGCGGGCGACGACGGCAGCATGACTCGTCATGCCGCCTCGGGCCGTGAGGACAGCTCGCGCGGCAACGATGCCGTGGAAATCCTCCGGAGTCGTCTCGTCACGAACGAGGATGACATGCTCGCCGTGCGCAGTGCGCTGCTCCGCGACGTCGGGATCGAATACGGCGAGACCGCTCGCCGCACCGGGACTCGCCGGGAGTCCAGCGCAAAGTGGCGTGGCGCGAACGTCGGCGTCGATCACTGGATGTAACAAGTGCGCGAGCTGCTCGGGCGCGACGCGCTCGACTGCCGTCTCGCACGAGATGAGTCCTTCGTCGACCATGTCTGTGGCGACTCGCACCGCGGCCGCCGCTGTGCGCTTTCCCGTTCGTGTCTGCAGCAGATAGAGTTTCCCACGTTCGACCGTGAACTCGATGTCCTGCATGTCGCAGAAGTGCGCTTCGAGGCGGCGCTCGGTCGCGAGCAACTCCGTGTATGCGCCGGGCAGCAAGTTCGCCATCTCATCGATGTCGAGCGGCGTTCGCACTCCCGACACGACGTCTTCGCCTTGCGCGTTGACGAGAAACTCTCCGTAGAATTTCTTCTCGCCCGTCGATGGATTGCGGGTGAACGCGACGCCGGTACCGGAGTCGTCGCCAAGATTTCCGAACACCATCGACACGATGTTGACCGCGGTGCCGAGGTCTTCGCGGATCCCGTTCACGCGCCGGTAGTCGACCGCTTTCTTGAGCGTCCACGAACGCCAGACGGCTTCGATCGCCCCCCACAGCTGCGTCGCCGGATCCATGGGGAAGTCGGCCTGCGTATTCGCGCGAATGAGCGCTTTGTACTCGTTGACCAACGCTCGCAGCACGTGTTCATCGAGCTCGGCATCGGTTTTCACGCCGCTCGTCATTCGTTTGGCGCCGAGGAGGTGCTCGAACTGCGACGAGGGGACGCCGAGGACGACGTCGCCGTACATCTGGATGAACCGGCGATAGGAGTCGAACGCGAAGCGAGCGTTGCCGCTCGCTCGCTCGAGACCGACGACCGTGTCGTCGTTCAACCCGAGATTGAGGATCGTTTCCATCATCCCGGGCATCGAGATGGGCGATCCCGATCGAACGGAGACGAGGAGTGGATTCGCCGCGTCGCCGAACTTCTTGCCGGTGACTCGCTCCAACCGGCGGAGTGCGGCGTCAACTTCCCGGCGCAGCGATTCAGGCGTCTGGCGATCGCGCAGGTAGTCGATGCACAACGAGCACGCGATCGTGAAGCCGGGCGGAACGGGCACGCCAAGATTCGTCATCTCGGCGAGATTGGCACCCTTGCCGCCGAGAATGGCCTTCATGTCTTTCGTGCCTTCGGCCGTGCCGTCGCCGAAGAAGTAGACCGATTGTTGCGCCATTAGCGAATGCTAACAGCCGCAGCCGAACCGCAATTTGTCGGGATCGATCGGTGGCGCGGTCGGGTAGTCGCCGGAGAAGCAGGCATGGCAAAAACCCTCGGGACCCAACGGCACCGATCCGAGCATTCCGTCGAGCGACAGATAGCCCAAGCTATCGACGCCCAACCGCTCGGCGATCTCCGGAATCGTGTAGTTCGCCGCGACTAGCTCCTCACGCGAAGGTGTGTCGATACCATAGTAGCACGGACCAGTGACCGGTGGCGAGCTGACTCGCATGTGAACCTCGCGGGCACCGGCGGCACGCACGAGGGCGACGAGGCCGCGGGTCGTCGTGCCGCGCACGATCGAGTCGTCGACCATCACCACGCTCTTGCCCTCGAGCACTTCGCGTACCGGATTGTATTTCACCTTCACCTTGGCATCGCGGCCGGCCTGCGTCGGCTGGATGAACGTACGACCAACATAGTGGTTTCGGATGAGCGCAAGCTCGTAGGGGATTCCGCTTTCTTCGGCGAAACCGAGCGCCGCCGAATTCGACGAATCCGGGACGCTGAAGACGAGCTGCGCACCCGGAGCAGGGAACTCCCGAGCCAGCTGTCGCCCAAGCGCGCGTCGCGCGCGATCGACTGAGCCACCGAAGACGCGGCTGTCGGGACGCGCAAAGTAGACGTACTCGAACACACAGCGCTTGAGCTCTTTCTTGGGCAGCGGGTGGATCGACTGCACGCCGTTGCCGTTGACGGAGACGATCTCACCTGCTTCTACTTCGCGCTCGACTGTTGCGCCGACGATGTCGAGGGCGCAGGTCTCCGACCCAAACACAATGGCGTCGCCAAGACGACCCATCGCCAGCGGACGCCAGCCGCGCGGATCGCGTGCGGCGAGCAGCACGTCTCCGATCGCGACAATCAGACTGTATGCTCCCTCGACTCCATTCAACGCATCGGCCAACCGCTCCGCCGGCGTCGCCGCCGTCGAGCGAGCGAGACGGTGCACGATGACTTCGGAATCGTTGGTCGAGTTGAAGATCGAGCCTTGTTCCTCGAGGTCGTGCCGCAACTCCGCCGCGTTGGTGATGTTGCCATTGTGGGCCAGTGTGATGTAGCCGCCCTTGGACCGCGCCACCACCGGCTGCGCATTCTCGATCGTCGATGATCCGGATGTGCTGTAACGCGTGTGCCCGATCGCCGACACACCGTTCAGCTTTCCCAACTCGGCGGCGAATGCGTCCGACAGCGTTCCCATACTGCGCACCGCGCGCGCGTTTCCCTTGGCGTCGATCGACACGACGCCGGCTGAT
>Ga0207695_10011610_pt1 | contig 10653 bp, 8 predicted proteins | sample KBSC54metaG_FD_184354 | JGI IMG/M metagenome (GOLD analysis project Ga0207695, IMG submission 184354) | Corn rhizosphere microbial communities from Kellogg Biological Station, Michigan, USA - KBS C5-4 metaG (SPAdes) (version 2) | ecosystem: Host-associated > Plants > Roots > Rhizosphere > Soil... | reverse complement strand
GAATGATCGAAAGGACAACCACATCGCTGAAGGAATCCGGATGGGTAAAGACACCGTCCCGCTGCGTGATTAACCCAACGTGCATCAGAGCGGTGCTGATGGGCTGCGCGTAGTGAAACATCACGATGCCTACAGCAACACTTGCCGCGACCGAAGCGACTGCACCCTCCCACGATTTCTTCGGGCTAACGCGCGGTGACATGCGATGGCGGCCCAGGGGCTTGCCAACGAAATAGGCGAAGATGTCCCCCGCCCAAACCAGCAAGAGCAAGTAAAGCAGGAGAAACGCGCCCCGCCACTGCTCGCGCAGTTGCACCAGCGAGGCCATCGGCAGTGCGATGTATACGATAGCGAATGCGGACACCATGGCGGCCGGGAAGCCATTCCGCAGTTCATCTCCCCGCATCGCAATGGAGAGAAACAGAAACGGCGCCAGCACAGCTGCGCAAAACCCGAAATAGGCGAAGCTTCCGGTCGATAGCAGATCGGTCGCACCGGGGTGAACGGCCATGATCAAAAAGAAGATTCCTACGAAAACGTACGTAGGCAAGACCAGCGGGTGAATGCCGTAGGGCTCGGACAGCTTCAGCAATTCGCGAATGGCAAGCAGCGCGACCGCGCCGGCAAAGATCGCCAGTATGGGCACCGGTGCGCGCAGCACGATCGCAAGAACGATCGGGATGAGTACAACCGCGGTGAGCACTCGTTTGACGAGCTCCAAATCAGCCCCGCAGGGCGCGCGAGGCTCGCGCCAGAACTGATCGCTCTGGAGTGGGAGATTCGTTCAAGCCGCCGTAGCGGCGGTCGCGCTTCTGGTATTCGGCAATCCCTTCGAGCAGGTGCACGCCGCGGAATTCCGGCCACAGCGTCGGGGTGACGTAAATCTCGGCATACGCAAGTTGCCACAAAAGAAAATTACTCAGCCGCATTTCGCCGCTGGTACGGATCACAAGATCAGGATCGGGAAGGTGCCGCGTGTACAGGTGCTGCGAAACGATTTTCTCATCCACCTTCAGGTGATCGATCCCACCATTGTTGGCGGCAGCCTTCACTATGGACTGGAATGCATCCACGATCTCAGAACGGGCGCTGTAATTGAGCGCCAGGGTGAGCACCATGCCGGTATTCCGTGAGAGGTCCTGGCGTGCCCATTCCATTTTCTCCTGAACGAACGGCGGAAGCTCGTGCAGCCGTCCAATGTACTGCAGGCGCACGTTGTTCTTGTGCAGCGTGGGGACTTCCTGTTTCAGGTATCGCGCCAGAAGCTTCATCAGGAAGTCGACTTCGGCCTTGGGACGTCGCTTCCAGTTTTCTTCGGAAAAAGCATAGAGCGTCAACGAAGGGATGCCAATGCGCGAGGCACACTCGACCGTGTAGCGCACTGAGGTGACCCCGGCGCGATGCCCGGCAACTCGTGGCAGGTGGCGGCGGCGCGCCCAGCGGCCATTGCCGTCCATGATGATGGCGATGTGTTTTGGGAGCCGTTCCGGATCAAGCCGCAGGTAAACTTCGGCTTCTTTTGCGTCCAGCCCGGCAGGAACCGTTGCCTGCAAGGAAATCCCTTTCGTTTCAGAAACTAACATAGGGAAGGGGGAGTTGCAATGAAGCAGGCTTCAGGTTTTAGGCTCTAGGCTTCAGCGGAAGGCATTCACCACGAAGGGCACAAAGGCACACGAAGGGACGCAACGGGTGTTTTCCTTTGTGTGCCTTTGTGCCCTTCGTGGTGAAGATTATTCCCTGGATTCTTGCGGCACGATCGCAATCTCCAGCTGTTCGGTGTGGCGCAGAACCGTAATCGTATTCTTCGCGCCAACTTCAGTGTCGGTCAGTAACCGGTGTAGGTCATCCACGCCGGCGACCGCTTGACTGGCAAAAGCAAGGATCACATCCCCTTCTCGGAGTCCGGCGCGTTCCGCGGGACTGCCGGGCGTGACTCCCACGACCATCACTCCAGTCTCTTTTGCGAGATCGTAGAAGCGGACCACACGGCGATGTAGTGGAACGGTTTGTGCCTCCACGCCAATGTACGCGCGCTGAATTCGGCCCTGCTGCAACAGTCGGCTGGCGACAAATTTTGCGGTATTGATTCCGATAGCGAAGCACAGACCTTGTGCTCCCATGATGGTTGCTGTGTTAACGCCGATGACCTGGCCGTCAGACGAAACCAGCGGCCCGCCGGAGTTCCCCGGATTGAGCGCTGCGTCGGTTTGAATGACGTCGTCGATCATGCGTCCGGAGTATGAGCGCAGGGATCTGCCAAGCGCGCTGACGACTCCTGCTGTGACCGTGTATTGAAAACCGTAAGGATTGCCGATGGCGATTGCCAGTTGTCCCACGCGCAGCTTTTGCGAGTCGCCGAGTTGGACGGCGGTAAGGTTCGGCGCGTCAACACGCACCACTGCGAGATCGGTGGCCGGATCTTCGCCGATCAGGTGAGCAGGGAAGCGGCGCCCGTCCGGCAACGACAGCTCGATCTTCGAGGCATTGTGTACCACGTGGCTGTTGGTAAGAACCAGGCCATCGGGCGTGAAGACAAATCCGGAGCCTCCGCCGTGGCGCTCCCGGGATTCCCCATTGCGGTCCGTTGCCTTTTGCGTGACCTCGATCTTAGCGACCGAGGGGCTGACCTTCTCCGCTGCCGAGACCACCGCGTGCGAGTAGGCGTCGAGCACCGCGGAGTCCGAGTTCGGGGGAGAAGATTGTACAATCGTGCCGTTCTCAAATACTTCAGCAGAGGATAGGCTCTGTTGCATGCCTGCTAGATGACAGAATCAATTGGAAAGATTCAGCGGCCAAACGTTCCCCAAAAGCTGCTCATTTTTGTTCTCGCTGTGGTCTCAGTCTCGCCGGTCGGCAGGACCCAGAATGCAAAATCTGAGCAAGTCAACAAGCCTAACCTGCAACTCAGCGTTCGCGCCGATCGTTCTTCCTATTCCCTGAAAGACAAACTGCACATGGAGGTGCAGTTAACGAATGTGGGAAACTCCGACATCTACGTTTGGGACTGGATTTTTTGCTGGGGTCAAGGGTCGGCGATTAGCATTCATGCCTTTGACGATAAAGGAAAGATGGTCCAGCCCGTATCAGGATTTCTTATAGACTGCGTGCCTCCTCCGCCTAAGGAACACGACACCACGCAATTCATTCGGCTGGAACCGGGCAGATTCTATGGTGTTTCAGAAGACTTCGATATGCGTGACCTTGTTGACGGCCCCGGGAATCGCATCCTCACCATATCCATCGGCGGCGTACTGTCTCGCGATTTCCTGCATAAGTTTGGATACCCAGACCTTCCTTATTGGACCAGCGACGACAAGCCTCTTTCTGCCCGAATTTCGATCCGGGTCACGAAATAGACGTTATGCGTCGGCGGCGGAAGAGCGGAACTGGGTGTTGTCCAGGTCGCGGTCGCGCACGCCGATGAGATATAGCAGCGCGTCGAGTCCGAGGTGAGAAACGGAGTGGCTCGCGCTCTGGCGAACCAGCGGCTTGGCGTGGAAGGCGATGCCCATTCCGGCCAGGTTGAGCATCGGAAGATCGTTGGCGCCGTCTCCCACAGCAACGACCTGATCCACGGAAATATTCTCTTGATCCGCGAGCATCTTCAGCAACTCGGCTTTCTTTTTGCCGTCGACGATCTCCCCGACAACTCGACCGGTGACTGCGCCGTTCGCAGTCTCCAGTTCATTGGCATACACGTAGTCGATCCCCAGGCGATTCTGAAGATGGCGCCCGAAAAATGTGAAGCCGCCAGAAAGGACACCAGTTTTGTATCCCAGGGACTTGAGAGTTTGGATCAAGCGCTCCGCTCCGCCCGCCAACGGGATTGTTCGCACCACGTCCTCCAAGCGCGATTCCGGAAGTCCCGCGAGCAGCGCCACTCGTTTTGTAAAGCTCTGTTTGAAGTCCAACTCACCGCGCATGGCGGAGGCGGTAATCGCTGAAACCTTGTCACCCACGCCGTGGAGTTTCGCGAGTTCGTCAATCACCTCGGCTTCGATCAGCGTTGAATCCATATCGAACACGAATAAACGCCGGTTGCGGCGAAAAATGCTTTCTCGCTGGATCGCAATATCAATCTCAAACTGCTGAGTCAAGCCCATCAACTCGGCACGAAGCGCTGGAGAGGAATCGACTATTCCGCTGATTTCTAGTTCCACGCAGGCATTCGCGTTGTCGAGCCGCCCGGTGAGGGACAATCGCCCGGAAAGGCGTTCGATCAGATCGATGTTGAAGTTATTGCGCGAGACTGTGTCGGTGATGCGGGCAAACTGCTCAGCCGTAATCTCGCGTCCCAGAACCGTGATGATGAAACGAAACTTGCCTTGCGCGCGTACCCACTGATCGAACGCTTCAGCACTCACCGGGCTGAACTTGATCTTGAGATCGAGATCATGGGCGCGGACGAGCAGATCCTTTTTCAAGGGGGTGAAGTCTTGAGGAACCTCGATCAGCATGCCGAGGGCGAGCGCATCGTGAACGACGGCCTGGCCAATATCGAGAATGCGGACGTTGTAGCCGGCGAGGATCTTGGCCAGAGAACTGGTAAGTCCAGGGCGGTCATCGCCTGAAATGTTGATGAGGATGATCTTGTTCATGTCCTGAATTCAGATTACCAGCTACGCGGTTTCGGCATACAGCGCGCAACCCGCGGCGAGAGTGCGATCTCTAAGGGGCAGGAGGAAAAATGCCAGCACGCAAGAAAAGTGGTCGCAAGTACGGAAAAGGGGCGAGCAAGAGTGTGGAGAGCGCAATGCGCCGCAAAAAGAGCGGAACACTGCGATCCGGAAAAGGTGGAAAAGGTGGCAAGGTGAAGAGCCGGAAACAGGCGATCGCCATCGGACTATCCGAGGCGCGCGAAAAAGGTGCGAAGGTCCCGCCGAAGAAATCGAGCAGAAAGAAGAAATAAGATTCGCCCAGCGATTTTGAGTTCCTCCCACTTCTGCCAAAAGCGCAGAAGTGGGGCACCCCAGCGAATCTTTAGGAACCGGCAGCGGCAGCTGCCTTGTGCCCGATCATCACTGCGTCCTGCATCTGCTGGAACAGTTCTCCCATGGCCGCAGGGGAGTGGGACATGAAGAGCGTATTGGTCTTGTCGTTCGCGCCGATCTCTTTGATTGTGTCCAGATACTGCGTGACCAGGACGAGCATCATTACGTCTTTGGCTGAGGTGCCTTCAACTGCCGCGGCAAAGGCTTCCACCGATTGCTTGAGCCCTTCCACAATGGCCTTGCGCTGATTGGCGATGCCCTGGCCCTGTAACGCCTTGCTTTCGGCCTCAGCCTCAGCCTGTTTAACCTTGAGAATTTTTTCCGTCTCGCCGCGGGCACTGGCCGCCACCTGCTCGCGCTGCGCAGCGTTGATCTCGTTCATTGCAGCTTTCACTTTCTCGTCGGGCTGAATGTCGGTGACCAGCGCTTGATCGATCGCATATCCGTAAGTCTGCATCACGTCATCGAGGCCCTGCTTGATCGCCACTGCAATGTCGGACTGTTGCAGGAAGGCGTCGTCGAGATTCATCTTCGGAACGTGGCCGAGAATCACGTTGAAGACATAAGACGAAATCTGCTGTTTCGGATTGGCGAGCTTGTAGAAAGCTTCGTACACCTTGTCGGGGATGACGTGGTACTGCACCGAGACAGGGATCTTCACGAAGACGTTGTCTTTCGTCTTGGTTTCGACATCCAGCGCGAGTTGTTGCACGCGCAGGTCGATGCGACCGGCAATCTGGTCGAGCCATGGGAGCTTGAAATTGATCCCCGCAGTGCCTACGCGCAGGAATTTTCCCATGCGCTGAACTACGACGGCCTCCGCCGTCCTGACCTGGTAGAACCCACTTAGAAGCGTGCCAACAACAAAGATAGCGGCGATGCCGTAAAAGATGAAAGCTATTGTCTGAGATGAGTCCATTTAGATCTCCTGTTTACGCGAGAGCGGAGGGATGCGGCATCATAGCGCGGAGCAGGCCAGAGCACAATGGTTTAGCGTGATACCGTCTCTGAAGAAAACCTCCACCACAGAGGGCACAGAGTTACAAAGCAAAACCACAGAGGAATACCACAGAGAAGTACTAACCCCAGTCATGATCGAGAAATGGCGGAGCGCACGCTGCCCACCTCTGTGGCGTTCCTCTGTGTAAGTCTGTGTTCTCTGTGGTGAAGGTTCAGGTTTCTTTAGCGAGGAGTCTTATACAGGTTTGAGCGATGGACCAGTCTTCCTGCGCGCGAATGACAAGTACCCGCACGCGAGAATCACCCAAGGAAATTTCAGTGTCAGACCTGACGCCTGCGTTTTTACCCTGATTGAGACTGATACCAAGAAATCCTAATCGAGCGCAGGCGGCGGAACGGACTTCACTGGAGTTTTCTCCAATGCCAGCGGTAAATACCAGGACATCAAGTCCCTGGAGTGACGCTGCCATGGCCGCAATACACGAGCAGAGCCGGTGAATGAAAATGTCGAAGGCCAACTTTGCTTTCTCATTTCCGTTCTTCATCGCCTGAACGATGTCGCGCATATCGCTGGAGAGGCCTGAAACCCCGAGCAAGCCGGACTGACGATTGAGGATGTTGTCCAGACCGTCCGCACTACTGCCGGTGCGGAGCAGGTGAACGAGGATCCCCGGATCCATTGAGCCTCCGCGAGTGCCCATGACAAGACCTTCGAGCGGAGTGAAGCCCATCGTCGTGTCAATGCTCTTACCGCCGTCAATCGCCGCGAGTGAGCAGCCATTGCCGAGGTGGCAGGTAACGATCTTCAGCGATGGTAGCTCGCGTCCCAACAGCTGAGCGGCACGGTGTGCGCAGTATTCGTGATTGATGCCATGGAATCCGTAGCGGCGGATGCCTTGCTCGTACCAGGAGTACGGGCCGGCGTAGATCTTCGCTTCGTCCGGCAAAGTGCGATGAAAGCCAGTGTCGAAGACGACAAACTGCGGAGTATTCGGAAACAATTTGGTGGCAAGGTCGATGCCTTGCAGGCCTACCTGATTGTGCAATGGCGCGATGGAGGCTACGTCGGCGATGGCCTGGCGGACCTCGGTTGTTACCCGTGTAGGCTCGGTGAGTTTGGCACCGCCATGAACGATGCGATGGCCAATTGCGTTTACCTCGGTTGCAGTCTTGACGATGGCGGTTGGTCCGGTCCAGAGGTGTTGAAGTAGTTTTTCTACCGACCCAGTGCGATCGCCGGCGCCGAGTTCACCGTCAGTGCGAATCTTTTTTCCGGCGGAGTTCTTGACAACGAGGGTTTCTTTGTTGCCGTCCCATTCAAGCTTTCCTTCCCAGAGCGGCGGGATGGGATCGGGCGAGAGTTGGGGGCCGAGTTCAAACAGCGCGGATTTTTGAGTGCTGGAGCCGGAGTTGAGGACGAGGATCTTCATTCGTTAACGTCGGTCGTCGCTGCGGGACTTACTCATTCTTCTGCGATGCTACCCAGGACTGCCGTCCTGGGCTAAGCTGGGCCGTCCCTGTGGGACTACATCATTGCTGCGGGAGTTGAGCGCAATGCCAATCTGTCACAACAAACATTCTTTCAAGTTGCGGTTCCTTTGTGCCCTTCGTGTCCTTGGTGGTTGATCACTGAAGGTAACCACGAAGGGCACAAAGGCACACGAAGGAAGAACTAGTACGGCCACTTCCAGTTCAGGATTTCCGGCATGTCGATGCCGTGCTCGTAAATGTACTGCTTGTGCTCGACCAGTCGGTTCCGCAGGAACTGCTTGAAATGTCCGCCCACGTTCTTGAGTTTGGGCACTCGGTCAACGACATCGCCGGCAAGATGAAAGCGGTCAAGATCGTTCATTACGGTCATGTCGAACGGCGTGGTTGTCGTGCCTTCTTCTTTATAGCCGCGGACGTGCAGGTTGTCGTGATTGTGACGCCGATACGTAAGCCGGTGAATCAGCCACGGATAGCCGTGGTAGGCGAAGATAGTCGGCTTGTTGATCGTGAACAGCGAATCGAAATCATTGTCCGACAACCCGTGCGGGTGCTCAGTTGAAGGCTGAATCGTCATGAGATCGACAATGTTGACGACGCGGATCTTCAGGTCGGGGAAGTGCTGGCGCAGAAGATCGACGGCTGCCAGCGTCTCCAGCGTTGGCACATCGCCGGCGCACGCCATCACGACATCAGGTTCCGAATTGTTATCGTTGCTGGCCCAGTCCCAGATGCCGATGCCGTTGGTGCAGTGTTCAATCGCGGACGGCATGTCGAGCCACTGCAGTTCGGGTTGCTTTCCCGCGACGATCACGTTCACGTAGTTGCGGCTGCGCAGGCAGTGATCGGCGACGGACAGCAGGCAGTTCGCGTCGGGCGGCAAATAGACGCGCACCACGTCGGCTTTCTTGTTTACCACATGATCGATAAAACCGGGATCCTGGTGGGTGAATCCGTTGTGGTCCTGCCGCCAGACGTGGGACGTCAGTAGGTAGTTCAGCGATGCGATTGGCCGCCGCCACTCGATGTCGCGTGTGACCTTCAGCCATTTCGCATGCTGGTTGAACATCGAATCGATGATGTGGATGAACGCTTCATAGCACGAGAAGAAGCCATGACGTCCGGTGAGCAGGTAGCCCTCAAGCCATCCCTGGCACATGTGCTCGCTCAGCATTTCGAGGACGCGGCCGTCGCGGGTGAGGAACTCATCGACCGGCAGAATCGGCTCGAGCCATTCTTTCCCGGTCGCGTGATAGATCGCCTCAAGGCGGTTTGACGCGGTTTCGTCGGGACCGAAGACGCGAAAATTCTTCGATTGGAGATTGAGCTTCATCACGTCGCTCAGAAAGACGCCGAGCACGCGTGTGGATTCGGCTTCGTTGTTGCCTGGCTTCTTGACTTCGACCGCGTACTTGCGGAAGTCGGGCATTACGAGATCACGCATCAGAACCCCGCCATTCGCATGCGGATTCGCACTCATGCGGCGATTGCCTTTTGGCGGAAGTTCGGCAAGATCAGCGACAAGTCGCCCGCTTTGGTCAAACAACTCTTCTGGTTTGTAGCTGCGCATCCAATCTTCAAGGATCTTCAGGTGCTGAGGTTTCTTCTGCAGATCGGCAACCGGCACCTGGTGTGCGCGCCACGTGCCTTCCACTTGCTTACCATCCACTGTTTTCGGTCCCGTCCATCCCTTAGGCGAACGCAGCACGATCATCGGCCAGTCGGGTACGCCTTGCTGCTTGTCATTATTGCGGGCATTCCACTGAATGGAGCGAATTTCCTCGACGATGTGGTCGAGTGTTGCCGCCATCAACTGATGCATCTGCTCTGGATCATCGCCTTCGACGAAATAGGGTTTCCATCCGCATCCAGTGAAGAATCGCGTGAGTTCGTCGTCGCTCATGCGGCCCATGATCGTGGGATTAGCTATCTTGTAACCGTTCAGGTGGAGGATCGGCAGCACGGCGCCATCGTGCACAGGATTGAGGAATTTGTTAATGTGCCAACCGGTCGCGAGGGGACCAGTCTCCGCTTCGCCGTCGCCGACTACGCACGCGACCAGCAGATCAGGGTTGTCGAATGCTGCGCCGCAAGCGTGGCTGAGCGAGTAGCCGAGTTCTCCACCTTCGTGAATGGATCCCGGTGTTTCCGGTGCGTCGTGGCTGGGAATGCCGCCCGGAAACGAGAACTGCTTGAACAGCCGTTGCATCCCTTCTTCACTCTGCTGAATATTGGGGTAGAGCTCTGTATACGTGCCTTCCAGATACGCGTTGGCGACCATGCCGGGGCCGCCGTGCCCTGGACCGCAGATATAAATCGCATTCAGGTCGTTGTGCTTGATGACGCGATTGAGATGGACATAAACGAAGTTCAGTCCGGGAGTAGTCCCGAAATGCCCAAGTAGCCGGGGCTTGATATGTTCCAGTTTCAGCGGTTCGCGGAGGAGGGGGTTTTTATATAAGTAGATTTGTCCAACGGAAAGATAGTTTGTTGCGCGCCAGTATGCGTTTATTTTTGCGAGTTCTTCGTGAGTGAGAGGAGCGTTGGCAATTCCGGGAAGGGAATTCAGAGTAGTCATGCAGGCACCTCATATCAATCATCACTCACCAAGGGGTGCCGTGCGAAAAATATTGTGTGAAGAACACGAATCGACCAAAGCAGAGTGGCTGAATATCGGGCCCCGCGCAGCTTCTCGGAGCGCTTATGCGTGCCCGATGTAACTACCTTTTTGGCTCCAGCCCGCACGCGTCGTGAACTAACTTGAGGTCCAGCCCTGCAGGCGAGAATTCCGCAATTCGGGGGCCATCGGGTGTTCTGAACTCGATGCGGAAGAGGTGGGCACCGATCAGTCTTCGCGCGGTGGTTTTGTCCATGGCGAGGAAGTGCCCGTTGACCCAGTTCCAAGTGCGGTCATCGTGTGCATTGTCGGCCCGAACGCGAACACGCATTTGCGGCTGTCCCCAGAAACCGGCCCAGTTCGGACGAGAAAGCCTTAGATTCGGCCGGAAGTCGGCGAGTTTGAGCTTTCCATCAGTGCAGTACAGGACGACCTGTGCGCGGTCGGCGCCGTCACGCGTGTCGTTGGCCTGGAGTTGGAAACGGGTCCGCTTTTCGGCGGTCATGCGATCTTCGGAGCGGTCAACAGTCCAATTACCGCCGGCGCTGACGCCGGCGTTCGAACGGTCATCGTAATCGCGGTCGTCTGGCCGGTTTT
>Ga0207695_10011609_pt1 | contig 10653 bp, 9 predicted proteins | sample KBSC54metaG_FD_184354 | JGI IMG/M metagenome (GOLD analysis project Ga0207695, IMG submission 184354) | Corn rhizosphere microbial communities from Kellogg Biological Station, Michigan, USA - KBS C5-4 metaG (SPAdes) (version 2) | ecosystem: Host-associated > Plants > Roots > Rhizosphere > Soil... | reverse complement strand
GCGGCACTCTGGTGGTGCAACGGAAGGGGGCAATGTGGCCACATCGAGCGGCATGGGCCCGGAACCCGGTGCGGGCAGCGACGATGCGTCCTTACCGCTGGCAAAGCATTCCCAGCTCAGCGCACCAGCCTGCATGACGCCTTTCGACAGCGCGACGCGGGCTGTAGGGGACGCGGGATCGTCAGGCGCCGAAGGCACGAGGACGAGCGTCTCCTTGCCGGCCGGCGCGATGCGCGCGGTGTAGCGGATCGATATCTGGCCGCTCTCGTCGTCGATGTGGATGGATTCGACGTTGCGCGTCGCGGGTGGCGAGAGATAGCCGCTATCGAGCGCGTTACCGAGCGCGGCATTCTCTGCAACCGCAAGTCGCGCAACGGAAGCGAGCGACAACCCTTCACCCACGCGGCTGCGTGCCAGATAGTCCTGATAGGCCGGGACGGCATAGGCCGCCACGACGCCCACGATCGCAAGCGCAATCATGAGCTCGATCAGCGTGAATCCGCCGCGCGAGCAGGGAACGCGCCAGACGCGGGACAACACGGCATGCAGCGGAACAATCCAAAAACGGATGGCGGGCATCGGCATTTCTCCTCGAACCGAAGGACCGCTCGAATCGAGCGGACAACGGTTGGGAGCATAGCCAGCGCGCCTGCCGCTCGGCACTCGTCCGAACGGCTAACGGCTAACGGCTCGGGCTCTCGTGCTCTCGCCGCCGAGTGCGCCGTTTGAGCGCATAGCCGACGATGACGACGATCAACGCGCCCGCGATCTTCGCGCCATATTCGGCCGCCGGGGAATCGAGCAGCGGCCAGCGATCGCCGGCCGGATCGTTGATGATGAGCCCGCCGGCGATCCAGCCGAGCAGCGCCGCGCCGATCGTCACGATGACAGGGAAACGGTCGAGCAATTTCAGCACGAGCGTGCTGCCCCAGACGATGAGCGGAATGCTGACGATGAGCCCGAAAATTACCAGGGCGATCCGATGTTGGGGATCGGCGGCCTCGGCGGCGCCGGCGATGGCGATGACGTTATCGAGGCTCATGACCGCATCGGCGATGATAATCGTCTTGATGGCCGCGACGAGTTTGTCGGCCGGTTTGACGTTCTCATGCGCATCGTGCGCCGGCGCAAGAAGTCGCACGCCGATCCAGAGCAGCAGCAAGCCGCCCGCAAACTTGAGCAGCGGTACATCGAGCAGCACCACGGCAAAAGCGATCAACGCGACGCGCAACACGATCGCGCCGGCCGTTCCCCACAGCACCCCCTGCATACGCTGCGCCGGAGGCAACTTGCGGCACGCAAGCGCGATCACGACGGCGTTATCGCCGCCGAGCAGGATATCGATGATGACAATCTGGATGACGGCGCCCCAATGGAGCGTCGAGAAAAAATCGATCATGGAATCGAGCATAGGTGCAAAAGGTATTCCTGGGACGGCGATGTCGGTAAGTTTGTGCGGCACCGGTAAAGCCGAAGCACAACCTGGAACTGACGCTGGTAGGGCAAAAAAAACGAGGAAGCCACCCGCGCTTCCTCGCTTCCTGTCGGCTATCGGAAAGCTTACGAACGAATTTCGCAAGAATACCAAAAATGCCGACGATAAGGTGCCGTCGCACGCATCGTGTGGCGTGGCAATGCCCGCCACAGCGACGCGTTCGAACGAATCAGCCTCAGAGAATGGACTTCAGCAAGCGCCCCATCTCCGACGGATTCTTCGTGACCTTGATACCACAGGCTTCCATGATTTCGAGCTTTGCCTCGGCCGTATCGGCACCGCCCGAAATCAGCGCGCCAGCATGGCCCATGCGCTTGCCCGGAGGCGCCGTTACACCGGCGATGAAGCCGACGACGGGCTTTTTCATGTTGTCTTTGATCCAGTACGCTGCGTTCGCTTCGTCCGGACCGCCGATCTCGCCGATCATGATGACGGCGTCCGTGTCGGGATCGTCGTTGAACATCTTCATGACGTCGATGTGCTTCAACCCGTTGATCGGATCGCCGCCGATACCGACCGCCGACGATTGACCCAGGCCGAGCGCCGTCAACTGACCCACTGCTTCATAGGTCAGCGTGCCCGAACGCGACACGACGCCGATGCGCCCCTTCCGGTGGATATGGCCCGGCATGATGCCGATCTTCAGTTCGTCGGGCGTGATCGTGCCCGGGCAGTTCGGCCCGAGCAGCAGCGTCTTGCGGTTCTCGCGACGCATGCGGTCCTTGATCTCGATCATGTCGCGCACGGGAATGCCTTCCGTGATGCAGATCGCGAGATCGAGATCGGCTTCCACCGCTTCCCAGATCGCCGCCGCGGCACCCGCCGGCGGCACATAGATGACCGAGACCGTCGCGCCCGTTTCAGCCTTCGCTTCCTTCACGCTCGCGTAGATCGGAATGCCTTCGAAATCCTCGCCGGCCTTCTTCGGATTCACACCCGCGACGAATGCCTCGCGGCCGTTCGCGTATTCAACGGCATGCGCGGGTATGGAACTGCCCGGTCTTGCCGGTGATGCCTTGCGTGATGACCTTCGTGTCTTTGTTGATCAGAATCGACATGTATTGACCTCTGTTCGTATCCGGTGGCTTCGAGGCGACGCTTACGCCTTGCCTTCGGCAGCCGCGACGACCTTCTGCGCAGCCTCTTCCATGCTGTCCGCCGAAATGATCGGCAGTCCCGAATCGGCGAGCATCTTCTTGCCGAGGTCCTCGTTCGTGCCCTTCATGCGCACGACGAGCGGCACTTGCAGATGCACGGCCTTCGAGGCGGCAATGACGCCTTCGGCAATCACATCGCAGCGCATGATGCCGCCGAAGATGTTGACGAGGATGGCCTTCAGGCCCGGGTTTTTCAGCATCAGCTTGAACGCTTCGGTGACCTTCTCGGTCGTGGCGCCGCCGCCGACATCGAGGAAGTTGGCCGGTTCGCCGCCGAACAGTTTGATGGTGTCCATCGTTGCCATCGCCAGGCCGGCACCGTTCACGAGACAGCCGATGTTGCCGTCGAGCGAGATGTAGGCGAGATCGAACTTCGAGGCTTCGACTTCGGCCGGATCTTCTTCATCCAGATCGCGATAGGCGACGATCTCGGGGTGGCGGAAGAGCGCGTTCGAATCGAAGTTGAACTTGGCGTCGAGCGCGATCACCTTGCCGTCGCCCGTCAGAATCAACGGGTTGATTTCGGCAAGCGATGCGTCCGTTTCCCAGAAGGCCTTGTAAAGACCTTGCAAAATCGCGCGTGCTTGCGGCACCGATGCGTCCGGCACACCGATTTTCTTCGCGAGCTCGTCGGCCTGCGCATCCGCGAGGCCCGTGGCCGGATCGACGGCAACCTTGTGGATGGCCTCGGGCGTCTTAGCGGCGACTTCCTCGATGTCCATGCCGCCTTCGCTCGAACCCATGACGACGATCTTTTGCGAAACGCGGTCGATCACGAGGCCGACATACAGCTCCTTCTTGATGTCCGCGCCTTCTTCGATCAGCAGACGGTTGACCTTCTGGCCTTCCGCGCCGGTCTGATGCGTGACAAGCTGCATCCCGAGGATCTGATTCGCGTACTCGCGGACCTGCTCGAGCGACTTCGCGACCTTCACGCCGCCGCCCTTGCCACGGCCACCCGCGTGAATCTGCGCCTTGACGACCCAAACCGGGCCACCGAGCTCCTCGGCGGCTTTCACCGCGTCATCCACAGAAAACACGGGCTTGCCGCGCGGCACCGCGACGCCGAATTTCCGCAGGATTTCCTTACCCTGGTACTCGTGAATCTTCATGCGTGATTCCCTTCAGTCTAAGAGTTGGATTGAACTTCGTAATCGCTGGCTGCCCTGGCGCCGGTCGTGCCGGCCTCGTCCGTATCTGCGCGCGTACCACCTTCGCCTCGCTGCGCCATGCACGCCCAAGCCTGTGCAGGCAAGTGACGTATCGAGCGGTGGCAAAAGTAATCGGGGAATTTGAGCCCGACGCGGGCGCGGTAGGCGAGAGGGGAAACTTCGAGGGGACAGGGGCACTGCACCCTATTCGCCTCGTCACGAGGCGGGTGGTCGGTCAGACGCGTCCCGATGTCCCGGAGGCCATCCTCGCGCCCGAAGGCTTCCGCTCGAATCGCGCGTGAATGACAGCGCAACGGGCGGGACACGGGCGGTAAAAGCGGCATGGGAGGGAAGACGGCTGGCGAGGAAACCCGAAGATTTTAGCATAGTGGGAACCATCGCTCGGAACGCTGGCTGGCCCGAGCGTCCAGTCCCCCGGGAGCGACCAGGAACCTCGCCACGGATGGCTGCGCGATGCGATCGTGACTAGCCCTCGCTCCAGTCGCTCGACTCATCAGGCTCGCCTTCGCCCTTGAGAATCTGCATGGCGATAGCCTGTGAAAATCCACGCATCGCCAAAAAGCGCGCTTGTTTCGCGCGCTCGGCAGGCGTTTGCGGGAGCGTACCGAATTTCTTGCGCCAGACCGCCAAGGCGCGAGCGAGTTCAGTTTCGCGAAGCTTCGAGCTAACCGCATCGACGAGCGCATCGTCAACGGCATGCTGGCGCAATTCGCTGACGATGCGCGTCGTCCCCATCCGCTGAGCACGCCGATGCACGACGCTTTCGACGAACCGCGCATCGGACAGCCAGCCCTCGCGCTCGAGCGAATCGACGAGCGCCTCGACCGATTCTTCGGGTTCGGCAAACTGAGACAACTTGCGCGACAACTCGACACGGCTGTATTCGCGCCTCGACAGATAATCGAGGGCGCGCGCCCGAAGCGAGCGCTGTCCGCGCGCGGCGGTACCGACGGTACCCGATGCAGCGCGGACCTTGCGCATCACGCGGCGCTTACTCCTCTTCGCCGGCTACTGCGACGCCCGCATCGGCCGGCGGCATGGCATTCACGCCCAGCGACTCACGGATGCGGTTTTCGATCTCGCGCGCGATATCGGGATTCTCGCGCAGGAATTCGCGCGCGTTGTCCTTGCCCTGCCCGATGCGCTCACCGCTGTAGCTGTACCAGGCGCCGGCCTTGTCGACGATCTTCGCTTGTACGCCGAGATCGATGATCTCGCCCTGGCGCGAAATACCCTCGCCATACAAGATGTCGAAAATCGCTTCGCGGAACGGCGGCGAGACCTTGTTCTTGACCACCTTCACGCGAGTCTCGTTGCCAATGACTTCGTCGTTCTTCTTGATCGAACCGATACGGCGGATGTCGAGCCGCACCGAAGCATAGAACTTGAGCGCATTGCCGCCCGTGGTGGTTTCGGGGTTGCCGAACATCACGCCGATCTTCATACGGATCTGGTTGATGAAGATCACGAGGCAATTGGTACGCTTGATCGTGCCCGTGAGCTTGCGCAGCGCCTGCGACATCAGGCGCGCCTGCAGGCCCGGCAGCGAATCGCCCATCTCGCCTTCGATTTCCGCCTTCGGCACGAGCGCCGCAACCGAATCGATCACGATCATGTCGATCGAGCCCGAGCGTACGAGCGCGTCGGCAATTTCAAGCGCCTGCTCGCCCGTGTCGGGCTGCGACACGAGCAGATCGTTCACGTTCACGCCGAGCTTCGCCGCATATTGGATATCGAGCGCGTGCTCGGCATCGATGAACGCCGCCGTGCCGCCGAGCTTTTGCATCTCGGCAATGACTTGCAGCGTCAGGGTCGTCTTGCCCGACGATTCGGGACCGTAGATCTCGACCACACGGCCACGCGGCAGGCCGCCGACACCGAGCGCGATATCGAGGCCGAGCGAGCCCGTGGAGACCACCTGGATGTCTTCGGCCACTTCGCCATCGCCGAGCCGCATGACCGACCCTTTGCCGAACTGCTTTTCGATCTGCGCGAGCGCGGCGGCCAGCGCCTTGCTCTTTTCAGCCGTCAGTCCAGCCGAGCCTTTCTTGCTTTCTTCCATGAATCGTCCTTTGCTATGATGAGCGGCGTCTGTGGCGGGCGGGCCGCGGGGTAAGCCCCGGGGGTAATCCCCATTAATGGCCGGCACACGAAACGCAAGTACTGTATAAAAAAACAGGGTTCTTTGCAAGCCCGGTACAACGCGGATTTGCATGGCGGCAACGAGCCGGGCGGCGAGCACGGCGCAACTTTCGGTTGCTCCGGCCGCGGCGAGACCTCGAAATACATTGGAGACTGCGGCCTGTCGGGCTCGACGCCGACGAGCCGGCCAGCCCGCGCATCATGCGAATACTCATTGCCGAAGACGACAGCATACTCGCGGACGGCCTCGTCCGATCACTCCGCCAATCGGGCTATGCCGTCGATCACGTCAAGGGCGGCAGCGAGGCCGACGCCGCCCTTTCGATGCAGACGTTCGATCTGCTGATTCTCGATCTGGGGTTGCCGCGCATGTCGGGGCTGGAAGTGCTGCGCCGTCTGCGCGCGCGCAATTCGAGCCTGCCCGTACTGATTCTGACGGCCGCGGATAGCGTCGACGAGCGCGTGAAAGGGCTCGATCTCGGCGCCGACGACTACATGGCCAAGCCTTTTCATCTGAACGAACTCGAAGCGCGCGTACGCGCGCTGACGCGCCGCGGCACGGGCGGCGGGCCGACCGTCATCCGCCACGGCTCGCTCGCGTTCGATCAGGTCGGGCGCATCGCCTATGTGAGCGATCAGGTGGTCGATCTTTCCGCGCGCGAACTCGGCGTGCTGGAAATATTGCTGCAGCGGATCGGGCGGCTCGTTTCGAAGGAACAGCTCGTCGATCATCTGTGCGAGTGGGGCGAGGAAGTCAGCAACAACGCAATCGAAGTGTACGTGCATCGTCTGCGCAAAAAGATCGAGCCGAGCGGCGTGCGCATCATCACGGTGCGAGGGCTCGGCTATTGCCTCGAAAAGCCCGCCGCAAGCTCGAACGGACCGGTAGCCGACGCGCCGTCCCAGAGCACCGCCGATGGTGCTGCTGCCGCCGCCACGGCACCCACCGCGCCCCGTGCGACCGATCCCGCCGCAAAACCTGCATCCAAGTAGGCATGTAATGGGTTCGCGCGTCTCGACACAGGACGACGGCGCGCCACCGCGCTCGCGCCCGGCACCCTCGGCCGGCTCGCACGACGCATCCGCGGCAGCGAGCAAGACACCCGAGAGCGCCGCGCATACGCACGCCGCCAATCCGTACGCACCGCCCGACGAAGCCGATGCGGGCGGGCCGGAGCGACCGCGCTCGCTTTTCGGGGAGATTCTCGACTGGATGCTCGCGCCGCTGTTGCTGCTCTGGCCGATGAGCATTGCGGTGACCTACCTCGTGGCGAAGACGATCGCCAATGGTCCGTTCGATCGTGCGCTCGAGACCGATGCCTATGTGCTCGCGCGCCAGATCCATCCGGTGGGCGGCGTGGCGGAACTCTCGCTGCCCGCCGCAGCGCGCGACTTTCTGAATGGCGACAACACCGACAAGGTTTTCTATCAGGTGCTCGGCACACGCGGCGAGCTCGTTGCCGGCGTGCCCGATATGCCGCAGCCGGCCGATGACGATCGCCCTCAGCCCGGTATCGTCGAATTCCGTGACGCGATCTTGCACGGCAACGATATCCGTATCGCATATACGAGCGTGGAATTGCCGATCTCTCCGGCCGGGCAAACCGTGCTGGTGCAGGTCGGTGAAACGTTCGACAAGCGCAGCGCGCTTGCCAACGACATCATCAAGGGCGTGATCCTGCCGCAGTTCGTGATTCTGCCGCTTGCGATCGTGTTGGTATGGTTCGGCCTTTCGCGCGGGCTTGCGCCGCTGACGGCGCTGCAGGCCAACTTGCGCGCGCGCCGGCCCGACGACTTGTCGCCACTCGAAGCGCAGCGTGCGCCACCCGAGATCGAGCCGCTCGTCACCTCGTTCAACGATCTGCTCACGCGCCTCGCGCAAAACATCGATCTGCAAAAGCGCTTCATTGCGGATGCGGCGCATCAGATGAAAACGCCGCTTGCCGGGCTGCACACGCAAGCCGAGCTGGCATTGCGGCAGGACGTATCGCCCGAGGTGCGTCTATCGCTCGAACAGATTGCGGCAAGTTCCGACCAGGCGGCGCGGCTCGTGACTCAGTTGCTCGCCCTTGCGCGCGCCGAAAATCGCATGTCGGGGCAAATCTTCGCGCCCATCGAGATTGCGCATCTCGCGCGATTGGCTGTGCGCGACTGGGTACGCGCCGCGCTGGCCAAACAGATGGATCTCGGCTACGAGGGCCCCGAGGAGGGCCGCGATCCGCCCGCCATGGTCGCTGGTAATGCCGTCATGCTCCGCGAGATGCTTTCGAACGTGATCGATAACGCCATCCGCTATACCCCAACTGGCGGGCGCATCACCGTGCGCGTGGTGCTCGAGCGCGCCAAGCGGTTGGTTCATCTCGAAGTCGAGGACACGGGACCCGGCATCGCCCCTGCGGAGCGGCCGAAAGTCGTCGAGCGGTTCTATCGGATTCTCGGGCGCGAAGGCGACGGAAGCGGGCTCGGGCTGGCCATCGTGCGGGAAATCTCGACGATGCACGGGGGCACGCTGACGATCGACGACCACGTCTACCAAACCTCGCCCCGACTCGCGGGCACGCTCGTGCGAATCAGTCTGCCGCTCATCGAAGGCACCCCGGATTTACCCTGAATATTACCGGCTCGATTCCGGGCATGTCGTCGGCCCGCCGTGAGCCCGCCATCCGCAGAAGCGTTTTAGGCGAATTTAAGCGATGTTCCAGACAAATATCCGACGATACCTAAAACGCCCATTGACATAGGCGTAAACCAGCAGCCGGTCCTGGCGTCAGTCCGACGTAAGTTTGCCTCCCAATAATCGACCGCAAGCAGCCGTGTGTCCCAAATTTGGACATATGGAACTGCTGTCCAATATGAGGAGACACACATGGCAACGGTAGGCGGGCACATTTCGCACGCGCCGATGAGCGCCGACGAGAAGAAGGTGATCTTCGCGTCGTCGCTCGGCACTGTTTTCGAGTGGTACGACTTCTACTTGGCGGGCTCGCTCGCCGTCTATATCAGCAAGAGCTTTTTCGCGGGCGTCAATCCCACCGCCGGCTTCATCTTTACGTTGCTCGGTTTCGCGGCCGGCTTTGCCGTGCGGCCGTTCGGCGCACTCGTGTTCGGTCGGCTCGGCGATCTTGTCGGCCGCAAGCACACGTTCTTGATCACGATCGTGATCATGGGTCTCTCGACGTTCGTGGTCGGCCTCCTGCCGGGATATGCGTCGATAGGGTTTGCGTCTCCGGTGATCTTCATCGCGATGCGGCTTTTGCAGGGCCTCGCGCTCGGCGGGGAGTACGGCGGCGCGGCAACCTATGTCGCTGAACATGCCCCGGCCAACCGGCGCGGCTACTACACGTCGTGGATCCAGACGACGGCCACGCTCGGCCTGTTCCTCTCGCTGCTCGTGATTCTCGGCATTCGCACGTCCATCGGCGAAGAATCGTTCGCGAGCTGGGGCTGGCGTATTCCGTTCATCGCATCGCTGCTCCTGCTCGCCGTGTCGGTCTGGATCCGGCTGCAACTGAGCGAATCGCCGGCGTTCCTCCGGATCAAGGCTGAGGGCAAGACTTCTAAGGCACCGCTCACCGAGGCATTCGGCCAGTGGAAGAACCTGAAGATCGTGATTCTTGCGCTCATCGGCCTGACGGCCGGCCAGGCTGTGGTCTGGTACACGGGCCAGTTCTATGCGCTCTTTTTCCTGACGCAGACGCTCAAGGTCGATGGCGCGAGCGCCAATATCCTGATCGCGTTGGCCTTGTTGATCGGCACGCCGTTTTTCGTGTTCTTCGGTTCGCTTTCGGATCGTATCGGCCGCAAGCCGATCATCATGGCCGGCTGCCTGATTGCCGCACTGACCTACTTCCCGCTGTTCAAGGCACTCACGCACTTTGCCAATCCGGCGTTGGAAGCCGCGACGCAAAAGTCGCCCATCGTCGTCGTCGCCAATCCGGACGAGTGCTCGTTCCAGTTCAACCCCGTCGGCACCGCGAGCTTCACGAGTTCTTGCGACATCGCGAAGAGCGCGTTGGCGAAATCGGGCTTGAACTACTCGAACGTGGCAGCGCCCGCCGGCACCCTCGCCCAGGTGAAGGTGGGGGATGCGGTGCTGGAGTCCTATGACGGCAAGGCGCCCGACGCGAAAGCGAAAGGCGCGGCGTTCACGAAGACGCTGGCCTCGACGCTCAAGGGTGCGGGGTACCCGGCGAAGGCCGATCCGTCGCAGTTGAACTGGCCGATGACGGTGGTGATCCTGACGCTGCTCGTGATCTACGTGACGATGGTGTACGGTCCGATCGCGGCGATGCTCGTGGAGATGTTCCCGACGCGGATTCGGTACACGTCGATGTCGCTGCCCTATCACATCGGTAACGGCTGGTTCGGCGGCTTCCTGCCGGCGACGGCGTTCGCGATCGTTGCGACCCAGGGAAATATCTACTCGGGGCTATGGTATCCGGTGGCGGTAGCGTTGATCACGTTTGTGATCGGGATGCTGTTCGTCAAGGAGACGAAGGACTCCAATATCTACGCGCGGGATTGAGGCGGGGAGCGGCGAGGGACCAACGGCGGGTGACGGTTGCAAGGGATGGGACACGAATGAATCCCAGCACTTGACAGCGCCGCCCGTCGTAACGATAATCGTCCTTCTTTCGGCGAATTAGCTCAGTCGGTTAGAGCGACGGAATCATAATCCGCAGGTCCG
>Ga0207695_10011605_pt1 | contig 10654 bp, 9 predicted proteins | sample KBSC54metaG_FD_184354 | JGI IMG/M metagenome (GOLD analysis project Ga0207695, IMG submission 184354) | Corn rhizosphere microbial communities from Kellogg Biological Station, Michigan, USA - KBS C5-4 metaG (SPAdes) (version 2) | ecosystem: Host-associated > Plants > Roots > Rhizosphere > Soil... | reverse complement strand
CTGGCCGGGGCCGGCCGGGCCGGGCTCGGCCGGGTCGCCGGCCAGCAGGACGCGCATGCCCTCGGGGACGGCGTCGAGCAGGGCCGCCAGGGACTCGGCGTCGATCTGGTGTGCCGCGGAGACGACAACCAGGCCGGGCTGGGGGTCGGCGAACTCGACGGCGGGGGGCTCGGGCTCGCCGGAATCGGAACCGGAACCGGAATCCGCTTCGGCTTCGGCTTCGCCGGAGCCGGCGGCTGCCTCGCCGGTCGCGGTGCCGGCAGCCTCGGCGCCCGTCGCGACCGAGTCGCCGGCCGCCTCGCTGTCGGCACCGGCACCGGCACCGGCACCGGCACCGGCACCGGTCTCGGCCTCGGTCGCCTCACCGCCGCCCGCCGGGCCGTTCTCGCCACGCTGACCGGGGACCTTCTCAGCGTCCGCCGAGTCCTTGTCCGCGGCCTCCCCGCGCCCGAGCGAGGCCAGATACTCCTCGACCGACAGCACCGTCAGCTCGGTCCCGCCGAGTTCCCGGTTCAGCGTCCGCACACTCGCGGCGTTCCCGCCGATTATCGCCACCGGCACCCCGGCGGCCGCCGCGGCCTCGGCGAAGCCCGCGATCTGTGCCGTCTTGGCGATCCCCGGCGCCGTGGCGACCAGCGTCAGCCCGTAGTTCCCGACGGTGTCCCGCAGCTCGCCGTGGATCCGGTCACCGGAGGTGTCCAGCTTGTCCCAGTCCCCGCCGAGCGGCTCCGGGGTGGCCAGCAGCCGCTGCACGGCCTCGCCGACGCCCTCCTCGGCGAAGGCATAGCGCTCGCGGCTGATCATCAGGCCGGACGCGCCGCCGGACTCCTGCCCGCCGCCGCTGCCGTCCTCGTCCTCCTCCTCGGAGGCGTTGGAGAACGCGAGCATGTCGCCCTCCTCCAGCGCCGCCTGCAGGGCGCCGGCCGGATCGCCGAAGCCGAGGGTGCCCAGCGCCGAGCACAGCACGTCCGCCGGCTGCGCCGTGTGCCCGTCCAGGGCGGCGCGGTCCAGCAGCCAGCCCAGCACGGCCCGCGCGCGCCGCGGGTCCTGCGGCCCGGCGGTGCCGCCGAGCACGCTGCGGGCGAAGCCGTCGGCGGCCTCGGGGCGCACCCCGGGCACCCCCAGGATCAGCCACGGGTCGGCGGCCAGGCGGGCCGCGGCCTGGTCGCCGAGCGTCGCGGCCACCCGCGGGGCCAGGTCGCCCGGGGCTCCGGCGGAGGCCAGGAGCTGGTCCAGGGACGGTGCGTCCGGTTCGGTCATCGTCACTTCTCGTTCCATCCGTATCTGGGTCGTGCCGGTGTCACTGGTTCTGCGAGGGCCGTGTCACTGGTTGTGCGAGTGCTGGGACACCAGGCGCGGGCGGGCCGGCTGCCAGGTGTGCTCCGGATACCCGATGTCGGGCTCGGAGACGTCGTCGAGCGCCTCGCGGATCTCGCGGGGCAGGCTCAGCTGCTCGGCGCTCAGGCACCCGCGCAGCTGCGCCACGGTGCGCGCCCCGACGATCGGCGCGGTCACGCCGGGCCGGTCGCGCACCCAGGCCAGGGCCACCTCCAGCGGCGCCACGCCGAGGCCGTCGGAGGCGATCATCACCGCGTCGACGATGCCGTCGCTCGGGCCGTCCAGGTACTGCTCGACGAAGGGGGCGAACATCGGCGAGGCGGCGCGGGAGTCGGCCGGCACGCCGGAGCGGTACTTGCCGGTCAGCACCCCGCGGCCCAGCGGGGACCAGGGGAGCAGCCCGATGCCCAGGTCCACGGCGGCCGGCTGCACCTCGCGCTCCACGCCGCGCTGGAGCAGGCTGTACTCCATCTGCGCCGAGGCGATCGGGGCCCGGCCGAAGTCGGCGGACTGCCAGGTCGCGGCGCGCGCCAGCTGCCAGCCGGTGTAGTTGCACACGCCGACATAGCGGGCCCTGCCGCTGGCCACGGCGGCGTCCAGGGCGGAGAGGGTCTCCTCCAGCGGGGTGGCGGCGTCGTAGGCGTGCAGCTGCCACAGGTCGATGTAGTCGGTGCCCAGGCGCTTGAGCGAGGCGTCCAGGGCGTTCAGGAGGTGGCGGCGCGAGGCGTCGAAGCGGCGCGGGCCGAACGGGACGCTCACCGCCTTCGTGGCGATGACCACGTCGGACCGGATCCCCTCGACCATCCGGCCGATGATGTACTCGGCGTCGCCGTCGCCGTACACGTCGGCGGTGTCGATCAGGGTGCCGCCGGCGTCCAGGAAGGTCTTGAGCTGGTCGGCGGCCTCGTGCTCGTCGGTGTCCCGCCCCCAGGTCATCGTGCCCAGCCCCAGCCGGGACACGCGCAGGCCCGTCCGCCCCAGGTGTCGCTGCTCCATGACAGGTGACGCTATCGGTTTGCGGGGACACCGCGTGGGCGGCGTCACCATCGCGCCGCTTCCTACTGGCGAGTAATATCGGCGGCGACCGACAGGATCTCTGCATACAGGAGTGGGCGATGAAGCTCGGCGTGAACATGGGCTACTGGGGCGCGGGCAACGACGCGGAGAGCCTGCAGGTGGCCAAGGAGGCCGACAAGCTCGGCTACGCGGTCTGCTGGGCCGCCGAGGCCTACGGCAGCGACGCGGCCACGGTCCTGACCTGGATCGCCGCCCACACCGAGCGCATGGACGTCGGGTCGGCGGTCTTCCAGATCCCGGCCCGCACCCCGGCCATGACCGCGATGACCGCCGCCACCCTGGACACCCTGTCGGGCGGCCGCTTCCGCCTCGGCCTGGGCGTCAGCGGACCCCAGGTCAGCGAGGGCTGGCACGGGGTGCCGTTCGCCGCGCCGCTGGGACGGACGCGGGAGTACGTGGCGATCGTCCGCAAGGCGCTGACCCGGGAGCGGCTCACCTTCGACGGCAAGCACTACACCCTGCCGCTGCCCGGCGGCCCCGGCAAGCCGGTGAAGCTCACGGTCCACCCGGTGCGCGAGACGATCCCGGTCTATCTGGCCGCGATCGGCCCGAAGAACCTGGAGCTGACCGGCGAGATCGGCGACGGCTGGCTGCCGGTGTTCTTCAGCCCCGAGCACGCCGGCGAGCACCTGGAGCACATCAAGGCGGGCCGCGCCAAGGCGGGCAAGAACGGGCTGGACGGCTTCGACATCGCCCCGACCATCCCGACGGTGATCGGCGACGACGTGCAGCTGTGCGCGGACCTGGTGCGGTGGTACGCGGCGCTCTACATCGGCGGGATGGGCAGCAAGGAGCAGAACTTCTACAACCAGCTCGCCTGCCGCATGGGGTACGAGAAGGAAGCTGATGAGGTCCAGCAGAAGTACTTGGCGAAGGACTACGCCGGTGCCGCGGCGGCGGTGCCGTTCGAATTCATCGACCGGACGAGCCTGATCGGCCCGAAGGAGCGCATCGCCGAGCGGATGGTGGCATACAAGGAGGCCGGGGTGACGACGCTGAGCGTGGCGGCGGCGTTCGGGGATCTGGAGACGCGGATCGGGATCGTGCGGACGGCGGTTGAGGCTGCTGAGATGGCCGGGGTCTCCTGAGAAACGGGTAAGGACCCTGGCTGTGTCGCCCATGGTCATCGACGCGCAGTCGGATAGTCACTAAAATCGGATCGTGCCGACTGCGAATTCTTCGGGTGTTGAATCCGTCATCATTGGCATAGCCCAATGCGAAGAGGACTACCGCGACGGCATTGAGAACGCCCTGCGACAATCCGGGCTGGCCGAGCACGAGGAAGAGCTCTTGGCGCGCCTCGACGGATACCTGCCAGGGCTCGTCTACGCCTTCGACAGCGATGTCCCGCCGCCGCGAGAACGCGGCGGCGGCCTCGCCTTGGAGAAGGAGTATTACGAATGGCGGCGCACCAGCGGTGATCCGGACGCGCGCCGCCAGGGCGTCATCCGCTCCTATCTGGCCACCGAGACCGAGCTGCGCGGCCAGTTCCGCCTCAGCCGGACGCAGAACAGCCGCATCGCAGACCACTACAACGCCATCGGCGAGGAGTTCCTCGCCCTCGGCATGCCCGCTCACGCGGCCCTGGCCTTCCAGAGCGCGGCCGACCTGTACCTGCCGCTGCAGCAGAAGTCCAAGCGCGAACGCTCGTTATTGAACTGGCGCCGCGCGCAGCACCAGACCCGGCCGCGAAGTGTGCGCAGAGCCTTCGAAACGCTCTACGACGCCGTCCTGGGCTACGGCTATCGGCCGTTCCGCATGCTCGGCTGGATGGTGGTGACGCTGCTGGTGTTCAGCGTGGGCGTCTGGCTGTGGGGGTCCCAGGACTACATGCGCTCCTTGCACGGATGCCTGATAAATTTTCTGAATCCGCTGTCTTTTAGCGATCTGGACAACACATTCAGCCGGGGAGCGCAGGCATTGCTCGTCATCGAGAGTTATGTCGGAAGTATTTCGATGGCGATCTTCTTCGCGTTCCTGGTCAGGGACTAGCTGGAAGGTAGGGGTTCTCCTCCAGCGAGCGGTGCAGCACGTCTCGCGGCTCGTTGTTCCAGTAGTAGTTCGGCACCTGCTCGACGTGCTCGAACTCGAACGCGTCGTAGATGCGGCGCGCGGCAGCGTTGCCGGGGCGGACCGTCAGGTAGGCGTCGGTGACCTCGTAGTCCATCATCGAGGCCAACGCCTGTCCCATCAGGATGCCGCCCAAGCCGCGGCCCCGGTACCGGCCGCTGACCGCCAGTCCCAGAAGCCATCCGTGACTGTTCTTCGGGTTCAGCCCCACGAGCTCGTAGCCGGCGAGGTCGCCGTCGTAGTCCGCGACGTACCACGTGTCCTGGAACAGATTGTAGAAAACGCGGAGCGTGTCCACCGAGTATGCGAGGTCGTGGAAGACCTCCTTCTCCAGGATCGCCAGCACGGGCAGGTCCTCAAGGGTGACGGGGCGCAGGGGCGTGTGGCCGGAGCTGTTGCGATCAGCATGGTTGTACGCCTCAACGGTGGTCACGCACACCTCGTCGGAATCAATGTTTGCAGGCCTCTGACAGGGGGTATGCACCACCTTTAAGAGAAGTTTACTCGCGCGCGACTCCCCCCGGAGGGAAGTTGCGCCATTCGGTGCACGTGCCCGAAGTGGCCTGTGGTTCACAAGCGCCGGACCTTCAGAAACGCCGGGGCGGCCTGATCTTCACCTGGTCTCTCAGGTCGCGGATCCGGGCCACCTGGCGCTCGAACAGCCGTGTGTAGTGGGTCCGGCTCTCCATCGCCTCCCACAGGGCCTTCATATCCGGGCCCAGATGCGTCGGCGGCATCCACAAGGGCACCAGCTCGTTGAGCGCGAACAACAGCGAGTCCAGCGGATCCCGGTCCCGGGCGATGTCCGTTTCGGCCCGCGGCACGATCACGTCCTGCACCGTGGTCAGAAGCCACTCGTGCAGGGCGAATTCCTCGCAGAAGCGGACCAGCATCGGCAGATCGTCCGGTGCGCCGCTGAGCCGGATGACATGGAAGTTCGGCAGGTCGCTCTTGGCGATGCCGACGGTCGGCCTGCTGTCCGGGGCCAGTGTCACGGCCCAGCGGACCATGGCCGTTCCGGCCTTCAGCGCCGTGGTGTGATCCAGCCTGCTGCTCAGCTGCACCTCGTCGATGATGCGGTCGCTGATCGAGGCCATGTCCAGGCCGCGGGCCGGGGTGACGTCCGTGAGATAGCCGTCCAGGACGTTGTGCGGCTTCGGGGAGCCGAGAACCTCCACGACGCCCTGCCGGCGCAGATAGTGCCGCCACTCCCGGCGCTCGGTCGAGGACGCGGGCGAGAGCGCCACGTGCGCGGTGCCCTGCAGGATCCGGCCGTTGGTGACCACGGCATGGCTCAGGACCGTGCCGATCGCCCGGCCCCGGCCCTCGCGGGCGACCTGCAGGCGGCAGTCCACCCCGGTCACCTGCTCCGGAGACACGACACGGCGGACCGGCCGGTCCACCTTGCTCACCGGGGAGCCGGGGGTCAGCTGCATCAGGGCCACGCTCGCCGAGGCGGACAGCGTCCCCAGGTTCTGGATCAGGCAGGTGCGGACTTCTCCGAAGCCCAGCACCGCCGGCGCGCCGTCCGGGCGGACGGCCGGACTCGCGTCCCGGTCAGTCGTTGCGCGTGACATGGACGTCATCGAAGAACAGATGGCTCACCCGGCCGGCGGGGTTGTCGGGCAGTGTGATCGGGTTGGTCTCGTCATGGGCCCGGTCTGCGGTCTGCTTGAGCACCGCCGGGTCGAATCGCAGGTGGTCGATGATGATCCTGGCGGCGTGTTCGGCAGCTTCGTAATACTGCGGAAGAATGGAGAAGACTTCATAAGCCGCGAACGGGGCCGCGTCCGAGGACAGCTGAGTGATGCTCGGAAGCTGTTGCCACAGGTCCGGGAGCGCCTCACCGGGCCCGAACAGGTACGGCTTGGCGACCGCCTGGCCGGCGTTCCTGAGCAGGCCGAGCCGCAGCAACTGCCACACCGAGGACAGCAGCGAGCACGAGTACTGACGCTCGGAACTGTCCTGGCTCCACAGCTCGATGTCGACGAACACCGAGTGCCGGTACTTGCCGAACTCCTCCGGCGCCTCCCAGTCCGGGGCGTCCATCGCCACCGAAACAGCCGGGGACCGTTCGCCGTTGGACAGCCAGCCGGTCTGAGCGGTCGGCGGCCGGGAGCCGTTCGCGCCGACCGCTGCCTCCTCGACGATCAGCCCCGCGACGATGTCCGCCAGCGGGCTCTGGTCGCGCGGCCCGGAATAGGGACGCTCATAGGCGATCGCGCAGCCGGCCTCCCGAGCCAGGTAGTCGATGCGGAAACCGGTCTGTTCGGCGGCGGCGGTCACGATGTCGACCACATCCGAGGGTTTGGGCTGCTCCACGTTCGACCGCGGCGGCGCGTAGTCGTCCACCAGGAAACAGGTGCTGATGCGCGCGTTGCGCCCGAACCGTTTGCGGATCCGCTTGCCGGCGGCTTCGAGCCACGGCGCCGCCTGCTCCAGCTGGCGGACGATCTTGCGGTCCGCGTCGGCGAAGTCCTCCAGATACAGATGCCCGGTCTCCACGGACAGGTGGCCCAGCGGCACCGCGTCGACTTTCGCGGTCTGGGTCATTTCCTGGTAGCTCACGTCCACGGCCGTCACAGCCCTTCCCAGAATCTCTCGTCCGACAGTTTCTCGGCGAGGTCCTCGAAGGCCTGCACGGTGGCTTGGTTGGCGATCTTCAGCCCGCTCACGTCGGAGTCGTCGATCACCTGCTCGCTCCACTGGAGCATCGGGTCGTACGGGATCTGCCCGGCCAGCCGGGCCCGGCCCATGCGCAGCTTGTCCGCCTGCTCGCGCAGCTTCTGGTCGTAGGCGCGCAGCCAGGCGCCCTGCGCCGGCCGGGTCACCGACTCCTGATCCACTCCGAGGTCCACGACCGCGGTGCGGACGTAGCGGACGGAGTTGTTCAGCTTCTGCGCGTTGTGGCCGCGGCGCTCGCCGGCCTTGAGCAGGCCCTTGTCGCCGAACACCAGCCCGTGCGCGGCCAGGATGTGCTGCTTGGTCCAGCGGTGGAAGACCAGCCAGCGGCTGGTCAGCGAAGCCAGCTCGGGCCGGGCGGTGGCCTCCAGGACCAGGTCGACGGCATAGGAGCGGCCCGCCGACAGGTCGACGATGCACAGGTCGAATTCGCGGTCGAGCTTCAGGAACAGCTGCGCGCAGCGGGCCGGCATGTCCGCGCTGATCGAGAACTCTCCGCCGTCCTTGTCTCCCGGCAGCAGGACTAAGCGGCTGGCACCGGAGATCCGGGGCAGGTCGCGCAGTGTGTCGCTGTCGGAGTGCAGCGCCGTGTCCAGCTGTTGCGCCTCGGTGTGCTTGGTGAAGTAGGAGTGCAGCCCCGAGGCGTCCACACCGCGTTCGGCCTTGGGGACATCGAAGATCGCACCGGCGGTGGGGGACCCGAAGTCGAAGTCGAGATAGGCGACCGCCTCGCCCTGCAGTGCCCGCCGGTAGGCCATGTTGCAGCTGGTCACCGAGCGCCCCGTGCCTCCCTTGTCGGAGGTGGCGAATATCAGCACGTCATGCGCTCCTGCTCGCTGCCTGGCGGGCGAAGGCCAGTTCGTCCAGGTCTCTCAGTACTTTGTCGGCCAGGGCCGCGGCGGTCGCCGGCCGCTCGGAGGCCAGCGAGTCGGCTCTGTTCAAAGACTGCTCGGCCTCCCGTAGCAGCTTCTGCTCCTGCGAGCCGCCGGCCGTCGGCGTGGTCAGCCGTTCCATGTCCAGGATGTGCCGGGCCTCGGCGATCTTGGTGTTGGCCTGGTCGATCTGCCCCTGGTCGGCCACCGGAGGGGCGCTGACCAGCGCGGCCGCGGCGACGAAGACCTCGATGGCGCGCTCGGTCATGTCCCAGGCCGGGGTGGCCGGGGACGGGGCGAGGTCGGGGAAGACGTTCGAGGGGTGGTCCCACAGCCCGTCGGGTTGCAGGCGCCGGCTCAGCAGGTGTTCCGCCGAGGCGTCCGCGATCTCGATCAGCCGGGCCCGGTTGCGGCGGCTGGCCGCGGTGCGCGCGATGCGCAGCGCGGTCTTGGCCAGGGTCGCGGCGTAGCCGTTGTAGGACCAGGCGAGCATCGGGCCCTCGAGCTCGCTGCCCTTCATGGGCATCAGGACGCCCGGCTCGTGCAGCAGGATGCCGCGGTCGTCCTCCAGCGCGCGCCGGTTGACCAGGCCGCGCTGGGCCAGCTCCTCGATCACGCCGACGCTGCGTCCGATGGTGCCGGTGACGGTGCCGCCCTCCTGGGCCAGACCGACGATCGAGAGCACCAGCTCGCTGAAGTAGGACGAGCTCTGGCCGTCGGTCGACTCCCACGGCACGTCCTCGACCGGCCAGCGGCCGCTGCCGAAGGTCGCGATGGTGGACCAGTACTGGAGCGCCAGCCCCCAGCGGAGGTTCAGCGCCTCGCGCAGTGACTGCTGGTCGGAGGTCAGCAGACCTTGGCGGGATGTGCGGGTGGAGAAGAGGTCGGCCAGACCGTCCAGAGCTTGCACTGTGAAATGAAGCATCGGACGCGACTCGGCGGCGCCGTGCGGCTGCCACATGTTCTCAGCGGCCGGCAGGTCGATGTCCGTGGCGTCCTGCGCGACCCCCCAAGCCCAACCGCATTCGAAGAAGCGCTCCGGATAGTCGCGCAGCGCGCGTTCGTTCTCCGGCGGCAGGCCGAAGGTCAGCTCCGGAAGCTTGTCCCGGACCGGCTGCAGCTGGCTGCGCAGGTCCTGGGTCAGGGTTCTGCCCACGACCCGGCCCTGGCTGACCGTGCGCAGCAGCCTTTGCTCGGCGGGGGAGTCCGGGTTCAGGACGGTGATGACGAACGAGCGCAGCAGCCCGATCATCGCCGAGGTGAGGCGCGCGTCCGTGGCAACCATGGCGCGGTCGATCCTGCTCTGCAGTTCACGGCGCTCGACGGTGCGCTGGAACTCGCGCAGGAAGCCCTTCGCGGAAAGACACAGGGTGACAGAGATCGAGTACGACTCGGTGATGTCGTAGGCGGCCTGCTCGGGCTTCACTTCACCGCCCGGTTCCGCCGTCTGCAGGTAGGTGCCGCCGGTGAAGGTGGGCCCGTTCTCGGGATCGGTGTACCGGGCCAGGTACTGCTCCAGCGCCTCCAGCATCCGCATCGGGATGTCCAGGCCGCTGCCCATGGGTTTGAGCACCGCGAGCACGTCGTCCTCGATGGCGTCCGGCCGGTCCAGGCGGAAGCCCGCCACCTCGGTCGCGGGGTAGAGGAGAATCAGGATCTGCTCGGCGTCGCTGATGCTGTTCGAGCCGTAGCGGCCGCCCCAGGCCCACTCTCCCTTGGCGAACGTGGCGCGTGCGAAGCCCCGCCACGTGTCCAGGATGTGTTGTCGTGGATTCGTCCTCAACGCGCCCGGCCCCCTGATCTGCCCCTGAGCGTGCTAGGGCCCACTCCCGGGTACAAGGAGTTCGGACCGGCGCGCGCCTGTCAGCCACTGCCTACCCTGTTGCAGGGTTCTGATGCCTGGGAAGGGGCTTTGAATGGGGGATGTCGCTCCGCCGCGATTGCGCGGGGTCGAGAAGCGCGATCTGGCCACGATCGCCGAGCTGGAGGCGACCGCGTTCGGGGCCAACAGCCTGACGTGTAGTGCGCTTGACGTCATCTTCGACCCATCTGGCGGCTTGTGGCTGTTGGTGGAGGATGACGAGGGAGTCTGGGGCCATTCGGTCAACGTCCGTGGCGAGGATCCCAGCCTCGGGTGGATCGTCGGGATGGCGATCCACCCAGAACGGCAGCGGCAAGGGTGGGGGATGATACTTCTGCAGGCGACCATAGAGCGCTTGCAGGACTTTGACATGAAAGTGATTCGGCTCCTGGTCAAGCGGGACAACAAGATAGCCCGCCGGCTCTACGAGAACCTCGGCTTCCACGACACCGGGCAGCGCATCGATCATTTTGGAACGGGGGAGGACCGCCTGGTCATGTCATTGCTGCTCGGCGATCATGGAAAATCCAGGTCGCGTACGGCCAAACGTGACGGGTCTTCAGTGCCGCAAGTCCCTGTGGACGACGATTGTCAGAACCGATACTCGTAAGGTGTCGTAACGCTCAAAGCCCGGAACCCCAACCGCTCCAGGATCGGCCGGCTCATGTTGGACGCGTCAACCTGCAAGTACTCACACCCCGCCTCCACAGCCACCCGCATCCGCCGCGCCACCAGCGCGCGGTAGATGCCGCGG
>Ga0207695_10011602_pt1 | contig 10654 bp, 9 predicted proteins | sample KBSC54metaG_FD_184354 | JGI IMG/M metagenome (GOLD analysis project Ga0207695, IMG submission 184354) | Corn rhizosphere microbial communities from Kellogg Biological Station, Michigan, USA - KBS C5-4 metaG (SPAdes) (version 2) | ecosystem: Host-associated > Plants > Roots > Rhizosphere > Soil... | reverse complement strand
CCGCATCTACGACAACTTCGTCGCCAGGGTGGCGCAGGGCCGCAAGCTCTCGCCCGACCGGGTGCGCCAGATCGCCAGGGGCCACGTCTGGACCGGCGCGCAGGCCAAGCAGCTCGGCCTGGTGGATGAGGTGGGCGGCTTCTACGACGCCGTCGCCAAGGCCCAGGCGCTGGCCAAGATCTCCGGCGAGCCCAGGCTGAAACGCCTGACCCCCACGGCCTCGCCGTTCGAGGCTATCGAGAAGCTCTTGGGCGTGTCGGCGACGTCCGTGAGGACCCTGGCCGCCGCCGCCTGGGTGCTGGGCGATCCGCGGGCCCAGGCGATCCTGGACCGGATGGCCGAGGCGCGCCTGCGCGAGCAAGGCGCACTGGCCCTGGCGCCGCAGCCGCTGCGCTGATCGCTCAGTGCGGGCCCGGCGGCGGCGGCGGGTGGATCGGCGTGCGCGCCGGCCAGAAGGTTATGAGCTTCTCCCCGAAGTCGAACGCGACCTCGTCGAAGCGACGCAGCACGTCCACGCCGATAAGGATGCTGGGCGTGGTCTCGAGGTCCCACAGCGCGAAGACGTGCAGGTCGGCGTAGGCCACCAGTGAGGTTTCCACGTCCCGTCCGCCGATCCGCAACCCCGGCAACGGACCGAACTCCGCCTCGGCGCGCTGGCCGGTGGCGCTGACCAGGGCAGAGTGGATCAGCCGGCTCTCGAGCGTCGGATCGATCGCAAGCGCCGCCTGCCGCAGCGCGAGGTTGGCCACCGTGACCTGCGAGCCGGAATCGAGGAAGGCGGTGATCGGGCGGTTGGCGGCGACCGCGTCGACGATCAGCAACTGGCCTGACTTGTAGCGCGCCGGCACGGAGAAGGGCGCGTGCGGCGAGCGGATCCGGCTGTTGACCTGTTCGCCGATGCTCAGCCCGCCTGATCCCGAAACCTGGAAGGTCTGATCGCGGAACCGGATCGCGATCCGCCGGCCGGTCAGCATGTCGATGCCGAGCAGGCCGTCCGCGCCCAGCCTGGAGGCCGGTTCGACGGGCGCCTTGAGATTCGACGAGATCACGTCGCTCACGCGGATCCGCTTCACCGTCACCAGCGGCGCCGGTTCAGCGCTCAGGATGCCGTGCACCTCGGCGGTTCCCGCCGGCGGGAGATCGAGTGTCTTGGCGACCTCCGCCGAGACCACAGTCCGGTTTGAGCCCGTGTCGACGACGAAGAGGTACGGCCCCCGCCCGTCGAGGTAGACCGGAACCTCCACGCGCCGCGCCTGATCGAAGGCGGTCTCCAGCACCTTGTCCACATCGGGCGCGGCAGGGACAGCAACCTTCACGCCGCCGGTCTGGGCCCTCGCGATCCTCAACGTCGGCAGCGCCGCCAGGCCCGCCAAGGCTCCCCGCCGCGTCCACGCTGCGCGCATGGCAACGAGGCTTAAGACAGGCCCCGAGTCCCGGAAAGCGGCGATCCGCCAGCTGGCTCGACAAGCCGCGCGACGGATCGTAACGCTCGGTGAAGACATCGGGACCCTGATGACCGCCCCGCCCTGGCCCGAGCGCCTCTTAGCCTCGCCCGAGCTCTTCCCGCTCGACTTCGTGTCGCCGGAGGTCGTGGACGTGCGCGCGCTCGCGCCCGCGGACTACGAGCGCGCGAGCTTCCTGGACGCGCGGCTCGACAACCCCTTCGTCGCGCACCTGCCCTACTCCGATCTCGCCCAGGCGGCCGGAGGCCTGCGGGTCGCTGCGGACTTCATCTTCCACATCGGCCACGTCGGCTCGACCCTGATGTCGCGGCTGCTGGGCCGTCATCCGCAGGTCTTCTCGCTGCGCGAGCCGCAGGCATTGCGCAGCTTCGCCGAGGCGGAGCTCCGCCAGGCGCCCTGGGGGCCCGCGGAGTTCCGCGCCAGGCTGGCGGTTTTCCTGGCGCTCTATTCCCGAACGTGGCGGCCCGAGCAGCGAGTGGTCCTCAAGGCCACCAGCCTGGTCGGCGAGATCGCGCCCGGCCTCATGCAGGCGGCGGCCGACGCGCGCGCCCTCTTCATGTACGTCCGGCCCGAGAGCTACATCGCTACGATCCTCGGCGGCGACAACTCCCTGGGCGAACTCAGGATTGGCGCGCGCTCGCGCCGGGAGCGACTCGCACGCAGGCTCGGCCCGGCTTCGCAGGCCGGCGAGAGCCTTTCGGATGGCGAGCTGGCGGCGATGACGTGGGCCTGCGAGATGACGGCCCTGCGCGCCGCCGCGGCCGCGCTGGGCGACCGAGTCCTCTGGCTCGATTTCGACGCCTTCCTCGCCGATCCGGCGGCGGGGCTTTCGCGCGCGCTGCGCCACCTCCGGCGCGACCCCGATTCCGTCCATGTGCAGGCCATGCTCCGCTCGGGCTATCTCGAGCGCTATTCGAAGGCGCCGGAATGGGCTTATGGACCGGACCTGCGTCGCCGCGTGCTCCAGGCGGCCCGCCAGGGCGGCGGCCACGAAATTCGCAAAGGGTTGGCCTGGCTTGAAGCAGCCGCGGCGACCGCGATCGCCGAGGCGCATCGGTTCGCGCAGGATGCGCCGCATGTCGCCTGAGGAAGCCCGCGACGTCCGCGCGCAAGCCGAGCGCGGCGACGCCGAGGCGCTCGCCACGACCGCCATGTTCGCAGCCCTTGGCGCCTTCGAGCCGCAGGACTGGCGGAGCGCCGCGGTACGTCTGGGCCTCGCCGCCGAGGCGGGCTCGCCCGCCGCCGCGGGGCAGTTGCGGGTGCTCGCGGATGGCCGCGACGCTCCGTACGCCGATCTCGCCCAGGCGATCGATTGGACAGCCTGGCTCGCCTCACCGCCAAAGAGCCGGATCTCAACCGACCCGCGCGTCGCGGTCTCGACGAGCTTCCTGGCGCCGCTCGCCTGCCAGTGGGTGATCGAGCGTGCGCGTGGCCGCGACTCTCGGGCCCTGGTGTTCGAACCGGCGAGCGGCGACTTCCGGACTGAGCCCGGCCGCACCAACAGCGCGTTCTCCTTCGCCTTCGAGGACATGGACGTCGTGACGGCGGCGATTCGCGCCCGTATCGCCGCGGCCCTGTCCGTGCCCGCGGGTGCGCTCGAACCCGCCCAGGTCCTGCACTATGCGCCAGGCGAGCAGTTTGACCGGCATTTCGATTTCCTCGATCCGGCCGAGCCTGGCTTCGCCGCCGAGATCGAGCGCGGCGGCCAGCGGATCGCGACGCTTCTCGTGTATCTCAACCACGGGTTCGAAGGCGGCGAGACGGACTTCCCGCGCCTGAGCATTCGCTACAAGGGCGCGGCCGGGGACGCCCTGATGTTCTCCAACGTGGACGCCGCGGGCGCGCCCGACCGGCGGACGCTGCATGCGGGCCTGCCGCCCACGACTGGCGAAAAATGGCTGCTCTCGCAGTGGATCCGGGACCGAGCGCTGGGTTGAGGCGAGTTGCACCTGGGTCAACGCCGGCCTAGCTTCCTGCGGACTCGCAAGAGGATTCCAATGTTGCTTTCGGTTATGGCCGTTCTGGCCGCGTCCACGCCTGCGGCCGCATCGGTCACCGCGGCCCCTGCCGCCCTGTCGGCCCGGGCGGCGGCTCCCAAGAAGCCGGATCTCGTCTGCAAGACCGAGGAAGTGACGGGCTCCATGTTCTCGAAGAAAGTCTGCCGCCGGAAGGCGGAGGCCGAGCGGGACAAGGCGGAAACGCAGGAGCAGATCCGCGAGAGCCAGCGGGTCACGACCGGATTTCGCCACTAGGCGGATGAGCATGCGCCAAGCCGCCACTTGCCTGAGCATGGCCATCCCCTTACTGCTGGCCGTCGCCGGCGCCGCGCAGGCCAAGGACCCGGACCCGAAAGCCCGCGCCGCGGCCTTCCAGGCAGTGCTCGACTGCCGCGGCATCGCCGACAACGCCCAGCGCCTGGCCTGCTTCGATGCCGCCGCGGCGAAAATGGGCGAAGCCGAGACGAAGGGGGAGATCGTGGTCATCGACCGGGCGCAGGCGGCGGCGGCTCACCGGGAGGCGTTCGGCCTGCCGGTGCCCAGCCTGTCATTCCTGACCCGCGCGCTGAGACCCGAGGACGTGAACCGCATCGAGGGCGTCGTCGAATCCGCCAGCGCCGACATCAACGGCAACTGGACCTTCCGGCTGGAGGGCGGCGCCATATGGCGGCAGATCTCGGGCGACCTGTACCGACCGCCCAAGCACGGCTCCAAGGTCGCGATCCGCCGCGGCTCGCTGGACAGCTATCTGATGAACGTCGACGGCCAGCCTTCGATCAAGGTGCACCGGGATCAATAGGTCCGGCCCGGCGAACCGGCCTAGCTCGTCGCGCCTGTCCAAGTGAGCGGCGGCGGCATGGAATTCGAACCGTCCAGGTCGGGCCAGGCCGTGTGGCTCCATTCGACCAGCCGATCGAGGTCGCCACCGAGGCGTTCGCGGACCGCCGCCGCCTGCGACAGCCGGTCGGACGGGGTGAATGCCAGCTCCGGCGTCTTGGCATGGCGACCCAGCAATGGTCCTTCGACGACCTCACGCGCGTGGGCCGGCCCGAGGCCCAGGTTGAAGAAGCCATCGAGCGCTGCGATCGCGCCCGGGGGGTCGGCCAGGAACGCCTCGCTGTCGAGCGAGGCCGTGCGCGCCGGACCGTAGCGCGCCAGATCGCGCTTCACGACGGCCATTTGCATGCGCCAGACGAGGGCCGCAAGCTCGAGGTCGGCCATCTCGAGGAGGTCACGCCCGGTGAAGGGCATCCGCTCGCCGAGGTCGGCCGCCACTGTCGCGAACAGGCTGCGCACAAAACGGCCAAGCTGGACCCCGCCCTTGGCGATGGAGATCAAGAAGCTCGGCTGGTCGGAGTAGAGCAAAAGCGCCCTGCCCGACGTCCCGTGCGCCGCCTCGCGCGCGACGCGGTTGGCGAAATTGCTCGGCTTGACCACGACCTTGCCGGCGGAGGCCAGGCCGGCCAGGGCGCGGAACACCAGCCCAGGCGCGCCCTCCAGAGGCTGGCCGGGCTCACATTGCCCGGCGCGCAAGGCGTCGGCGAGCTGGACGAGCACCCAGGGCTCGCGCAGGGCCAGGCTGCGACCGCGGCGGTCGAGAGCTGCTGCAATAAGCGTCGAGCAGCAGAATGAGGTGTGGAAAATGAATCCCAGGCCCGGCGCTTCATCCGCTGCGCCGACGGGTTCAAGCGGCGCCCATCGCTCGGCAAGCGCCGTCCGGCGCCATCGCCGATCAAGGAACGGCTGCTCCGCAAGCGTCACCTCGTCCGTCTCGACCAACAGAAGACTGCGCCGCGCCGCATCGAGATCGGCCGGAAACCAGAGGCTCCGCGTGGAGGCGTTGAAGGCGCCGCCGGGCTTCGTCAAGGCGAGCCGGTCCCTTGAGCGGCGGGATAGCCGAACTGCTCGGCCCAGGGCCTCAGGATGGGTTGGATAACGTCGATCGTGGAGCCGTACTTCCTCCACTGGGCGATGCCGTCGCGGTAGAGGCCCCGGCGCACCTGGCCCGCGCTCGGCGTGCGGATTTCCCGCTTATTCGCGGTCTCGACGAAGTTGCGCATATTGGCGTCCCAGGGGAGCCCGATGAACTCGCAGATCGCCTGGCTCGCCGCGTCCAGGTCCTCCACAAGATGCTCGTGCTGGTGAATGTGGAACGGCAGGGTGAGCTTCTCACGATAGAGCTCCGCGAGCCGCATGGCCGCGGCATAAATGCGGGCCGCGCGTTCCAGGTCTGCGAGTTCGACCGTGAGGGGATTGGGACGGAAGCGGTGCTTGAAGCAGCTGATCACCACGTCGCGCGGATCGCGTAGCGCGAACAGGATCTTGGCCCTGGGGAACAGCTTGGCGATCACGGGCAGATAGAAGGTGTGCAGCGGCAGCTTGTCGACGAACACCTTGCCGGCCGGCTCGACGCCGAACTCGCGCACGCGGTTCCAATAGAGTTCGCGCCACTCCCGGGCCCCCGCCTCATCGAGGGTCTTCAGCCGGTCGAGGGAAGCGTTGTCCTTCACGAATTCGAGGATCGCGGGATCGACGGTCTGCTTCTCCTCCAGGGCGACGATGTCGGCGTGACTCGCCAAGACCTGCTCGAGCAGGGTCGTTCCCGAACGGGCGAAACCCACGAGGAAAACGTGGCCCCGCTCGCGCCCGAGGTCGTCGCCGTCCGGGATCGGCCGCCAGTCCGCGGGATCCGCCGCCTCAAAGTAGGCGATGAGCCGCTCGGCCATGTCCAGACCGAGTTCACCGGCGTTCAGGGCCGCGACGTGCAACGGCCGGCTTTCGCGGTTGGCCGCGATGTAGTCGACCATGGCTTCGGGCGCACGTCCGAGCGCCTCCTTCGCGTCGCCCCGCAGGTTCAAGGCGTTGGCGAGATGCAGCCGCGTCAGGCGACCCGTCGCGATCAAGGCGTCGATCCGGCCGATCGCCGCGGCGGCATCCCCGGCGTTGAGTTCGAAGCCGGCCATGGCGAGCGAAGCCGCCGGCTGGTTCGCCTCCAGCCGGAGCGCGCGCTCAGCGTAATCGCGGGCCTCGTCCCAAATCTTGTCCTCCGCGGCCAGAGCCGCCAGCGCGCCGAGCGGCTCCGGAAACTGGGGATCGAGTTCGGCGGCGCGGAGCTGCGCCAGCCTGGCGGCTTCCTTGTCGCCCAGGCTCAGGAGGGCCAATCCCCGCCCGTTGTGAGCGTGGGCGAGGCTCGGATCGATCGCCAGCGCCGCGTCGAACGCCGCCAGCGCGTTCTCGGGCTTGGCGAGCTTGGAATAGCAGACCCCGATCGAGTTGATCACGAACGGGTCGTTGGGCGCGAACCTCAGCGCCTCGTTGAGGACCCCCAGCGCCTCGTCGATCCGGTCGTCGAGCTCGAGCTTGTAGGCGACGAGGTTGAGAACCAGCGGGTGGCGCATGCCCTGCGCGTACGCCCGCTGCGCGAGGGCGATCGCGCGGTCCATGTCGCGGCCATCGAGCGCCGCTTCGATGTCGTGGATCGAGGCCCTTGCCGGGCCGGAAACCTCGCTCACTTCGAGAGGCTCCACATACGCCGAAGGTTGGTGCGGACATGCTGCAGCCGCACTCGGCCCTCATCGGACATCTGCGGGCCCTCGGTCGCCGCCACCTCGTCGAGATCATAGAGCAGATCGCGCAGGGCCGGGTCTGGGATCTGGCTCTCGATGAAGGTGATGCCGACGAGTCGCCGGCCGCGCGTCACCGGCGTGACTTCGTGCAGCGTGGTGGACGGATAGATGACGGCCGCGCCGGGCTGAAGCTTGAACTCCACGCGCCGAGCGCCGAGTTGGATCGACAGCGCGCCGCCGTCGTAGTCCTCGAGGTCGCTCAGAAAGATCGTGCAGGAGACGTCGGAGCGGAGCTGCCGCTGTCCGAGTTGGATGGTGGCCGAGTCCGAGTGCAGGCCGTAGCGCATCCCGGGCTCATAGCGAGCCAACAGAGGCGGGGCCAGCAGAGCCGGAAAGGCGAAGTTGCGGAAGGGCTCGTTGCGCATCAGCGCCTCGGCCATCAGCCGGGACGAGAGCTGGTAGGCCTGATCGCCGTGGTCGATCTGCAGGTTGTTCTTCACGGTGGAGTGCGGCGAGGAAATCCGTCCATCCACGAATCGGGCGCTTTCCGCCAAGGCGCGCAGCTGCGCCACCTCGTCCGGCGTCAGGACCTCCTCGATCTCCAGAAACATCGCTCACCCGGCTTGCCCGCGCCGATGCCTAGCACCGGCCCCGGGAGCGAACAACGCGGCCAAATGGAAAGCGGCGGCCCGACCGCCGCGGCCTGGGGCCGGACGCGCGACAGGACGCCGGAAGATCAGTGTTGCGGGCTTTCCGTCGAGACCATAGGACGCCAGTCACAAGGCTGGGAGCTGCTTCTGGACGCCGAAGCTTCAGCATCGACCTGGACGGAGTTCTGGACCAGCCAGGGCGCGAACGCCCATTGCATGCAGGACGCTTCGCCGGCTCTGTGGAGGCCCCTGGAGGAGCACTGGAACTCGCTGGCCTCCCGCCTGCCGCCCCGAACCCGCGTCCTGGACCTCGGCTGCGGCGCGGGTGTCGTCGGCCGCATGCTGCTCGCTGCGCGGCCGGAGCTACGGGTCGTCGGAATTGATCTGGCTACGATCCCGCATGTGGAGCGCGGCATGACGATCCTCTCGGGGATCGCCATGGAGGAGCTGCCATTTGCCGCCGCGAGCTTCGGAGCCGCGGTCAGCCAGTTCGGCTACGAGTATGGAGACCCGGAACGCGCGGCGCCGGAACTGGCGCGAGTGCTCTCCAGGGGCGCGCCGTTGTCCCTCGTCGCTCACCATTCCGACAGCAGCATTCTCGCCAAGAGCCGTTCGCGCATGCAGGCCCAGGCGCTGCTCCTGGGAGAGGCCATGCGAGCGGCCGTCCTGGCGGGCGACGTCGCGGGCTTCGGGACGCAGGCCGCGAATCTGCAGGCGGCGCACGGAGACGACCCTTTGATCTCGGAGTGCCTGCGCCTCCTTCGCCCGCACCTGTATCGGGGCGAAATGCAGCGACTGCAGGCGTGGAACGCGCTGGGGAATGCCCTGTCTCTGGGGATTGAAATCAACCGACAGCTCGAACGATCGAGCCTGACTCCGCAGCGCCTGGAGCGTCACCTTTCGATCCTGTCCGGATACTTTTCGCTGGCACAACCGGCGGTGATCACACGCAACGACACCGGCGAACCTGTCGCCTACCGGATAGAGGGCGTCCGCAAAATCTGCTGACCGCGAACGGGCGCCGACGCGGACGAACTTCACGTCTCCGACGCTTCGGCCAAATGGAAAGCGGCGGGCCTTTCAGCCCGCCGCTTCACTCACTGCCGTGATCCGCGGCCTAGAAGTCCGCGGTGATGCCGACAAACACGAACCGGCCGAGCGAGTCATAGGTGCCGGGATAGGTGTTCCCGTTGCCCGCCGGCGGCCCGGAAGCGGCGAAGTCGTTGGAGTCCAGGATCTTCGGGTCGGTATCGAACACGTTGTTCATGCCCGCCCGCAGCGTGACCGTATCGCGCACCTTCCAGGTGCCCGAAAGATCGAGGTACCCGACCGCCGGGATCTTGGCGTCCGGCAGGTCCCTGCGGCCGAACGCATCGCGGAGGAATGGATTCTGGTCGTTGACGTCGAACTTGACGGCCGAGATGTACCGCCAGTCCGCCGACAGGGTGACCGGCCACGGCGTGGTCCAGGTCATCCGCAGCTTGTGCCGCCACTTCGGGATCGGACCCTTGTTGGCGTTCGCCGAGCACACCACGCCAAAGAGGCCGGCGCAGTCGAAGGTGCCGCTGCCCTGGAACGGCTGGGTGACGTACTCCCTGGTCCAGGTCCCAGTGAAGCTGAACGACAGGCCGCCCCACTCGCCAAGACCCCAATCGGAGAAGTTGGTGTGGTAGTTGGCGTTGATGTCGACGCCGCTGGTTCGCAGGAAGCCGGCGTTGACGTTGGTCGCGATGACGAATCCCTGGTTGCCGAAAATCGAGCCCGTGGTCGGATCTCGGTGGATCAGGGCGCACGAGCTGGGATCGTTGTTCCGGAAGCAGTTGATCACCGTCAGGGCCGGGAACGAGGAGATCAGGTTCGCCACCTTGATGTTGAAGTAGTCGACCGACATGTCGAAGCCCGGAACCCAATGCGGCCGCAGGACGACGCCGAGGGTATAGGTGTCGGCCTTCTCCGCCTGCAGGTTCGGGTTGCCGCCCTGCAGCGCCGAGCATTGCGCCGAGGGGCACTGGGTGATGCCGGCCGCGAGCTGAGCCGCGGTAGCGCCGCTGATCTTGCACTGGGCGACCGGCGGGTTGGAGCCGGCGCACGGATCGCTGCCGGTGAACAGGCCGACGGACTGCGGCGTGAACAGCTCGGTCACGTTCGGCGCCCGAACCGCGCGGTTGTAGCCGCCACGGATCTTGATGTCGTCGGTGATCCCCCAGTTCAGGCCGATCTTGTAGGCCTGGGTCGTGTTGGTCGCGGTCGAATAGTCGGAGAAGCGATAGCCGAGCTCGAGATTCAGGTCCTTCGCCCAGGGCGCGTCCTGAACCAGAGGAACGCGGGCTTCGCCGAACAACTCGTAGACGTCGATGCTGCCGTTGTTGGGCAGGGTCGGACCGCCCTGGCCGGACAGGTCGCCGGACAGGAACTCCTGGTCGACGCGCAGGTCGAGGGAATTGCGCGCGTAGTCGGCCCCGAACGCGACGCCGATGCCGTCGTTGGCCATCGGCGACTTGAAGCCGTACTTGCCGAGGTCGCCGGTGACAGACACCGAGGCGATCTGCTGCGTCGTCTGCCCGCTCTTGAAGCCCGGCGTGATGACAAAGCTCAGAGCCGCTGGTGAAAGCGCCCCGAACTTGAAGATGTCGAGCGGCACGCAGCCCGTTGAGGCGCCGACCTGGCATTGGCCGGTCGTCGGATCGACGAGCAGGGCCTCCTGCGCTTTCGCCACCGAGACGTCGCCTTCATAGTGCTCATTGAAGATCGACGTGCCGTAGGAAAGGTAGGCGTCGTAATTCCAGCCGTCGCCAAGCTCCCCTCGGGACCCCAGCGTGATGAGGTATTGGCTGTGACGCAGGTCGTCCTGGCGAGGCAGGCCGGTGAACCGGAAGCCCAGCGTGGTCTGCTGGATGAACGGCGTCCCGGCGTTGGCGCCGCAGATGATTTGCGCCTGGGCCGCCGTCATCAGGGGGTTGTCGCAGTTGATGCCGACG
>Ga0207695_10011600_pt1 | contig 10656 bp, 7 predicted proteins | sample KBSC54metaG_FD_184354 | JGI IMG/M metagenome (GOLD analysis project Ga0207695, IMG submission 184354) | Corn rhizosphere microbial communities from Kellogg Biological Station, Michigan, USA - KBS C5-4 metaG (SPAdes) (version 2) | ecosystem: Host-associated > Plants > Roots > Rhizosphere > Soil... | reverse complement strand
CTCCGAACTGGCCCGCAAGTACGAGAACGAGAAGGTCCGCGCCGAAGGCGCCAACCAGGCCAAGAGCGAGTTCCTGGCCAACATGAGCCACGAGCTGCGCACGCCGCTGAACGCCATCAACGGCTTCTCCGAGATCATGGTCGCCGAGATGTACGGCCCGCTGGGCGACGCCCGCTACAAGGACTATTCCCGCGACATCCTGGTCTCCGGCCAGCACCTCTTGGCGCTGATCAACGACATCCTCGACATGTCCAAGATCGAGGCGGGCAAGCTCAACCTGCGCTTCGAGCCGGTGTCCCTGGAGGACGTGGCCGAGGACGCCCTGCGCCTGGTGCGCAATCGCGCCGAGGCCGCGGGCCTGGCGCTGCGGCTCGACTTCGACGACCTGCCGGAGGTCGAGGCCGACTACCGGGCCATCAAGCAGGTGCTCTTGAACCTGCTCTCCAACGCCGTGAAGTTCACCCCGCGCGGCGGGCTCATCACCATCCATGCCGAACGCCGCGACGACCCCCTGGGCGAGCGCGTGCGGATCAGCGTCCAGGACACCGGCATCGGCATCCCGGCCGACGACCTGGCCCGTCTGGCCAGGCCCTTCGAGCAGATCGAGAGCCAGCACGCCAAGACCCAGCAGGGCACGGGCCTGGGCCTGGCGCTGACCAAGTCCCTGGTCGAGATGCACGGCGGCCTCCTCGACCTGCGCAGCGCGCCCGGCCAGGGCACCAGCGCCACCTTCTCGCTGCCGGTCCACCAGTCCACCGTCGCCCTGGCCAAGGCCGCGGCGGGCTAGGCCCCGGCGGTTGACGCGCCCTCGGCGAAGGGCGGATCATGGGCCGCGAAGACGCCCCGGGGACGAACCATGAAACGCCTGCTGGCCTGCGCTTTCGCCGCCCTCGCCTGCGGCCTGCCGGCCGCCGGTCTCGCCGGCGACGCCGCCTACAAGGCGCCTCGCAACGGCTTCGGCCAGCCCGACCTGGGCGGGACCTGGTCCAACGCCACCCTGACGCCCCAGGCGCGCCCGGCGCTCTACGGCGCGCGCCGCGCCCAGACCCCGGAGGAGGTCAGGCTGCTGGAAGGCGCCAACGCCGCCAAGGACGCCGCGTCCGCCGCCCCGGTCACCGCGGCCAGCGCCGGCGCCTCGGACAATGTCGGGGCCTACGACCGCGCCTGGATCGACCAGGGTGCGAAGGTCATGCGGGTGGGGGGCGAGCCGCGCACCTCGCTGATCACCACCGCGGACGGCCAGCCGCCGCCGCACCGGGGGGAGGCCGCCAAGCCCCCGCCCCCCGGCGCGGGCTCGCTGGAGGCGGGCCGAGCGGCCGTGAAACAGGCCGCGGAGTTCGACCAGTTCGCCGCCCAGGGCGCCGTCGCCATCGGGCGGATGGGCTCGTTCGACAATCCGGAGAGCCGCGGCGTCGGCGAGCGCTGCATCATCGGCTTCGGCCGCAACGCCGGGCCGCCGATGTTCCCCAACGGCTGGTACAACAACAACTATCTGATCGTGCAGGGCAAGGACGAGGTCGGCATCGTCGTCGAGATGAACCACGACGTGCGCCACATCGCCTTGAACGCCAAGCACCGCACCGATGACGTCCGGCCGTGGTTCGGCGACTCCATCGGCTGGTACGAGGGCGACACCCTGGTCGTGGAGACCAACCACTTCCCACAGGCCCAGGCCTATTACGGCGCCTGGAAGGACCTGACCGTCACCGAACGGTTCACGCGGGTGGGGCGCGACCGGCTGAGCTACCGGTTCACGGTGTCCGATCCGACAGTGTGGGACCGGCCTTGGGGCGGGGAGTACGAGATGCACCCGCTGAAAGGCCAGGTGTTCGAATACGCCTGCCACGAGGGCAACTACGCCCTGCCCGGCATCCTGGCCGGGGCCCGGGCCGAGGAGCGCAAGGCGGCGGCCGCCAAGCCCGAGACCGTCGCCCGGAAGTGACTCAGCCGTCGACGATCGCCTCATAGGCGCCATGCGCCGCCCGTCGCGCGGCCTTCAGCGTCGATCGCAGCTGCCGGAAGTCGCGCGCGCCCCCGGCTCGGGCGAGCAGCTTGCGTAGCGCCGCCGGCTCTTCGTTGGGATCGGCCCGGTCGTCCAGGGCCAGCTTCAGGAGCTGGGTCAGGTCCTGCTGTAGCCGCCAGGCCCGCTCCAGGTCGGTCACCGGCCTGGCCGGCGCCAGGCCAGCCTCGCGCAGGGACGCCAGCGCCTGCGCGGTGTTGGGCTCCAGCGGCCCGCCGTCGGCGGCATGCGCCAGCTGCAGGAACTGGGCGGCGAACTCGATGTCCACCAGGCCTCCCTCGGAGAGCTTCAGGTCCCACTCGCCGCGCGGCGGCCGTTCGCGGGCCATCAGCTCGCGCATCTCGCGCACGTCGGCGGCGGTGCGGACCCGGTCGCGGGGCCGGCGGAGCGCCGCCTCGATCGCCCGCTCGGCGTCCCCGGCGAAGGCGGGGCTGGTCGCCCAGACCACCCGCGCCCGCGTCAGGGCCAGGAGCTCCCAGGTCTCCGCCTCGGCCTCGTAATAGTCCTCGAAGGCCGCGAAGCTCACCGCCACCGGGCCCTTGGTGCCCGACGGGCGCAGCTGCATGTCGACCTCGTAGAGGCCGCCCTCGCCGGTCTGGGTGGACAGCGCCGCGATCAGCCGCTGGGTGAAGCGGCCGTAGAAGGTCACCGCGTCCCATCCCTTCACCTCGGACGCGCCGGCCGGATCGGCGGCGCGGTAGAGGGTCATCAGGTCGAGGTCGGAGCCGGCGCTCATCTCGCGCGAGCCGCACTTGCCCAGCGCCACCACCGCGACCTCGCCGGCGAACGCCCCGCCAAGCCGCTCGGCCTCGGCCAGGGCCGCGCCGGCGAGCGCGCCCACGCAGACGTCGGCCAGGTCGGCGAAGGCCTTGCCGGCCACCGCGGCGCTGGCCGCCCCGCTCATCACCTGCACGCCGACCCGGAAGGCCTGTTCGCGATGCACCACCCTGACCGCGTCCATCGCGGCCTCGAAGGCGCCGCCCTCCTCGCGGGACGGGGCGCGACCGATAGCGCCGGCCATGAAGGCGCGATCCTCGGCGATGTCGATCGGCTCGAAGAAGCCGCCGTCCAGCATCGCGTCGATGGCCGCCGGCCGCCGCGCCAGCGTCGCCGCCAGCCGAGGCGCGAAGGCCATCACCTGGACGATCAGCTCGAAGAGGTTGGGCTGGGCCAGGAACAGCGACTGCAGCTGCACCCCCGACGACAGGTGCGAGAAGAAGTCCCGGAAGCGGTTGAAGGCCGTGTCGGGCGAGCCGGTGGCGTGGGCGGCGTCCAGCAGCCGCGGCGCGAGCCGGGTGAACAGCTCGCGGCCTCGCTCGGTGGCGGTGGCGGGGATGTGGCCGTGGTGCCAGCTGCGGATGGTGGCCGCCACATTGGCCGGGTTGGAGAAGCCCATCCGCTTCAGGGTCGCCAGCGTCGCCGGGTCGTCCTCGACGCCGGTAAACACCAGGCTGCCGAACCGGGAGGACAGCGGCTCCTCCGACGGGAAGAGCTCGCCGTAGCGGGCGTTGACGCCCTTCAGCGTCCGCGTGATCGCCGCGTCGAAGGCGCGCAGCTGGTCGTAGCCGCTGAGCGCGGCCACCCGCCGGCGGTCGGCGTCGGCCTCAGGCAGCTTGTGGGTCTGCTCGTCGGCCAGCATCTGCAGGCGGTGCTCGACGGTCCGCAGCCGCCGGTAGGCCTCGGTCAGTTCGGCCGCGGTTTCCGGCGCCACGTGCCCGGCCTCGGTGAGCGCGGCCAGCGCGTCCAGCGTGCGCCGGCTGCGCAGGTCCGGGTTGCGCCCGCCCAGGATCAGCTGCTGGGTCTGGACGTAGAACTCGATCTCGCGGATGCCGCCGCGGCCGAGCTTCAGGTCGACGCCCTTGGCCGAGACCCGCTCGTCGACCTTGTGGGCGTGGATTTGGCGCTTGATCGAATGGATGTCGGCGATGGCCGCGAAGTCGAGGTTCTTGCGCCAGACGAAGGGCAGGAGCTCGCGCAGGAAGGCCTCGGCCGCGGCGATGTCGCCGGCGCAGGGCCGCGCCTTGATGAAGGCCGCCCGCTCCCAGTTCTGGCCGACGCTTTCATAATATTCCAGGGCCGCAGGGATCGGCACGGCGGCCTGGGTCGACGACGGATCGGGCCGAAGCCGCAGGTCCATGCGGAAGACGTAGCCGTCGGCGGTGCGCGCCTGCATCAGGTCCGACAGCCGCTGGGTCAGGCGCACGGCGAAGGCCTGGCTCTCGACGCCCTGCGCCAATGGCATGGCCTCGGGATCGAAGAACACCGAGACGTCGATGTCGCTGGAGTAGTTCAGCTCGAAGGCGCCCTGCTTGCCCATGGCGATGCAGAACCAGCCGGGGACGGGCCCCTGCGCGCCCTCGCCCAGGCGGGTCAGCCGCCCGGCCGCCAGCTCCGCGTGCGCGGCGACCGCCAGGGCCGAGGCGACCGCGGCGTCGGCGAAGCGCGTCAGGGCCCCGGTGACCTGGTCGAGCGTCCAGACGCCGCCCAGGTCGGCCAGGGCGGTCAGCAGGTGCAGCTCGGCCTTCAGCTCGCGCAGCGAGACCGTCGCGGCTTCGGTGTCCAGGCCGGCCGCGGCGGCCGTACGCGCCAGGATGGCCTCCAGCCGCGCCTGCGGGTCGTCGGCCAGCAGCCCGTCCAGCCGCGCGGGATCGCGCCGGGCCAGGCTCGCCAGATAGGACGAGGCGGCGAACATGGGCGCCAGCGACGGCCACGCCTCTTCCAGGCGCAGCGTCCAGAGCCGCTCCGCCACCGCCACGCGCAGCCGCTCGGCCGCCTTCGGATCGACGTTGGGCCCGCAGGGCTTGAGGGTTTCGGCCAGCACCATGCGGCGAGGATTAGACGGTTCCGCGCGCGCTTAGCGAGTCCCGACTACCTCCCCGGCGAAGCGGCGGGAGGGGATCGTCCGCCGAGCGCAGCGAAGAGCGGATGTTGGAGGGGGCGAGCCCCGCGCGGCCCCTCTCCACGGTGATCAGCTCTTGAGCCCGCAGGAGGATACCGTCTCCGGCCTTGGCCTCGTCGCCGGAAAGCAGGCCTCCAGGTAGATACCGCCCGACTACACCATTACCAGGGACACGACCGATCATGACGAAGAGCAAATTGCTGCGAATGGACAACGTCGGCATCGCGGTGGAATCCCTTGATGACGCCATCACCTTTTTCACCGAGCTTGGCCTGAGGCTCGAGGGGCGAGCCATGGTTGAAGGCGAATGGGCCGGACGGGTCACCGGACTGGGCGATCAGAGCGTCGAGATCGCCATGATGGTCACGCCCGACGGCCACAGCCGCCTCGAACTCTCGCGTTTCCTCGCCCCGCCGGTCGTCGCCGATCACCGGAACGCCCCGGTGAACGCGCTCGGCTACCTGCGCGCCATGTTCGCCGTGAGCGATATCGACGAGACGCTCACCAGACTGCGCAAGCACGGCGCGCAGCTCGTCGGCGAGGTGGTGCAGTACGAGGAGGCCTATCGGCTCTGCTACATCCGCGGCCCCGAAGGCGTTCTCATCGGACTGGCGGAACCGCTCGGTGGTCGAGGGTAGCGGCTATCTACAAGCGTGGGTGCGGCACGTTGCTGCGGTTGGTTCGGCTACCGACTTCAGCCTCATGGGCCGGGTGCGCGTGTCCACCGGGGGCAGCCCTCAGGCCGGCCGCGGCAGGACCAGGGCGACCCTGAGGCCCGGGCCCAATTCACCCACCTTGCCGGGGCCCTCGGCCAGTTCGAGCCGCCCGCCGTGCGCCTCGGCCACGGCGGCGACCAGCGACAGCCCCAGGCCCGCGCCCGGCTCGTTGCGGCTGTTCTCCAGGCGCACGAAACGCTCCACCACCCGCTCGCGGTCGCCGTCCGGCACGCCGGGCCCGGTGTCGGTCACCGAGAACTCGATCTCGCCCGAGGACCTGCGGCGCACCCGCAGCATGATCGCGCCCCCGCTCGGGGTGTACTTCACGGCGTTGTCGAGGATGTTGGCCAGCGCCTGGGCGATGAACTCGCGGTTGCCGCGCGCCTGCAGGTCCTTGGACAGCTCCGCGGCGAAGTCGATGTCCTTGTCCTCGCAGAGCGGCTCATAGAGCTCGGAGATGTTGGCGGCCAGCTCGGAGGGGTCGAACAGCACCGGGTCGGGCGCGGCGCCGGCCGCCTGCAGCCGGGCGATCGACAGCACCGCGGCGAAGGTCTTCAGGACGCCGTCGGTGTCCTCCAGCGCCTGGGCGAGCGCCTGGGTGGGGTCGCCCTTACCGGCCTCCACGTCCAGATAGGCCACCTCCAGCCGGGCCCGCAGGCGCGTGAGCGGCGAGCGCAGGTCGTGGGCGATGGCGTCGCCGGCGTGGCGGTGGCCGGCCATCGACCGCTCCAGCCGGTCGAGCATCTCGTTGACGCCCGCCGCCAGCTCGTCGAATTCGTCGCGGGTGCCGCGCACCTGGGCCCGCGCGCCCAGGTCGCCGTTGCGCACCGCGTCGACCACGTCGGTGAGGCCCACCATGGAGCGGGTCACGTTGCGGCTGACCAGCACCCCGCCGCAGAGGCCCAGCACCACCACCAGCGCGCCGGCCCCCTGCAACGCGGTGATGATCTTGTTCACATAGGCCTCGTCGGCCCCCACATCGGCGCCCACGAACAGGATCTCGCCGCCGCTGAGGCGCCGCTGCAGGCCGCGCGCGGGATGCTTGACCGTGCGCCCCTGGGCGTCCTGGTCGGTCACCGAGAAGCTGGCCTTGGCCTCCGACCCGTTGAATTTCTCCACCGGGCTCTCCTCGATGGAGCCCGAGATCCGCTTCTGGTCCTCGCCCATCAGGAGATAGAGGAACGGCCGCTCGCTGGCCGCGCGCTCGATCAGCGACTGGTTGACCGCATCGACGCCGGCGCGGTCGTAGGCCGCCACCAGGCTGTGCATCTCGCGGTTGATCTCCTGGTCGGTGCGCCGCGTCGCCTCGCCGGCCGTGGCCACATAGATGTAGGCCAGGAAGGCGCTCGCGGCGCTGGCGAACAGCGCCAGGAACAGCAGCGTCAGCCGGAACGGCGTAGTGCGAAATATGCGCGGCAGGCGCACCTCAGGCCGCCCTGTGCGAGCCTAGCCCGCTGGGCGCGCGCCGCAGGCGCTGTCCTGTTTGTCCACGAACCCCGCGAACCCCACGAACGCGCCGCGTTCTGAGAGGTCCGCGCAGCGGGCGCCCGCCAATTTGGAACCGCGGAAAGCGCGGAAGGACGCAGAATGGCTCCGGCGCTTTCCGTGCTCTTCCGCGCTTTCCGCGTTTTCCGTGGTTGAAAGACTGAAGCTCCGCTGTCGCGGAGTCTCGGAAGCTGGCCCGTTCGTGGGGTTCGTGTGGTTCGTGGACGGACATCTTGCGGCTTCGCCGCGCTCAGGCGTCGAGCCGATAGCCCGCGCCGCGGACGGTCTGCAGCATCGGCCGGTCGAAGCCTTTGTCGATCTTCGAGCGCAGGCGCGATATGTGCACGTCGATGACGTTGGTCTGCGGGTCGAAGTGGTACTCCCAGACCTTCTCCAGCAGCATGGTCCGGGTCACCGACTGGCCGGCGTGGCGCATCATGAATTCCAGCAGCTGGAACTCGCGCGGCTGCAGGTCGATCTCCTTGCCCTGGCGGTGCACGGTGCGGCCGATCAGGTCCATCTCCAGCTCGCCGACCTTCAGCAGGGTCTGCACCGAGCCGGTTTCGCGCCGCCGCGACAGGGCCTCCACGCGGGCGATCAGCTCGGCGAAGGCGTAGGGCTTGACCAGGTAGTCGTCGCCGCCGGCCTGCAGGCCGGCGACCCGGTCGCCGACCTCGCCCAGCGCCGAGAGGAACAGCACCGGGGTCTGGTCGCCCTCGCGCCTGAGGGTCTCGATCAGCTGCACGCCGTTCATCTTCGGCATCATGCGGTCGACGATCATCACGTCGAACTCGCCGTCGCGGGCCGCGGTCAGGCCCTCCTCGCCATCGGCCGCGCGCGTGCAGGCGTTGCCGGCCTCGGTGAGGCCGCGCTCCATCGCCTCGGCCGCCTCAAGGTCGTCTTCGACGATCAGGATACGCATGGTCGTTCCGCCCCCGCGAAAGCTCTAGACTCGCCTAGCCCGCCGCGAGCTTCAGCGCCAGGAAGGTCGTGCGGCCCTGGCGAAGAACGCCCAGCAGGACTCCGGTATGACCGGCCTTCTTGGCGCCGTCGACCGCGGCGGCGACGTCGGCCGCGGCGTTCACCGGCCGCCCGCCCGCCTGGACGATGATGTCGCCGCGGCGCAGGCCCTTCTGGCCGGCGTCGGACGTCGCCTCGACGCCTTCCACCACCACGCCGTGCACGTCGGCCGGCGCGTTCAGGCGCCGGCGCGTGGCCTCGTCGAGCGGACCCAGCGCCATGCCGAGCACCGAGGGATGCGGCGCCGGCGGCGCGGTGAGCGGGCCCTTGTCGACGCTCGGGTTGTTGTCGTTGGACGCCAGGTCCTTTTCCGACGGCCGGATTCCCGAGCGCACCTCGACGTTGCGATGCTTGCCCTCGCGGACCACGTCGAGCCGCAGGACGTCGCCGGGCTTGGCCTTGGCGACCTCGCGGGTGAGTTCGGTCGAGGTCTTCACACCGACGCCGTTGATCGAAACGATCACGTCGCCGGGCAGCAGGCCGCCGCGCGACGAGGGCCCGCCGGGCACCAGGTCGGAGACGATCGCGCCCTTCTGCGAGCCCATGCCCTGGGCCTCGGCCATGTCCGGCGTGAAGTTCTGGATCGTTGCGCCGATATAGCCGCGCTGGATCTTGCCGCCGCTGATCAGCTGCTTGGTGACGTTGTCGGCGACTTCGGCGGGGATCGCAAAGCCGATGCCGACCGAGCCGCCGGACGGCGAGAAGATCGCCGTGTTGACGCCGATCACCCGGCCGTAGATGTCGAAGGTCGGTCCGCCGGAGTTGCCCCGGTTGATGGGGGCGTCGATCTGGATGTAGTCGACGAAGGTCTCGCCGATGTCGCGGCCGTAGGCCGAGATGATCCCGGCCGTAGCCGTGCCGCCCAGGCCGAAGGGGTTGCCCACCGCGATCACCCAGTCGCCCACCCGGGGCTTGCCGGCGTTCTCGAAGTTCACGAACGGGAAGTTCGACCGCCCGCCCTTGACCTTGATCACCGCCAGGTCGGAGCCTTCGTCGCGGCCGACCACGGTGGCGTCGAGCTCGGTCTCGTCCTTCAGGACGACCTTGATGGTCTCGGCGTTTTCCACGACGTGGTTGTTGGTGACGATGTAGCCGTCCGGCGAGATGAAGAAGCCCGAGCCCGCCGACTGCTGGGTCGGCAGCTTCGGCTGGCCCTTGTCGGTGCGCCCGCCCTGCGGCGGCGCTGCGCCGCCGCCCTCCTCGTCGTCCCCGCCGCCCTGGCCGCCGCGCGGCTGCACGTCGAAGGGGAAGTTCTCGAAGCCGGGGATGCCGCGCAGCGCCCGCGCATCCACCCGGCTCGTCACATTGATCGACACCACCGCCGGCGAGACGCGGTCGAAGATGTCGGCGAACGACATCGGCGCCCCCGGCGGCGGCGCGAAGATCGGCGCGGTCGAGGCCTTGATCAGGCGGGCCTGGTTGTCGGCGTGGGCGGAGGGCAGGCGCACGCGCTCGCCCGCCACGGCGGCGGCCATGACGCCAAGGCCCGCGACGGCGCCCAGGAGATAACCGGTCTTCTTGGAGGTCATATGACTTCTGTTTCCCTCTGCGCGCCCAGCATAGGACGGACGCGCCTCGTAAACCTAGGTTCGATGCACGAGAGCGCAATGGCGCTCAAGTTACCTTTCGGACAGCCTGCCTTTGGTATTCAGACCCTTGTAGGGCGCAATCATGTCAGGTGGGATCGGTTTGCGACAGCCGTCTCACACGCTCCGCCTCCTCAGGCGAAAGCTCGATCTCCCCCGATCGGTTCCGCAGGCGCCCCGCCAGCAGGCCCGCCCCAAGAACCACCACCAGGAACGGTCCGCCCCACAGGACGAGGTTGGTCCAGCTGAGCTTCGGCGTCATCAGCACGAACTCGCCGTAACGGTCGGTGAGGAACCGCTTGATCTCCGCGTCGCTGCGGCCGGCCTTGACCTGTTCGCGGACCACCTTGCGCAGCTCCGCGGCAAGCTCGGCCTCGGAATCGTCGATCGACTCGTTCTGGCAGACCAGGCAGCGGACGTCGGCGAAGATCGCCCGGGCGCGGGCCTCCTGGGCGGGATCGGCCAGGCGGTCGGCTGGGTCGGCCGCCGCCGCCAGGCACAGCAGGCCTGCGAAGATCGCGGCGAGCGCGTGGCGCCTCATGCCGGCTGCTCCAGAGGCTCCGGCCGGGCCCTGCGGGCCACCCCCAGCCGCATCCGCCGGTCCGACAGCGAGGTCAGCCCGCCCAGCGCCATGATCACGGGCCCCAGGAAGATCAGCGTCGCCCAGGGGTTCCAGTAGGCGCGGATCAGCCAGATCGGCGTCCCGGTGGGCGCCGTGCGCCGCTCGCCCAGCACCATGTAGAGGTGCGAGGCGCCGCGGTAGCAGAGCGCGATGCCTGAGACCGTCTGGCCGCCGGCCGGATAGAATCGCCGGTCGGGCTCGCCGGTGCAGACCGGCTTGCCGGCCTTGCTGACCCGGATCATCGCCCGCTCGGCGTCGAAGTTGGGGCCCTCGACGGGCCCGACGGTCTCCAGCACCAGGTGGTAGCC
>Ga0207695_10011598_pt1 | contig 10657 bp, 10 predicted proteins | sample KBSC54metaG_FD_184354 | JGI IMG/M metagenome (GOLD analysis project Ga0207695, IMG submission 184354) | Corn rhizosphere microbial communities from Kellogg Biological Station, Michigan, USA - KBS C5-4 metaG (SPAdes) (version 2) | ecosystem: Host-associated > Plants > Roots > Rhizosphere > Soil... | reverse complement strand
TCGTTGGAGTAAGGGTGTCAGTCCAAGCCACGCAGCTCGTGCCATGCGCGTTCGACCAGCGCGCGTACGGTCAGCTTCCAATCGTCGTCCAATGCGCTCCCGGCCCATGCCGGGGATGCCGCACGCAAATGAGTCGCGTCGACGCTCTGTTGGATCTGATCGAGCGTCATGCCGCGCGCCAGGCAGGTCGCCACGTGCGCCGCCACGCCGTCGATCAACGCATGCACCGCACGCACATATGACAGATCTCGCATGACCGGGCCATGCCCAGGCACGATTGCCGCAATGCGCTCCGACTCGATGTCGTGCAGCGCGCCGCTCCATTCCACGGGCCACGTGGCGCCGGTGTATGGCATTGGCGATTGAACCACGATGTCGCCGCTGAACAGCACGCCTTCGAGCGGCAAGTACACCGACACGTCCTCGGGACTGTGCGCGCGGCCACGATTCTTCACGTGAATGCGGCGACCACCCAGAAATAGATCGAGCTCGTTCTTCACGGCGACGTCCGGTGTGATGACACGAAGCGCCGACAACTCATCGAGCTCCGAGCGCCGCTGTGCGATGCGCCGCTCCAGATTGGCTTTGGCCGGCGAACCGAGTGCAACCCCCGCGCTGTCAGTGCCCGAAGCCAGTCGAGTCTCGAGCGCCGCCAGTGCCGTGCGAAGAAAGGACCCACTTGCAGCCGCACTCTTGGCTGTCGCCGCACGGTTGATCGCGATCAAGTCCCGCGTCTGCGCGCCACTCACCACCGCGACTCCTGGGAACGCATCGCGGTACGCGCTCGCGCCGCCGTTGTGGTCGCGGTGGAGGTGCGTGATGACGAGGTAGCGAACGGGCTTGTCGGTGACCGATCGAATCAGTGCGATGTCGGCTTTGGCGTGCGACGGTAGATAGGTCGCGTCGACGACGAGCACGCCGTCGTCGCCAACGACGACGCCCGTATTGCCGCTCGGAAATTGTTCATCGACGGCATCGTGCACGATGGCGTAGACTCCATCGGCGATTCGCTCCATGTGGCCGCCGGATTGTTTCACCTGCGCCACGCCTGGCGCGGCGTACGCCATTGCAAGCGCGAAGCGGATGCCGAGCACATATGATCTCATGACCGTCATTTTACGAATCGACCGGCGATCCGTGGATGGATGAAGCGGCGGAATCGTGGTACTTTTCCACGAATGACAAAAACCCGTACAACTCCGTCGTCAAAGGCGCCGGCGACCGTTGTCCGAGTGGCATTCGACCGACGGAAGTACGGGCGGCACCTGCTGATCGACGTCGCCTGGGTGCACGAGTTGCCCGGCTTCATCCTTGGCCAGCCGCACGCGCTGGGGTTCTTCGACATCATCCTCGTGACGCGCGGTCACGGCTGGTTTTGGCTCGACTCTCATCGCCACGCCGTGCGCCCGGGCGCGGTCTTCTTCACGACGCCCGGTCAGGTACGTCGCTGGGAGACGAAGCATCTCGACGGGATCTGTTTGTTCTTTGAAGATTTATTCATCAAAGAATTCTTGCAGGACGACGCGTTTCTTCATCGCCTGCCCTACTTCCAGGCGGACCCGCCGCGGGCCGCGCTCAGCCTGGCACCGGCGGCGGCGCGCCGCGTGAGGGCGCGCCTGGCGGCCATGCGCCGAGAGTTGGCGGACTACGCCCGCGACAGCGTCGATCTCTTGCGCGCACAACTGCACGAGACGCTCATCGTGCTGGCTCGCGAATATGCCGCGGCACATCGCGTGGCTCCGCAGCGCCCGACACATCGCGTCGTCTCGCGATTCATGGAGCTCATCGAACGCGACGCCGCACGCCGCCACCGCATCGCCGACTACGCGGCCGAGTTGGCGGTTACTCCAGGCCACTTGAGCGTCCTCTGCACGCAGTACGCCGGCCAGCGAGCCAAACGCCTACTCCACAACGTGCTCGTATCGCGCGCGCGCCGCATGCTCCTGTATACCGACGAGTCGGCGGCCCGCGTCGCCGCATCGCTCGGCTTCGACGACCCGAGCTACTTCAGCCGGTTTTTTCGTCGCGAGACTGGGCAAACGCCGAAGGAGTTTCGGGGCGCGCGTCGCGGCTGATTTACCCGCGTGGCCATTCCGCCTCGCAGTCGCCCAACGTTTCCACCTCCGAGCCCCTCCCGCGGCGTGGTCACGACGCGGCTCCGCCGGAACTCCAACGCGCCTCGGCGATCGTCGGCTCGAACAATTCGATCGGGTTGCCCGACGGATCGTCGAGGATGATCTGTTTTCCACCGACGCCGGTCACGACCTCGTTGCGAAATGTGGCTCCGCGCGCACGAAGTCGCTCGACCAATTTCTGTAGATCGTCCACCTCGATCGCAAAGCGATTCCAACCGCCGGGCGTCGGCGCCGTACCGTCCGGCATCACTTGCCCTCCGCCTGGCGCGGAATTCGGAACGCTGAGCACGAGACGCAGCGGCCCGCGCGTCAGCATCGCGAACGCCGGAGCCGGATGCATCGTGAGCGTAAAACCCAGATCCTGCGTGTAAAACGCGATCGCTGCATCGATATCGCGAACGATGTAGCGTACTTGGACACCGGCCATCAGCGCGCCACGCGCTGCGCCGCGAGATAGTCACGAAGCACCGCGGTCTCCACCTCAAGCTGACTGAGACGGTACTTCACCATATCGCCGACCGACACGACGCCGAGGACGTGCCCGTTCTCGCGGACGACGAGGTGCCGTACTCGCTCGCTCGTCATTCTCCGCATCACGGTTTCGACGTTGTCGTCCGGGTCGCAAAACGCGGCGGGCCGCATTGCATCTTGGATCAGCATGTGGCGGATCGGACCGAGGTGACCATTCATCGCCTTGACGATATCTCGTTCGCCGATGAATCCGACGACGGTGCCGTCAGCCGCCACGACCGGCATTCCGCCGATGTTGTGAATGAACAGTAGACGAACTGCCTTCGCGACCTCCTCGTGAGGACCCACGGTGATCACCCGCTGCCCATCCACCAAATCTCGAACGTGCACGCTCAACCTCCCGACCAATCAAAGGGATATTGATAGTTTACTCGCGTGCCGCTCATCGTGTACCGAGCCCGTCTGTTTTTCTTCCCAAAGTTGCGCTCGATCGGCCAAGAATCTCTCGAGTCCGGCTTTGTTAGCTGGCTCGAAGCGCCTCCACGGGGTCCACGCGTGCCGCCCGTCGGGCAGGCGCCATGCTCGCCAACACCGCGACGACGAGTAAGAATCCGACCGCCCCGATGAACGTCACCGGATCGGTCGCCTGCACGCCGTAGAGGAGCGACGATAGCAGCCGGGTCGTCGCCAACGCCGCCAGCGTGCCGATCACCGCGCCGAGCAGCGCGAGTCGAAGCGAATGGCCTACGACGAGCCGCGTCACCTCCCACGCGCGGGCGCCCAGCGCCATGCGCAGGCCGATCTCCGAACGGCGCTGCGTCACGAGGTACGCGATGACTCCGTACGTCCCGACGGCGCTCAAGAGCAACGCCATCAACGCGGCAATCGCCAGCAACGCGAGGATGAACGACACGCGCGCGAGTGAATGTTGCACCACCGACGTCAACGTCTGCACCCGGTCCACCGACACCATTGGATCGAGCGCGGCGATCGTGCGCCGAATCGTCGGAACGAGTGCAGTCGGATCGTTGAGGGACGTGCGCACGATGAGATCGAGATCATTGGGTGGGCCCCACAACGGCGCTTCCGGCATCGGTATGATTGGAAAGAACACCGCCTCGACCGGCGGCTTCTCCAAGCCTTCACCGCGGACGTCATCCGCCACACCCACCACCCGATAGAACGGCGGCCTCGATCCATTTCCTTTGATACCCCGGCCGATTGCATTCTCGCCGGGCCAGAATCGCTCGGCGAGCGCACGCGTGACAACCACCGCGCCAGTTCCCGCCTCTGCGTCATGCCAATCGGGAACCCGGCCGCGCACCGGAAGACCGAGCGCGCTGAAGAATCCGGGCGCGGCCTCGGTGACTTTCACGCACGGCGGCTCTTCACCAGGCGCGAGAGGATGGTCTTCGACCCAAACGATGCTACAAAATCCGAAGCTGACGAGCGGCGCGTCCGTCCCGCCGCCGACAGCACGTACGCCGGGCAGCGCGCCAACGCGTTCCTGCAAGCTGCGATGGAACGCGGCGACCGGCGCCCAGCCGGAGTAGCGCGACGAGGGAATGTGGACATGCATCGTGAGTGCGTGCTCGGGATCGAACCCGGGCTTGACGTGACGCAGTTGGTCGACCGTGCGAAGCATGAGCCCAGCGGCCGCGAGCAAGACGAGCGCGAGCGTCATCTGGCCGACGATCAGCGCGTCGCGCACGACACGCGTTGCGCGCGATGAAGTGAGGCCGCGTCCTCCTTCACGGAGCGTCGCCGTGTCGACGTCGCGACGCGACGCCAACGGCACGAGGCCAAACACAACGCCAAGCGCGATCGAGAGCGCGCCGGCAAATGCGACGGTGCGCCACCCGAGCGCGACCGACGCGAGGCGCGGAATACTCGGCGGCGCCACCGCGACAAAGACGTGCAACCCGCCCCACGCGAGCAATAGCGCGAGTGCACCGGCACTCAGCGTGAGCAGCAAGCTTTCGGACAGATAGTGAACGGCGAGATGTGCGCGTCCTGCGCCGAGCGCGGCGCGCACCGCGGCTTCACGACGATGTGCTTCGAGACGCACGAGAAAAAGATTTGCGACGTTCGCCGCGGCCATTAGCAGCACCAACGCGACGGCACCGAAGACCACCCAGAGCACGCGCGCGGTCGCCCCCACCACTTCGGTCTGTAACGGCGTGACAGCCATGCTGAAATGATATTGTCGCATGAATGCCGGCGAGTACGCGGACGGCGCGATCTCCGGCAGACGAGCCGTGAGAGCCGCAAGCTCCCGTTGCGCATCATCGACGCTTGCCCCGGGTGCGAGCCGCGCCAGCATCGAGTACGGATGCGTGTTCACCGCCCGCGCGGCCGGATCGAGTTGCAGCGGCAGCCATACGTCGACCCCGAATCCGGCGATGTCCGCTTGCGACGCAAACGCGCTTGGCATCGGCAAGTTGACGTCCGGGCCGGCGACGCCTACCACGAGAACTGGTCTTCCCTCGACGTCGATGGTATGCCCGACAATCGACGGATCGCTGCCGAACGCGCGCTGCCAGAATCCGTAGCCGAGGACGGCGACGATCGGTCCGTTCGGGGTGTCGTCGTCGGAAGCGAGGAGCCGGCCCGCCGCCGGGCGTGCGCCGAGCACACCAAACACCGAGCTCGTAATCTGCGCCGACTGTACGCGCGCCGCACCATCGGACGATCGCACCGAGAGTGTGCCGGTCGAATAGATGCCGCTCGCGGCAAGTGTCCGCGCTTCGCGCCGAAAGAAGAAGTAACCCGCGGGCGACACGCCCCACTTCCCCGCCGTGACCGCGGTCCCGGAGACCGGGTGCGTGATCGATACCAGCCGGTCGGGCGACGGATACGGCAGCGGCCGGAGCACGACGGCGTCGAGGACGGTGAAGATCGACGCCGTCGCACCGATGCCGAGCACCAGCGTAGCGAGTGCGACGAGTGAGAATGCTGGAGTGCGGGCGAGTGCACGCACACTTTGTCGCGCTTCGCGGCGAATCGCGTCGATGATGTCCATACGCCGTCTCTGGTGATGTGTGATGAGATCGATGTCTCTCGCCTCGCGGCGATATGCGACGTAGTCGCCGAAACGCCGCCACGCTTCGGCCGCGGCCGCGTCGCGCGACCAGCCTTGTGCGATCAATTCCTCGATGCGTCCTTCGATGTGAAACCGCAGCTCGTCGTCGACTTCGCGCGCCAGTCGGTCGGCGGAGGTAGGCAGCCGAAAGACGCGGCGAAACCCATCCCAACGCGAGCCCGGCGATGTCAACGCGCCGGCTCCGGTGCCAGCACCCGTGACACGGCGATCGTATAGCGCTCCCAGCGTGACAACTCAGCGGTGAGATGGCGGCGACCGGCCGGAGTCAGCCTGTAGAATCGCGCGCGGCGTCCCGCGTCGGTGTACCCCCACTCACTCTCGAGCCAGTTTTTTTGCTCGAGTCGATGGAGCGCCGGATAGAGCGCGCCGTCTTCGATCTGGAGCTCGCCGCGCGTGCGCTGCTCGATCCATCGCAGCGTGGCGAGTCCGTGCATCGGCCCCCACGACAGTGCGCGGAGGATCATGAGGTCGAGGGTGCCGCGGACGACGTCGAGCTCGGACCGTGCAGGCATGATGGGCCATTCGCGTCAAGTGTCCGAGTATACTAAGGTTCTTAGAGCAGCACTGCCAGTGTGTTTTTTCTGAACGGGGTTCTACAGCCGGGTCCAGCTCGAGCCGACCTCTGCATGGCCAAAATCCCGCCGTTCAGCTTGCGTCGGACGTCGGACCTCGTGCACCATCCAAGTCCAACTTTCCTCTTGCGCGGAGGCGAACATGGCCAAGACGAAGAATCCGGTTCCCGCGGGATTTCATACGATCACACCGCAGCTCACGATGGAGAACGCGGCATCAGCGATCGACTGGTACAAGAAAGCTCTCGGGGCTGACGAAGTGACACGCGCCGTTGGTCCGGACGGGAAGATCTTGCACGCCACGATCCGAGTGGGTGATTCGCTCATCATGCTCAACGACGACATGATGGGGGGAAATACCGTCAAGGCGCACGGCGGTTCACCCGTGTCGTTGTGGGTGTACGTGCCGGACTGCGACGCGTTGTACAATCGAGCGGTGAAGGCCGGCGCTCGGATCGCGGATGGTCCGATGGGACAAATGCAGGATCAGTTCTGGGGAGACCGAACGGGCACAATCGTCGATCCGGAAGGCTACCGCTGGAACATCGCGACCCATAAGGAAGACTTGACGCCGGATGAGATGAAGAAACGTCAAGACGAGTGGATGCGACAGTTCGCGGGGGCGCACGCGTAACCGAGAGATAGGCATTGACGGCGCTTTTGAGTTCTCGAAAACACACCGTGCCTCAATCGCGCAACGCCACCGTCGGATCCACCCTCGACGCCCGCCATGACGGCACGACCGCCGCCGTCAATGCCACCACCACCAAACCCAGCGACGCTCCGACATATGTCCGCGGGTCGCTCGCGCTCACTCCGTACAGCATCGCGGTCAAAAGTCTGGCGAACACCGCGGCTCCCGCGACTCCGATCGCTACGCCGATCATGGTCAGTCGAACCGCACTGCCACTGATCTGCGCCACGATGTCCCGCGGCCGGGCGCCGAGCGCGATCCGCACACCGATCTCGCGCGTCCGCTGCGCCACGCCATACGCGATCAATCCGTACAACCCAACCGTCGCAATCGTCATCGTCACCACCGCGAGCACCGCCAGCATTCCGGCCATCATGCTGAACGCCGATACGTGGCGTGCCCGCATCGCTTCCATGGTCATCATCTCCCCCACCGCCACCGACGGATCGGTCCGCGCCACTACGCGGCGGATGGAATCACGCATCGCGTCCGGGTCGCCGACAGTCCACACCGCCAACGCGCCTTCGTGGAGCGGCGCTTGGGACAGCGACCGGTAGACGGTATAACGCATCGGCTCGTCGAGGCCACCGTGATGGACGTTCGCGGACACTCCCACCACTGTCCACGCCGTCGTGTCGATGATCACGGTCTGGCCGACCGCGTTTCCGTGCGGCCACATCGCGTCGGCCATCATTTGATTCACGACGATTGCATGCCCGGCCCCGGCCGCGTCGTGCGCATCGAGCATTCGCCCACTCACCACCCGCACTCCCGCCGCCGGGGCATAGCCCGGCGTCACGTGCTGGTCGATCGCGCTCAACCCCCGTCCGCCCGGCTCGGGTGCTCGGCCGGGGATCGCGAAGTTGACACCCGAGAAGTTGTTGCTCAACGGCGTCGTCGTTGCCATCCCGGCAGCGCGTACCCCGGGCTCCATGCGTAAATTCTCATCGAGCCGCCGATAGAAGTCCACCGCCGCACTGTCGTTCAGCGACTGGGGAACCGTCACCGGCATCACGAGTGCATGGTCAATCCGGACCCCTGCGTCGCCCACGATCATGTTGCGGACGCTGCGCGTGAACAGCGTCGCCGCTGTAAGCAAGACCAACGCGATGCTCACTTCGAGCACGATCAAAGTCGCGCGAGTCCGCGTGCCCTGCACGCCCCCCGTGCTCGCGCGTCCACCGTCCGACAATACCGCCGAGAGATCCACTCGCGTAGCGCGCAGCACCGGCAGCGACGCGAAGGCGAACATGGCCGCCACCGCCGCGCCGAACGCGAATACCAGCGTGCGCGGCGTCACGCCCAACCGCACCCAGCCTGGTACAAACACGGCGAAATTCGGCGGGATCGCGTCGCGAATCGCATGCGCCCCCCATCGCGCCAACACAGTGCCGATCACCCCGGCCACGAGCGACAGCAGCAGTGCCTCGGTGAGCAGATGTCTCGCGAGCCGCCATCGGCGCACACCGAGCGCGCTACGCAGCGCCAGCTCATGGCGGCGCGCGGCGATGCGCGACAACGCAAGATTTGCCGCGCTCATGCAGGCCGCGAGAAAGACCAGCAGCGCCGCGATGCCGGAGATGCGGATGAGGATCGCCAGGTCGTCCGTGTGATAGTCGGCGATCGGCCGCGCGGCCATCACCCAACCGCTGTCTGAGCGCGGTGCCTCGCGCGCGAGCTGCGCGCCGATCGTCTGCACCTCGGCACGAGCGGTGGCCAGCCTGGCGCCATCGGCGCGGCGTGCGAATACTTGCAAGTAGCGCGCGCCGTATTGGGCCGCCGACGCGGCCGTCAACACCAGGGGCGCGTAGACGTCGGCGGCCTCGGGGAAGATCACATCCTTGTCGAGCACGCCCATCACCGTGTATGCCTTGCCGTCCAGCGTGATCACCGAGTCGAGGAGGCCTCGGCTAGCGGCGAACCGGTCATGCCAGAATTCATATGAGAGAACGGCGACCGATGCCCCGTTTTGTACCGCTGCCCCCGCCGGAAATCCGTGACCCAGGGCGAACGGCGCGCCGATTACCTCGAACGTCTTGGGCGACACCTGGTAGCCTCGCACGAGCTCACTGCCTCCAGCCGTGCGAAGCGCGGGATTCCAACCCGACACCCCGATCGGCGTCAGCGCCGGCGCACGCGAGGAGAGCGCCATGAGTCCCGGCGGCGACACCTCGGTGCAATCGGGCGTGCACGACGCATTGGAAAACGTGATCCACAGCAGCTTGTCCTGTGGCAACCGCGGGAAGGGCGTGTGGATGGCGTCAGAGAAGCTGTACATCGCTGCGGCCGCGCCAATCCCCATCGCGAGCGTCATCACGGTGGCAACGCTGTATGCTGGGCCGCGGATCAGCGCGCGGGCGCCGTGCCGAACGTCCTGCGCGAGCTGTTCCACCCACGTCCAATGCCAGACGTCGTGCACCGCTTCGCCCACCCCGCTCACATTTCCGAACCGCTGTCGCGCCGCGAACCGCGCGTCGCTGGACGGCGCATTTCCAGAGCTGGCGAGTGACTCTGCGTCAAGATCGAGGTGGTCCCGCAGTTCGCGCGCGATTTCATCGTCGCTCGGCGCCGGACGCGACGTGAAGCGCTGGACTAGTCGGCGCAGCATGGCTCAACCCTCCGCGGCGGGGTTCATGACGCTTCCGATTGCGCGCACCAGCGCATCCCACTTGGACTGCTGTTGGATGAGCTGACGCCGGCCGGCGGCCGTGAGGCGATAGTATTTGAATTCGCGATTCCTGTCCGGCGCTTTCTCCCACTTGGCGGCGATGAAGCCGTCACGCTGCAACCGATGTAGCGCGGGATAGAGTGACCCGTGCTCGACGACCAGCGCTTCGCCTGTCGACTGCCGGATAGACGTGGTGATGCCGTGGCCATGCGCGGGACCAAACAGCAGCGTTTTGAGAATCAGCATGTCGAGCGTGCCCTGAAGCAGCTCGAGGCGGTCCTTGTCAGGGGCGGGCATGTGGCGTTGGTAGAGTGTCTACTCCATGATAGTAGGAGCTCTACCATGCGGCAAGGCGCTGCCGGCGCCCGCCTCGACGCCGGCAGCTTGGTCACGGGCTTTCGAGCCAGAGCGCGGATTTCGTTCGAACGGGCCCCGTGAAACACCGCGTTCTGCCCGCCGTACGTTTAGTGAGTCCAACGGAGAGAATCGATGCGCACCATATGGACGCTGTTCAAGATCAGTATCGCGCTCGCCATCACGATCCCGGTAGCCCTTTTTGCGCTGGCGCTCACAGTGGGAGTCGTCGGCACGTTCGTGGGCCTCGCGATCGCCGCGCTGCGACTCGCATGCATCGCGCTCGTTGCCTATGGCGTATATCGTATGGCGCGGCTCCTGTTTCGCACCGACATCCACATCGGCGACGCCGGTCCCCTCGGAGCTGCCAACGGCCGATCCGTACTATGTCACGGCAATGAGAGAGCTTGAATCGGAGCTGCGCCGCTAGCGGGTGAGTGACGCCGCGCGGGTTTCGGGCGACGCAGGACTCGTTCGGCGCATCCACCGATGGGATCTCGTCGCACTCGTCCTCAACTGCGTCATCGGCGCGGGGATCTTCGGCTTGCCGAGCAAGGCGTTCGCCTTGGCGGGGACGTACAGCCTCGTCGCATATCTCGTGTGTGCCGTGCTCGTCGTGCTCATCGCGATCTGCTTCGCGGAGGTAGGCAGTCGCTTTAG
>Ga0207695_10011597_pt1 | contig 10657 bp, 7 predicted proteins | sample KBSC54metaG_FD_184354 | JGI IMG/M metagenome (GOLD analysis project Ga0207695, IMG submission 184354) | Corn rhizosphere microbial communities from Kellogg Biological Station, Michigan, USA - KBS C5-4 metaG (SPAdes) (version 2) | ecosystem: Host-associated > Plants > Roots > Rhizosphere > Soil... | reverse complement strand
GTGAAGCGCACGCGGCCGTGATACATGGTGAACAGCCAGTTGAACAACTTCACGCCGGTAGGCACCGAGATGATCATCGTCATGATGCCGAAGAAGGCATTGACGTTGGCGCCCGAGCCCATGGTGAAGAAGTGATGCAGCCAGACCAGGAACGACATCACGCCGATGCAGCAGGTGGCGTAGACCATCGACTTGTAACCGAACAAAGGCTTGCCCGAAAAGGTGGAGATGATCTCGGAGAATGCGCCGAAGCACGGCAGGATCAGGATGTACACCTCGGGGTGGCCCCAGATCCAGATGAGGTTGACGTACATCATCGGGTTGCCGCCAAGCTCATTGGTGAAGAAGTGCGTACCGAGATAGCGGTCGGCGGTGAGCAGGGCCAGCGTCGCGGTCAGCACCGGGAAGGCGGCCACGATCAGGATGTTGGCGACCAACGCGGTCCAGGTGAATACCGGCATCTGCATCATCTTCATGCCCGGCGCACGCATGCGCAGGATGGTGACGACGAAGTTGATGCCGGTCAGCGTGGTACCCAGGCCGGATATCTGCAGAGACCATATGTAGTAGTCGACACCGGTCGTTGGGCTGTACCCCAGCTCCGACAACGGCGGATAGGCCAGCCAGCCGGTAGCCGCGAAATCGCCGACGAACATCGACAGCATCACCAGCACCGCACCGACGGCGGCCAGCCAGAAGCTCAGCGAGTTCAGGAACGGATAGGCCACGTCACGCGCACCGATCTGCAACGGCACGATCACGTTCATCAGGCCGACGATCAGCGGCATCGCCACGAAGAAGATCATGATCACGCCGTGGGCAGTGAAGATCTGGTCATAGTGATGCGGCGGCAAGTACCCGGCGCCATCGTTATTGGCGATGGCCTGCTGCATGCGCATCATGATCGCGTCGGCAAAGCCGCGCAGCAGCATCACGAGTGCCAGGATGATGTACATCACGCCGATGCGCTTGTGATCGACCGACGTGAACCACTCCTTCCAGAGGTAGCTCCACTTGCCGAAGTAGGTGACCGCGCCCAGCAAGGCCAGGCCGCCCAGCACGACGACGGCGAGCGTGCCCATGATGATCGGTTCGTGGAACGGAACCGCGTCGAGGGTAAGTTTTCCGAAAATCTGGCTCAACATGGGGTCACTCCGCGACCTTGGCTTCTGCATGGTCCATCGGCATGTCCATCGCCATCGGCTTGTCGCCGTGGGACATGTCCATACCCATGTACTTGTTGACGATCGTGCCGAAGAGATCCGGCGTCACGGTCGAGTAAAAGGTCACCGGCAGCTTGGTGCTGGGCTGGGCCAGGCTCGCGTAGCTGGTGACGTCTAGCGCCTGCGGCGAGGCCTTGGCCTGCTTGATCCAGTTGTCGAAGCCTTCCTGGGTGGTGGCGATCGCGTCAAAGCGCATATCGGAGAAACCCGCACCGCTGTAGTTGGCCGACAAGCCGCGGTACACGCCTGGCTCGTTGGCGATCAGGTGCACTTTGGTCTCCATGCCGGCCATCGAGTAGACCTGGCTGCCCAACTGCGGGATGAAGAACGAGTTCATCACCGTGTCGGAAGTGATGCGGAAATTCACCGGCACGCCCACCGGCATGGCCAGCTGGTTGATCGAAGCCACGCCGTAATCGGGGTAGATGAACAGCCACTTCCAATCCATCGAGACCACTTCGACCGTGATCGGCTTGGCTTGAGAGTCGAGCGGCTTGTACGGGTCCAGCGAATGCGAGGTGCGCCAGGTAATCACGGCAAGGATCGCCACGATGATGCACGGCACGGTCCACACCACCACTTCGATGCCGGTGGAGTGAGCCCATTTCGGCTTGTAGACCGATTTCTTGTTCGAGGCGCGGAAGCGGTAGGCGAACACCAGGGTCATCACGATGACCGGGATGACGACGATCAGCATCAGGCCGAGCGCAGTGAGAATCAGCGTGCGCTCCTGCATACCGATGTCACCCTTGGGCGACAGAAGCTCGGTACTGCAGCCAGTGAGCAACACGACAGCGCCTACGCAAAATGTGCGCAAGACAGAAGCGAGGGAGTTTTTAATCACGGTCTAACCTTGACGATCTTTTGGGTACGCCATCGGGGATTTGGCGCCGCGCGCATTCTAACGAGGCGGCATCGCGTGATCATCGTTACGAGACAAGATGCCGCGCCTTGCGCGTCGTGCGTTGCTCGTGTACTGCACGAAATCTTTGCGCATCGATGTCACCGTGGTGACTATCGTTGCCGTGCTTCATCACCAGCCGCGACGACGAAAATGGCTTGGTGATCGCAACCGTTCCTGTCGCCCCGTCGAAAACGCGCCGCCGATCTGATCCACGACACGGCAAGAAGGTACGAAAACCGCGATTCCCGCTGCGTCACTTCGCCACACTCGCACGCATACGCGCTGGTACCATGGCGCCATGAATTCGACCTCCGAACGCATCGCCGCCTTGCGCCACGCCATGCAGGCTCACCGCGTTGCCGCCTGCCTGATTCCCAGCGCTGACCCCCACTTGTCCGAATATCTGCCAGAACACTGGCAGGCACGCGCATGGCTGTCCGGCTTTACCGGCTCGGCCGGCACGCTGGTGGTCACGGCAGACCACGCGGGCGTGTGGACCGACGGGCGCTACTTCGAGCAGGCACAACATCAGCTCGAAGGCACCGGCGTGGTGCTGATGAAGCAGAAACAAGCCCACGCACCCGAGCACCTGACCTGGCTGGAGCAACAGCTCGGCGAGGGCGAGGTGCTGGCGATCGCAGGCGACAGCATCGCGGCTGCCGCCGCTCAAGGCATCGCCCGCCGCATGGCGGCGATCGGCGCCCGCCTGCGTACCGATCTCGACCTGCCCGGCCAGGCCTGGGCCAACCGCCCGGCGCTGCCGCGCGCTCCGGTGGTCGAGCACCCGCTGCATTACGCCAGCATCGCGCGTGCCGACAAGTTCAGCCGGCTGCGCACGTCGATGCGCAAGCTCGGCGCGACAAGGCATCTGATCAGCAGCCTGGACGACATCGCCTGGCTGACCAACCTGCGCGGCAGCGATGTCGAGTGCAACCCTGTCTTTCTTGCCCATCTACTGGTGGACGCCGACGACAGCGCGACGCTGTTTGTCGATCGCGGCAAACTCAACGACACTCTGGTCGGTGCCCTCGCTGCCGACGGCATCGCCATCGCCAACTACGCGACGATCGGCGACGCGCTGGGCGAGCTGCGGGCGAGCGATGCGTTGCTGCTCGATCCCAACCGGGTGGTCAGCGCCATATCCGATGCCATCGCTCCGGCGGCCCGACGCATCGAGGCTGCCAATCCGACCACGCTGTTCAAGGCGCGCAAGAACGCCGACGAGCTGGTACATATCCGCGAGGTCATGCGCCGTGACGGCGTTGCGCTGGTACGCGCGTTCCGTCGCCTGGAAGAACGGCTTACCGCCGGGATGACCCAGACCGAACTCGATGTCGACACCTTGTTAATGGAGGAGCGCTCGGCCCAGCCCGATTTTGTTGGCGAAAGTTTCGCCACCATTGCTGGCTACCAGGCCAATGGCGCCCTGCCGCACTATCGCGCCACCACCGAAGCGCATAGCACCCTGCAGCGCCAGGGGCTCTTGTTGATTGATTCGGGCGGACAATACCTGGGCGGCACGACCGATATCACCCGCGTGCTGGCGCTAGGGCCCATCACCGACGATCAGCGCCGCGACGCCACGCTGGTGATGAAAGGCATGATTGCGCTTTCCCGGGCGCGCTTTCCCCAAGGCGCCAGCGGCCCTCAGCTCGATGCGCTTGCACGTGCCCCGCTCTGGGCCAGTGCGATGGATTACGGCCACGGCACCGGCCATGGCGTGGGCTACTTTCTGAATGTGCATGAAGGCCCGCACGGTATTCGCCAGCCTGCGCCAGGCGGCGCGCTGGTGCCGCTGGAACCGGGCATGATCAGCTCGATCGAGCCAGGCCTGTACAAACCGGGCCGCTACGGTATCCGCCATGAGAATCTGGTGGTCGTGGTCGAGGCCGAGCAGAGTGAATTTGGTGCGTTCTACGGTTTCGAAACGCTCACCCTGTGCCCGTTCGATCGCCGCGCCCTGGAGCCGAGCCTGCTGAATCCGGAAGAACGAGCATGGCTGGACGACTACCATGCCGCCGTGCGCGCCGCGCTTGCACCCTTGCTGGAGGATGCAGACCTGGCCTGGCTGGAGCGACATTGCGCGCCGCTGTAGCTCGATGCGAAAACCACGCGCATGCTGATGCTGCGACTCCCACAAGGTAGCTGCGCCTGCCTGCTTTTGTAGGGACGACTTCAGTCGCGACCGCGGCGTGGCGGCTGGCCGTGCACCCGGGCCTGCCAGCCTCAACTTTTGCGACTACCCACTATTATCGTACCCGGAGCCCGCCTTCCGCCTCAAAACTTGACCTCCCGCCCCCCGGCACCCATTCTCCCGCGCCTGACCTGAGTAACCTGGCTACGCATGAATACCCGCTATAACGCCGCCGATATCGAAGTCCTTTCCGGCCTTGACCCGGTCAAGCGCCGCCCCGGCATGTATACCGACACCACGCGCCCGAACCATATGGCGCAGGAAGTCATCGACAACTCGGTAGACGAAGCGCTGGCCGGGCACGCCAAAAATATCGAAGTGATCGTGCATAGCGACGGCTCGGTCGAGGTGAGCGACGACGGCCGCGGCATGCCGGTAGACATCCATCCGGATGAAGGCATCCCGGGCGTCGAGCTGATCCTGACCCGCCTGCATGCGGGTGGCAAATTCTCCGGCAAGAACTACAACTTCTCCGGCGGCCTGCACGGCGTGGGCGTATCGGTGGTCAATGCGCTGTCCGACCGTGTCGAGGTCACCATCCGTCGCGACGGCAACGAATACCGCATGGCGTTCGAGCATGGCGATCGCGTCAGCGAGCTGGAAGTGATCGGCACCGTGCCGAAAAAGAAGACCGGACCACCGTGCACTTGTGGCCGGAAGCGAAGTATTTCGACTCGCCCAAGATTTCGCTCTCCAAGCTCAAGCACCTGCTGCGCGCCAAGGCGGTACTGTGCGCCGGCTTGAATGTGAAGCTCACGGACGAAGCCAGCGGCGAAGTCATCCAATGGCATTACGAAGACGGCCTGAGCGACTATCTGCGCGGCGAGCTGGACGGCGTCGAAATGCTGCCGGCCGAGTTGTTCGTGCACCATGTCGCACGCGACACCGAAGGTCTCGACGTCGCGCTCGCCTGGATACCCGAAGGCGAGCTGGTGCAGGAGAGCTACGTCAACCTGATTCCGACCGCGCAAGGCGGCACGCACGTCAACGGTCTGCGCTCGGGCCTGACCAACGCCATCCGCGAATTTTGCGACTTCCGCAACCTGCTGCCCCGCGGCGTAAAGCTCGCACCCGAAGACGTGTGGGAACGCCTCGCCTTTGTGCTGTCGGCCAAGCTGCAAGATCCGCAGTTCGCCGGCCAGACCAAGGAACGCCTCTCCTCGCGCCAGGCGGCGGCCATGGTGGAAAACGTTGTGCATGATGCCTTCAGCCTGTGGCTGAACCAGCACGTCGACTTGGGTGAGCGCATCGCCCAGCTGGCGATCGAGCGCGCCAGCGCGCGCCTGAAGGCTGCCAAGCAGGTCGTCCGCAAGAAGATTACCCAGGGCCCCGCCCTGCCCGGCAAGCTGGCCGATTGCTCTGCCACCGATCTCACCCGCACGGAACTTTTCCTGGTCGAGGGCGACTCGGCCGGCGGTAGCGCCAAGCAGGCGCGCGACAAGGACTTCCAGGCGATCCTGCCGCTGCGCGGCAAGATCCTCAACACCTGGGAAGTCGAGTCCACCTCGGTGCTGGCGTCCGAAGAAGTCCACAACCTGGCCATCGCCATCGGCTGCGATCCGGGCAAGGACGATCTGTCCGGCTTGCGCTATGGCAAGGTCGTGATCCTGGCCGATGCCGACTCGGACGGCCTGCATATCGCTACCCTTCTCGCCGCGCTGTTCCTGCGTCACTTCCCGTCGCTGGTACGCGAGGGCCATGTGTTTGTCGCGATGCCGCCGCTGTTCCGCGTGGACGTGGGCAAGCAGGTGTTCTATTGCCTGGACGAAAACGAAAAAGAGGCGATGCTGCAGAAGATCGAGCGCGAGAAGATGAAGGGACAGGTCAACGTCACCCGCTTCAAGGGCCTGGGCGAAATGAATCCGGGCCAGCTGCGCGAGTCGGCGATCCATCCCGACACGCGTCGCCTGGTGCAGCTCACCGTCGAGGAGGGTGACGCCACCGCCAAGCTGATGGACATGCTGCTGGCCAAGAAGCGCGCCAGCGATCGCAAGGCCTGGCTCGAAGAAAAAGGCGACCTGGCTACGCTGGAAGTCTGAGATCGAGGGGTGGACTGAGAAACGAGTGATTACGCCCCGGCATGCTCACTTGTTTCTCACCCAACCCTACTCGCGCCCTTCAAACGAAGCGACTCGCTTTTCCCCCGACAACGGGTCTACTGTAGGCGTATCGATTTCGTGGAATGTCTCGCATGAGCCTCTCCCCACCGCTGAATCTGCAACGCTGGATCGACGAACACCGGCACCTGCTCAAGCCGCCGGTCGGCAACAAATGCATCGTCGATGGCGACTTTATCGTGATGATCGTCGGAGGGCCGAACGCACGTACCGATTATCACCACGACGAAGGGCCGGAGTACTTCTACCAGCTCGAAGGCGAGATGGTGCTGAAGGTGCAGGATGAAGGACAGGCGCGTGACATCCCGATTCGAGCCGGCGAGATGTTTTATCTACCGCCGCGCGTCCCCCACTCGCCACAACGCATGCCCGACTCGATCGGGCTGGTGATCGAACGCCGACGCCTGGCGCATGAAAAAGACGGGCTCCTGTGGTTTTGCGAACGCTGCAATCACAAGCTGTATGAGGAGTATTTCGTGCTCGACAGCATCGAGCGTGACTTCCCGCCCGTATTCGACCGGTTCTACCGCTCGCGCGACGCACGCACCTGCGACGCCTGCGGACATCTGAATCCGGCGCCGGCGAAATACGACGATACAACAGAGAAATTGTAGGAACGGCTTCGGGGAAACTCTAAAAACGTAAAGTCGGCCACTGCATGGCCTGTCAAGTCGCGCTTTCGGCGCTGTAAAGAGTAAAGGGGAAGAGCCAACATGCGGTAGCTCGCGGCTTTTTTGCTTTCTCCCTTTACCCTTTTCTCTTTACAGGCCACGCAGTGGCCGACTTCCCCGATCTATCTCGCCGGTGGTTATCCCTTGCCGGTTTTTTCGAGATTTCCTTCAGTCGCCCCTCTACAAAGATCGGCTGGCCAACCAGCGCTTGGCCATACGCCGCAACGAAGCATCCATTGCCTCATCGTCGGCTATCTCGTGAATATCGCGCCAGGCCAGCGCCAACGATTCTTCGTTCAATACGAACGCCTCACTGCCACGCGCGTGGACCACGAAACGTACGTCGTAATGCCAATGCCCTGGCTCATGACCCCGCTCGGGAATCCAGTGCCGGTCGATATCAAAAACGACCGGATCGACAACCAGATCGCTCAGGCCTGATTCTTCACTGGCCTCGCGCAAGGCGACACGCGCCAGATCGCGATCGCCATCGGCATGCCCACCCGGCTGCAACCAGCGACCCAGCTTCCGGTGATGCATCAACAGCACACGCTCGCCATCGGCACTGACCAGCCAGGATGATCCGGTGAAGTGTCCTTCGCGGTGGCTGCGCTCGAAAGCATCCGGCGTCTGGCGCAGAAAGTCCGCGAATTGCGATGCGGTTTCGTCATCGGGCCAACGCGACGCGTAGTCGTCCAACGAAAGAGAAAGCGGCATCAGCGACTGACCAGGAAAACTCACGAGCGGAAAACCTTGGGGCCGAACAGACGTCATTGTATCGCCGCAAAGGGTGTTCCCCTACACAGCGTGATTCAAAAAACTGGCGCCGCTCCACAGATTTCCTCGCTTCAAGAAACCCTACGAAGCAGCCTAGCCTTGGGCCGATGGATGTCATCGCTTATGGACAGTGCCCAAGGAGGGAACTTAGATGGAAGCAAGAAAGTCGCTTGCGTATATTGGCTTGACGTTGTTCGGCGTTTTTCAGATGGACGCCAGCGAGGCGTCGGACGTCAATTACACCGGCCCGCTGCTTACGCCCGGCGCCGCCATCCTCCCACGCGGCATGGTGAATATCGAACCCTACCTGGTTAATTCCAGCAGCCGGTACTACTACGACAACGAAGGAAACAAGCGGCGGCAAAGTCGTACGGCCCAATGGCAAACCCTGGTGCCGATTTCCGTAGGCATCACCGAAAGATTCGGCATGCAGGCAACGCTGGGCGAAACGCACCATATGGCCCAGGGACAGCACTCGGACGGCATGCGCTTCAATGACAGTTCGCTACGCGCGCAATTTCTGCTGCTGCGGCCCGGCGGCAACGGCCTGCGTCCCGCGCTTTCGGTCGGTGCGACCCATCGCTTTCCAACCGGCCGCTACGACCGACTCGACAACAACCCACTGAACGGCTCCGGCAATGGCCTGCACGGCGACCGCGTCGACGTGCTGATGCAGCAAAGCGTGCCCATGCCCAACGGGAGGCCGCTGCGCTGGCGCGGGCGAGTGGCCTACGACTTCAACCCCGGCGCCGTGGATATCCGCAGCCAGAGTGTCTATGGCACCGCCGCAGGATTTCGTGGGCGAGCCGATCTCAGTCATGCCTGGAGTGCATCGGCCAGCGCCGAGTACAGCATCGATGCCTATTGGGTGCTGGCCATCGACCTTGCCTACCAACGCGCCAGCACCACGCGGGTCTACGGCTCGATGCCGGTCGCCGGCCAGACGGTGGCGGTCGACCGCCCCGGCACCATCGGCCACAACGTCAGCATCGCCCCGGCGGTCGAGTACAGCTTCAACGAAAAGCTGGGCATCGTTGCCGGCGTGCATATGAGCGTGGCGGGTCGCAACAGCGATGCCTTCGTCGCGCCCCAGGCCGCCGTCAATATGGTTTTCTGATCCACCATGCCGTGCGGCACTTCCCTTTGTCCGCGCATGCGTCCTGTGCCGGCCGGGGAACCCGGCACAGGCGTCTTGACCGCATTGCAGCTTGTACCGCCGTGTTCAGCTGGGATATGGTGTTTCGGTTGTGTCCGGACGGAAGCTTCGGCGGGCACTCCTCTAATAACAAGCTGCGCATGGCACCACCGTTTTGGGGAAAAACATGCTGAAGAATCTGTTTGCTACACACGCCATCGAGGCCAACCCGCACGTCGATGCCGGGGAAACTCATGGCGGGATCGAAGGCGAGGCCACGCTCAAGCGCGCCCTCACCGCGCGCCACCTGATCATGCTGGGCATCGGCGCCATCATCGGTGCGGGTATTTTTGTCATCACCGGCCAGGCTGCCGCCGACCATGCCGGTCCGGCCATCGTGCTCAGCTTCGTCCTTGCCGGCTTCGCCTGCGCCCTGGCTGCGCTGTGCTACGCCGAATTCGCCGCGATGATCCCGGTCTCCGGCAGTGCCTACTCCTACTCCTATGCCACGCTCGGCGAGTATGTCGCCTGGTTCGTCGGCTGGAGCCTGGTGCTGGAATACCTGTTCACCGTCGCCACCGTGGCTTCGGGCTGGTCCGGGTATTTCAACAAGCTGCTTTCGTTGATCAGCAACTGGATCGGGCACGACGTATCGCTGCCTGCCATCCTGGCCGCGGCGCCGTTCACGGTGGTCGACGGGCACATTCAGGCTACCGGCATGCTGATCAACCTGCCCGCGGTGGCAATCATCGCCGCGATCACGGGGCTGTGCTACGTCGGCATTACCCAGTCCGCATTCGTCAATTCGATCATCGTGGCGATCAAGGTCGTGGTGATCCTCCTGTTCATCGCGTTCGCCGCCAAGTACGTGAACCCGGAACACTGGCACCCGTTCATTCCCGCCAACGAGGGTGGCTCGAAGTACGGCTGGGCCGGTGTCGGCCGCGCGGCAGCGATCGTATTCTTCTCCTACATCGGCTTCGATGCGGTCTCCACCGCCGCCGCCGAGGCGAAGAACCCGCAGCGCGACATGCCGATCGGCATCATGGGCTCGCTGGTGGTCTGCACGGTGCTGTACATCATCGTGGCAGGCATCCTGACCGGTATCGCGGATTTCCGCCTGCTGGGCACACCCGAGCCGGTCGCCACCGCGCTGGACAGCTATCCCACGCTGCGCTGGCTGCAGGTGATCGTGGTCATCGGCGCCGTTACCGGCCTGAGCTCCGTGATCCTGGTCATGCTGATGGGCCAGCCGCGCATCTTCTACTCGATGGCGCGCGACGGGCTGATTCCGGCCGTGTTCGGTCGCATCCACAAGAAGTTCCGCACTCCGCATGTGGGCACCGTCGTGGTAGGCGTCCTCGCCGCGGCGCTGGGCGGCCTGTTCAACATTGGCGTACTGGGCGAAATGGTCGCCATGGGCACCCTGCTCGCGTTCGCCACGGTGTGCATCGGCGTGCTGGTCCTGCGTTATACGCGTCCGGAACTGCCGCGCGCATTCCGCGTGCCGATTCCGTGGCTGGTCTGCCCGCTGGGTGCGCTCGCCTGCCTGGCGCTGTTCCTGCAGTCGTTCGTGGAGCATTGGCGCTGGATGGTGGCCTGGATCGTGATCGGCCAGATCATCTACTTCGGCTAC
>Ga0207695_10011593_pt1 | contig 10660 bp, 16 predicted proteins | sample KBSC54metaG_FD_184354 | JGI IMG/M metagenome (GOLD analysis project Ga0207695, IMG submission 184354) | Corn rhizosphere microbial communities from Kellogg Biological Station, Michigan, USA - KBS C5-4 metaG (SPAdes) (version 2) | ecosystem: Host-associated > Plants > Roots > Rhizosphere > Soil... | reverse complement strand
CTGTTCGTAGACCTTTTGTCGGATCTCTTCAACGACCTGCGAACCCGACGAAACTTCAGTCTCTAACAGACTGCGAGCTAGCCGATAAACCTCCGGATCCCTTGCGATCTCCGGCACTTGTTCGGGACGACCTCGATACTTCACCGCAAACAACACAGCCAGGCGGTCAGTCGAGGGCAGCGCGAACCAGGACGGCAATGCTGAAAGGATCCGAGCGGCTTCACGTTGCTCAGATTTAGTGCGCACCCAGGCACCCTCTTCATCTTTCGTCCACGCGGTAATCTTGCCCAACTCAGAGGCAGCCGCGGCGATGGCAGCCAATCCAGGATGATGGCGCCTGGCAAGCGCCTCGTGGGCCGCAGAGAGCGTCCGCTGTAACAACGACCCTGCAGGACGGTTTTCTCCAGCAAAGACTTCTTGATTGGCAGCGATAATTCCCAACACATCAGCCAGTAGGGTGCGCTCTTCTGAACTTATTACGGACAGCGCCTCCGTGGAAGAACGCAACTCAATTGTGACGGACTGCGGAGTTCCCAGCGCCGGAAGCGGGCCCAACGAAGTACTGACGCCTCGATACTCATCGCTCTTGGCAATACGATTCGATCGATCTCGATGATGCTTCAGCGTCCACACCCACACCACAACCAAGCCGATTATGGTGAAAACAAGAGTGGCCAAGGTGACAGGAAGCGTCCAGGCGTGCAGAACACGTAGCTGCACATCGAGAGCGTCTAGCACGCTGATAGAGCGCGGCACTGCCAGATGTAGACCTGCGAAGGAGGCCAGGTGTGCGATTCGCTGCAAACCGAGCAGGTTTGTGACGGGGTCGGCAACCGACCAAAGGCAAGCTGTCAGCAGCCACCAGAACAGAAAAACGACGAGGAAACTCTTCAGTAGCTTGATGCGCATTTCACTCTCCTCCGCAATATAGGCTCGAGGTGAGATTGACCGCGCCGCCCCAAGCGACGGGCCTAGACCGAAAGCTGTCCCAGCTAGCCTAAAAATATAAAACCCTTCGCTGTACTGACTCGAAGCGCCCCGGCGATAACCGGGTGCGGGCTCGGACCCCTTCATCCGTACTCAGGAGTGGCGATTATGTTGAACAGCGCGAATTTCCAGAAGCCGACCTACATCTACAAGCGGTTCCGCGTGAAGAAAGCGGACGGCCGCTCAACCACAGTCAGTGTAGATCCGACGCTGGTGGTCAGGGCCTGTCAGACGATGGGCAGCCTCAGCAGTGTGGGTCGCCTAGTTCGTGACGCAGCTCTCAGTTTTGACGTGCAAGCGCAGGGCAAGAACCGCAGTGCCCACGTCTCGCAGAAATTGAAGGAAGCCGTTTCAAAGGGTCGTGACGCCGTTTCGGCGAGCGAGACCACGCCGCACCAAGTCGCCACCGCGGCCTAACTCTCCTTCGCCTGGTGGACACTCCGAGCCACGGGAACCATACAGGATGCTGACGCAAATTCCGGCGCGTCCTTTCGTTAAATGGGTTGGAGGGAAACAGGCGCTAGCGGGCGAACTCGTCCGTGGCTTTCCGAAATCCTTGACGAGTTGCTGATTACGAACTATGTCTGCATGGGTGCAGGCACCGAGCGCCTTCAGTGATGAAATAAAGTCGGAAGATTCCTAGACTTGAGGGGGTTTGATCCCAAACCCGCGCTCGAGAAGGAGCCTGTTTGTGACAATTGTTCGCGCTGTGACGCTGCAGGAAACGCTAGGTTTAAAGGAGGCTCCGTCCAACAACGTAACAGGGGTGATAACGGGTGGCCAACTCCTGCATATCAACCCTTGGTGCGTGCCCTTCTCGGTATTTGGTGTACACGTAGAACCCAAAAAACAAGCACTCTGTGCTTGAACGGGCAGAACGTCGGGTCAGCCGTCAAGGCGCCTGATCTTTTCGGCTAATACTTGCACCTTGCCCAAGATATACCCATTCCAAGCCTGGCGAAGTGCCTTTGACCGACGCTCGCGCAAAATGCGTGGCCAGCCCGGAGTCAACTGGTCGTCGCAACAGTTGGTTCGTGCTTAGATCATACCATCTTGGCATCGGATTCTGCACACCTGACGCTTATAGCGAGGACATCTGCGCTGAGGGGGGATCAACCGGCTTCGTCGGCCAAAACACGAAGCTTAAAAAGGGCGGCAGCGTCCGAAATTCGGTGACGTATCCTATGTGGATGGCGCAGCATCACCGGCATTTATCCAACGCGCTGAGCTATACGGATGAGGTCAACCCAGAAGAGGATTCATCTCTCATGACACAAGCCCAGTCCGAGAAGCAGGAAGTCCCCTTGAATGTGAACACGAGTAATTCTGTCCTGAGTTCGGCAGCCAACGCCGTGTTGACGGCCGCCAACGAGCGCTTTCTCGAGTACATGCGCGAACGCCGCTACCCCAACGAAGAAGCGGTGTTGGCTGATTTCTTAGCTTTTGGAACCTCTCGTACGCTCATCCGCGCCGTAGCTGAGTGGCGAATCGCCAATCGCCGCGGCAACGTGCCCCCACTCGACTTGCCGGATCTCAATCAATTAGCGACCGCTTTCTACAAGCGCATTTCCTTCCGAGTGCCAGGGTTAGTGGAGCAGATAGAAGACGTTGCCAAGCCTCTACGCGTGGCACTCGGCATGGGAGACCCTACAGAAGAAACCTCCAAGCCTCTCTAGGCCGCAAGCCTTCCGAGAAAGCGGGCGTTCTGTGCCCCCTCCTCAGGCATTCATTAAAGCTCGTTCCCCGGGACACTCTCATGTGTCCCGGCTTTTTTTTTGGCTCGCTACGCCAGACATGAGGCGCTGAGCTACACGTATGAGGTCACTCAAGAAGAGGATTCATATGTCACAGAATGAACAGTTGCCGTCGGACTCGAACAGCAACCCTCAGAAGATACTACTTCCGAACGGATTTAAACCTGGAACCCTCATGGGGCGGCTGGCCAACGGCTTCGAACGCGATGCTGGGACACTCGTGCATCTCGTGCCATCCGATTTCGCACAGTATCAAAGTACTGGAAAGGCCCGTTGCGGCCAGAAGCCCGGCCGAAGCTCGGGCGGTTGGGATGTGGAGCACTGCGCTAACGCGAGCCCGACATGCACCCGGTGCATGCCGAAGCAACAGAAGTCGCCGACATGACCGAAGATCAGATAGCGAGGTCAACGCGCCGAGATGTGCGCAATCCACTGCTTTCCTTAGCTGCGGTTCAAGCGCTACTGGCGCTGCCACGCGAGCAGCGACAAGCTCTTCGCACCCTACTCAGAGACATTGCTCTCGATGCCCGGTCTCGCGCGGAGAAGTGCTGGCGGACCCACAAGGCGCCGATGGCCGTCTACTGGAAAGCTGTCAGCGTGTATGCCGGCCCCATTGCCAGGGTGTTGGTACTAAAGAGCGCCGCTCCGAAACCTATCCTGGTTACTGATGCTACCTGGCGTGCCTATATGCGGTTCGGCAATGGAGATGCGGCTCGAGGTGTCGAGCGAGCTGCAGCATGGCTAGAGAGGGTAGAGGAAATGGAAGCATGGACGCGATCGCGAATGGCGGAATGAATTCAGACAACCAATCGGAGAAGTAGTCATGAATCTAGTGAGACTACCTGAGGCAATTCGCCGCGCGGTAGAAGCCGCGAACACTACAAGGCTCCCCCAAACTGTCTATAAGACGTCTGAGACGTGCGGATGGGCGAATACACACTCTCTGGCGCGCGTATTGGATCATCCTAAGACTCGCGTCCACGTCACGATGCTCGGCGCGCGCTACTTCCCAGGTGCGTGCGCCGAAAGCGCGGAGCAAGAAGCTGAAATAATCGCTAGATGCCGCGAACAGTGGGGCCTCTATGAGAAAAAGACCTAACTAACAGGTAAGCGGCCATAAAAACATGGCCTCGAGTTTCCCAGGAGCGTCCGAGCGCCTCTGAGCTAGAAACTTTCCGCCAAATAAGGCGCCTCCACGCTTCACGCATTCGATCAAGCTCATTCCCCGGGACGCGAGAGGCGTCCCGGTTTCTCTCACAGGGCTTGGCCAAATCAGTTGCCCCACCTAGTCGAGGCGTAAGCTTCGCCAGCACCCTCCCCTATCCTAGCGGATCTACGCAGCCGTGCTCCTAGATAAGGGTAAGGACAGTCGAATAAAGGAGCACACAGCCTCGATGATTCGCCCTCGCAAGGTCCGTTTACCCAGTCCCTATACGGTCTTGAAAGGTCGCGTTGCAGCTGTGTTCTACACCTATGGGATCCGCGTTCGCCGGAACCCATCCAGCGCGGAGTTCTCACTCAAGTCAATTCAACGCTCGCACGTCGAGCGTCACTAGGTCATGTAGACCGCTTACAGCACAGTACGGCAAGCCTCAAAGGCGAGCCACGATCGGAGGAGTTTTATGTCGTTTACGTTCGATATGACGTCGGCCGAAACTTTGGCTCGGACACTAGCGCAGCGCCTACAGGAGAAGGATGTCTCGCTGACTCTTGAACAAACCAGGGAGGTCATCGCTGCCCTGCGGGGGGATCGCTCCTGGAATGACTTCGCGAGCACATTCACCCAGTCCGCGCTCGATGCAAAGGTCCCCGCGCACCCCTCGAGGAAAGCTCGTGGGACTGTCTCGAACCCAGATCTGACGACGCTTTCGATCCTGATTTACGTTGAGGCATATAACGTCAACGAGCAGGACTCGGCGACGAGTTGGGCGAAGATCCACTTAACCAGAAACCTGTTAGATCTGCTGTTGCGCCTGCGCAGTCAGGTCATTGAGCAGAATCTTTTCAACAAGTCCACGATCGAGGCACCCCTGTTGTGGTCTTTGGCGCGTGAGAACGCCCCGTCCTACAGCAGTGTCTGGTCCTCTGCGGAGGCCTTTTGGTATAGCACGACTTTTAACTCGGTAGGTGACGTCAGGACCATACAGCTTCCCTTTGTGTGGCTGATGACAGCAGTCAATGCCTGGTCAAATTTCGGATTGGGTAGAAATGGAAGCACTGCATGTGTGACGCTTTATCTGGGTAGCGGTCAGGTAGGGGATGAAACCTTCCGCGATCGACTGGTGCGAGAGGGCGAGGTGCGCTAGAGCCTCAATCGTGTCGGCAGAAACTCGAGACCTTTGTTTCCGGAGCCGGGATGCTTTATGCACCCCGGCTTTTGTTTACGAGAAACGCCTATTCGGCGCTTTACGCTATACGCAGCAGGTTAGCCGAAAGGAGAGAGGCTTATGAAAGGCCAGACGATCAAAAGAGTGCTATGTGTTGTTGATACGCGCGATCTCGTCGAGGAGGGGGACCGCTTCATTCGAGTGTCTGGAACAGGAAATTCGCACGACTGCGCGCGCTGCGGTCGGGAACATGAGGTCCATGTGTATGTTGAGCTTTCCGACGGGTCCCAAGCCATCATTGGCTCCTCCTGCGCCAACGAGCCCGAGATGGCCGCAAAGATTCGTTCGCTTATGAATGCCGAAGCGCGGCTCGCCGGGCTGCGCCGTAAGGCGGCTCGTTTCGAGGCGGAACTGGCTACATGGAACTCGGCTTACTCCCAGATCTCTGCCCTACCGCTACCGCCAATCACATCTGAGGAAGCCCCTTGCAGCGGCAGCGGAGGACGCCTTGCACTCCGCATGGGTGATGCCACTGTTTATTCGTTCGAAGGAAGGACCGAAGAACGGCTGCAGCGCCTCACAGAATCTTGGAGGTCTCGGCGTATGGTGGAGCGGGGTCTGTCGGGATTTCGTCCCCATGATCCGGGCCACAGCATCGAAATTGCCCGCCTTGAGGAACGACTTGCTCGAAGTAGAGCATGACTGAGCAAAAGTCCGAGAAAAAGCATTCCTAGGGACGCTTAAGTGCGTCCCGGTTTGCAAAGATAAAGCCCCGGGACTCAAACATCCCGGGACTTGAGGCTGTGGTCTTCTTACGATTTGCTCTGGAGCTCAAAAACGGCGCGAACCTCGAGCAGTTCCTGGACGGCTGACTGCCGAAGAGATGAAGGTTCTACGGCACGGCGGCGGGCGGTCAGAACGACCCGTCGGCGCGCTGCGCTATATGCAGCAGGGCATGTGCGCGCGTTGCAACCGGCAACACCAAATCCACGTGTATGTTGAGCTTACCGACGGCCCCAAGCCGCCGTTGGCTCATCCTGCGCGCGCAAGAACGAAAGCAGCGGAACGATCCGCTAACAACCAAGCAGGTGACAAATGATACCCGCAGAAATTCTGAACGATCCGATGGCTCAGGCACTCATGGCGACCGTGAATACCCGTCACACTGGCCGGGTAATTCTGTTCGACGCCACGGACCCACAGTGGGCCGAACGAACAGTCGCAGCAAAATGGAAGGATGCCTACGCCTTCGGGAATTTCCGCCAGTCAGATCGCAACCATCATCTCTGTTGTGAGCAGCAATACCAGCGTCGGGACGGTTTCCGTATGGTGGAGGTGGCGACGAACATTTACGGTTACGTGGTGCGCGACACCATGAACGATGGTGATGGGGTTCTGTTTGGAGGCCGCGGAAGGAATGGAACCACGCGCGAAGAGGCGATTGAATGGGCTCGACAGTGGCACGCTGAGAAACCAACCCACCGAATGGTTGTGCTCGGCCATGAGCGCTTACCAGACCAACTATCATCAGACGTAACCCCCCCATACGTCCGCTACCCGATAGGCCGCGATGCCTTTACCCAGCCAGTGCAATCACTGACAGAGGCGCGCAAGGTCTGCCTGTACTATGTGGACAAACTGGGATCACCTGCGTGGGACTATCTCATTGTAGTTGACGAGCATGGCAATCATCACAACCCGGCGGACCTGTGGGGAAGCCTGGCGGATCTCTGAGATAAGCAGGAAAACAGCCATGAGCCGATCAGAGCGGAAAGTCTGGATAATCTATCGTGATAGGTTGAGCGACAAACAACGTGAATATTATAGTGCGAAGATTTGGCCACACATGCCTGAATCATGGACCGTAAAGCCAGGGGATGCACACGAGTATGCGGAAAGTGGCGCCGCTTACGGTCAACGAGAGTGGGTGTCGGCTAACACCTCCGGTCCTCTAATCGCGTTACAGGACATTAAGATCATTCCCGGGGCGCGAGAGGCGTCCCGGCTTGTCTCGCTGGGTGCTATACGGGGAAGGACAACCACGAAGAGGAAACGTATATGCCTAAGAATGAAGATCAGGCATCGGACATGCCTGCATCGCAGCCATTCGCCAAAGATTCGATGCCCGAACCTGGGCGATCGTTCGAGGAGGTATGGAGCAACGAAGCCCGTCCGGGCTGCCTATGCTGCTGGACCAAATACGTCGCTCTCTACGGCTATCCTGAGCACGCCCGCTGGAGGTATGTTTGAGTAGGGCTCCGATCGAGAAGAAACGGGTCAAGCAGCCCTTTGCCTGAATGTACTGGCAAACCAAGCCAACTCGCGGGCACGCCATGGCCCTAACCGTCCGATTCCGCAACTGGGTGAGGAATATCACGCGATCAACTAACAAATAAACAGCCGCCACTCAGTGCCTTGGCTCTGTTAGGCCAAAAGACTAAGAGGAGAAGCAAACATGAGGGGTAACCATCGCTGTTTGGGACGTCAGGACTACAAGGAACCCGATCCACTATCAGAGGAACAACGCCAGAAAGTCGCTTCGGTGACCGTGGTCCCCGTTGAAGGAAAGAAGACGTTCGTTGCTGTCGTCCAAGAATCCCGACTCATCGGTTACGTTAGAACAAGATGTAACCAAGTGTACCGGACGCCAGAAATGGCTCCGGATGACTGGATATTCGTAGCCAGCGATTGGAATCGATCCGATCCACCTCACGGCCATGCCATTGTTGCTCTGCTAGAACATTTGAGCGAGTCACAGCAGTGACCGATGGCCGCGAGCTTGTCGCTATGATGCCAGCGGTAATGTGAATCACGATCAACCTGCACCGTTTGAGGGATTCGATCAAGAGCACTTCCCTCGGGACGCTTGACGCGTCCCGGCTTTTGCTTGTGCGCCCGGCAGGGCGCGCCAAAGGAAAGTCCCCCGCGCGCTGCTTAGCGTGGTACGCGCGAACCTCCTCCCGCCAGGCTGCGCCATTCTCCCCGTCCGGTTCGGGCACGAGATTGAAAAAGTACGGCGGGCAATCCCTTTCGCCCGGGCCCGAACCCTCCTCGACGCCCTTATAGCCCCCGCCCTCTCTGCGGCCACCCTGAAGCAAAAAGACTGCGATGAATCGCACTCTCTATGAACGTGCGCGAAGCCGGAACTGCGCGGTCGTAGGCGATCCCTAGACCTGACCGCACTGCCTTCCCAAGTACGCGAATCGAGGCAGCAGTAAAGAAAATCGGAGCCCACGCGAGGGAGGCTCCGAAAGAAAAAAGGAGAGGATTTTAAAGGGTGCTCCGTATCAGCTATTGAAGAATCACAGTTCACCGTGCTCCGCCATCGAGTAACACGCCCCGCCGCTACCGATGATGAGATGATCCATCAGGCGGATTTCAACCAACTGCAGAGCGTTGCGAATCTTGCTCGTGATACTCTGGTCCTCCGCGCTGGAGAACGCCTCCCCGCTTGGATGGTTATGCGCCAGAATGACACTGACACAGCCGCGCCATAAACCCTCTTTGGCGACTTCGCGAGGATGGATGGTCGCACTCGTGACGCTACCACGGAACAGTTCCACGCACTCGATGAGTCGATGGTGTGCGTCCAAGAATAACACCGACAACGTCTCATAATCTCGGCCGGCGTAGATCGTCCGCAGATATTCCCTCGACGCTTGCGGCTCATCAAATCTCGGGCGCAGGCGATTCAACGCCCGTCGGGCCAGATCGCCGGCCACTTCTGCAATCTCCGCCGCCGATGCCTTGCGGTATCGCGAGCCGCATTTGACCATCAACGTTTGCATCGTGTTTCCCCTTGGCGCGAGCGCGCCGCCTCAACCGGCCGATGCCGCTTCCTGTGAGTTGCTCTCATTTCCTGTACGCTCCACTTCATTCAAGGACCTATGGGGTATAGCGATACCGCGGCCGGCAGCAGTGGCCGCCTACCCGTGACACCGGCTTACCCGCTCCGACTTGACGCCACCCTGCGCAGGTCCCTCATCCCCTGCCGAGACTTACGCCATCTCATCGACCCGACAGGGTCTCCGTGGCGTTCCCTACACACCATGACACAGAGTTTGGGCAGCGGGCGCCAGCAAGCAGCAGTCGATGCAGCATTGTGAGCGGGCGGCGACCCCAGCCTGAGCTCAATACCAACAGGACAACGCACTGGAGCGTACGAAGTGAACCGTTATCGCCTTACTGATGGCACCCTTACAAGCGATTTGGATGTAGTGATTTCGCAGGACCTACATGAGCGTACTCAGGCGAACGCCAGTACCGTAGTTGCGGAGGTGTCAGAAAAAGTTGACAGCCATTGCGGACACGGTGTCGACATGCATCCTCACGAGGTCTATTAAACCATCTGACCGACAATCCCCGGGACGCGTGTCGCGTCCCGGTTTTTGCTGCATCATGTCCTTCCCGCATTGGCGCACTCCCAGCCCCCCGTGTGCCCGTTAAGATCACGATTAGTGCGAATCACGGCGGAGCGCTCCGCTCACATCGCCCCTGAAACTCGAAAGTCATAAGGGCGCAGGACGGTCCAACATCTTTTAAAATTTATAGGGGGCGCTTTCGAAAGAAAGCACCCCCTTTGAATCACGCGATCAGTAAGGCCGGCGTGGGGCCGTCCGTCGTTGGCGGCCTTCCGTTGCGCGGTGCCTTTCGACTACGGCGCTTGCATCGCCTTCCAAGCGTCCTCGAAAATCATGAGCTCTAACCCCAAACTCATCGCCACCTGGCGGGCGCGTCGCAACCCTCGCTGATTCTGCGCGACATTAGACCTGAAGCTCTGTAGACCACTGCGTAATCTCATTTCCACGTAGCTCTTCCCGCCCTCGACGTGCAAACGGATCTGGGCGTCGGTAAAGAGCGCACTCGCCGGTGCCAGCTCCTGACTTGCGGGAACGGCGGCAATGTATAACGTTCCGACGCGACGGATTTCAGGCAGCTCCGGCCGTCGTACCGGGATTGCGCGATGGGGATCCTGTTTGCGTCGCTGCTTGCGTTGCTGCGTGGGTTTCTCTCTGCGACTCTGATTCATGCGGGATTTCCTGTTAGAGGTTGACTTCCTTCAAGCACGGGGGTCGTCGGGTACTGCTCGCCCATTACGGCCGGCATGATGACGCTCTCCTTTAAATGAAGGACCTGTTGCCTATAGCAACGCGGTGAGCGGCACGGCGTCGGGTGCATCGAATCGGGGGTGTTGATTGAAGGGGTGTCGAGGTCTGTGCCTCGACACCCCTTTTATGAATAGCCGTCACGGACGCTTGCGCAGGCGGTTTAAGACCGCCTCGATCTCCTGCCACCGCTCGTGCCCACGGGTGGGTAACGCGAGCAGGTCCTCCACCGTACGAGCCGGCTCACCTTGAAGCCATTCCAGCCAGGAGGCGGACTCGCCGGTATTGACGAACGATGGAGGCCGTTGCAACTCCACCGACAGCGCGCGCGCCAAAGCGCGACTATGGGTAACCACGGCGAGGCCGCAGACTAGCTCCGGTAAGTCGGCGAAGCCCTTCGCTAAATACCTCCCCATCGCCTTGGCATACCCCTCGGACAGGCCCATCTCCGGCTCATCCACCACCATGAGCGTCGCGGTGCCCTGCT
>Ga0207695_10011589_pt1 | contig 10662 bp, 10 predicted proteins | sample KBSC54metaG_FD_184354 | JGI IMG/M metagenome (GOLD analysis project Ga0207695, IMG submission 184354) | Corn rhizosphere microbial communities from Kellogg Biological Station, Michigan, USA - KBS C5-4 metaG (SPAdes) (version 2) | ecosystem: Host-associated > Plants > Roots > Rhizosphere > Soil... | reverse complement strand
CCGCGCGGCGCTACGGCCCGATAGAGCAGGCCCGCCAGGCCCCAGAACAGCGCGAGCCCGCCGGCGGTCAGCGGCAGGGCGATCGGCGCCATCCAGGCCTGGTCCTTGGCGTCGACGAAGAACGGCTCGACGATCCACCAGCAGCCGAGGCCAAAGTAGCCAACCCCCGCCAGCCATGCGCGGAAGAAGGCCGAGCGCAGCCGCCGCGGCCCGGCGCGATCGAGCAGCCAGAGCAGCAGGGCGTAGCCCAAGAGCCCCGGCAGGACGCCGAACGGCGGATGGGCGAGCGCGGCGGCGAGCCCAGCGCCGAGCGCCGCGAACCGGAGCGTCCAAGGGGAGACGGGTCTCGCCACGCGCGGCTCAGACCGCCGTCGACGGCGGCTTGGCGCGCCGGATGCGCACCCGCTTCACGCGCCGCGGATCCGCGGCCAGCACCTCGATCAGGAAGCCGCCGGGATGGGCGATGGTCTCGCGCCGCTGCGGCACGCGGCCGGCCAGCGTGTTCACCAGGCCGGCGACCGTGTCGATCTCCTCGCCAACGTCGGCGGGGGCGAGATCGACGCCGCCCAGCGCGGCCTCCAGCTCCTCCAGCGGCGCGCGGCCGTCGACCACCCAGACGCCCTCCGCCTCGACGAGCGGGCTCGCCACCTCGTCTTCCGCCAGATCGTGCTCGTCGGAGATGTCGCCGACCAGCATCTCCAGGAGGTCTTCCAGCGTCACCAGGCCGTCGGTGCCGCCGAACTCGTCGATCACCAGCGCCATGTGGATGCGCCTGGCGCGCATACGCGCCAGGAGGTCGGCGGCGGGCATCGAGCCGGGCACATAGAGCGCCTCGCGCACCAGCCCGCGGCGGCCCTGCAGCACCTTGTCGTCCGGCCTCGGTCGGCGCGCCTTCTGGGCCAGGAGTTTGAAGACGTCCTTGACGTGAACCACGCCCAGCGGCTCGTCGAGCGTCTCCTGGTAGACCGGCATCCGCGAGTGCTCGGCCTCGACGAAGCGCGCCACCAGCTCGGCGAAGCTGCAGGCCTTCTCGATCGCCACGATGTCGGCGCGGGGCTTCATGACGTCCTCGACCCGGACGTCCTCGAAGGCGCGGGCCTGCACCACCAGTTCGTCGGCGACCGCCGCCGCCTCCTCGGCCATGGCCGAGACCGGCTCGGGCTCGCTCCGCCGGCGGGTGAAGAAGTCGAACCAGCCTCGTCGTCGAGACCGATCGGATTGGCTGGCGGGATCAGGGTCCGTCATCGTCTTCCTCGCCGGCCGAATAGGGGTCCGGCACCCCCAATCCGGCCAGGACCTGTCGCTCCAGGGCCTCCATCTCCTCGGCCTCCGGATCGCTCAGATGATCATATCCTAGAAGGTGCAGCACCCCGTGCGCCACCAGATGCTGCAGGTGGTGCGCCAGGGGCTTGCCCTGCTCGGCGGCTTCGCGCGCGCAGACACCGTAGGCCAGCGCCACGTCGCCCAGCAGGCTCTCGGGGTTCGCCGGCGCCGGGAAGGAGAGCACGTTGGTGGGTGCGTCCAGCCCGCGGAAGCGGGCGTTGAGTTCGCGCACGTGCGCGTCGTCGGCGAGCAGGACGGTGACCAGCGCGTCGCTCCTCAGCTCGTGCGCCAGCGCCGCCTCCGCGGCGGCTCTGACCAGGCGTTCCGCATCGGGCTGGGCGGCCGTCCAGGCGGCGTCCTCGATCTCCACCTCGATCAAAAGCTGCGCCCGCGCTTGGCGGCGTCGGCGTCGTAGGCGCGCACGATGCGCTCCACCAGCGGGTGGCGGACCACGTCCTCGGCGGAGAAGCGCACGATGCCGATGCCCTTGACGTCGTCCAGCAGACCCACCGCGTGGGCCAGGCCGCTGTCGTTCGGATTGACCAGGTCGATCTGGGTGGGATCGCCGGTGACCACCATGCGCGCCCCTTCGCCCAGCCTCGTCAGCACCATCTTCATCTGCAGCCGGGTGGCGTTCTGCGCCTCGTCGACGATGATGAAGGCGTGGGAGAGCGTGCGGCCGCGCAGGAAGGCGATCGGGGCGACTTCGATCTCGCCCTTCTCACGGCGGCGGCGCAGCTGCTCGGCGCCGAGGATCTCGGTCAGCGCCTCCCAGACCGGCGCCATGTAGGGATCCACCTTCTCGGTGAGGTCGCCGGGCAGGAAGCCTAGCCGCTCGCCGGCCTCGACCGCCGGCCGCGAGACGATCAGCCGGTCCACCTCGCCGCGCAGGAGCAGGCCCGCGCCGTGCGCGACCGCCAGGAAGGTCTTGCCGGTGCCCGCCGGCCCCAGGCCGAACACCAGCTCGCACCGGGCCAGCGCCTGCAGGTAATTGGCCTGGGCCGCGGTCTTGGGCGCGACCTGGCCGCGCCGGCCGACCGGCAGTCCGCCGGCCGCCGCGCCGCCCGTCTTGGCGGCGCCGATCGCCACCCGCACGTCGGCCTCGACGATCTCCAGGCCCTGGTCGGCCCGGTCGGCGATGGCGTGCACCGCCTTCTTCGCCTGGCCGCGCGATTTCGCGTCGCCCGACAGCGACACGCCGCCGCCAGGGGTCTCCAGGAGCACGCCGAAGGCGTCCTCGATCAGGGCGGCGTGGCGGGAATTGGCGCCGGCGACGGCGCGGACGGCGGCGTCGGAGAGCGGGATGAACTCGGGCGCGCGGCTCAATTCATGTCCTTCAGGCGATCTCCAGCTCAGCTTCGAGCCGGCCGGCCAGGCTGTGCGCGGCGGCGCTTTCCACACGCACCGCAATGATCTGTCCGATCAAGCGATCCGGCGCCTCGGCGTGCACCGCCTGCAGGTAAGGGCTGCGGCCGACCAGCTGGCCGGGGCGCCGGCCAGCCTTCTCGAACAGCACCGGAAGCGTGCGGCCGGCCTGGGCGGCGTTGAATGCGCCCTGCTGCTCCTCGAGCAGGGCCTGCAGCCGATGCAGCCTCGCCTCCTTCACCGCCTCGGGGACCTGGCCCGGCAGGGCCGCGGCCGGCGTGCCCGGCCGGCGCGAATACTTGAAGGAAAAGGCCTGGGCGTAGCCCACCTCGCGCACCAGCTCGAGGGTCGCTTCGAAGTCCGCCTCCCGCTCGCCCGGGAAACCCACGATGAAGTCGCCGCTGATCGCGATGTCCGGCCGGTGCGCTCGGATCGTCTCGATGAGCCTGAGATAACCGCCGGCGGTGTGCGCGCGGTTCATCGCCTTCAGCACCCGGTCGGAACCGGCCTGCACCGGCAGGTGCAGGTAGGGCATGAGCTCGGGGACCTCGGCGTGGGCGGCGATCAGGGCCTGGTCCATGTCGCGCGGGTGGCTCGTCGTGTAGCGGATGCGGTCCAGTCCCTCGATGCGGGCCAGGCGGCGGATCAGGCCCGCGAGCCCGCCCTCGCCGGCGTAGGCGTTGACGTTCTGGCCCAGCAGGGTGACCTCGCGCACGCCCCGGGCCGCCAGGGCGCGGGCCTCCGCCTCGATCGCCTCGGCCGGCCGCGACCACTCGGCGCCGCGCGTATAGGGCACCACGCAGAAGGTGCAGAACTTGTCGCAGCCCTCCTGCACCGTCAGGAACGCCGCCACGCCGCCGGGCCGCCGTTCGGGGCTCAGCGCATCGAACTTGGTTTGCGGCGCGAAGTCGGCCGCCAGCCGCTCGCCGCGCGCCCTGTGGGTGCGGGCGATCAGCTCGGGGAGCTGGTGATAGGCCTGCGGGCCAACCACCAGGTCGACCGCCGGCTGCCGGCGCATGATCTCTTCCCCCTCGGCCTGGGCGACGCAGCCCGCCACCGCGATGGTCATTTCGCCGCCCGCCGCGGCGCGGGCCTCCTTCAGCCGCTTCAGCTGTCCGAGCTCGGAGTAGACCTTCTCCGTCGCCTTCTCGCGGATGTGGCAGGTGTTGAGCACCACCAGGTCGGCGTCCGCGGGCCGCTCCGTCAGCCCATAGCCCAGCGGCGCCAACACGTCGGCCATGCGCTCGCTGTCGTAGACATTCATCTGACAGCCGTAGGTCTTGATGTAGAGGCGCTTGCGCGCGTGGGCGGACATGGCCGGGGTTATGGGGGTGAGGGTTCCGGCGCGCAAGTTCCTCCCCCCCAGGGGGAGCAACGATCATTCCTCGATCGGAACGCCGTAGAGTTCCAGGCGGTGGTCGACGAGCCGGTAGCCGAGCTTGCGGGCGATCGCCTCCTGCAGCGCCTCGATCTCCTCGTCGACGAACTCCACCACCTTGCCGGTCTTCATGTCGATCAGGTGGTCGTGGTGGACCTCCGGCTGCTCCTCGTAACGCGAGCGGCCGTCACGGAAGTCGAGCCGGGCGATGATCCCGGCCTCCTCGAAAAGGCGCACCGTGCGGTAGACCGTGGCGATCGAGATGTGCGGATCCGCCTGGTGGGCGCGCCGGTGCAGCTCCTCCACGTCGGGGTGGTCGTGGGCCTCGGAGAGCACGCGGGCGATCACCCGCCGCTGCTCGGTCATGCGCATGCCCTGTTCGACACAGAGCTTTTCGATGCGGTCGGGCACGTGGGCTCCGTGGGTGTCCATTGCGCCAGGATAGGCTCAACCCGCGGGGTCGTTAAGATCGAGCCGCATGACGTGGGCGTCCACGAACACCCCGCCGCCCCGGTCGTAGTAGCGTCGCCTGAGCCCAGCCTGCCGGAATCCAAGCCCTGCGTAGAGCGCGACCGCGGGGGGATTGTCCACCGCCACCTCCAGGAACGCCGCCTTGGCGCCGGCCCGGCGGGCGGCGGCTAGGGCGGCCTCCATCAGCGCCTTGGCGACGCCGCGGCGGCGCGCGCCAGGCGCGACGCCGAGAGTCAGCACCTCCATCTCCTGGGCGGCGATCCGGCAGAGGATCACGCCCGCCGGCGCCTCGGCCTTGGCGACGAAACCGAAGATGCCGGCGCCGTCCAGCAGGTCCTCGAAATCCTCCTCGCGCCAGGAGTCCTCGAACGCGCCGCCGTGCGCCTCGGCCATGGCGGCGGCCTCGGCCGGCGTCGCCCAGGCGATGACCAGCTCCGGGCTCATGGCGCATTCGCGACCGAGGGGCGGGCGTCCGGCGCCCGCAGATAGAGCGGGACCAGCGGGCCCGGGCTGCGGCGGGCCGCGAGCCGCGCGACGGCGCGCGGATCGGCGCCCTCGGCGGGGTTTACCATCGCGCCGGGAGCGGCCGCGGCCAGCAGGCCGGCGCCGGAGCCGGCCAGCGTCAGCGCGCGGCCCTGACGGATCTCGACGAGCCGGGCGGCGGCGGCGCTAACGGGCAGGATGTCGGGCGCCATCAGCGGCTCGGCCGCCTCGAACGCCTGGCAGTAGACCTGGTCGCGGCGGCCGTCGATCGCGGCGAACACCAGCCCGTCGATGTCGGCGGCGAGCGCCTCCAGCGTCCCGACGCCGGCCGCCGGGATCGCCAGCGCCGAGGCGAGGCCCTTGGCGAAGGCGATGCCGACCCGCAGGCCGGTGAACGAGCCCGGGCCCACGGTCGCGCCAATGCGCTCCAGGGCGGAAAAGGGCAGCCCCGCCTCGCGCATCACCGCCTGCGCCATCGGCGCGAGCCGCTCCTGGTGGCCGCGCGCCATGACGTCCGAGGCGTGCGCCAGCACGCGCTCTCCGTCCATGACGGCGACCGAGCAGACGGAAAGGCAGGTGTCCAGGCCGAGGACGATCACGCCGCCGATTTACAAGGTCTGCTCGACCCGCGTCACTTCCGGCACGTAGTGCTTGAGCATGTTCTCCACGCCGGCGCGCAGGGTGGCGGTGGAGGACGGGCAGCCGGAGCAGGCGCCGCGCATGTTGAGCCACACGACCCCGGTCGCCGCGTCGAAGCGGCTGAACAGGATGTCGCCGCCGTCCTGCGCCACCGCCGGGCGGATGCGGGTGTCCAGCAGGTCCTTGATCTCGGCGACGATCTGGGCCGTCTCGCCTTCGTAGGCGCCCTCGTCGTGACCCACGGCCTCGCCGTCGCCTGCGAACAGCGCCACGCCGGAGGTGAAGTGGTCCATGATCGCCGCCAGGATCGGCGCCTTGACGTGGGCCCAGTCGCGGCCGGGCAGCTTGCCGACCGTGATGAAGTCGGGCCCGAAGAACACGCGGGTGACCCCCGGGATGGCGAAGATCTCGGCGGCCAGCGGCGAGGCGGACGCGTCGTCGGCGTCGCGGAAGTCGCGGCTGCCCTCGCCCATCACCTCGCGGCCAGGCAGGAACTTCAGGACTTCCGGATTCGGCGTGGCTTCAGTCTGAATGAACATGGGGAAGATGTGAGCGCTGGGGGGGCGTGATGCAAGCGTCCCTCCCGTAATGGAGAGAGGCAGGGAGGCAACTAGGAATTCCAGAACCCCACGATCTTGCGCACCTCGGCCATCGTCGGCTGGGCGAGGGCGCGGGCCCGCGCCGCGCCGTCGGCCAGGATGCGGTCGATCTCGGCCGGATCGGCGAGCAGGCGGCGCATCTCCGCTCCGATCGGGCCCAGCACCTCGACCGCGAGGTCGGCGAGCCTGGGCTTGAACACGCCGAACCCCTGGCCCGCGAACTCGTCCAGCACCGCCTGCGGGGCCTTGCCCGCCAGCGCCGCATAGACGCCGACCAGGTTCTGCGCCTCCGGTCGGCCCTCCAGCGCGTCCAGGCTCGCCGGCAAGGGATCGGGGTCGGTGCGCGCCTTCCGGATTTTCTGCGAGATGGTCTCGGCGTCGTCCGTCAGGTTGATCCGCGAATAGTCCGAAGGGTCCGACTTGGACATCTTCGCGCGGCCGTCGCGCAGCGACATGATCCGGGCCCCCGGGCCCTGGGTCAGCGCGTCAGGGAGCGGGAAGAAGCCGGGCGCCCCGAAGTCGTGGTTGAACTTCTGGGCGATGTCGCGGGTCAGCTCCAGGTGCTGGCGCTGGTCCTCGCCCACCGGCACGTGGGTCGCCTTGTAGAGCAGGATGTCGGCCGCCTGCAGCACCGGATAGGCGTAGAGCCCGACGCTCGCCCGCTCCTTGTGCTTGCCGGCCTTGTCCTTGAACTGGGTCATCCGGTCGAGCCAGCCGATGCGGGCCACGCAGTCGAACACCCAGGCGAGCTCGGTGTGCTCGGGAACCGCCGACTGGGCGAAGATGGTCGCCACCTTGGGGTCCAGCCCGGTCGCCAGGTAGGCGGCGGTGATCTCGCGCACCTGCCCCTTCAGCTTGGCCGGGTCCTGCCACTCGGTGATCGCGTGCTGGTCGGCCACGAAGATGAAGGTCGGGATCTCGTGCTGCAGGCGCGCGAACTTCACCAGCGCGCCGAGATAGTTGCCGAGGTGCAGGTCGCCGGTCGGCTGAACGCCGGAGAGCACGCGCTTGGGGCCCGCGAAGGGCGCCGGGGTTTGGTCGGTCATGAGATCAGGCTTTTCGGACGAACGGACGGGCGGGCGCAAGGCCCGGGCGGTCAGCGGATCAGGCCCGCCATCGCCGGGTGTTCGTCGAAGCCATGGCGGCTAGCCTCTAAGCCAGCCTCAGCCTTCCGGCAAGTCCGCGGCGGGACCGGAGCGCTGCCCGCGGGCGCGGCGCAGGCCGGTCCGGATCTCGGTGAGCGTGAGGCCGCCGAAGGCGAACAGCAGGAAAGGGTAGGCGCCGCCGCAGATTCCGCAGACCAGCACGATAGCGAGCTCCTTCGGATGTCCGAGCGAGACCGGCGCCAGGAGATGCTGGATGAGCGGCCGCTCGTATGAGGCCAGCCCGAGAAGGGCGCCCATGACCAGGCTCGCCGCCACGATCCGCAGGGTCTTGGAGACGGCGCGCGGGCTCGGCGTGTAGTGGCCGTCGCGGTGCAGTCGTTCGGCCATCATCAGCACGTTCAGCCACCAGGATGCGGCGGTCGCGGCGGCGATCCCCGGGACGCCCACCGCCCGGTACAGCACGATCGCCAGCGGAATGTTCACCGCCACGGTGATCAGGGCGAAGCGCATCGGCGTCTTGGTGTCCTGCCGCGCGAAGAAGGCGCGGTTGAAGATCTGCGCCAGCACGAAGGCCGGCACGCCCCAGCCGTACTGCAGCAGCGCCGCGGCCGTGTGGTGGGCGTCGCCGACGGTGAACTCGCCGCGGGTGTAGAGCGCGTCGATCAGGAAATAGGGGATCGAGACCAGGGCGGCGGCGGCCGGAAGGCAGAGCGCCAGGGCGAAGATGATCGCCTGGTCCATGGCCGTGCGCGTGGCCTGCCGGTCGTCGGCGCCGGCGGCGCGGGAGAGCTGCGGCAGCAGGGCCACGCCGATCGCCACGCCCACCAGCCCCTGCGGCAGCTGGTAGAGCCGGTCGCAGACGGTGAGCCAGGTGCGGGCGCCGTTCACCTGGCTGACCAGGATGCCGGAAACGAAGATGTTGATCTGGGTGGCGCTGGCGGCGATCGCGCCCGGCACCGCCAGCATGATCAACCTCTTGATCTCGGGCGTCAGCCGCGGCCAGCGGAAGCCGACGTGCGCGCCGGACCGCCGGCAGCCCCACCAGAGCAGCGCCGCCTGGGTGATGCCGGCCAGGATCACGCCCACCCCGCCCCACTCGGCGGCCCGCACGGGCGAGTGGGCCGGCAGCACGGTCATCAGCGTCCAGAGGTTCAGCAGGATCGGCGCGGCGGCCGAGAGGATGAAGCGGTTGCGGGCGTTCAGCACGCCCGACAGGTGCGCGTAGATCGCCATGCATGGCAGGTAAGGCATGGTGATCTGGGTGAGCAGGATGGCGAGCTTGAACTTCTCGGGGTTGGCGGCGAAGCCCGGGGCGATCAAGTACATCAGCCACGGCATGGTCAGCTCGGCGACCACGGTCAGCGCCAGGGTGGCTGCAGCCAGCACCGCCATGGCGTCCGCCGCCAGCACGTCGGCCACCACCTCGCCGTCCTTCTCCAGGCTGCGCGAATAGGCGGGCACGAAGGCCGCCGCGAAGGCTCCCTCGGCGAAGATCCGCCGGAACAGGTTGGGGAAGGCGAGCGCCGTGTTGAAGGCGTCCGCGGCGATGGTCTGGCTAGCCCCCATGACGGCGGTCAGCGCCAGGTCCCGGGCGAAGCCGACGAACCGGCTGATCAGCGTGAACCCCGAATAGATCATCGAGGAGCGGATCAGGCCGCCGGTCCGCACCGCGTTCGGCTTGACGGCGCTTGGCTTGCGGGCGGCCCGGGTCTGGCTCACGGGAATCGGGGTCTCGGTCACGCGCGGCAGGCTAGCGTGCGACGCTCGCCCTGGCGCGCTGCAAATTGGCGCGCCGGCCGCCCGCGGGTTCGCCGTCCGCTTCGACCATCGCCGCGATCAGGGCGTTGCGCAGCGGGTTGCGCTTGCGCGCGTCGGTGATCTTCGTCCCCTCCGGGCCCACGACATAGAAGGCGTCAACGGCGCGTTCGCCATAGCCGTCGATGTGGGCCGAGACGATCGACAGGCCGGCGTCGGATATCGCCCCGGCGAGCGCGGCGAGCAGGCCCGGCCGGTCGCGACCCGAGGCCTCCACGACCGTGGCGGTCTCGGAGGCGTCGTTGTCGAAGCTCACCGACGGCGTGATGTCGAAGGCGGCGCTGCGGCCGAGGTCGGCCGAGCGGCGCGGCTCGCGCGGGACCGGCTCGCCGCGCGCGGCGGCCTCCAGCGCCCGCACCAGCCGGGCGAGCGCCCGGGCGTCGTCGGCGCCATAGGGTTCGCCGGTGACGTCCTGCACGTAGAAGACGTCCAGGGCCTCGCCGGCGCGCGAGGTGAACACCCGCGCCCCGACCACGTTCGCGCCCGCGCCGGTGATCGCCGCGGCGAGGTCCACGAACAGCCGCGGCCGGTCGGCGGCGGCGACCACCACCTCGGCGGCGTTGCGGTCGGGCCGCACGCGGCCTTCGGCGGCGGCCCCGGCGGCCTCCAGCGCCCGGCGGGCCAGGGCGGCGTGGTCCAGCACCTCGGCCTCGGTGAAGGCGGTGAAGTAGGCGTCCTCCATGGCGTCGGCCCAGGCTTCGGTCGCCGGATCCGCCTTGGCGAGCCGCACGCGCGCGTCGTAGGCGGCGTTCTCGTGATAGCGCCGCAGCGCCGCGGCGGCCGCCTCCGAGCCGCGGCCGCCGCGGAACACCGCCTCGGTCGCCCGATAGAGCTCGCGCATCAGCTGGCCCTTCCAGCCGTTCCAGACGCCGGGGCCGACCGCGCGGATGTCGGCCACCGTCAGCACCAGCAAGAGCCGCAGCCGCTCCGGCGTCTCGACGATCCGCGCGAAGTCGGCCACCGTGCGCGGATCGGAGACGTCGCGCTTCTGGGCGAAGTCGCTCATCACCAGGTGGTGCTCCACCAGCCAGGCGACGAGCTCGATCTTCGAGCGCTCCAGCCCCAGCCGCTCGCACGCCTGCCGCGCCGCCCGGGCGCCGGCCTTCTCCTGGCCGCCGGCCCCGCCCTTGCCGGTGTCATGCAGCAGCATGGCCAGGTACAGCGCCTCGCGGTCGGCGATCAGCGGCATCACCGCCGTGGAGAGCGGGTGATCCTCCACGAAGCGACCGGCGGCGACCTCGGCGATGATGCCCACGGCCCGCAGCGTGTGCTCGTCCACCGTGTAGGAGTGGTACATGTTGAACTGCATCTGGGCGACGATGCGGCCGAACTCCGGGATGAACCGGCCGAGCACCCCGGCCTCGGTCATCAGCGTCAGCGTCCGCTGCGGGTCGCGCCCGCGCGCCAGGATGTCCAGGAACACCTTGGCCGCGTGACGGTCGCGGCGCACCGCCGAGGTGATCGCCGGCGCCGCCCGCGTCGC
>Ga0207695_10011588_pt1 | contig 10663 bp, 8 predicted proteins | sample KBSC54metaG_FD_184354 | JGI IMG/M metagenome (GOLD analysis project Ga0207695, IMG submission 184354) | Corn rhizosphere microbial communities from Kellogg Biological Station, Michigan, USA - KBS C5-4 metaG (SPAdes) (version 2) | ecosystem: Host-associated > Plants > Roots > Rhizosphere > Soil... | reverse complement strand
CCCGAGCTGATGCGCGAGCATACACACCTGCCCCCGGTGGTGAGCTTCGTGAGAGAGCATGTAGCACAGCATCTCAGGGCCAAGTGGCCACGGGCGCGCCCAGCCGTCCCTGCGAAACTGCCTGATGCGACCATTGCCGCTGAGTGCTTCCGAAAGCATCTCCGCGCAGCCCGCGGCGCTCTCGGCCAACGCTGCGCGAGCCTGCTTCGGCGTGCAGTTTGCGCGATTGAGTTGCCGCGGAATCTTCAGATGCGGTGCAGTAAGCCTGATCCACTTGCAGCGGACGTTGTGCATGTGAGTAAAGATCGCAGCAATCGTGCGGATTTTGCCAATCGATTTAACTGTCGGCGGTTTGGTCCTCCAGGCGATTGGCCCAAGATGTTCGATCAGCATCTGGTTCATGCGGTCGTTGACGAGGAAGACCCGCGCCTCCGCCGGGCCGAGTTGAATTGGAGGCTCAGATGTTCGCCTAGTCACCGCACCCAAATCATACTTCCGATCTGATTCGGTGCACAAAGAGAAACTCCCCTTATACTCTTGTCTTCTCGCGATGAGCGGGAGGGTGACGTGGCCGTTAATTACATCCAGAATTTGCCTCAAGAATCACAGTTCAACGTTGCGGCTCTTACTTCGCTTGCTGCCCAGAATTTGCGTTGCCATGCAGGTCCATGTGCGCATCCTCCTCGAGTTGGTCGAGCTTTTGCTTCTGGTCATCGTTCAGGATTTCGCGCAGCTTTGTGTCGGCCCGCAAATAACAAACCCTCTGCTTGCTGCTGCGCTCCTGATCTGAAAGTTTCTTATTCTGCATCACCTTCTGGGTGGCGTCATGCATCTCCTGCAGGATAGGTCTGGCCTTGGTCTGCTGATCGGCGGTCAAAGCAAGCTTCTCGCTTAACATCTTCAAGTGATCTTCGACGGGCGGGACGCCATTATTCACGCCGCGATCGCTATGCGGGTTATCGGCTGGTTTATCCGCTGATGGAGGCGCCTGTTGCGCGGTCGTCGTCATCGCCAGCATCAACATCATCCCGACTGCAATTAAACGAAATCGGTCCATGGTTTTCTCCTTTGCATTTTTGTTCCGTGCACTATGATTCGCAATGTAGCGGCGAAACATCGCGCCGTCGAGAACTTTTAACAGTTGTTGAACAAAGAGGCGGTCAATGTCCGACAATAAGCGCTCCAATTGCGGCAAGATACACGCACAGTGAAAAAGCAGAAAAAGCAACGCAAGCCTGATCAGCGCATCCGGCGCACACACGAACGGCTAGGCATGGCACTGGTGACATTGATCCAGGAGAAGCCGATCGATGACGTCACGGTGCAGAATGTGCTGGATCGCGCCTCCGTCGGCCGCTCCACGTTCTATCTGCATTTCCGCGACAAGGATGACCTGCTGCTCAGCCAGTTAGAGATGTTCCTTGAGATGATGAGCACGGCGCTCAGCATTCGCAAGGAAGAATCAGATCGAGTTGTGCCGGTGACGGAGATGTTTGCGCACATCGGAAGCCAGAACAAGGTTTATCGCGCATTAGCCAATTCTGGCCGGCTCAATGATTTCTTCGATCTCGCCCAAGGCTACTTTGCCCGCGGCATTGCTCGTCGCCTCAGGGAATCGGGACGCCTGTCAAAGGTGTCGAAACGTGACTTGGAGGCCCGCTCCGCTGGGTTGGCCGGAAGCGTACTCTCGTTGCTGCGATGGTGGCTTGATCGCGGAGAGAAAGAACCGGCAAAGACTATGGATGAGCTGTTCCATCGGATGGTGTGGAAGGGACTGGAGTAATTGCCTTCGCTCCCGCCACCAAACTCAAGCCGCCGCTGATCGCCAAAGTAATTCCAATCGCCAGCAATCCTCGGAACTGTCCGTTGCCGGAGCGCAGCAAGCCGATAATGTCCGGGCCGAAATAGCCACCTAGATTAGCGATGGAATTAATGACCGCGATGGCCGCAGCGGCATTGGCGCCGACCTGCACGGTGGCCATCGCCCAGAACGGACCGGTCATGGACTCGGCACCCATCATCCCCAGAGTCATCCCGCCCACCACTAACAGCGGAAGTCGGCTATGAGAAGCAGCAGCCACAGCGATTGCAGCCACGAATGCTGAAATTGCGATGTGCCAGCGTCGCTCGTTTGCTCGATCGGAATGCATACCAACCAGAACCATAGCGATCGCAGTGAGGATGAATGGAATCGTCGCCACCAGTCCCGTGGCGAAATAACTCAGACCCGACAAGCTCTTGATCGCGATTGGGAGCCAATATGTCACGCCATACATGCAAGCCGGCAAAGCAAAATAAATAATTGACAATACCCATACGCTGGGGCTGAAGATCACTTTCAGCAAGCCGCGCTTGTTCAGGCTGTGACTCACCAACCCTTCCAGGTCGAGCATGGTTTTCAGGTGATTTCGTTCCGGTTCGGTCAGCCACTTGGCGCCTTGCGGATTCTCCGGCAATATCCAATACACAGCAATACCAAGTGCCACTGCGGGAACGGCCTCCATCACGAACAACCATTGCCAACCTTGCAGTCCGAGTCCGTGCAGTCCAAGCAATGCCCCCGAGATGGGGCTTCCTACAACTCCCGCCAAAGGGTTCGCCGTCATGAACCATGCCACCGCTCGTGCTCGCGAAGTCGCCGGGAACCAGCACTTCATGTAAAGAATCATGCCGGGGAAAAATCCCGCCTCGGCAGCACCCAGCAGAAAACGTAAAACATAAAAGCTTACTGGCCCACGAACGAAGATCGTGCAGCATGAAACTATGCCCCATACAATCATCAGGGCTGAAATCCATTTCCGCACGCCAAAACGTTCGAGCACCAGGTTGCTGGGAAGCTGAAAGAAGAAATAACCGGCGAAAAAAATTCCCGCAGCGCCTCCATATACGCGGTCGCTCAGGTGAAGCTGCCCGCGCATCTGCAAAGCCGCAAAACCTACGTTAATACGATCAAGGTAAGCGACGATGTACAGCAGAAACAGAAATGGCAGCAGACGCAGGAAGAGTTTTCGTATGGTGCTGGATTCCAGTTCGGAGACGGACGCGGTTGCGATCATTTCTGTGCGCGATCAGAATACGCGACGGGCGTCGATTTCAGCTTGGCAATAATTTCAGAGACGATCGCTTCGGGGCTTTTGTCGATTTCGACCGTGATCGCGTCATCCGGCTTTTCCAGGTCTTTGAACTGACTTTTAAGTATCGAGTCGGAAGCAAAGTGTCCCCGGCGCGTCCGCAATCGTTGCTCGATGAGTTCGAAATCGCCTTTCAAATAGACGAAGTGAACCCCGTCGACACGCAGTTCCTCGCGATATTTATGCTTTAGAGCAGAGCAGGCCAGTACCGCATTCTGCCCTTCCGCATTCCAGTGCAGGATGGCGTCGCGTAGAGCTGCCAGCCAGGGCGCACGGTCGGAGTCGTCCAGCGGAATGCCGCGGCGTATCTTCTCAACGTTGGCAGCTGGGTGAAAATCGTCGGCATCGGCGAATTGCCAGCCAAGTTTCTGCGCGAGCAGACTGCCCACGGTGGTCTTACCTGAGCCAACAACGCCCATAAGAATCATGATCACTCGCACTTGAACATAACATGAGTATTATGAAGCCGGATTTCGAAACGAGAGACAGAGTTTTGGTGACGTTCCAAGCTAGCGGGCGGTGGCAGCGCGGGTCCTCACCAGCAATTTGCGGGTGTTGGCGATGAGGTCGCTGACTTCGAAAGGCTTTACCAGAAACGGAACACTCTTATCTTCGAGGTGATGCTTAACTTCAGGCTTGGCCAGGCTGGAAAAAGTTAACAGGAAGTGGTGTGAAAGTGACGGATATTTCTCTGAAATCCAATGGCATAGTTCCTGAACATCGCTGGCGCCGGGCAGGTTGCCGTTGATGATGACGGCATCGAACGAATCACTCGCCAGCGCTGATTTCATGTTGTCGAAAGTGGAAGCGGTTACGACCTTGGCTCCAGCGCCTTCGAGAACATCGCGCTCGAATTCCAGGACTGACTCTTCGTCTTCAACCACGAGAATTCTGCCCTGAAGCGCGGCTTCGTGTTTCTGGGGCCGGGCTGCAGGTTGAGCGACCATAGCGGCGTGACCCGCCGAGGGCAACTTGACTTCAATGATCGCGCCGCCTCCGTCAGCATTCCGCGCGGAAATTTCTCCGCCATGTTCTTTGACCAGCCCGTAACAGATGCTCAAGCCAAGCCCAGTTCCCTTGCCCACACTTTTGGTGGTGTAGAACGGTTCGAAAATGCGATGCGGCTCTTTGAGGCCGGGACCGGAATCCTGGAACACGATCGTCACCAAATTGTCCTGCGCGGTAACGGTGACTTTGAGTCGCCGCTCCGAGTCTGCTTTGGCTTCTTCGATCATTGCGTCGACGGCGTTGTTGACGATGTTCAGGAAGACCTGCTCGAGCTGGTGGGGATCTCCGGTGACTGCGGGAATCGCAGGCCCGATCTCGCGCTCTAATTTAATGCTGCCGACTTTCATGTCGTAATCGCGGAGGAGCAAGGATTCGTCCAGCACTTTGACCACATCAAACTGATGCTTTTCCGGCTTGCGCTGGCGAGCGAATGAAAGCAGGTTCTGCACCACACGATGAGTGCGCTGCGCCTGCTTGAAAATTTTTCCAGCATATTCTTTGGCGCGAGCTTCAAGAGTTTCGGTCTCCAGCAACTGCGCGTAGCCCAGAATCGCGGTCAGAGGATTGTTCAATTCGTGGGCAACACCGGCGATGAGCTGGCCGATGGCCGACATCTTCTCGCTCTGCAGCAGTTGTTCCTGCGCATGGCGAAGGTCCTCATAAGCCTTGCAAGTCTCTTCATAGAGCCGCACCTTCTCGACAGTGGTCGATAACTGGCGCCCAATCGCCACCAGAAGATTCTCATCCTCGGGCGTGTACTCAGATCCCTCGGCACGGCTGATCCCCATTAAGCCGAGGGGAGCATCTTTTCCCCAGAGCACCACCCAGATGGTCGAACCAGAATTAGCGACCCGAACAAAATCAGTGACCGCCTGCGGAAGATGCGGCAAGTACTCCGAAGTCAGCACTTCAGCGCGCGAGCGCATGACCAGATCGCCCAGGCCGTTGGGAAAATTGACCTCAGCCAGCCGCTTGCGGTCGGTAAGCCGCTGGCCCCAGTTAGCGCGCCGTCTAAAATTGTTTTGCGATTCAGCCAGATACACTGAGCCCGACTCTGCTCCTAACACCGAGATCACCTGACGAACTGTGAGATTCAGAATTTCGTCAAGGTCGAAACTCTGGGTTGCGATCACCGCCATAGCATTCAGCGCGTTCAACTCGCGGTTGCGGCGGCGAATCTCATCTTCGGCATGCTTCTTTTCGGTGATGTCCAACAGAAAGCCCTGGTAGCAATCGATCTGCCCCTCGTCATCCCGAGTGGCAAAACTGCTTTCTAGAGCGGTCAGCAGGCTGCTGTCCTTGCGGCGCAGATTCACTTCAAAATTGCGCACGAAATTGTGCGCCTCGACTTCGCGGCGAAAATTGGCGCGTTGCTCAGGGGACGCGTAGAACTCGACATCAACGTTGCGCCCCAGCAGTTCTTCACGCGAGGAGTAGCCCAACATGCGCACAAAGGCGTCATTACAATCCAGCAGCGTGCCCGCAGGACTGGCCACGAATGCGCCTTCCTGCACTTGCTCAAACAATGAGCGATATTTCTGTTCGGCGGCGCGGCGCTCGGTGATGTCGCGAACGACGTGAATCGTGCCCTTTTGTTTGGTGCCCTGGTCCTGGTAGGTGGAGGTGGAAGCGACCGAGAATCCGCCAAACGGGTCCGGGCCCTCGAAGAACCCATCTTCCTGGCCGCGGCAATACGGGCATTTCGACCATTGGAAGTCGGTTTTCGGCAAAACCGCTTCGCAAAGCTGGCCGACAACTTCGGCCTGCGATTTCTCGAGTTTTTCCAGAAGCGCCGGATTGGCCTTGAGAATATGGAAATCAGCGTCGTGCAGCAGCACCAGGTCCTGGATAGATTCGAAGGTATTGCTCCACTGCCGGTGAGAACGCAGTATTTCTTCCACTAGGTGAAGATTTTCCAGCGCCAAACCAAGCTGCTGGCCACAGGTTGCCAGAAAATCAAATTCGTCCGGCGCATATGATCTTGATTTCCGGCTGGCCAAAATCAAATTACCGACTACCGCCTTCTTGCCCGGAACTGCGGTGATCACAACCTGCTTCAACCTTTCATGTTTGAGAACTGCGCCTGAGAGCGCATCTAATTTTTTGGACGTCAGAACCACTGGGTGATGCTCGTCGGGTATCGGCTCCAGAGAATCGCCCGCCGGAATCGAAGTTCGATTACGCAAAAATTCCGGCGACAGACCGATATGCTGGAATATCGTCAAGCGGCGGCCATCAACCAGACGGAACCATGCCGCGTCGGCGTCCATGAGTTCTTTCAGCTTTTGCAAGGCCGTCGCGGTCATGGGGCCGTGCTCGCCAGCGCGAGCGATGCTGGTAGTAAGGGCATTCAGCGTGGCCAGGCGGCGGGTGTGTACGCGTGACTCATCGAAGACCACCAGCAGCATGCCCAGCCCGAGCAGCATGTCGAATATCACGCCGGCGTCCGGCGGCAAATGAGCAGTCAGAGGCGGCCAGTCAAGGTGCAAGAGCAACAGACCAAGAGCAAGGAACCAAGTCCCAATTTCCTTTCGTGCTCGCTGAAAACGAAGCATTTGGGAAACGGCTGCCAGGGCAAGCAGCCGGTAGGAGAATTCCAGGGCAAAGCGCAACGTGACCGAGGTCGACCAATAGATCCCTTGCAGAAGTGCGAATGCGATGAGCCCGAGGCTTACGATGAATAGCGGGATGAGGAACTCAGCAGCCCCCGCATAAATGAAAGCGCCTGCGGTAAATAAAGCTAAGGCTAAGACAAATTCAGAGTGCCCTATCGGTGTTGCAAAAGGATTGGCCTGGCCGGAAGCAGAAATCAACGCGTGGTGCGACCAGAAATACGCAAGCCAGCCTACGATCCAAACCATCAAGCAGCGCTCGCGCAGAGTGCGAAAGACCAGCAGGCTGGCCGCGAGAATCAGCAGCACAGCGGTCTCGCGAGTCACGAATTTGGGTGCGGCCACTCCCCCGAGAATCTCCCAGGCGCGCCAGGCGATGGTGCTCATGTAGTTTGACCGTAGTTAGCCGTCTCAGTTTTAGCATGGGCAAGATAGTAACTATTCGGATTTCGGGTGACCATTGGTTACTTTGGATACCTCACGCCTAAGGGTACAATCTGCAATACACTTAGCAGCCAAGGGCCCCCTTTATGCCAGCAGAGCGAATCCTCATAGTCGACGACGAAGAACCGATCCGCGATCTTGTAGCCGCCATGCTCGCTTCTGCGAACTACGTTTGCACTCCAACAGAGTCCGGCAAAGAAGCCTTGAGTTTGCTCAATTCCGGAGAACAATTCGAGCTGATGCTTTCCGATCTGATGATGCCTGGCATGGACGGCATTGCGTTGCTTGAGGCTGCCAAAGAACGATTTCCGGACATGCCTGTGATCATGGTCACCGCAGTTACGGATGTTTCGGTGGCTCTCGGCGCGATACGGAACGGCGCCTACGATTATCTGCTGAAGCCCTTCGAGCGCGATCAACTGTTGGCGACGGTTCGGCGAGCCATGGAAAATCGCCGGCTAAAGATGGAAAACCGCGAGTACCAGACCAACCTGGAAGCTCTGGTTACGGCGCGGACCGAGCAATTGCGTCAAGCGGTGTCGACTCTCGAGAAGTCTTATGACATTACTCTTGAGGCCTTGGGCAACGCGCTCGACTTGAAAGACGCGGAGACCGAAGGCCATTCGAAGCGCGTAACCGCATATACCATCGCGATTGCCCGGGCCATGGGCCTCAGCTCCGACCAGATTCGAATCATCGCGCGTGGCGCCTTTTTGCATGACATTGGCAAGATGGCGATTCCGGACCAGATTCTTAAAAAACCCGGGAAGCTCGATCCCGAAGAGACCGCCATCATGCGCGAGCACTGTTATCGCGGGTACCAGATCGTGCGGCGAATTCCATTTCTTTCGGAAGCCGCCGAAATCGTTTATGCCCATCAAGAGAAATTCGACGGAAGCGGCTACCCTCGCGGTCTCAAAGGCGAGGAAATTCCGCTTGGAGCGCGCATCTTTTCGATCGCCGACACCCTGGACGCGATGACCTCGGACCGTCCTTATCGCGCGCGGTTGCCCCATTCAGTCGCGCGGGATGAGATCGTTCAGTGGTCGGGCCGCCAGTTTGATCCAGAAATGGTGAAGGTGTTTGTCAGCATGCCGGAAAACATCTGGGCTGACCTGCGCAAAGACATCGATACCCAGATCTATCCCGTTTCGTATTCGACCGCCAAGGTTTAGGACTTGCAGCGATTCCACTCGTCCTGATAGCCTTCAGCCGAACCTTTGGAGCCAGTCATGCCGAAATATGTCATTGAGCGCGATCTTCCCGGCGCCGGAAAGCTCACCCCAGACGAACTTCGCGGCGTCTCACAGAAGTCCTGCAATGTGTTGAGCAAATTAGGTCCGGAGATTCAGTGGATTCACAGCTACGTCACCGCAGACAAGATTTACTGTATCTATCGCGCGCCCAGCGAAGCACTGATTCGCGAACACGCAAAGCTGGGAGGATTCCCGGCGAACAAGATTTCTGAAGTCGCCACTATCATCGAGCCAACCTCCGCGGAATGACAGACCCCTGGCAGCGTGAAAATTCAGACAAGTAGACTCAGGCTTTCGAAGCCCCAGCTAATAACGTTCTGCGAATGAGCGCGAGATACGAGAACCATCCACGGGCACGTCGCGCTGTAAGACGACTTCCAGAGTTGTCCCAGGCATCATCTTCACTTCATTCCCATGGCTGAAGGCGGCAATAGCAGTTCCGATAGCGCCGCCGATTCCCGCTCCGATCAAGGCGCCTTCGCCGCCGTGAATGACCGCGCCGGTTAGCGCTCCGTCGGCCGCGGGTCCGGCAATAGTCGCCGCGGTCTTGCCTTTGTTGCTGTCGCCCTGAATTGTTCCCTCTTGGTCTTTGACCTTAGCGTTATCCACTCCCGGCGCATTCTCGATCGAGCCTGGCAGCAAGACGGTGTAGCCGCTGGGATAGATCAGGCTCGTGAAATGTATGAGCACCTCGGCGCGGCCCTTAATGTGTCCTGCCGGTTTGATGGAAATGATCTTCCCTTGAACGTAGGTCCCCGCGGGAACGATGATGCGATCATTGACGGCAACCGGGAACGTGGACTGCGCGTAGATGGGATCGCCCTCATGATTAGCTTTAGTGGAAATCGTATTCTTCAGGGCAATCGGAATGTGGGTGCCCGATGGAATGATCAGTTCGCTGGCGCTCCGGTGCGGGCCTTGAGTAAGAGTTGGGGCGGAATTATTTTTCGGTTGCGTCTGGGGCGTTATCTCCGGCTGAACGCTCTCTTGCGCCAAAGCGAAGCTGGAAAGAAATATCAATGTAAGCAGAATGCGCACGGGGCGCCTCCTTAGCAAACAGAACGGCTATTCAAAGTACGATGCAACTTACCTCAGGAAAGTTATGCAGGCAAGGGCAAATTTCAGGGGTTTCGCCGCTTAGCTCCGTGAACCGTTACCCGAAATTGTAAGCATTGCTATATTGACTGAGGCAAAGCTTGCATGGCGCGCTCATCCGCTGAAGGCCGATCAATTCGATATCGCATGCCCGCCGAGTGGGAGCCTCACGCCGCCACCTGGCTGGCCTGGCCGCATTACAAACTGGATTGGCCTGGCAAATTTGAGCCAATTCAGTGGGTTTTCGCCGAAATTATTCGCTACCTGAGCCGCAATGAGCGGGTCGAATTGATCGTCAAAGATGCTGCAGCGGAGAAGTTAGCCCGCAAGACTTTGCAACGTGCTCACGCTTTGAACGAGAACGTTCGGTTCCATCGCTGGCCAACCGACCGGGTATGGACGCGCGACTCAGGCTGCGCATTCGTATGGCCGTGTGGCGCGGACACTCCTGTGCGCGAGAGGTCAGGTTTGACCGCCGTGAAATGGCAATTCAATGCCTGGGCGAAATATCCCAACTGGAAACGCGATGTAAAAATCGGCAGCCGGATGGCGGACGCCGTAGGCGCGAATGAAATTCAAGCGGTCTTCGGAAAAAAACGAGTGGTGCTGGAAGGCGGCTCGATCGACGTCAACGGCCAGGGCACGCTCATCACTACCGAAGAATGCCTGCTTAGTCGCGTGCAGCAGCGCAATCCGGGGATGAAGAAGCAGGATTACGAAAAGATTTTTGCCCAATACCTGGGCGCGTCAAACATTATCTGGCTTGGCTCGGGCATTGTTGGCGACGATACCCACGGCCACGTGGACGACATCACCCGCTTCGTTTCACCCGACACAGTTGTGACCTGCGTGGACGGCGATCCCGCCAGCGAAAACTACGAGGCTCTTCGCGACAATGTTCGGCGATTACGTGATGCGACCATCGAGAATGGCAAACCGCTGGCCACGATTGATCTCCCTATGCCTGCGCCGGTTTATTTCGAAGGCCGCCGCTTGCCCGCTAGCTATGCGAATTTCTACATTGCAAACCGCACCGTCCTGGTCCCGGTATTCAACGATCCTAATGACCGGGTTGCGCTCGACATTCTTGTCGATGTTTTCCCCGATCGCGAAGTTG